>Ga0207655_1000509_pt1 | contig 49713 bp, 49 predicted proteins | sample KBSM44metaG_FD_184398 | JGI IMG/M metagenome (GOLD analysis project Ga0207655, IMG submission 184398) | Miscanthus rhizosphere microbial communities from Kellogg Biological Station, Michigan, USA - KBS M4-4 metaG (SPAdes) (version 2) | ecosystem: Host-associated > Plants > Roots > Rhizosphere >...
GATCGACCCGGTCGAACGCCAGACCGAAATGATCGATTAAGGAAGCCCAGACCATGACTCCACACCTGATGAAACTGCTGGGCCTGTCCGCCGCCCTTCTGGCGATCAGCCAGGGCGTGCGCGCCGAAGACGTCAAGGCCCCGACCTTCAGCGCCGAGCCCTGCTGCCAGCTGTGCCCCGAAGCGCACGATGCCAGCCGCTACACCACCCGCTACCAGCAGAACTTCACCACGCTGGTGCAGGCCAAGGGTGACTGGCTGTTCCGTACCCGCGAAGACCTGCGCACCGAGTTCACCACCACCCCGGCCGGCTACAAGCGCCTGCAACAAGTGCACGACGCGTTCAAGAAGCGTGGCGTGGAACTGGTGGTGGTGTACCAGCCGACCCGTGGCCTGGTGAACCGCAACATGCTTAACCCGGCCGAGAAAGCCGCCTTCGACTACCCAAAGGCCCTGGGCAACTACCAGGCCATGCTCAAGCGCTTCGCCAGCATGGGCTACAACGTGCCCGACCTGTCGCCGCTGACCAACGAGCAACTGGCCGCCGCCGACCAGGGCAAGGACTTCTACTTCCGTGGCGACCAGCACTGGACGCCCTATGGCGCCGAGCGCGCGGCAAAAATCGTGGCCGACACCGTGCACAAGATGCCGGCCTTCGAAGGCATACCGCGCAAGGAATTCGAGACCAAGAAGTCCGGGCGCATGGGCAAGACCGGCACCCTGCATAACGTAGCCGGCCAGCTGTGCGGCACCAGCTACGCGGTGCAGTACATGGACCAGTTCGCCACCGAGCCGAAAGGTTCGAGCGGCGGCGACGACCTGTTCGGTGACGGCGGCAACGCGCAGATCACCCTGGTCGGCACCAGCCACAGTGGCAAGAACTACAACTTCTCGGGCTTCCTCGAGCAATACATCGGCGCCGACGTGCTCAACGTTGCCTTCCCTGGCGGTGGCCTGGAGGGCTCGATGATCCAGTACCTGGGCAGCGAGGAATTCCAGAAGCACCCGCCGAAGATCCTGGTGTGGGAGTTCTCCCCGCTGTACCGCCTGGACCAGGAAACCATCTGGCGGCAAATCCTTGGCCTGCTCGATGACGGCTGCGACGACCGCCCTGCCCTGATGAGCGCCAGCACCACCCTCAAGCCCGGCAAGAACGAGCTGATGGTCAACGGCAAGGGCGGCGTGATCAAAGACTTGATCAACCGCAACCTGCAGATGGACGTGAAGTTCGAAGACCCGTCGGTGAAGGTGTTGCAAGCCACCCTCTGGTACCTCAACGGTCGCCACGAGGACATCAAGCTGGAAAAACCGGAAACCTCCGACACCGACGGCCGCTTCGTCTTCCAAATGCGTGAAGACGAAGACTGGGCCAGCCAGGGCCTGCTGGCGTTCGAGGTACAGGGGCCGGAAAGCGGCACCCAGAAGGTCGAGGCCAAGCTCTGCAAACGCAACAACTTCGCCGTGCCTGCGCAGACCGCGCAGGCCGGCCAGTGAGGCGATCCATGACCCTATTGAAGCGAATTTCCAGCCCCGCCCTGCTCGCTTTGGCCCTGTTTGGCGGTGCCGCGCACGCTGCGCTGGTACCCCCGCAGGGTTACTACGAGGGGATCGAAAAGCTCAAGACCGGCGACGGCAATTTCCGCTGCGAAGCGGCGCCCAAGCCGTACACCGGCGCGTTGCAGTTTCGCAGCAAATACGAAGGCTCTGACAAGGCGCGGGCAACGCTCAATGTTGCCTCGGAAAAGGCCTTCCGCAAGTCGACCGAAGACATCACCACGCTTGAGAAAGGCGTGAGCAAGATGGTTGGCCAGTACATGCGCGATGGCCGCCCGGCGCAGCTCGATTGCACCTTGGCCTGGCTGGGCACTTGGGCGCGCGCCGACGCATTGCTGTCCACCGACTACAACCACACCGGCAAGTCGATGCGCAAATGGGCACTGGGCAGCATGAGCGGCTCGTGGCTGCGCCTGAAGTTCTCCCACTCGCAGCCGCTGGCCGCGCACCAGGCTGAAGCCGAAGTCATCGAAAAATGGTTCGCCCGCCTGGCTGAACAGACCGTGCGCGACTGGAGCGACCTGCCGCTGGAGAAGATCAACAACCACAGCTACTGGGCGGCCTGGTCGGTCATGGCGACCGCTGTCGCCACCGACCGTCGCGACCTGTTCGACTGGGCCGTGAAGGAATACAAGGTGGGCGCCAACCAGGTGGATGACCAGGGCTTTCTGCCCAACGAAATCAAGCGCAAGCAGCGCGCACTGGCCTACCACAACTATGCCCTGCCGCCACTGGCGATGATTGCCAGCTTTGCCCAGGCCAATGGCGTGGACCTGCGCAAAGAGAACAACTTCGCCCTGCAGCGTCTGGGTGAAGGCGTACTGGCCGGTGCCCGCGACCCGAGCCAGTTCAAGGCCCGCACCGGCGAGAAGCAGGACATGAAGGACCTCAAGGTCGACAGCAAGTATGCCTGGCTCGAACCCTGGTGCGAACTGTACCACTGCGTCGGCGACACCCTGCAGCGCAAGCACGGCATGCAGCCGTTCAACAGCTTCCGGCTGGGCGGCGACCTGACCCGGGTCTACGACCCGAACGCAGAGAGCAAGAAATAGATGTCGCCTGGGTTAGGGCCGCTTTGCGGCCCATCAGGAATGAAGTGACAACGGTTTCCTCCAGCTTTTTGCTGGGGGGTTTGGGGGGCGCTTTGCCCTGGATGCTGTGAACAAATTAGGAGAACCGGGATGGTCTTCTCGTCCAACGTGTTCCTGTTCCTGTTCTTGCCGATCTTCCTCGGCCTGTACTACCTGAGCGGGCAACGTTATCGCAACCTGCTGCTGCTGATCGCCAGCTACATCTTCTATGCCTGGTGGCGGGTGGACTTCCTGGCCCTGTTCGCCGGGGTTACCCTGTGGAATTACTGGATCGGCCTCAAAGTGGGTGCCGCCGGTGTGCGCACCAAGCCCGCCCAGCGCTGGCTGCTGCTTGGCGTGGGTGTCGACCTGGCGATTCTCGGCTACTTCAAGTACGCCAACTTCGGCGTCGACAGCCTCAACGCGATCATGGCCTCGTTCGGCCTTGAGCCGTTCATCCTCACCCACGTACTGCTGCCGATCGGTATCTCGTTCTACATCTTCGAGTCGATCAGCTACATCATCGACGTCTACCGTGGCGACACCCCGGCTACTCGCAACCTGATCGACTTCGCCGCGTTCGTGGCCATCTTCCCGCACCTGATCGCAGGCCCCGTGCTGCGCTTCAAGGACCTGGTCGAGCAATTCAACAACCGCACCCACACCCTGGACAAGTTTTCCGAAGGCTGCACCCGCTTCATGCAGGGCTTCATCAAGAAAGTGTTCATCGCCGACACCCTGGCCGTGGTCGCCGACCACTGCTTCGCCCTGCAAAACCCGACCACGGGCGATGCCTGGCTGGGCGCGCTGGCGTACACCGCACAGCTGTACTTCGACTTCAGCGGCTACAGCGACATGGCCATCGGTCTGGGCCTGATGATGGGCTTCCGCTTCATGGAGAACTTCAAGCAGCCATACATCAGCCAATCGATCACCGAGTTCTGGCGGCGCTGGCACATCAGCCTGTCGACCTGGCTGCGCGACTACCTGTACATCACCCTGGGCGGTAACCGCAAAGGCACCTTCAACACCTACCGCAACCTGTTCCTGACCATGCTGCTGGGCGGCCTGTGGCACGGTGCCAACTTCACTTACATCATCTGGGGCGCCTGGCACGGCATGTGGCTGGCCATCGAACGCGCGCTGGGCATCGACACCAACCCGCAGCGCTTCAACCCGGTCAAATGGGCCTTCACCTTCCTGCTGGTGGTGGTCGGCTGGGTGATCTTCCGCGCCGAGAACCTGCACGTGGCCGGCCGCATGTACGGCGCCATGTTCAGCTTCGGCGACTGGCAGCTGTCGGAACTCAACAGTGCCCAGCTGACCGGCCTGCAGGTGGCGACCCTGGTCATCGCCTACCTCACCCTGGCGTTCTTCGGCCTACGCGACTTCTACCGCAATGCCAAACCGACGCCCAAGGCAACCCCGGTGCAGGTGAACAGCGATGGCTCGATCGGCCTGGACTGGACCCGGGTGATGACCCGCGCCCTGATTCTGCTGCTGTTCGTCGCCTCGATCCTCAAGCTTTCGGCGCAGAGCTACTCGCCGTTCCTGTACTTCCAGTTCTGAGGCCGATGACATGAACCGCACATTACGCATCACTTATTCCCTGTCGTTTCTTGGCTTGCTGGTGGGCATGGGCGTGTGGTCCACCGGTGGTCTGCAAAGCTTTCAGCGCACCGAGCAGATGACCCTGCTCAACGGCAAGCTGGCCAAGGCCGCCGAGACCCACTACGACGACGAGTTCCCGATCAAGCGCCTGGGCACGAACCTTTGGGCGGCCATGGACTTCAAGCTGTTCAACGAGGGCCGACCCGGTGTGGTACTGGGCCGCGACCAGTGGTTGTTCAGCGACGAAGAGTTCAAGCCCACCGCCGGTGCCGAACAACTGATGCAGGAAAACCTGGCGCTGATCCGTGGCGTGCGCGACACCTTGCAGCAGCACGGTAGCCAGCTGGTGCTGGCGATCATCCCGGCCAAGGCGCGCCTCTATTCGGAATACCTGGGCAAAGAGCAACCGGCCAGCCTGCACGATGACCTGTACAACCAGTTCCACGCCCAGGTACGCCAGGCCAACGTGTTCGCCCCAGACCTGCAAGCGGCCATGGAACAAGCCAAAGCCCGCGGCCAGGTATTCCTGCGCACCGACACCCACTGGACACCAATGGGCGCCGAAGTCGCCGCCCAGACGCTGGCCGAGGCGGTAAGCCGGCAGAACCTGCTCAACGGTGACCCGCAAACCTTCGTCACCGAAGCTGGCAGCACCGCGCCCTACAAAGGCGACCTGACCAACTTCCTGCCACTGGACCCTTTGTTCAGCAACCTGTTGCCGGCCCCGGACAACCTGCAGCAGCGCACCACCCGCCAGGTCGATGCCGAGGGTGACGCGGGGGACGCACTGTTCGCCGATAAGCAGATTCCGGTTGCGCTGGTGGGTACCAGCTACAGCGCCAACCCGCACTGGAACTTCCTTGGTGCCCTGCAGCAGGCCCTGAACAGCGACGTCGCCAACTACGCAGAAGACGGCCATGGCCCGCTGCTGCCAATGCTCAAGTACCTGCAAAGCGATGCCTTTAAAAACGCCGCACCGCAAGTGGTGGTGTGGGAATTCCCCGAGCGTTATCTGCCCATGAAAAACGACCTCAGCAGTTTCGATCCGCAGTGGATCGCGCAGCTGAAGAACACCCGTAAAACCGAAGAAAACCTGGCCTTGTCGTCCAACCAGACGCGCCACTGATCGATAGAGAGGAAACGCACATGACTACCAAGACTTCCATTGCCAAAGCCCTCACCCTCGCGGCCGGCCTGTCCCTTGCTTCCATGCAGGCCTTCGCCGGCGCGGATGCCGCGCTGTATGGCCCGAGCGCGCCGAAAGGCTCGACCTTCGTGCGCCTGTACAACGCGGCCAGCGCACCGGCCGCCGCCTCGGTCGGCAACACCCAGATCAAGCAGGTTGGCGCCCAGGCCAGCAGCGACTTCAGCTTCCTGCCAGGCGGCGACTACACAGCCCAGGTCGGCGGCAAGAGCGTGCCGGTCAAGCTGGCCTCGGACAAGTACTACACCCTGGTCAACAGCAGCAGCGGCAACCCGCAGTTGATCGAAGAACCACCGTTCAAGAACAAGCAGAAAGCCCTGGTGCGCGTGCAGAACCTGAGCGACCAGCAGCTGACCCTGAAAACCGCCGACGGCAAGACCGAAGTGGTCAAGCCGGTGGCCGCAAACGGCCGGGGCGAACGCGAAATCAACCCGGTCAAGGTCAACCTGGCGCTGTACCAAGGTGACAAGAAAGTGGGTGACGTGAAACCCGTCGCCCTGGAGCGCGGCGAAGCCGCCGTGCTGTATGTAACGGGTTCCGGCAACGCCTTGTCGCCGGTGTGGGTAACTCGCCCCGTGGCTAGCAACTGATCCCCCTGCCTTTAACGACTATTGGAGAAACATGATGATCCCGGTAATTCTTTCTGGTGGTAGCGGTTCGCGTCTGTGGCCTCTGTCGCGCAAGCAGTTCCCAAAACAGTTCCTGGCCCTGACCGGCGAACACACCCTGTTCCAGCAAACCATCGAGCGCCTGGCGTTCGAAGGCATGGACACACCGATCGTGGTCTGCAACAAGGACCACAAGTTCATCGTCCAGGAACAGCTGGCTGCGCTGAAGCTGGAAACCCAAGGCATCCTGATGGAGCCGTTCGGCCGTAACACCGCGCCGGCCGTGGCCATGGCCGCCATGAAACTGGTCAACGAAGGCCGCGACGAGCTGATGCTGGTGCTGCCAGCCGACCACGTGATCGACGACCAGAAGGCCCTGCAGCGCGCCCTGGCCCTGGCCACCATCGCCGCCGAGCGTGGCGAGATGGTGCTGTTCGGCGTGCCGGCGACCAAGCCGGAAACCGGCTACGGCTACATCCGCTCCAGCCAGGATGCCCTGCTGCCCGAAGGCGTGGCACGCGTGGCCCAGTTTGTCGAGAAACCCGATGAGAAACGCGCCGCCGAGTTCGTCCAGGCCGGTGGCTACTTCTGGAACAGCGGCATGTTCCTGTTCCGCGCCAGCCGCTTCCTCGAAGAGCTGAAAAAGCACGACGGCGACATCTACGACACCTGCGTGCTGGCGCTGGAGCGCAGCGAGGAAGCCGGCGATGTGCTGAGCATCGACGAAGCCACCTTCGCCTGCTGCCCGGACAACTCCATCGACTACGCGGTGATGGAAAAAACCCAGCGCGCCTGCGTAGTGCCGATGTCGGCCGGCTGGAGCGACGTGGGCTGCTGGTCATCGCTGTGGGAAGTGCACGAGAAGGACGACAACGGCAACGTCACCAAGGGCGACGTGGTGGTGCAGGACAGCCGCAATTGCATGATCCACGGCAACGGCAAGCTGGTGTCGGTGATCGGCCTGGAAAACATCGTGGTGGTCGAAACCAAGGACGCCATGATGATTGCCCACAAGGACAAGGTCCAGGGCGTCAAGCAGATGGTCAAGACCCTCGACGAACAGGGTCGCACTGAAACCCAGAACCACCTGGAAGTGTATCGCCCGTGGGGCTCGTACGACTCGGTGGACATGGGTGGCCGCTTCCAGGTCAAGCACATCACCGTCAAGCCGGGTGCCAGCCTGTCGCTGCAGATGCACCACCACCGCGCCGAGCACTGGATCGTGGTGTCCGGCACCGCCGAGGTCACCTGCGACGAGAACGTGTTCCTGCTGACCGAAAACCAGTCGACCTACATCCCGATCGCATCGGTGCACCGCCTGCGCAACCCAGGCAAGATCCCGCTGGAGATCATCGAAGTGCAGTCCGGCAGTTATTTGGGCGAGGATGACATCGAGCGCTTCGAGGATGTGTATGGGCGGACATCGACGCCGGTGGAGCGAGGTGTTTCGGTCAAGACGATTGCGCAGTAAGTAAACCCCTGGGGCCGCTTTGCGGCCCTTTCTCGACACGAGGGCGAAGCCCTCGCGCTTTTGAGCCCTCCCCCATTTCAGGCTACGATGGTCAGACCCCGCGCAACCAAGGTCTTCAAGCCCAATGATCATCGGTGCCTTCCTCATCCTCACCTGGCTGGTGCTGCTGTTGCGCTACCCGGCCAAGGCCTTGCCGATTTCGCTGGCCGCCGTTTGCGGCCTGGGCCTGGTAGCCCTGTTCGTTGCCTGGCAGGAAAACCGCGAAGCCTCGCAATTGGCCCGCCTGGACCTGCGCCTGAGCTACGCTCCCGAGCAGTGCCCTGCCGACCGCGCCCTGCAGGTACGCATGAAAAACGGCAACAAGGCCCCGCTCACCGAGCTTCGTTGGCGGGTAGCGGCGTATGCGCCGGGCGATACCGTGAACCTGGCCGAGAATACCTACAACGCACCGCGTTACCGTGGACCGGGTGAGTTGCAGCCGGGAGCCGAGTGGAAAGATTGCCTGCCGGTGCCGCCGCTGCGCTCCGGGTACCGGCCACAGACCCTGGAATTTCGTGCCGAGCACCTGCAAGGTACATTCGCCAATTAATCGAAGGCCTCTCCCATGCCCACTGTCCTGATCACAGGTTGTTCCAGCGGCATCGGCCGCGCCTTGGCCGACGCTTTTCGCGATGCCGGCCACCACGTCTGGGCCACTGCCCGCAAGCCTGAAGATGTCGAGCAACTGAGCGCCGCCGGCTACACCGCCCGGCAGTTGGATGTGAACGACGGCGAGGCGCTGGCCCGCTTGGCCGACGAACTGGAAAGCCTCGACATCCTGATCAACAACGCCGGATACGGCGCCATGGGCCCGTTGCTCGATGGCGGCGTGGATGCCCTGCGCCAGCAGTTCGAAACCAACGTCTTCGCCGTAGTCGGCGTTACCCGTGCGCTGTTCCCGCTGCTACGCCGCTCACGGGGCCTGGTGGTGAACATCGGCAGCGTCTCCGGCGTGCTGGTCACGCCATTCGCCGGTGCCTACTGCGCCTCGAAAGCCGCCGTGCATGCGCTGAGCGATGCCTTGCGCCTGGAGCTGGCACCGTTCGGTGTGCAGGTGATGGAAGTGCAGCCGGGGGCGATTGCCACGCAGTTCGCCAGCCATGCCCAGCGCCAGGCCGAGCAGGTGCTGGCGGCGGATTCACCGTGGTGGCCGCTGCGCGAGCATGTGCAGGCACGGGCGCGGGCTTCGCAGGACAGGCCGACTTCGGCTGCGGTGTTTGCCCGGGGGGTGTTGGCGGCAGTCGGCAAGTCGCCGGTACCGGGGGTGGTGCGGTTGGGCAATGGCAGTACCGCGCTGCCGCTGATGGCCCGGTTGCTGCCACGGCGGTTGCTGGACTGGGCGTTACGCAAGCGCTTTGGGCTGCTGCGGCCGCTCTGAGTTTTCGGATGCCCTGGGGCTGCTTTGCAGCCCATCGCGACACAAGGCCGCTCCTACAGGCAGTCGCGGTCTCCTGTAGGAGCGGCCTTGTGTCGCGATGGGCCGCACAGCGGCCCCGCTTTCTAGGCTTTGTTCGCTGGCTGCTCATCAAACGCCTGCCAGCCACCGCCCAAAGCCTTGTACAAACCCACCAAGGCCTGCGACACCGCTGCCGAGCTGTCGATCCACTGCTCCTCGCTGGCCAGCAATGCCCCTTGCACTGTCAGCACATTGAGAAAGTCCACCGCCCCTTCCACATACTGGCGCTGGGCGGTTTCCAGGGCGATGCGGTTCTGCCGCACGGCCTCGGCCAAATGGTCACGGCGTAACTGGCTGGCGTTGTACAGGCGCAGCACATCGTCAATTTCATGCCAGGCCCCCAGAACCACCTTGCGGTAGTTCAGCGCGGCCTCCTGCTGCTGCGCCTCGCGCAGTTCCAGGGTGCCCTTGAGCCGGCCACCCTCGAAGATCGGCAGCGACAGCTGCGGCCCGAAAGCAAACCGACGCGAATCCCAGCCACCAAAATCAGACAGCTGCATGGCCTGGAAACCGACACTGCCCGACAGCCGGATGCTCGGGTAGAAATCTGCCTTGGCCACACCGATGCTGGCGGTGGCGGCATGCAGGCGGGCCTCGGCCTGGCGGATGTCCGGGCGGCGCTCGGCCAGTTCGGACGGCAAGCCAATGGCAAACTTCTGCTGCGGCGCGGGCAGCTCGCCGCCCTGCAGCAATTCGGCCTGCAAACTGCGTGGCGGTTCGGCAGCGAGCAGGCTGAGGGCGTTGATCAGGTCATCACGGCGGGCTTCCAAGCTGGGCAGTCGCGACTCGATCGACGCGACCTGAGCGCTGGCCTGGGCCACATCCAGGCGCGTGGCAACGCCTTCGGCCTGGCGGTCTTCGGACAGCTTCAGGCTGTGCCGGGCAACCTTGAGGTTGTCCTGCGTCACATCCAGAGTGTGCTGCACCGCGCGCAGCTGGATGTAGTTGCCGGCGGTTTCCGACAGCAGGGCAAGCAGCACCCCACGGCGGTCGTTCTCAGCCACTTCGACGCTGGCATCGGCAGCCTCGACCTGGCGCCGCACGCGGCCCCAAAGGTCCAACTCCCAACCTGCCACCAGGTCGCCTTGCCAGAGGTTGTACGCCGCTTTACCCGCTTTGCCGGACGGGTCGCTGAGGCCTTCGGCGCTGTTACGCGCGCGGCTGTAGCCGGCGTTGGCGTCCACCGACGGCATTTCGTCGGCGGCCACGGTGCTGCGCAGGGCACGGCTTTGCAGCAACCGTGCGCTGGCCATCTGCAGGTCGAGGTTGCGTTCGGCGACGCGCTGGATCAAGGCGCTGAGCTGGGCATCGTGAAAGGATTCCCACCAGCGCAACTCCAGCGGTTCGGCCTGCGGCTGGCTGGCCGCTGCCTCACCCTGCAGCGGCGCCCACTGTTGCGGTGCCTGGCTGTCGGGGCGCAGAAAGTCCGGGCCCATGGTGCAGCCGGCCATCAGTACGGCCAGCAATAAAGGACTCAAGCGAAATGCCGATTTCATCGTGCACTTACCTCTTTGCCGTCCAGCTTGTCACCACGGGTGTCGATGGTCGCTTCCACCGACATGCCCACACGTAGGCGGCTGAGCAGCGGCTGCCCGTCATCGAAGACGATTTTCACCGGGATGCGCTGCACCACCTTGGTGAAGTTGCCGGTGGCGTTGTCCGGTTTCACGGCAGCGAAGGTGACGCCGGTGGCGGGAGCGATACTTTCTACATGGCCGTGCAGCTTTTCGCCGGAGAAGGTATCGACGCTGATGCTCACCGGCTGGCCCGGTTGCACGTGGGTCAGCTGGGTTTCCTGGAAATTGCCGACCACATAGGCCTGTTGCAACGGCACCACCGACAGCAGGCGGGCGCCTGGGTTGACGTAGGCGCCGACGCGCAGGGCACGCTCGCCGACCATACCGTCCACCGGTGCAGTGATGCGGGTGTAGGACAGGTCGAGCTGAGCCTTTTCCAGCCCCGCTTCGGCACGTTTGAGCTGGCCATCGGCGCTGGCCACCTGAGCGGTGAGAATGTCCACTTGCTTGCGCGCCGCCACCAGCGCCGCCTGGGCATTGGCCAGGCGAGCACGGGCCTGGTCGACACCGCTGCGCGCCTGTTGGGCGTTCTGCACGGTACCGGCGCCCTGCTCGGCCAGGCGGCTGTAGCGGTTGACTTCATGGTCGGCGAACGCCGCTTCGGCCTGGGCCGCTTTGACAGCAGCCTCGGCCTGGGCAATCAGCGCCGCCTGGCGCTCCAGGGTGGCACGGGCATCGGCGCTTTGCGCCTGGGCTACCAGCAACTGCGCCTGCGCGGCATCCAGCGCGGCCTGGTAGTCACGGGCATCGATGGTCGCCAGCAACTGGCCTGCGGTGACCTGCTGGTTGTCTTCCACCAGCACGTCCTTGATGAAACCGGCGACTTTGGGCGCGACCACGGTGTAGTCGGCGATCACATAGGCGTCATTGGTGCTCTGGCGGTGGTCACTGCCCAACATCCAGGGGCCGACGATGCCAGCCAGGACGGCCACGGCCAGCACCGAGCCGATGAACAGGGTTTTGCGGTTGTTGGTCATTTCAGCGGTTCTCGAATTCATCCAGGGTTCAGGCCACCGCACGCGGCGGATAGACCCGGGTAGGCACGAAAGGAATCAGGCAGATCAAGGCCACGGCAATGCAGGCCATGACGAGGTACAGGTCGGCCGAGGTCAGGACCAACGCCTGGTCGTGGATGCGCTTGGCCAGGCCTGCAGCGCTGTCGTCGACCAGCGGGGCGTTGCCCAGGCTGTCCACCAGGTGGTTGGAATGGAAGTGCCGGCGCAGGGTGCCAAGGGCGTCCAGCAGGCCACCGGCAATCACAGCGGCCAAGCCCTTCACGGTGTTGAACCAGCTGGAGGCGAACGGGCCTTCCTGCGGGGTCATGCCATTGGTGGACAGCATCAGCAACGGCAGCACGGCCATCGGCTGGCCGAACACCTGCAGCAGGTAGAACGGGTAGAAGTCGCCACGGATCCATTCGCTGGTCAGCAGGCTGCTGCCGACACAGGACACCGCCAGCATCGCCAGGCCGATACCCAGCACCCAGCGGCAGTCCACTGCACGGATGTTGCACAGTGCCGCCGTCAGCGGCAGGGCGATCAGTTGAGGCATGGCCACCAGCATCATCAGCGGGCTGGTCTGTGCCGGGCGGTAGCCTTGGATCTGCGCCAGGTAGGCCGAAGGAATGCTGCCCACGCCCGAGAGCACGATCAGCACACCGGCCAGTGTCACCAGCGCGAAACTCAGGTTGCGCCGCTGCAACATGCGCAACTGGAAGAACGGCAGCGGTTCGGACCACTCGTTGAACATGAACAGCACCAGCAACACCAGGCCACCGCCCAGCAGCCAGCAGATCAGCGGCGAATCGAACCAGCCCCAGCGGTCGCCCAGCGACAGGCCCAGTACGATGCAACTGATGGCGGGCAGGCCGAGCAGCACGCCACGCCAATCGAACTGCTTGAAACGTTCCAGGCGCAGCGGGTCCTGCGGCAGGCCCCAGCCGACACAGACGATGGCCAGCAGCGAGGGCAGAATGATCTGCCAGAACGCCCATTGCCAACCGACATACTCGGTCCACAGCCCCGCCAACGGCGTGCCAAGGTTGGGGCCGAAGGTGGCAGTCAGGGCATAGCAGGCCAGGCCGTAGACCTTGATGCCCGGTGGCAGGAAGCGCAGGGCCACACTCATCAGCATCGGTGGCAAGGCCCCCGAAGCAAAGCCCTGCAGCACGCGCAGCAGCATCAGGCTGTGCAGGTTGGGGGCGAACGGTTGCAGCAAGCCGAGCACGGCGAACAGGCCGATGGCGCTCATGGTGAAGCGCCGCAGCGAGAAGGTGGTGGCCAGCCACGGCGCAAAGGCCATGGCCGAGACCGAGGCGGCGCTGTACACCGCCAGCAGCCAGGCACCTTCGTCAGCACCGATGCCCATGGCACCGCGGATATCGGCGAGGGAAATCTTGGTAACCGACTCGTTTAGGCCTGCGCACAGCACAGCCAGCAACACACCGAACAGCCCCACTACCACCTGCAGGCCAAACGTCGTCTGCGCAGGCGCGGCCGGCGCGGGGGCGGCGGCCAGCGCCGCAGAGGGCGCGGTCAGGGAACTCATGGGAATACATCTCCAGCAACAATTTCAGGGCTGGAGCAAGTTTAAGAAGGTCGAATGCTGACGAAAACTGACTTGTTGGCAGTTTTATATTGCGTCAGACGCAATCAATGGCGACATCACGGGTCAATGCGCCCACACGCTTTCAACGTCTGGCGCAGCCAACGGTGTGCGGGGTCGTTGTCGAAACGCGGGTGCCACGCCTGCTTCACATTGACTTTCTCCAACGGCACCGGGATTTCGAACGAGCGCAATGGCAGCTTCAGCCGCTGCACACTGTTGAGGATGTTGGCGGGTATCGGCAGGATCAAGTCCGAATCCGGCAGCGAGAACATCGCCGAGTGAAAGCTGGTGGTGATCAGGGCCACCCGCCGCTCTACCTTGTGGTTGGCCAACGCCACATCGATCGGCCCATTGGCCCGGCCGCGCCGCGATACGCTGATCTGCGGGTAGGCGGCAAAACGCTCTGGGGTGATCGGGGCGTCGAAAATCGGGTGCCCCACACGCGCCAGGCCCACGAAGTAGGTGCTGAACAGGCTCTGCACCTTGATTTCCGGGCCAAGTTCAACGGCCGAGCTGATGATCAAATCGATATGCCCGTTGCGCAGCACCGCATCATCGTCACCGCTGCCCTCCGGGACGAAGCGCAACACCGTTCGCGGCGCCTGGGCCAGCATCATGCTCAGCAATTGGGCGCCGTACAGGGCGATGAACAGGTCATTGGTGCGTATGTTGAAGGCACGGTCCAGGTTCACCAGGTCGACATCATCACGGCTACGGAACACCTGCCCGGCTTGCTCTACCAACCCATGAACCTGCTCGCGCAGGGCCAGCGCCCGCGGCGTGGGCACCAGGCCACGACCGGCACGCACCAGGATCGGGTCGCCCATGGCTTCGCGAATGCGCCCCAGTGTCCGGCTCATGGCCGCCGGGCTCAGGTTCATTCGCTGAGCTGCGCCGACCACGCTGCCCTCGTCGAGCAGGACATCGAGGGCGACGAGCAGGTTCATGTCCGGGAGTTGCATGGCCGTTTTCCGTTACAGCTGTGGGAATGGCGATGGTAACAGGTTGCTCGATTGCACCAGACGCAATGCGCTCGTGCGTTGTGGGGCATTTATTCACTGACCGTGTTCGGCCTTAAATAGAGCATTGGCAGGATCGGCCTCTTCGCGGGCGTGCCCGCGAAAGGGCCGATCCTGCAGATACACCCGCCAGCCATTGCCAAGGATCCTACATGCCCAGCTCCGTCCTGATCGCCATCGACGCCTCCCCGGCTTCCAGTGCCCTGCTGGCCCTCGCCCGCCGCTACTGCCGCCCTGGCGAGCACGAATTGCACGTGCTGCTGGCCATCGATTCCACCTTCGCCGTGCATGAGCAACCAGCGCCCTATACCACCGAAGAGCTGGAGGAATACCCCGCCGCCTGCGAGGAACAGCAGCATGCCGACCACGCCGTGACCGAGGCCGTGCGCGAACTGCAGCAAGCCGGCTTTGCCAGCCGGGGTTGCATGGTGGCTGGGCAGCCGGTCGATGTGATCGTGACTAAGGCGCACGAACTCAATTGCGAGCTGATCATCATGGGCCACCGTCACCTGTCGCGGCTGGGACGGTTGCTCGACCCTTCCATCAGCGCGAAGGTGATTGACCAGGTGAAGGTGCCGGTGTTGGTGGGGGCGGCGGGGTAGAAATCACAGAAGATTGGACGCTTGGCTCTGAGCTTCATTTGGGCATGCAGGTGCTCGCCATGATTTTTACAGCGCCTTTGAGATCGAGCGCCGCGCGGGCGGTGCTCGATGTTCCTGACTACAAATCTCTCAAGGCGAACTCGGCTTCACCACCACCGTACACGTCGTCCCCGCCGCCAGCAAAAACCCTTCCGGCACTTCATCGATGTGAATACGCACCGGCACCCGCTGCGCCAGCCGCACCCAGTTGAACGTAGGGTTCACATCGGCAATCAGCTCGCGGCTTTGCGGGTTGTCGCGGTCGTAGATGCCACGGGCGATGCTCTCCACATGCCCCTTGATGCGCTCGCCGCTCATCATCTGCAGCTCGGCCTGGTCACCCACCTTCACGTGCGGCAGCTTGGTCTCCTCGAAGAAGCCGTACACCCAGAACGAGTTCTCATCGACCACCGCCATCACCGCCTCACCGGTACGCGCATAGTCGCCCTTGTGGATGTTCAGGTTGGTCACATAGCCATCCACCGTGGCCACGATGTGCGTGCGCTTGAGGTTCAGTTCGGCTGCGGCCAGTTCAGCAAGGGCTTGCTGGTAATCGGCTTGGGCAGCGTTGGCAATGTTGCTGGCATCGTCGCGGTTTTCCTTGGAGATCACCAGGTTGTCCATGTCGGCCCGGCGCTTGGCGTTGACCTTGCGCATTTCCCAGGTGGCCTTGCGCGAGGCGACCAGCGCCTTGGCCTGGTCGACCGCCAACTGGTAGTGCTCGGGGTCGATCTGGATCAGCAGGTCGCCCTTCTTCACCCGCTGGTTGTCCTTGACCGGTACGTCCACCACGTAGCCGGGCACGTCGGCGGCGACGTTGATGATGTCGGCACGCACGCGGCCGTCGCGGGTCCATGGGGTGGTCATGTAGTGCAACCACAACTGGCGACCGATGGCCACGGCAGCGACCAGCACCAGCAGGGTGGCGATCAGGCTGAAGAACTTTTTCATCGAAGGTTTCTCACCAGTAGACAGTAAGCGCCATGGCGCCGAACAGGCAGACGAACAGGCTCAGGCGCAGCAGCGCCGGGTGCCAGAAGAAACGGTAGCCATCATGGCTGGCGATGAACCGGTCCAGGCCCCAGGCCAGGCCCAGGGCGAACAGGAACATCAAGGTCATGGTGGGCATGTACACGCCATGGAAGGCGATTTCACGGGGCATGGTGCAATCCTTTCGCCGGTGCCAGTGGCGACTGTGGGTCCAGCAGGGAAGAACGGATGAAGTGCAGGTAGCTTTGCGCACGGCGCAGCACCGAGGTGTCGAAGTGCCGGGCGAACGGCTCGTCGGTGGCCTGCACGCGGGCGATGGCATGGTCCACGGCCACCAATGCGCGCTCGTGGTTGCTGGCGCTTGGCTGCAGGAACAACCGCGCCAGGGCACGGCCCATGACGCGAATCGCCTGGCGCCACGGCTGCGACTCGGCGTAGGCCGGGTGCACCGGCGCACGGGCCTGCTCCTTGCGCAACTCGATCACGGCGTGGCCGATTTCCAGCACGGTGAACATCCAGCCCATCAACTGGCTCTGCACCTGCGGCTTGCCCGCCGCCAGGCCATAGGCCTGGTGCAACAGGTCGCGGGTGCGGCTTTCGAACGCCGTGCCGATGCCGCGCAGGCGACCACTGATGGCGAACAGCACCTGCTCGCGCAGCTCTTGTTCCAGGCGGCTCCACAACCAGCGGCTGTTGGGCGGCAGGATGATCGCCCCGGCGGCGGCACAGACGAACATGCCGATCACCATGCCGATGTAGTCGTTGATGAAGGTGTAGGGGTCATACACGGTGAGGTTGTTCGGCACCGAGCCAATCGCGAAAAACACCAGCAAGCCGATGCCGTAGCCGGCATAGGCCGGGCGCGACGACAGAAACGCGCCCAACACGAACACGGGTGCCAGCACCATGCACAGCAGCGGGAAACCGTCGATCCAGGGGAACACGAAGAACGTTTCGAAGAACCCGACAAAAGCACCGATGGCCGTGCCGCAGGCCATCTGGAACGACATGCGCTTGGGGTTCGGCGACGCCGCCGAAAGGCCCACGGTGACGGTGGCGATCAGGGTCATCATGGCGCCGCTGGGCCAGTCACTGAGTAGCCAGTAGCTACCCAGCAGCAACAGCACCGCCGAGGCACGCACACCGGCGGCCAGCGACACCAGCCAGCTGGTCTGCGCCACGTAGGGCTCGTCCCACTGCTCGCGCTGGTGCGTGTGCGCGGCCAGCGAGGCATGGGTTTCGGCGTAGCTGAACATCTCGTCGACGAAGCGATACAGCAGTTCGAACGCGGTGTGAAAGTCGAGCAAGTCGGATTCACTGGGGTCGGTCGCCAGGTATTCGGCCCGCAAGCCGCGCACCTGGGCCTGCAGGCCTTCCTTGTAGGCGGCCAGCTCCAGGGTCAGGCGCAGCGCATCGGCGTCGGTCAACGCCCGCCCCACGTAGGGCTGCAGCAGCTCCACCAAGGTATTCAGGCCCGGCTCGATGGCACTGACAATCTGTAGCGGGCCACGGGCACGCAGCCGCTCCAGCAAGCGGTGCAGGGCGTTGAAGCGCGTGGTGATGGCCATGAACTCACTGTTCATCCGCACCAGCCGACCACTGCGGCGGCGCATGTGCGGGTCTTCGAAGGCGGTGACGTTGCGCAAGCTTTCAAGGCCTACGGCCTCCGCCACGAAACGCACGTTGCTGCTCTCGAAACGGTCCTTTTGGCTATCGCCACGCAGGGCCTCGACCACCACCCCGGCGAACACGCCAAAGCGCTGGTACAGGGCGTTACGCATCGCGGCGCTGGCCGACTGCGGCAGGATTGCGGCACTGACGAAGGTCGACACCAGAATCCCCAGGGCAATCTCCAGCACCCGCCATACGGCTGCCATGAACGCCTGGTCAGGGTGCTGCAGTACCGGCAGGCCGATCATCGCGGCGGTGTAACCGGCCAGCACGAAGCCATAGGCGCGGAAGGTGCGGTAGCGCATGGCACCGGCCGAGCACAGGCCCACCCACAGCGCCAGGCTGGGCAGGAACAGCTCGGTGTTCTGCGGGAAGATGGCGATCAGTGCCACCATCATCGCCGAGCCGGCCAGGGTGCCGAGCACCCGGTAGAAGCTTTTGGCGAACACATGCCCGCTTTGCGGCTGCATGACGATGAACACGGTGATCATGGCCGTGCGTGGTTGCGGCAGCTCAAGGCGCATGGCCAGCCACAACGTGATGAACGCGGCGGCCAGCACCTTGAAGATGTACACCCAGGTCACGCCGTCGGTGCGTGCCCAGGCAAAGAAGCCCCGGCGCCATTCCAGGCTTTGCAGCCAGCGCACGGGCAAACTGGAAGTGCTCATTCGGCGTTATCCGGCTTCTTGTCGAAAATGGCCAGGGTAGCCGGGGTTTTCGGCGCAGCCTGGCGTTCCTCCTTCGGCACATCCTGGCCGGCCTGCAGGCCGCCGCCCAGGGCGGTGACCAGCTCGGCATGGGCGACCAGGCGGGCGGCCTGCACCTGTTGCTGCACCTGCTGCTGGCGGAACAGCAATGTCTGCGCATTGAGCACGTTCAGGTAGTCGGTAAGGCCGCGCTGGAAGGCGACCATGGCGATGTCGTAGGTTTTCTGGGCTGCGGCGACGGACTCGGCCGCGAAGTGCGACTGCTCTTTCATCGACTCGCGGCGGATCAACTGGTCGGAAATGTTCTTCAGCGCACCAATCACGGTCTGGTTGTAGCGCGCCACCGCTACGTCGTACCCCGCCGAGGCCACGCCCAGCTCCGAACGCAGGCGGCCACCGTCGAAGATCGGCAAGCTGATCGCCGGGCCGACGTTGTAGTTGAACTTGCGCCCGGTCAGGAACTCCAGCGGGCCACCACCGGTAGCCATGAAGCCCAGGCTGCCGACCAGGTCGACGTTGGGGAAGAAGCCGGCATGGGCAACATCGATGCCACGCGCTTGAGCGGCCACCTGCCAGCGGCTGGCGACCACATCGGGGCGCTGGCCGACCAGTTCGGCAGGCAGGTTCGAGGGCAGCTTCAGCGGCGCGGCCAGGGCCAGGGTCGGGCGCTGCAACTGTGCGCCCTCCCCCGGGCCTTTGCCAGCCAACGCCGCCAGCTGGTTGCGGGTCAGGGCAATTTCTTCGTCGAGGCTGTCGAGCTGACGGTGGGTTTCCGGCAGCGGCGCTTCGGCCTGGCTGACTTCGAAGTGAGTGCCGATGCCGGCATCCAGGCGACGCTTGGCCAGCGCCAGGATCTGCTCCTGCTGCTCCAGTTCGGCCTTGACGATATCGCGCTGGGCAAAGTGCAGGCTCAGCTGGATGTAGGCGCGCACCACGTTGTTCTGCAGCTCCAGTTGCGCCTGGCGGGCTTCGGCCACGCTCATGTGCGCCTGGTCCACGGCCTGCTCACTGGCGTTGCGCTCGCGCCCCCACAGGTCGAGGGCGTAGCTGAAGCCAATGGCAGCGTTGTTGTCCCAGGTGTTGGCGCCCGACAGCGCGCCAGGGCCGTAGAACTGGTCTTCAGGCCAGTTGTGGCGCTTGAGCGTGGCCTGGCCGTTGGCCTGGAGCTTTTCCGCCGACTCGACCACGCCAGCCATGGCCTTGGCTTCGCGTACCCGCGCCGCGGCCATGGCCAGGCTTGGGCTGCCGGCCACGGCCAGGGCAATCCAGCGGTCCAGCTGCGGGTCGCCATAGGCGTGCCACCACTGCTGGTCAGGCCAATGGGCGTCGGTCGCGGCTTCGCGTATGGCCGCGTCGGTGGTCAAGGTATTGGCTTGCAGCGTCTTGCTTTGCGGGGCGATGCCCCAGGTTCCGATACAGCCACTCAAGGTGAGGGCAAGGGCACAGGCACTGAACGCCTTGAGCGTTCTGATGATGCGACGCGGCACAGCTGCGATTTCCCGAGGAAGAGGTGAAGGGGGCTGGGCAATTCTAGGGGGCGGCAGCACTGGCGATAAGCGCAGATTCCTGCGAATCTTTGTTACCAAAACAGCGATAATCCGCCTTTGGTCGAAGGCAACTTTTCAGCTTTTCTGCGTTACTTCGTGACACAATTTTGTCCTCTACATCGAGAGTGACCCATGGACACCCTGCAAAACATGCGTGCTTTCAGTTGCGTAGCCCAGCTTGGCAGCTTTACCGCTGCTGCCGCGCAACTGGATACGACCACCGCGAACGTGTCGCGGGCGGTCTCCAACCTGGAAGCCCATCTGCAAACAAGGCTGCTCAACCGTACCACCCGCCGCATTGCGCTGACCGAGGCCGGCAAGCGTTACCTGATGCGTTGCGAACAGATTCTTACCTATGTGGAAGAAGCCGAAGCCGAAGCCAGCGATGCCCACGCCCGCCCGGCCGGGCAGTTGAAGGTGCACTCGATGACCGGGGTGGGCCAGCACTTCGTGGTCGATGCCATCGCCCGCTACCGCGAGTCGCACCCGGACGTCACCTTCGACCTGACCATGGCCAACCGCGTGCCCGACCTGCTCGACGAGGGTTATGACGTGTCCATCGTGCTGGCCACCGAACTGCCCGATTCGGGGTTCGTGTCACAGCGCCTTGGCATCACCTACAGCATCGTCTGCGCCTCGCCCGGCTACATCGCCCGCCACGGCACTGCGCACAAGCCCGCCGACCTGCTCAAGCATGCCTGCCTTCGCATGGTCAGCCCGGTGATCCCGCTGGAAAAGTGGCTGTTCGACGGCCCGGAAGGCCAGGAGATGGTCAACATCACCAGCTCGCCGTTCATGGTCAACACCGCCGATGCCATGAAGACCGCGATCCGCAGCGGCATGGGCGTAGGCGTGCTGCCGATCTATTCGGCCATCGACGGCCTGCGTGACGGTAGCCTGGTGCGAGTGTTGCCCGAGTACCGCCTGCAGGAACTGAACCTGTACGCCATCTACCCATCGCGGCAGTACCTGGATGCCAAGATCAAGACCTGGGTCGAGTACCTGCGCAACTCGCTGCCAGAGATTCTCGCGGCCCATGAGGCGGACCTGAAAACCCATCAAGTGCTCATCGCCAACTAAAAAGCTGCTGCATGGCGGGGGTGGACAATGGTAGGTTGCTAACCAATGTCCACCCCCGCCTTGCAGAGAAGTTGCCCGATGAAAAAGACTGTCCTGGCCTTCAGCCGTATCACCCCGGCCATGGCCGAGCGCCTGCAGCAAGACTTCAACGTGATTCTGCCCAACCCCAAGCTCGGCGACATCAACGCCCAGTTCAACGAAGCCCTGCCCGAGGCCCACGGCCTGATCGGCGTTGGCCGCAAGCTGGGCCGTGCACAGCTTGAAGGCGCGGCCAAGCTGGAGGTGGTGTCCAGTGTTTCGGTCGGCTATGACAACTACGACTTGGACTACTTCAACGAACGCGGCATCGCCCTGACCAACACCCCCGACGTGCTCACCGAAAGCACCGCCGACCTGGGCTTCTCGCTGATCATGGGCTGTGCCCGCCGCACCGCCGAACTGGATGCCTGGACCAAGGCCGGCAACTGGCAGGCCACCGTAGGCCCGGCCCATTTCGGCAGCGATGTGCATGGCAAGACGCTGGGTATCGTCGGCATGGGCAACATCGGCGCTGCCATTGCCCGCCGTGGCCGGTTCGGTTTCAACATGTCGGTCATCTACGCTGGCAACAGCCGCAAGACCGCGCTGGAGCAAGAACTTGGGGCGCAGTTGCGCAGCCTGGAGCAGTTGCTGGCCGAAGCGGACTTCGTGGTCATTGTGGTGCCGTTGTCCGACGCCACCCGCAAGCTGATTGGCGCCCGCGAGCTGAAACTGATGAAGCCGAGTGCCTTCCTGATCAACATCGCTCGCGGGCCGGTGGTGGATGAAGCGGCGCTGATCGAAGCCCTGCAGAACGGTACCCTTCGTGGGGCTGGTCTGGATGTGTACGAGAAGGAGCCGCTGAGCGATTCGCCGCTGTTCAAGCTGCCCAATGCGCTGACCTTGCCGCACATTGGTTCGGCCACTGCCGAAACCCGTGAGGCCATGGCCAATCGGGCGATGGACAACCTGCGCGCGGCGCTGCTGGGCGAGCGGCCGCGGGACCTGGTGAACCCGCAGGTGTGGAAAGGCTGATAGCGCTCTATTGCCTGCACCGGCCCTTTCGCGGGTAAACCCGCTCCCACAGGTCCAGAACGCTGTGGGAGCGGGTTTACCCGCGAAAGGGCCGGTGCAGGCAACGCATGTCCTATTTGGCCACCACAACACCGCCAGCCACCCGGACCCGAGGCTTGCGAAACACCAGCACATTCCCCGCCATCACCGCCACCAGCCCCAACAAGGCCGGTGCCGTCCACTGATACCCCTCGGCCACCGCCGACACATTCAACGCCACCAACGGAAACAGCACCGTGCAGTAGGCCGCGCGCTCTGGCCCCATGCGGCCGACCAGGGTCAGGTAGGCGGTGAAACCGATCACCGAACCCGGAATTACCAGGTACATCAGCGAACCGATGTAGCGGGTGTTCCACTCCATGTTGAAAGGAATGCCGCTGACCAGGCAATAAACCATCAGCATGGCCGCCCCGTAGACCATGCCCCAGGCATTGGTGGTCATGGGCTTGAGCCCGGCCTTCTGCTGCATGCTCGACAGCATGTTGCCCGCCGAGAAGCACAGCGTGCCGAGCAGCGCCAGGCCAAGGCCGTACAGGGTTTCACGGCTGGCCGCATGATGGGACAGCTCGGGCCAGAACAGCAGCCCCAGCCCAAGCAGGCCCAGGGCACCACCGCCCAGTACATTGGCGGCGATTTTCTGGCCGAAGAAGACCCGCGCATTAAGTGCGTTCCACAGGGTTGCAGTGGAGAACACCACGGCGATCAGACCACTGGCGATCCACTGGCTGGCAGTGAGAAAGCACATGAAATTGACGCAGAACAGGCAAAAGCCCTGTGCCAGGCAGATCAGGTGGCCACGGCGGTTCATCGGTTGCAAGCGCCGGGTGAGCAATAGGATGGCGAACAGGATCAGGCCGGCCAGGGCGAAGCGATAGACGATCGAGACCGGGATGGCGACCACGCCCAGCTGGAGCTTCAAGGCGATCCAGGTAGTGCCCCAGATCAGGACGGTGAGCAGGTAGAGTGACAGGTTCATGGCGGCAGTTCCTTGGGCCTTTCAGGATCGGTGCCCGGCGCTTCGCGGGTAAACCCGCTCCCACAGGGATCACCAGTGTTAGATAGATGGGCCTTTACCGGCTTGCACAAACTTGCGCTTTTCTTGCGCCAATAGATGTCACGCTGTGCAGGGCGCAGTAGGATGACTGGCAAGAGGAACCCACCATGACGCCACTCACCCAGTTGCAAGTGTTCAACGCCATGCATGCCTCGCCCCACGCCCGGCTGGAGCTGAGCGCGCACCTGGGCGACGGGCTGGCGGCGGCGTTGTGGAGCAACCGTGACGATGCCCGTGATTACCAGGCACCGACCCATCACACCCTGTCGTGCTACATCGCCGACGGCACCGGCACCTTCCGCCGCCAACGCCCGGCCGACAAGGGCGCACCCGGCAAGCTGTGCGTGATGCCGGCCGGGCAGGAATCGAACTGGGTGGTCAATGGCGCGATCCGGCTGGCACACCTGTATGTCAGCGAGGCGCAGTTCGCACTGGGCTGCGTGCGCCTGCTCGACCGTGAACCACGGGAGCTGCAACTGCAGGAGGCGACCTTTCTGGACGATCCACAGCAGGCGGCACGCTTTCGCCAACTGATCCAGCTGGACTGGGACGAGCCCGGCGAACGCCTGCTGGCCAGCAGCCTGGCACACGAAATCGTCGACCATGCGCTGCTCAGCCAGGTCGGGCTGCGCCAAGGCCTGCGCCTGAAAGGTGGGCTGGCGCCGAACCTGCGCCGGCAGTTGGTCGAGTACATCGAAGCGCACCTGGACCAGCCGATTACCCTGGGTGAACTGGCCTTGCGCTCCAACTTGTCCGAATACCACTTCGCGCGCATGTTCCGCGCCAGTTTCGGGTTACCGCCGCATCAGTATTTGCTAGCCAGGCGGCTGCAACGGGCTTGTGAGCTGTTGCGACTGGGGGAAATGCCGCTGGGCGAAATTGCCCTGTTGTGCGGGTTTGCCAGTGCCAGCCATTTCAGTAACCGCTTCCGGCAGGCCCTTGGCGCAACGCCTGGGGAATATCGCTCGGCCATTCGCGGCTAAAGCCGCTCCCACAGAGTAACGCGATCCCTGTAGGAGCGGCTTTAGCCGCGAAGAGGCCGGCACAGGCTGTACTTAAAACTCAAAGGTACTCGACAAACTCACCTGCCGCGCATCTCCAATCGCCACAAAGTACTGGTTCACCGCCGAGCTGTAGTAAACCTTGTCGAACAGGTTCTTCACGTTGAGCTGCAGGCGCACGTTGTGTTCATCGAGCTTGGTCTCGTAGCTGGCGAATGCATCCGCCACGGTGTAGGACGGCAGGTCGAAGGTGTTGGTCGAGTTACCCGACCGCTCGCCCACGTAGCGCGCACCCGCACCTACCCTCAGCTTGTCGCCACCGAACAGGCTGCCGAAGTCGTACACAGCCGACAACGAACCAGTGTGCTTGGCTACGTTCTGCAGGCGGTTGCCTTGCAGGTCCGGGTCCTTGGTAACCTTGGCATCCGTGTAGGCATAGCTGCCAATCAAGCTCCAGCGATCAGTCAGCTGGCCGGTCAGGTCAAGTTCCACGCCTCGTGAATTGACTTCACCCGCGTTGCTGTAGACCGTCTCGCTGGTGCTGGCGTCGAAGTTCGAAACCAGGACGTTGCGTTTGGTGATATCGAACAGCGCCAGGGTGCCCGTGATGCGGCCCGGCATATCGAGCTTGGCCCCCAGCTCCCACGACTTGCCCTCTTCCGGGGCTACCGACGAGTCGAGCACGATATTGCCGGTCAGTGGCGCAATGGTGGAGTTTGGCTTGAACGATTCGCTGTAGCTGCCATAGAACGACAGCTGGTCATCGACCTTGTAGACAATGCCGGCGTGAGGCACCCAGGCCTGGCCACTGATGTCGGTATTGATGTGGAACGGGCGGCCGCGACCGGCGTACTGGTCGTACTGCTGGAAGCGCGCGCCGGCCACCAGGATCCAGTGCTCGTCCAGGTGCAAGGCGTCCTGCACGAACAGCGCATCGGTGCGCAGCTTGTCGGTCTGGTCGCTGTCACTGGCGCGCACCGTGCTGCCTTCCACTTCCTGACCGTAGACTGGGTCCACATAGCTGAACGTGGACTTGGCCGTCTGGCGAATCAGATCACCCCGGAAAATCTTGCGGTCTTCGTGGTCGATGCCGAACAGCAAGTCGTGCTGCATGCCGGCCACTTCCACGTTGCCTGCCAGGCTGACGGTCGCGAACTGGTCACGGCTCATGGCGTTGTGGGTGCCGTCGATGCTGCGTGTCAGCGTGCCTTTTGCTTCGTTGACGGCCGTCACCCGCACCTGGCTGGCATCGTAGGTTTCACGGTTGAAGCTGTAGCCGAAGTGCAGCTTCCAGTCATCGGCCAACTGATGGTCGACTTCCAGGCGATACAAGTCGGAGCGCCCTTCCATGTCGTTGAAGGGCTCGTCCAGACGACGCGTGGCGGGGATGTTCAGCGGGTGGCCGTTGTTGCCGAACGCGGTACCCCGATCGAACGGGTAGAGAAACTCTCGGTGCTCGTAAGCCACCACCACCTGGGTATCTTCGCCCAGCCAGGCCAGCGACGGCGCCACCAGCGATTCGCGGTGCACGCCGTAGTTACGCCAGTAGTCTTCGTCCTCGTGGTCGACGACCAAGCGGTAGGCGAAGTTGCTGTCGCCCAGCGCGCCAGTGCTGTCGAGCCCGCCGCCACTGCCGTTCTTGCCACTGCCGTAGGTCGAGCCACGCACGGTCAGGGCGTTGTACTGCTGCAGTTGCGGGCGCTTGCTGACCACGTTGATCACCCCACCCGGGTCCTGAATGCCGTACAGCAGCGAAGCCGGGCCCTTGAGCACTTCGACCCGCTCGGTGCTGGCGTTGAGGCTGCGGCCCTGCACGATGGGCATGCCATCGCGCATGATCGAGCCATCGCGGTTGTCGCCGAAACCACGCTTCATCACCGTGTCGGACGTGCCACCGAAGTTATTGCCCTGGGTAATGCCGCTGACATTGGCCAGGGCGTCATCGAGGTTACGCGGCGCCTGATCACGGATGACCTGCGCCGGTACCACGTTGATCGCCTGGGGGATGTCCTGGTTAGGGCCCTGCCCGCGCATGATCGAGGCGCTAGCCGGGGGCTGATAGCTGTAGTCATCCAGTTGCGAGGTCACCGTTGTGGCCTGCAGGTTGAGGGCACCGGAGGTGTCGGCAGCTTCTAGGGTGAAGGTGCGTGCATCGACGCGGCGCCAGGCCAGCCCGGAAGTACCCAGCAGCTGTTGCAGGGCCTGTTCGGCGCTGTACCGGCCATTTAGCGCAGGCGCCTGCACGCCTGGTAGCTCAAGGGTGTAGACCACGCTCTGGCCGGTGGTACGACTGAAAGCGTTGAGTGCCTGGGCCAAGGGCTGGGCTGGCTGGGCGAAGGCGTAGGCCTGCTGTTGCTCGGCGGCGCAGGCCAGGGGGGCGACAGCGATGGCAGGCAGCGTAGCAAGGCCTAGCCAGAGAGGGACGCAACGCGGGGAGAACTTCATGGACGCTGACCTGTGAGAGGGATATTACTGCGAATGAATCGCACTTCCACTCATTACACGGATGCCACGTCCTGTTACCTCACCCGCTATCTGAAAAATATTTTCCTGTGCCGACCGCTTCGCCGACAACTACCGAATCAGGGTCAAACGCCCCAACACCGTCTGCCGCGAAAAGCCCATCACATTGCCCAACGAATCCAGCGCCAGCAACGGCTCGGCCACCGGGAAACTGCCGCTGACCTTGCGCTGCCCCAGTTCGCCATCCAGCAGCAGGATGCGCCCTGGGTAATAGCGCCCAAGGTCCTCGAGCACCTGCGCCAGCGGCACCTGGTAGTAGTTCAGCCAGCCTTCCCGCCAGGCCAGGCGGTTATCACTGTCCACCGCCAACGTGTCGCCCGCGCGCCCTGCGCGATAGGCCACCTGCTGGTTGGCAGTCAGTTCACGCACCAACGCGCCCGGAACAGGGCTAACCCCCACGCGCCCACTGCGCACCGTGACCAGCGCCCCCTCACCCTGCTCGCGCACCTCGAACTGGGTACCGAGGACTCGCACCTCGCCACCGGCAGCTTCGACCATGAACGGCTCGCCGGTATGGGTCACCTGGAAGAACGCTGCGCCATGCAGCAGCCGCACACGGCGCTCGCCCTGGTTGAAATCGACCGCAATGGCGCTACCTGCATCAAGCGTGACCTGCGACTGGTCAGCCAAGGTCACCTGGCGCACCTGCCCGTTACTGCTGTAGTCCGCTTGCAGGTCCTGCAACCAGTAACCCGGGTGCCAACCACCTGCAATACCTAGGGCCAGTACCATGCAGGCTGCCATCGCCAGTGCTGCCACCCGCCGCCACCGGCCACGGGGCGCTGGCCTGGCCATGGCATCGAGGTAGCGGTGCAGGGCTTGCTGTTCTTCGTCGGCCAACCGCTGCGCCGGGGCGGCACTTTTCTGCCACAGCGCCTGCGCCTGTCGGTAGGCTGCACGGTGCCCTGGGTCGGCCAGCAACCAGCGCTTGAACGCCGCCCCTTCGGCTTGTGCGGGCTGCTCGTTGATGCGGCTGAGCCATTGCAGGGCGGCCTGGGATTGCGCCTCGGTGATGGGGGGCATGCTGCTCATCGACGGGCGCTCCCTGGCCGGCGTGGGGTGGGCGCGGGTTCGGCAATACTCGCCTTGCACGCTTCAAGGGCGCGCATCATATGCTTTTCCACAGCACTCTGGGACAGTTGCATGGCTTTGGCGATCTCGCCGTACTTGCAGCCGTGAATACGGTTGAGCAAAAAGATCTGCCGGGTGCGCTCGGGCAAGGCACGCAAGGCGGCTTCGATTCGCTGCAAGTCGTGGTCGATCTCCACGGCCTGCTCCGGGGCATGGCCCATTGCCGCTTCATCCACCTGCAGAGCAACTTCGGCCACGCGTTCGCGGCTACCCTCGCTGCGCAAGTGGTCGATGGCCAGGTTACCGGCGCACCGCAGCAAGTAGGTGTCCAGCGCTTCGACCTTGACCTCGGGGCGGCGCCAGAAGCGTAGAAAAAGCTCCTGGACCAGGTCCGAAGCGGTAGCTCGGCAGCCGACCCTGCGGCTGACCAGCGCCTCCATGCGCGCGCGCTGGGCCTGGAACACCTGGACGAAACGAGCACGCGCGCCTGCGCTGTCGGCGTCAGGCTCTATGCTATCGCTCTGCTCGCTCACAGCGTCACACGGCAAACACGGCAAGCAACGGGCCCAGCACCCCACTGGCGGCGGCCAGGCCCAACAGCAGGCGCGGCTGGTATGGCAGGCCAAACACCCACAGCGTCACCCCGGCCATCGTCACCGCCGTCCACTCCACCAGGCCATGAGCCCAGCCACGCAGGTGCACGCTGAGCGCCAACGACAGCATCAGCAGCAGCCAACCCACGACACGCAACAGGCGCAGCTGCCCTGGGCGCGGCTTGCGCCCAAGCAGGTCGCTAAAGTGCTTTTCCATGGCAAGGCAGAGGGCGACGAAGCCTGCGAATGCGATCAGTGCGTTACCCAGCATCAGCTCGCCTCCGCCGTTTCAGTGCTCGGCTTTTTTGCCGCACGCGCGGCGCGCTTGGCTACGGGCTTGGGGCTGCGCAGCATCTTGCTGGCCAGCCAGGCCAGGAACAGGCCAGTGCCCAGCGCAGTCAGGTCGAAGCCGGCCATGGCCCAGTCACCTTCCGGCAGTGAATGGTTCAAACCCCGATCGGTCGTCAGGCCATTGAGCAGCGGCAACAAGGTAAAGGCCAGCGCGCCCAACGCCAGTTGCTCGCCCCAGGCCCTGCGCCCACTGCGCAAAACGGCGTGCACCAGCGACAGCCCCCAGGCGATGAAGAATGCATTGACCTCCCAGTCCGACCTGCCTTCGACACCCATGGGCATCAGCCGGTTGGCCCAGAAAAAGCCCGCCACCGCCAGTAACAGGCCGCTCATGCTGGCAATATTGAGCACCTCGACCAGGCGTAGCTCGCCTGGCATGTGCTCGCTTTTGGCGTGCTTGAGCTGGCGCTTGCCCAACCACATCACCAGCCCGGTGCCGATCACCGCAGTACCGGCCACGCCAAAGAAGAAGTACAACCAGCGCAGCCAGGGCCCGGCGAAGTTACCCATGTGCAACCCGGCGAAACTGAACGCGGTCATCATTGCCCCGCTCTCCGGCTTGCCCTGGCTCAGCAGCGCACCACTGGCGCCATCGAAAGTCCAGTTGGCGCTGCGCCGATAAGCCACGTGGTCGGCGGCCGATTGCGTAAAGGTGACGCGGGCATTGCTGTCGCCTGGGTTCTGCACCTGGATGTTGCCAATGCGCGCCCCCGGCTGCAGTGCCTGCACCTTGGCGTACAAACTCGGCAGCGCTACCAGAGGTGTAGCCACCTGGGCAGCCTTGGGCGCATCGTTACGCCCGAACAGGTCATTGAAGTATTTGTCGGTGTCATTGCCGTAACTGGCCATGATGCCTGCCGGCATCACCATGTACATGAACAGCACCAGGCTGCTGTAGCTGATCATCAGGTGAAACGGCAGCACCAATACGCCAATAGCATTGTGCCCATCCAGCCAGGAGCGCTGGCCCTTGCCCGGGCGGAAGGTGAAGAACTCCTTGAAGATCTTCTTGTGGGTGATGATGCCGGTGACCAGCCCCAACAGCATGATGAAAGCGCAGAATGTCGACAGCCAACGGCCAAACGGATGAGGCATCTGCAGCTGGAAATGGAAGCGGTAGAAGAACTCACCACCGCGGCTGTCGCGTGCCTCCACCGGCTGGCCGGTCTGGGTATCGAGGGTTTTGCTGACAAAGCCACGCGGCCCGCCATTGGGGTCGCGGTAGCCCACGCTCAGGGCCGCTTCACGCGCATTGGGCATACGGATGAACCAGGTACCCGAATGCCCGGCATTGTCCTGCAGGTAACGTTGCGCCACCCCCAGGCTGTTGACCGGGTCCAGGGCGTGGCTGCGCACTTCGGGCTGCGACCAGTGAGTGATTTCTTCCTTGAAATACGACAGCGTGCCGGTGAGGAAGATGGCGAACAACAGCCAGCCGAAGATCAGGCCGGTCCAGGTGTGCAGCCAGGCCATGGCCTGGCGGAAGCCTTCTTTCATGGGTTCTGCATCCAGTAGGCAACGCCGCTGATCATGCCCAGCAACAGGCTTGGCGCCAGCACGCCCAACCACGCACGCCAAGCGCTGCGGCAGGCAAAGCACCAGATGAACGCCAGCAGGTAGAAGACGAACGACAGCAGCAGGCCGGTGAGCGTGGCATCCACCTTTGGCATTGGTGCCAGCAAGGCAATGCAGACGCTCGCCAGGGACGCCAGCAAGTAGCCGCCCAGCAGCGCGGCGAGGCTGCGAGAGGTCACGGCCAGGCGATAGCTGAGCGGGAGGCCGGCGGTTTTGCGCGTCATGGCGAAGGTCCGGGCGTTTTCGGGGCTGCAATAATAATGATTTCAATTCTCATAAGCAAAGCCCCAAGACGAGTGACGATTGCCGAGTAGCGCGACCGTCCATATAATGCGAACAATTCTTACTACCAGTTGCGCGATCGAGCGCCGGAGTATCACGGTGCCCAGCGCGCTCTCTTCCACGGTCGAAGGCCTTTACCACGCCCATCACAACTGGCTCACCAGCTGGTTGCGCCGCCGCCTGGGCTGCCCGCAGAGTGCCGCCGACCTGGCCCAGGACACCTACCTGCGCCTGCTGCAGGCCCGCGAAACACCGCAACTGATCGAACCTCGCGCATTTCTCGCCACCGTGGCCAAGCGTGTGTTGTGCAACCACTTCCGCCGCCAGGAGCTGGAGCGCGCCTACTTGCAGGCCCTGGCCCAAATACCGGAAGAAGTGGCACCCAGTGAGGAGCAGAAGGCGATCATCTTCGAGACCCTGCTGGAACTCGACCGCCTGCTGGACGGCCTGCCTCCATTGGTCAAACGTGCCTTCCTGTTGGCCCAGGTCGACGGCCTTGGCCAAGGCGAAATCGCCCGTGAGCTGGGCATTTCCCTGGCCACGGTAAAACGCTACCTGAGCAAGGCAGCCATGCGCTGTTACTTTGCCCTGTGAACGCCTCGTTCTCTGCGCAGGTTGCGGAGCAGGCCGTGCACTGGCTGATCGAATCTCAGGGCGATGACTTCGGCCAGGTACAGCAACTGGCGCTTGAGCATTGGCTCCAGGCCAACCAGGAGCACCAGCGAGCCTGGGCCCATATCCAGCAGGTCAACCAGCGGCTGCGCGGTGTGTCGTCGCCCGTGGTGCATGCAACGCTGCAAGCCCCGCCTTCGCCGGCCAGGCGCCGGGCACTCAAGGCGTTGCTGTTGGTCGGTGTGGCGAGTGCCACCGGGCTTGGCCTGCAACAGCACGATCCGCTGCCTGGATTGATGGCCGACTACCGTAGCCCGCTCGGCCAGCGTCGGCGCATGCAGCTGGTTGATGGCAGCGTGCTGCAACTCAATACCCGCAGTGCCGCAGACGCGCGCTTCGACAGCCAGCAGCGACAGCTGCGTCTGTTCGAAGGTGAACTGGCGTTGCAAGTGGCCAGCGATGCACGGCCATTGCTGTTGCGCACTGCTGAAGGGGCGCTGCGCCTGGACAGCGGGCGCTTCAACGTGCGCCAGTTCGACGGTTACAGCCTGGTATCGGTATTCCAGGGGGCTGCCAGCGCGGCTGGGCAGCCACTGCGGGCCGGGCAACAGGCCCGCTTCACCGGCGCCTGGCGATCGGTGACGCCGCTCGACCCTAATGTCGGGGCCTGGGTAGACGGCATGCTGGTGGCGTCGCAGATGCGCCTGGCGGACTTTCTTGCCGAACTTGGGCGCTATCGCCATGGGCAGTTGGGGTGTAGCGAGCAGGTTGCCGACTTGCGTATTTCTGGATCGTATCCGCTGGATGACAGTGAACGCATCCTGCAGATGCTGGAGGTGGCGCTACCGGTGCGGGTGCGACGGTTCACCCGGTACTGGGTGACGGTCGAGCCGAAGATCGGGTAGAGCCGTACGTACATTTTTTCAATCAAGTGAGCCATTTTTCCAACCTCGCGTGACAGACATGGCAGAACCCCTCTTTCAGGACCCGACCCATGCCGTTGCGCCACAGCCCGTTCGTCCACGCCCTGCTGTTCACCACCACCCTCGGCCTGGCCACGCCTGCCGCCTATGCCGAAACCCGCAGCTACCATATCGCCGCCGGCTCGCTTGAAGACGCCCTCAACCAGTTTGGCCGCGAAAGCGGGGCGCTGATCTCGTTCGGCTCGCAACTGACCCAAGGCATCCACACTCAAGGCCTGGACGGCCAGTACGACGTGCGACAGGGCCTCGATGCACTGCTGCGCGGCAGCGGCCTGCAGGTGCGGCAGGAAACCGACAACGCCTTCAGCCTGCAGCCCATCGATACCCCCGCTGCGGGTGCGCCGGTCGAGCTCGGTGCTTCCACCGTGGTCGGCGACTGGCTGGCCGAGGCCCGGCAGGACAATGTGTTCGAGCACCCCGGTGCCCGCGACGTAGTGCGTCGCGAGGAATTCGAGCGCAACGGCGCCACCACCGCCCGCGAAGTGCTCAACCGTATTCCCGGTGTCAACGCCCCCGACAACAACGGCACCGGTAGCCACGACCTGGCGCTGAACTTCGGCATCCGTGGCCTCAACCCACGCCTGGCATCGCGCTCCACCGTGCTGATGGACGGCATCCCGGTGCCCTTCGCCCCGTACGGCCAGCCGCAGCTGTCGCTGGCACCGCTGAGCATGGGCAACATGGACGCCGTGGATGTGGTGCGCGGTGGCGGCGCGGTGCGCTACGGGCCGCAGAACGTTGGCGGCATCGTCAACTTCGTCACTCGGGCGATCCCTGAACAGGCCACGTTCAAGGCCGCCATGCAGAACCAGATCAGCCCGTCTTCCAGCCACGATGGCTTCAAGAACAGCGCCAACCTGCTGGTCGGCGGCACCAATGCCAACGGCCTGGGCGGTGCCCTGCTGTACTCTGGCACCCGTGGCGGTGACTGGCGCGAACACAGCGACACGCAAATCGACGACCTGATCCTCAAGGGCAAGCTGCAACTGGACGAAGCCAACAGCCTGCACGCCATGGCCCAGTACTACGAGGGTGAAGCCGACATGCCCGGCGGCCTGAGCACTGCCGATTTCGCAGCCGACCCGTACCAGTCGACGCGCCTGAAGGACAAGTTCTGGGGCCGCCGCACCCTGTTCAACTTCGGCTACGACTACAAGCAGGACGACCGCCAGTTCAGCGTCAACAGCTTCTTCACCAAGACCCTGCGCAGCGGTTACCTGGACCAGGGCAGCTTCGTCTCGCTGTCGCCACGCGAGTACTGGGTACGCGGCATCGAAACCCGCTTCTCGCAGGGCCTGGCCCTTGGCGACAGCTGGCACGAGCTGGGCATCGGCTACCGTTACGTCAACGAAGCCGGCCACGAGCTGCGCTTCCGCGAACCGGTCAATGGCAGCCTGCCGACCACCGCCAGCCGCAATGACCGCGACACCCGTGGCAGCACCGAAGCCCACGCCATCTACCTGGATGACCGCATCGACATCGGCCGCTGGACCATCACCCCCGGTGTGCGCTACGAGATGATCGACTCCGAGCAAAGCAACAAGCTCAACGGCCAGCGCTACCAAGGCAGCTACAACACCGCGCTGCCGGCGCTGAACGTGATGTACCACCTGACCGACAGCTGGAACCTGTACGCCAACACCGAGGGCTCGTTCGGCAGCGTGCAGTACAGCCAGATGCCCAATCGGGTCAGCAGCGGCGAAGTGAAACCGGAAAAGGCGCGTACCTGGGAAGTGGGTACCCGTTATGACAATGGTGACCTGCAGGCCGAGATTGGCGCGTTCCTGATCAATTTCGACAACCAGTACGAAAGCAACCAGACCAACGACTCGGTGATCGCCCGCGGCGAAACTCGCCACCAGGGCATCGAGACCAGCGTGCGCTACGCGCTCGACGGCCTGAGCCCCGCCCTGGCCGGTTTCGATGTGCATGCCAGCTATGCGTTCGTCGACGCCACTATCCGCGAGGACGGGCCGAACAAAGGCAACCAGGTGCCGTTCTCGTCACGCCACAAGGGCAACCTGGGCGTGGGCTACACCGATGGCCCTTGGCAGCTGAACCTGGACGGCAGCTTCCAGAGCAGCCAGTACGCAGACAACGCCAACACCAGCACTGAAAGCGCCGACGGCAGCACCGGGCGCATTCCGGGCTACATGCTGGTCAGCACCCGCGCCGGGTACGACTTTGGCCCGCAGCTGTCGAACCTGAAAGTGGCGGTTGGGGTGAAGAATCTGTTCAACCGCGAGTACTTCACGCGCTCTTACGATGACAACAACAAAGGGAAGTACGTGGGTGAGCCACGTACCTTGTATGTGCAGACCTCGGTGGAATTCTGATCGACTGCAAATGGGGGGCCGCTTTGCCGCCCCATTTGCAACAAGACATTTATTTTCAAAAAGGGCTTGAATTCGTTTCGTGGTTGCCTGACCTTAGAGTCAAGAGGCGCAGAAATTCCAAGGGTCTCAAGGGCCTAGGCGCGCCTCCATGCGAGCAAGCTGAATAAGGATTGAATCATGCAAATCCAGGTCAACAGCAGCAACCATTTCGAAGGCAATGCCCGGCTTGATCAGTGGGTCCGCAGTACACTGCAGAACTCGCTGGAACGTTACGAAGAAGACCTCACCCGCATCGAGGTTCACCTGCGCGACGAGAACGGCGCCAAGCCCGGACCGCATGACAAACGCTGCCAGATGGAGGCTCGCCCCAAAGGCCACCAACCGATTTCGGTGACCCACACCGCCACGTCGCTGGACCAGGCAGTGGACGGTGCAGCCACCAAGCTCAGCCACGCGCTGGAACACTTCTACGGCAAGCTGCGCAGCAAGCGCGGCGCCCTGGAACTGAGTGACCCAGACGCCTGATTGGCAATGCAAAACGCCCGGCCTAGAGCCGGGCGTTTTTATTTGCAGCGATCAACGGCACTGAACCAACCCGCCGTTTTGCCAGTCAACTTCTGCACTCATTCGCTGCAGAAGCCTGAACATGAACAACCCATTCGAACTCATCAGTGCCGCATTTGCCCCCGAATACCGGGTCAACCTGAGCATCGAAAACCTCGATGGCAGCATCATGCTGACCCTGTCCGACGACGCAGGCGTGGTCGCCAAGCGCCTCATCACCCAGGCCCAGCGCAACGACCCGGTGCGCCTGCAGCGGGTAATCGACAGCATCCGCCTGGGCCTGGCCATCGAACTCAGCCAGAACCCCATGCAGGTGCTGGCCGCATTGACCCGCGATACTCGCCACCACCCACGCCATGTCGTGGCCAACTGAGGGCTACTTGCCCTCATCCACTTCCTTGCCGTTGGCATCCAGCACCTTGGTCGAGGGGTAGCGGTACGAGGCGTAGCGCACCACCAGAATCGAGAAGGCCAGCAACAAGATGCCGCCGCACAGGTACAACAGCCCCTCGTCCGGCGCCTTGTGATGCGAGACATCGCCGATCAGCAGACGGGTCAGCGCGGTAATCGCCACGTACAACAGGAAGCGGATCGGCATGTGGTTGGTCTTGAAGTAGATACCGACCATCGCCCCCAGCTCCAGGTAGATGAACAGCAGCAGGATGTCATCGACACTGACCCCACCCTTGCCAAGCATGTCCAGGAAGGTCACCACTGCCGCATAGGCGGTAATCGCGCCAATGCCGAACAGCGCCAGGTAATGGAAGGCCTCGACGCACAGGTTGCCCAGCGAGTCCGCCGAGCCGTGCAGGCCCTTGCGCAGCTTTTCTGCCCACTTGATGTTCACGATGTTCCATTCCCCGATACGTCTTTAAGGATGATGCGTCACCGATGTGACGCTTGTGCCATGCAGTTAAAGGGCCAGGCCCTTGGCTTGGAAGGCGACCGATTGCCGCAAGGCACCTGTGTACTAGGCTTTTGCCGTGAGAATCTGGTTGCGTGGTGATGGCAAATGCCATTACTGTATATAGATACAGTAACCAGCAACACAACCAGCAAAAAGGCATAGAGGTGATGAATGGCCGTCGAAGTGGTGTACCGCAGCAGCCGCGACCCGGAGCGCTTGTTCATGGATAAGGCCGAAGCAGACCGTCACGACAAGATGCTCGAACTGGCCGAGCGCCTGGCCGAAGTGCTGCACAAGGCAGTGCCGTCGCTGAGCGAGCAACAGGTCGAGGAAGCCGGTATCTACATGGCCAAGAACCGCGATGTGTTCGCTCGGGCCTTCAAAAGCCAGCCGGATGCCCTGGCCGAGTTGCTAGAGGGTGGCGCTGCCGAGTGATAGCGACGTTGCTGCTTCGCGGGTAAACCCGCGAAGAGGCCAGTAGAGCCAACATCAACAGTCAGCCGTAGAGCAACCGCTCCGCCAACATCTGCGCCACCCGCGCCGGCGAACGTTTTTCCGCCTGCGCATGGCCAAACACTTCGGTCAGCCGTGACGGTATCCGCGCCAGGTGCGCGGTGATGGTGCCCAGGTCCTCGCCACGATGGGTCAGCGCCACGTAGATCAGCCCACCGGCATTGATAACGTAGTCAGGCGCATACAGTATCCCCCGCGACTCCAGCTGGTCTGCCACCTGCAAGGTGGTCAGCTGGTTGTTGGCCGCCCCCGCCACTGCCGCGCAACGCAGTTGCATCACGCTCTGCCCGTTCAGCACCGGCCCCACACCGCAGGGGGCGAAGATGTCGCAAGGGGTACTGATCAGTGCATCGTTGGTCACAGGCTTGGCATCGAACTGTTCCATCGCCAGCCGCACCCGCCCGGGGTCCAGGTCGCTGACCAGCAGTTCCGCGCCCACCGCATGCAGTTGCTCGGCCAGTGCATAACCGACATTACCCAACCCCTGCACCGCCACCCGCAGGCCCCTGAGGTCATCGCTGCCCAGGCGGAACGAGGTCGTGGCGCGGATGCCAGCGAACACCCCCATCGCCGCATGCGGCGAAGGGTCGCCCGAGGCAGTGGTGCTGGTCACATGGGGGGTACTCTGGGCGATGCAGTCCATGTCCAGGGTCGAGGTGCCGCTGTCTACGGCGATGATGAAGCGCCCATGCAAGGTATCGATGAAGCGGCCAAAGGCCTCGAACAGCGCGGCACGGTTTTCCACGTGCGGGTTGCGCATGATCACCGCCTTGCCGCCACCTAGCGGCAAGCCGGCCAATGCCGCCTTGTAGCTCATGCCTTGGGCCAGGCGAATGGCGTCGGTCATGGCACTTTCGTCATCGGCGTAAGGCAGGTAGCGGCAACCGCCCATGGCCGGGCCCAGGTGCTCACTGTGGATCGCCACCACCGCCTTAAGGCCCGTAGGTGGGTCGTTGAACAAATGCAGTGACTGGGTCCGGGTACTTTGCATCAGTGCGAACATCGACAGGCTCCCCCACGAGGTGCTCCTTCCAGTATAGGCACGGCCCCGGCATTGACGCCGCCGCCGGACCACTGGACGAAACCACGCGTCACAGCTAATACTCAAACGTGTGTGGAGATGCCCCATGAAGCCACGTCAAGCCTGCCTGGCCTGCCTGGAACGCGAGCCTGTCGCCCTGCTGGAAGCCGCATTGTGGATTGCCGCCGAGCACGATCGTAGTGTCGAGCCCGCGGCCAGCCTTGCCACCCTGAACGAGCTGCAGCGCGAGATAAGCGCCAACCTGCCGATGCTGCCACTGTGCGAACTGGCCCAGCCACTGCTGCGCCAACTGATTGCGCTGGGCTTTCAGCAGGATGAATACCACCCGTTACGCCCGCATGCGGCGATGATGGACAAAGTACTGCAGCGCCGCCGCGGCCAACCGCTGACCCTGGCCATTCTTTCCCTGGAGCTGGCCCGGCGCTTGTCCATACCGCTGGAGGGCGTGGGCTTTCCTGGCCATTTCCTGCTGCGCGTGCCGGGTGCCGACCACCTGCTCGACCCCTGTGGCGGTCGGCGCTTGTACCCGAGTGACTGCCGCGAACTGCTGGCACGCCAGTTTGGCCCACATGTGGCGCTGACGGCAGAGCACATGCGCAGCGCTACGCCGCTGCAGATGCTGCAACGCCTGTCGCGCAACCTGCGTCAACTGCACATCAGCAACGATGACCACCTGGCCGCGTTGATCGACGCCGAGCGGGTCATGCAGTTGGGCCCGGTGCAAGTCAGCGATTACGTGACCCGCGCTGCGCTCTACCAACAACTGGATTGCCCGCAGGCCGAGCGCTTCGACCTGGAGCATGCGTTGCTGCTGACGGAAGACCCGGTCCAGCGCCTGAAGCTGTCCGAGCGAATCGGCAAGCTTCCGGCGGCAAACCGTTCACTTCACTGAGCCGGGCTGTCCGGCTGCTGGGCGGGGTGGGCCTTGGCGAACGCCGGGTGCGCGGCCGCCAGTGCGGCAACCCGCAGGATGCGCGGGAAGCTGTCGAGGTCAATGTTGAAGCGCTCGGCCGCATACAACTGCGGGATCAGGTACACATCCGCCAACCCAGGCGTATCGCCAAAGCAGAAGCCGTGATCGCCAATCAGTCGCTCCACTGCTGCCAGCCCCTGGCTTATCCAGTGACCGATCCACTGATTGACCTGCCCTTCGTCCTGACCCGCCTGGCGCAGCCGGTTGAGCACGCTGACGTTGTGCAACGGGTGAATGTCGCAGCCGATGATTGCCGCCACACCACGCACCTTTGCCCTTTCCACGGCCGTGGTCGGTAGCAACGCAGGCTGTGGATAAACCTCTTCCAGGTACTCGATGATGGCTGGCGACTGCACCAGCAACTCACCGCCGTCAGTGCGCAGGGCTGGCACGCGGCCCTGCGGGTTGACGGCGGTATAGTCCGCACCGCGCTGCTCCCCCTGCAGCAGGTTGACTGGCAGGGACTGGTAAGCCAGCCCCTTCAATGCCAAGGCAATGCGCACCCGGTAGGACGAGGTGGAACGGTAATAGGTGTACAGCTCCATGCCCCTACCTCCTTAGTTGGCCGCGATGACCGTGCCACGGCATTCGCCGAAGCCGATGCTGGCTACGCCGTCACGCGTGCAGCGGGCACGCAGGATAATTTCGTCGCCGTCTTCGAGGAACTTGCGCACCTCGCCGCTGGCCAGCTCAATCGGCAGCTTGCCGCCTTCGGTGATCTCCAGCAGGCTGCCGAACGAACCCGGCGTAGCACCCGACAGCGTGCCCGAACCGAACAGGTCGCCCGGCTGCAGCTGGCAGCCGTTGACGCTGTGGTGCGCCACCAACTGCGCCACGGTCCAGTACATGCTGCGGGTGTTGCTCAGGGTCAGGCGGTGCGGGGCAACACCTTGCTCGCGCATGCGCTCGGTCAGCAGCAACACTTCGAGTTCAATATCGAATGCACCGGCGGCCTGGTCACGCTTGTCCAGCAGGTACGACAGCGGCTGCGGGTCGCCTTCCGGGCGTGCAGGCTGGGCGCAGCGGAACGGCTCCAGCGCTTCGGCGGTAACCACCCAGGGCGATATGCTGGTGATGAAACTCTTGGACAGGAACGGCCCCAATGGCTGGTATTCCCATGCCTGGATATCGCGCGCCGACCAGTCGTTGAGCAGGCACAGCCCCGCTACGTGTTCGGCGGCATCGCCAACCGGGATCGCCTGGCCCATGTCATTGCCCTGGCCAATCCAGATGCCCAGTTCCAGTTCGTAGTCCAGGCGTGCGCATGGGCCGAAACTTGGCTCGGTGTGCCCAGCCGGGAGGGTCTGGCCTTTTGGCCGGCGTACATCGGTGCCGGACGGGCGAATGGTCGAGGCACGGCCGTGATAACCGATCGGCACATATTTGTAGTTGGGCAACAGCGGGTTGTCGGGGCGGAACAGCTTGCCCACGTTCTTGGCGTGCTCGATGCCTACGTAGAAGTCGGTGTAGTCCCCGACCTGCGCTGGCACATGCAGTTGGCAGGCGCTGGCTGGATACAGTGCCGGCTGCAGAGCAGCCTGGTGCTCGCTGTGCTCGCCGAGCAGCACCTGCAAACGTTCGCGCAGGGCGACACGGGCGCTGCGGCCCAATGCGAAGTAAGCGTTCAGTGCCCCACCCCGAGTAGCCTCGACGGCGGCCTTGGCTTCCCCCGCGAACAGGCCGGCGGCCAACACCGCTTCCAGGTCGAGGATCGCGTCGCCGATGGCCACGCCACAGCGCCGGGCTTCACCCGGCCGGCTGAAGATGCCCAATGGCAGGTTCTGCAGCGGGAAGTCGCTGTGCCCGTTGGCGTGCTCGACCCAGCTACGGGCATTGGCAGTGTGGTTCATCGGTTATCTCCGGTTCGGGTTGAAGGTGCTTGGCAAGGTTGCCCAGCAACTATCGTAGTCGGCCTGCAATTGCGGGCATTCAAGGGCTTGCAGGCTCGGGCGCAGCACCTGGCTGGTCTCGAACATGAAGGCCATGGTGTTGTCGATCTTGTGCGGCGCCAGGTCGGCGGCAATGGCTTTTTCGCAGGTTTCGGCGTCGGGGCCGTGGGCGCTCATCACGCCGTGCAGCGAGGCACCGCCAGGCAGGAAGCCCTCGGCCTTGGCGTCGTAGGCACCATTGATCAAGCCCATGAACTCGTTCATCAGGTTGCGATGGAACCATGGCGGGCGGAAGGTGTTCTCGGCCACCATCCAGCGTGGCGGGAAGATCACGAAGTCCATGTTGGCCAGGCCATGCACGCTGGTCGGCGAGGTCAGCACGGTAAAGATCGAAGGGTCCGGGTGGTCGAAACTGACCGTGCCGATGGTATTGAAGCGGCGCAGGTCATATTTGTACGGCACGTTGCTGCCGTGCCAGGCCACCACGTCCAGCGGCGAGTGCTGCAGCTCGCAAGCCCAGTGTTCGCCCAGGAATTTCTGCACCAGTTGCACCGGCGCTTCGGCCTCTTCGTAGTGCGCCACCGGGGTGAGGAAATCGCGTGGGTTGGCCAGGCCATTGCTGCCGATCGGGCCCAGGTCTGGAATACGCAGCGGCGCGCCGTGGTTTTCGGCGATGTAGCCACGGGCCTGGCCGTCGAGCAGTTCCACACGGAACTTCATGCCACGCGGGATCACCGCAATTTCAAGCGGCTCGACTTCCATTACGCCCAGTTCAGTGGCAATGCGCAGGCGGCCCTGTTCCGGTACCAGCAAAAGTTCACCGTCGGCGTTGAAGAACACCCGCTCCATGGAACGGTTGGCGCGGTAGATGTAGATGCTCACGCCAGCCGGTTTTTCCGCTGCGGCGTTGGCCACCATGGGCAACCAGCCCTCGATGAAATCGGTCGGTTCGGCGGGAATCGGCTGTGGGCTCCAACGCAGGCGGTTGGGGTTGATGCCCCCCAGCGGCCCGCTCAGCGGCTGACGCGCCAGGCGCTCGAAACGAGGGTGCAAGGCAGACGGGCGAATGCGATACAGCCAGGTGCGACGCAGCTCGCTGCGGGCCATGGTGAACGCCGTGCCCGAGAGCAGCTCGGCATACAGCCCATAGGGTGCCTTCTGTGGCGAGTTCTGCCCGACCGGCAAGGCCCCTGGCAGCGCTTCGCTGGCAAACTCGTTGCCGAAGCCGCTGAGGTAGTGAAGGTCGGGTGAGGTGTCGCGATTCATCGATGCCTCCGGGCTCTGGCCGAGCCGTTGCGGGCAGCTGGCTGCTGGCCCGATGTGGGGTGGCAGCGCGTCTGCATTGTTTTTATCGTAATCAGATTACGAATAACGTAATTTGCTCCACGCATGGCGTCAAGCTATAAAGGCCCGACTTGAAGAATCCAGAAGAAGATGTCCATGACCAAAGCCAGCTCCCCCGCCGACAACGGCAAGCAGAAAGTCCGCTCGGCGGAGGTCGGCACCGACATCCTCAAGGCCCTTGCCGAGTTGTCCCCGTCCACCTCGCTGTCACGCCTGGCGGAACATGTGCAAATGCCGGCAAGCAAAGTGCACCGTTACCTGCAAGCGCTGATCGCCAGCGGCTTTGCCGAACAGGATGCCGCCACCAACCATTACGGCCTGGGACGCGAGGCATTGCGGGTGGGGCTGGCGGCGCTGGGCAGCATCGATGTGCTGAAAACTGCCGCACTGCCGCTGTCGCAACTGCGCGACGAACTTAACGAGAGCTGCTTCATTGCCGTGTGGGGCAACCAGGGCGCGACCGTGGTCAGCATTGAACCGGCGGTGCGTGCAGTTACCGTGGTGACGCAGATGGGCTCGGTGCTGCCGCTGCTCACCTCCTCCACCGGCCTGGTGTTCGCCGCCTACCTGCCCGAGCGCGAAACCGTCGAGTTGCGTGACCGCGAACTGGCCGCCCTGCAGCACCACGCCGATGATTACCAGCCGGTGCTGGCAGGCATTCGCGAACGTGGCCTGCACCATGTGCACGGCCTGCTGATGCCGGGCGTGGATGCCCTTTCGGCGCCGGTGTTCAATGCCATGGGGCAGGTGGCGGCGGTGATGACCGTGGTCGGGCCGACTTCGATCTTCCACGCCGACGAACATGGCCCAGCGGCGCAACGGCTACTAGCGGCAGCGCGGGAAACCAGCTGGCGCATGGGCTATTCGCCCGCTACCTGAGCGCTAGCGACACTATTGCCCGATACGTAAAGGTGAATGTCATAAGCAGCTATTTTTCCCAGCGGATCAAGCGCTTATTCTTAACTCACTGGCCGGCATGAAGGGCTCTCCCCCCCGCCTTTCAGGCCTGCGAGGTTCACCGACGTAGATTTTGAAGCTCCTTGATCTAACGTCTCGATTGGCCGCTGCGGCTTGCAGCGGCCTTTTTTATTTGAGCGGATAAATCTTCAGCCCAGCGGGTATTTCTGCAGGTTCGCCATCATCTGCTGCAATGCCTGCAAACTGTCCTGAGGATGCACCGCCCCGTCAAAGTCGCCGATTTGCGCCCAGTGCTCCGCCACCTGCTCCGGGGTAAACCCCTCGCGCGGATCAAAACCCACTCCCAGGCTGCGCTCCCAACGCACCTTGCCCACCCAGCCGCCGCCCACCTCGAACAGCTCCCCCGTGCCCTGGCACTGCTCGCTGCCCAGGTAAACCACCAGTGGGCTGACCAGCTCGGGCTTGAGCCGCTCGAATACCTGGGGTGGGATCAGCCCCTCGGTCATGCGGGTACCGCCCGTGGGAGCAATGGCGTTGACCAGGATGCCGTGCTTGCGCCCTTCGATGGCCAGCGTGCGGGTCAACCCGTACAGGCCCAGCTTGGCCATGCCGTAATTGGCCTGCCCAAAGTTGCCGTAGATACCCGAGGTGGAAGCCGTGAAGATCACCCGCCCCCAGTTTTGCTCGCGCAAGTGTGGCCAGGCGGCGCGGGTGACTTTGAAGGCCCCTTCGACATGCACCTGGTACACCTGCTCCCAATCGCTGTCGTCCATCTTGTGAAAGGTCTTGTCGCGCAGGATGCCAGCGTTGTTCACCAGCACATCGACCCGGCCGAACGTGTCCAGCGCCTGCTCGACGATACGTGCACCGTGGCTGACCGAGTCATGGTTGGCGATGGCGCTGCCACCGGCGGCGCGGATCTCCTCCACCACCCGGTCGGCGGCCGAGGCGCTGGCACCTTCCCCGTGGGTAGAACCGCCAAGGTCGTTGACCACCACCCTGGCACCCCGCGCGGCGAACAGCAGCGCGTGGGCGCGGCCCAGGCCGCCACCGGCGCCGGTGACGATCACCACGCGATCTTGCAAATGGACGGGCTCGCTCATGCTCATGGCTCCAGGCAGGTTCAGGTCAGCCGAGTGTCCGCCGCCAGCGGCAGGCGGACAATCAAGCTCACACAGGCTGAATGCCTGGCAATAACGCAGGGCGATGAGGCCCCGTCAGGACCACGCCACTTTCGGCTGGTAGTAGCTGGACGGTTGTTCGCGAAAGGCCAGGTAGTGGCGCAGCACCTGCATCGGCGCTTCGGTATGGGGGTAATGGCCAATGCCGTGCAGCTGCACGGTGTCCGGCTCCGGCACCAGTTGCCGGTAACGCTCGAGCATGTGCCCGCCGGACAGTGGGTCGACCACGCCATTGATGAAGCGCAGTGGTACGCCTTTGCGCTGCATCGCCCCGACCCAGCGTTCACGGTGCAACCTGCGCTCGGGCATGTAGCCCACCAACTTGTGCAGGATGCGTGTACCCCGGTTGGTAGCGATCAGGCTCCAGAAGTCATCCAGCGCGCTCTCACTGGGGTGAGTGCAGGGGCCATAGACCTGGGTCACATTGCGCACCAGGTCGTCACGCCCGAACGAACGCCCCACCAGCCAGCCAAAGCGGCTGAGCAGCAGCTTCTGGATCAGCAGCATGCGGCAGCTTTCGGGGAACAGCCCGCTGTTGAGGAACACGCAACTGGCGATGTCGGCGCGCTGCTCATGATGGCGCGCCAACAATTCCTGGGCCACGCTGCCGCCATAGTCATGGGCCAGCAGATGCACCGGCTGCTTGACCTGCAGGTGGGCAAGCAAGGCCTGCTGCAGGTCCGCTTGCTCCATCAGGCTGTAGGCATGATCAACCGGTTTGGCCGAATCGCCAAAACCGAGCATGTCGCACGCGATCACCCGGAAACGTTGGGTCAAAGGCCCCCACAGGTAGTGCCAATCCCAGCTGGCAGTGGGAAAACCGTGTAACAGAAGCAGGGGCTCTCCTTGCCCTGCGGTCCAGTAGCGGATGCTCTGGCCCCGGAAGATGAAACTCTGTCCCCGGGTACGCCAGACGCACAATGGAATTTCGGCCATAGGCATCAGAGCGGTCCCGGAGAAGTGGTGTTGACGGAATAGGGCAAGGCTGCGGTCATTGCATGTCACCTCGGCACATACATGTGCTCTCTATGTCGAGGCAGAGTCTAGCCAGCAGCCCGTTGGCTGGAACTTGCGTTGCCAGCCAGCTTGATGACTGAGCGAGTCAGTGGCACGAACGGTCAGAGCAGCATGGCCAGCAGCGGCGCTGCGAACAGGTTGAGCAGCCCAGTCAGGACCATGACCAGGCCGGCCACCGAGCCTTCTTCGCGGCCCACCTCCTGCGCCCGGCTGACCCCGGCGCCATGCGCGCCAACACCAAACAGCGCACCCCGTGCCAGCGGTGTACGCAGCGGCAACCAGCGCAGCAGCACGCCGCCGAACATGGCGCCGAGCACGCCAGTGAACATCACGAACACCGCCGTCAGTTCCGGCACGCCACCCAGGTCGTGGGCCAGCGGCATGGCGAAGGGCGTGGTGATCGAACGCGGCACCAGCGACAGGCTGGTTGCGCTGTCCAGCGCCAGCAGGTGCGCCAAGCCCCAGGAGCTGGCAATCGAGGCACAGCTACCAGCCACCATGCCCACCATCAGGGCTGGCCAATGGCGCGCCAGCATGGCCCGCTGCTGCCAGATCGGCACCGCGAAAGCCACGGTCACTGGGCCGAGCACGCTCATCAACCAGTGGGTGTTGCGGGCATACTCGGCATAGGCTGTATGCAGCGGCACGGCCACCGCCAGCAGCAAAACCGGCACCAGGATCAATGGCGACAGCAGGTAGCGCTTGCTGCGCCGGTACAGCCAGCGGCTACCCAGGTAGGCCAGCAAGGTCAGCGCCAGCCAGAACAGCGGCATGGGTTCAAGGCTCATGGCGTAACCTCCAACGGCACACCAGTTCCACGGTCAATGCCGTCACCACCATCACCATCAACGTGCTCACAGCGATTACCAGCAAGATGCGCCAGCCCTCTTCACGGATCAGCGAGCCGTAGTCCAACAGGCTCATCAGCGCCGGGATGAAGAACAGCAGCATCTCGGCCATCAGCCAGCCGGCGCCCAATTGCAACATGGCCGGCTTGAGCACACCCGAAGCGAACAGTATCAACAGCAGGGCCAGGCCCATCACGCCGCCAGGGATCGGCCAGCCCAACCAGCTGGCGAGCTGGCCGCCGAGCAGGAACAGGGCACAGAGGATCGCCAACTCGATGAGCAGGCGCAGGGCTTTTTTCAATAAGGCGGGGTTCATGGCGGGTTTCCTCGACAGGCCCTCATTTTAAGATTCGACTGCCTAGGCCAGAAGCGAATTGTTAGACTGATCGCCATTCCATAATGGAATCCAAGCATGGAATTCAAACAACTGCGCAGCTTTATCGAAGTGGTCCACCGGGGCGGTTTTACCCAGGCCGCACAGACGCTGCACATCAGCCAGTCGGCGGTGAGCAAGCAGGTAGCCCAGCTGGAGCAAGATGTGGGCCAGCCGCTGCTGGAGCGTCAGGCCTCGCAACTGCACCTGACCGCTGCCGGGCGCATCGTGCTGGAGCGTGGCGAAGCCCTGCTGCGTCAGCGTCAGGCGTTGCTCAACGAACTGGACGATCTCAGCCTGATGGAGCGTGGCGAACTGCGCCTGGGTTTACCGATGCTAGGCAGCGACGCCTTGTTCGCCGGCCTGTTCGCCGAGTACCGACGGCGCCACCCGAACATCGCCATCCAACTGCTCGAAGGCGGTAGCCGCAGCGTCGAACAGGCTGTCAGAAGCGGCGAGCTGGAACTGGGCGGCAGCTTGACGCCCAGTGACGAGGCATTCGACTACCAGCCGTTCTGCAACGAACCCCTGGACGCCTTGCTGCCGGCTGGGCATGCCTTGTCGGGCTTGGCCGGAGTGGACCTGGGGCAACTGGCCGATACGCCGTTCTTGCTGTACCAGCGCAGCTTCGTGCTTAACGATCGGCTGTTGAAGGCGTGTCAGCAGCAGGGCTTTACCCCGAAAGAAGGCGGGCGCAGTGGCCAGGCAGATTTTTTGGCGGCGCTGGTGGCGGCGGGCCAGGGTGTGGTGTTGCTGCCCCGGGTAGTGGCAAAAGCGCTGGAGCGCCCCGGGGTGGTGCGTGTGCCGCTGCGTTCGCCGGAAGACCTGCGGTGGGATATTGCGTTCATCTGGCGACGCGGGGCCTATCTGTCACGGGCGGCTCAGGCGTGGCTGGCCTTGTTGCGCGAGCTCAACGCCTGACACTGCCCCTGTAGGAGCGGCTCTACCTTGGGACTCAGGCTTTGAAGGCACTCGCCAACTCAGCCAACCACGGCTCGGCATCTGCCTCCGGGGTCACTGTCTCGCTCGCATCCAGGCGCAGCATCGGCTGCACTTCGCGCACGCCCAGCTCGGCAAACAGCTCGCGCATCTGCTCGCCACCACCACAGTAGGTGTCACCATAGCTGGAATCGCCCAGCGCAATCACTGCGCCCGGCAGGCCGCGCCAGGCCGCAGGCAGGGTGTCACGAATGGCGCTGTACAGCGGCATGAGGTTGTCCGGCAGCTCGCCCATGCCGGTGGTCGAGGTCACGGCCAGCAAGGCGTCGGGGGCAAAGCCTTGAAGATCCTGAAGGGTGGCGCGGGCCGCATGCCAGGCCTCCAGCCCCGCTGCCTTGAGCAGCGATTCAGCGTGACGTGCGACTTCTTCGGCGGTGCCGTAGACCGATCCGGAAATAATGACGACTTTCATCGGGAAGAGGATTCCGAAACTGAGTGAAAACGTAGGATACTAGCATCCAGCGATGGCAAAAGGCCGCCTCTACCAAAGTCGCCGCCTTCAGCCCTGCTTCGCCCCCTTCTTGCTCAATGGCCCGAACATGATCAACGCGCAATTGCTGCAATCGATGGTCGATGCGTCCAATGACGGGATCGTGGTCGCCGAACAGGAAGGCGACGACACTATCCTGATCTACGTGAACGCCGCCTTCGAACGCCTGACTGGCTACAGCCGCGACGAAGTCCTCTATCAGGATTGCCGCTTTCTGCAGGCCGACGACCGTGACCAGCTTGGCCGCGCGCGCATCCGCAAGGCCCTGGCCGAAGGCCGCCCGTGCCGCGAAGTGCTGCGCAACTACCGCAAGGATGGCAGCGCCTTCTGGAACGAACTGTCGATCACGCCGGTGAGAAGCGACGCCGACCAGCGCACCTACTTCATCGGCATCCAGAAAGACGTCAGCCGCCAGGTCGAACTGGAACGGGAACTGGCCGAAATGTGCGCTCGTCCGAAAACCGACGAACGCGCCTGAACCAAGTACGCCACGCACGGTCAACCCCGTTGAAGAAATCGCCACCACCGAGTTCGATCATGCAAGCAGACGTGCTCCTGACCCAGGACGAGCTGGACTTCATACAGAACATGCAACACTCGCCGCAATTGAACCTGGCCGACTCCATGTCGAGCCTGCTGGTCAATGGCGACCGCCGCATCCAGAACTTGCTTACCCAGCTGGTGGCCAACGAGCAAGTGACCTTGCAGGCCCAGTTCAATAACCAGCAGATCAGTTTCCCGCTGCAACTGGTCGAGGACGAGTTTCACGCCCTGCACTTGCAACTGGGCTCACCGGAAATCTACGAAGACGGCCCCATGCTGCGCCCTTGGCGCCTGTCGATGGACCAGCCGAGCGCACTGCTTGATGCCCATGACCAGACCAGCGGCCTGTGGGTGCGTGATATTTCCTTCAAAGGTGTGTTGCTGGAAATCCGTGATCTGCCAGCGGCACCCGCCCGCTTCGAGCTTCGCTTCGCCCCAGGCGGCATCAGCCCGATCGAACTGCATGGCGTATTGGGCCGGCGCATCGGTCCAAACCTGGCGGCCTACGACCTCAGCCAAAGCCCGGCCGAAGAAATCGAACGGTTGCGGGACTACATCCTCCAGGCCCATCGCCAGGCCCATCCCGAGCTGCACACTCAGGTATCGAGCTGACCGGCCAGGAACTGCCGCAAACGCTGGCGCATCACACTACCTTGCGCCCCCAGGCAAGCGACAAGGCTGCCAGCCAAGCTCTCCTGTGCCACTTCTGCCGCTTCGCCGGCCAGCAACAACGGGCATTCCAGCATCGCCGCCAGGCGCGTAACGTGCCGGGTAGTTTCTGCTGTCGGTGCCTGATGAGAAAACAGCACCAGAGCGTCCGGCTTCAGACGTTCGCAGACCAACGCCAGTTCTCGCAGCGGCTGCCCGCTCGCCAGTAGGGTCACACCTGTTTCCTCGCTGCTCAGAAGCAGGCTGGTTACCAGCAACTCAAGTTCATGACACTGCCCCGGCAACGGCGCCAACAACACGTTACGGCTGCGCGGCACATGGGCAAGCTGCAGACGGGCGAACACCCGACCGCGCAGGAACTGGTCAAGGAACAGCCATTCACTGGTCTGCCCGTAGCCGCCTTGCCGCACGGCCATGTCGTGCCACACAGGCATGAACACTTCGGCGAAAACCTGATCCAGGGTGCTGGCGGCAAATACCATCTCGTAAAGGCGATCCAGGCCTGCCAGATCGAAGCTCTGCACCGCTAGACGAATCTGGTGCTGCCAACGCTGCCAGGCATCTGTCGCGCCACCCGCCTGCCCGGCAAGGGCATGGCCTCGCGCGAGAATACTACCCACCTTGCTGACCGACACACCGCGCTCCAGCCAGCCAAGGATACGGCGGACCTCGTCGATGTCGGCCTGTGAGTACAGGCGGTGGCCACTGTCGGTGCGAATTGGCTGGATCAGGCCATAGCGGCGCTCCCAGGCACGCAGGGTCACGGCGTTGACGCCAGTCAGGCGGGAAACTTCACGAATCGGAAACAGCTCCTGCTGCTCGAAGGTGGCATCGATAACCGGACTACGTCCCTGTTCGTTCATCTGCACGGTGTACCCTGGGTGCGGAAGTTGAACACATAGTCTACTACGACAGCACCCGCCGCAGGGTGCAGCCATTTGCCGGCTGACATTTGCCGGTGATCGCAACTGCGCGATAATCCGCGCCCGATTCTTGCATGCACGCCTGCGTCGCCCACCACCCCGGGCCACGCAGCCAAAGGGGCCAGCTACCCGCCAGCCCCGTTGCCAGGAGATACACGATGTCTACCCCACCCGTCACCTTGATGGTGTCGCGCCG
>Ga0207655_1000510_pt1 | contig 49469 bp, 48 predicted proteins | sample KBSM44metaG_FD_184398 | JGI IMG/M metagenome (GOLD analysis project Ga0207655, IMG submission 184398) | Miscanthus rhizosphere microbial communities from Kellogg Biological Station, Michigan, USA - KBS M4-4 metaG (SPAdes) (version 2) | ecosystem: Host-associated > Plants > Roots > Rhizosphere >...
GAGGAGAGAAGAGTATCAGGTGTTGTGAGTAGGTCCGGAAAAAATCATATTCTAACAGTTTGCTCCATCTCAATAATTTATCTGTTGTCAGATCTTTTTCAAGGAACATTTGTTCAATTTCGGATTCGGTGCATTTCATAAAACTGCAAGCTCTCTGCATATCCAGTGCTTCTTCCATAAATTTAGCTTTGATTGTGCTGCCAATATGTATTTTTTTAAAGTTCAAAATAAACGGGATTATATAATTAAAATTTATTTTTTGAAACTATAGTAAAGATCTAAGGTTCTTTTTACCAAGCTGGAGTGAGGATTTATAACGTATAGTGTAAATTTTCACAATATTAATAGATCTTCAACATTAATTTCTACTTGAATAGAAGTGGAAATAATTAAGTAAAAGCTTGGTTATAATTTTTGTTCAAATTTAGTACTGATTATTTTGTTCGAACTAAATAGATATACATCATAAGTACACCATTTTGAAACTCCCTGATTTAGAACGGATAGTTTTGTAATGAACTTTATGTATAAAATTAAAAAAAACTCCCGTAAAAAAACGGGAGTAGCAACTTTGATCAGTATAAAGACTTATAAAAGTCAAAATGAAAACTGCTTGTGTTATTAAAGTTTAAATACAATAGATTTTTTATTGGTAGGGTATGGACTGGAAACTTTAAAACAAATCTTTCCTACTTTTAACGAAGCTCTTAAATCAGTAATATAGATTTACCAAAAGAATTATCTCTTGCAAATTTAGATTTGATCATTAAACCAAGCAAAATTTTAGATACATCAAAAGTACATCATTTGTTTTTTTAGGTCTGTCAGCAGGATTTAGGGGCAGATGAATTGCTTTTTTTTTGATGAAATTTTAAAATAGAATCTGTAAATGAATTTAAAATTCATAAAATGATGATAATTGCTTAAAAAAAAATAAATTTTCTATCTATCAATTTATGATGCTTTTTTTGATTTTATTTTTCTCAGTATCAATGTTTTTTGAACTGTTATAATTAATCAATGCATAGTGATAATAATGTTTATATTTTTACCAATTTTAACTAAAATTAGTAAAAATATTGTAAATATTTTTATTTTTTTTTAATTTTATGGCAAACAAATTGCAGTGTGTGATGGGTTTGAGAAAAAGTGTTATAAAGATCCTGTTAAGTACTATTTTATATATGAGGGATTAATATCTTTTTTATCTTTTTGAAATTAATTATTATTGAATTTACTATGCGAATGCCTAAGCTTAATCAATTTTCGAAAATATTGATTAGCACCCTAATCTGTCTGTTATTTTCTGATTTACTATATTCTCAGACGTATACTCCTCAATATATTGATAGTATGCTGCTAAAGGTTAATGAGGATTTGAGGATAAGTGGCAGAAGGAAAGAACTGATTGATCTTAATAAGAAATTTTGTGATATTAGTAAAAAGCAGGATTATAAGAGAGGTGAAGTTCTTTCTTATATTAATTTAGGTAATATTTATGCAACAGTTGGAATGTATGATAATGCATTCCAGTATCTTCAGATTGCTGAAGATAATCTTGAAGGGGGAGAAGATTACTATCTGTATACTAAATTATATCAGGAATATGGTCAGGCTAATTATGTAATAGGTCTTTATAAAAAAGCGCTTAAGTATAATTCAAAATCAATTTACTACGGAAAACTCATAGAAGATAAACGCAATCAGGAAATTTTATCTTTGGTGTATGCCAACAGAGCTGATTTTTTAAGGGAAACCGGCTCAATTGATTCTTCACTAATTTATTTACATAAGGCTTTAGATGTAAAACCTACGCCGGTTATTACTTCCACAATAGCTAATCACTATTTGCTTTATGGTAAAAATGAAGATTCATCAAAGGTGTATTTTAATAGAGCTTTTGCTCTTTTAAGAAAAAGAGATTACTGGGATTCTCAAAGGGCAATCACTTATCTTTATTATGGGGATTTTTTATTTGCAAAGAAGAATTATACTTCAGCATTGGATTACTATATGAAGTCAGTAGAAATTCTTAAAAAGACTCGAAGAATTTATCAAATCCCGAGGGTATACCAAGTTATTGTCGATACTTATAAAAAATTAAATGATGGCTCAAAAGAGAGGGAGTATCTGGAGAAATATAGTAAATTAAATGATAGCCTGGGCCGTGCATGGGATAAGTCAATCAATACTTCTATTGATAAAATGACTCAGGAAAAGGAGAAAGTAGATAGTGAGCGACGAAGTTCCGCTATTATTTATAATGGACTTGTTTTTTTATTAATTGCCATTATTATATTCGTGTATTATAGTTATAATAAAAGAATTATCCGAAAACGTAAAATTATAAAGGCTAGAGAATTAGAGACCGAATTTTTAATAAAAAAAATGTCGATTAATGATGAAAGACTGATCTTTTTAGCCAAGAAAAATGATCCTTTATTTTTTAATGAATATCAAAGCGCTTATCCGGAGTTAGTGGAAAAGCTTCTTGATATTAATCCAAAACTCTCCACTAATGAACTTTCCTTCTGTGCAATGATACAATTAGGTTTTTCTTCTAAAGAAATTGCGCAGTATGGGTTTATGCAGCACAGGTCAGTACAAACAAAGAAAAATAGATTACGGAAAAAATTGGATATTCCCTCTGATGTGGATATTTACTTTTTTTTACAAAGCTTAAATTCAGTAAAACCGCCTGAGGATGCTTATTGAGTTGGTAAATATTGTGCGAAAATAAAAGGTTTCCTCACCAGAGGAAGCCTTTTATTTTGAAGTACCGGAAATGTGATCTCTCAGATGTGAAAAGGTCAGAATTGCCGGTTCATAAAAGGGATCAATTAACTTTCCAAATCCGTATTGACAGAAAATGAACGGTAATCCATTAGAATTGGCTGAATCATAATCGGTTTGGGTGTCGCCGATGTATGCCGAATCTTCAACGGACAGTTGGTTTCTTTCCATCAGAAGCTGTATGTTTTCAGATTTTGGTTTTTGGGTTCGTCCGTGAGACTCAAAATCAACGAACAGACCATTGAATTGATAGTAGTCTAAGAATGATTCAATATAACCCTCCTGGCAGTTGCTTACAATGAAAAGAGAATGGGTGTTGGCTAAACTCTTTAAAGTTTCTTCAACACCATCATATAAAATTCCGCCCTGTAGGTGTAGTATTTTATTTTCTTCGGCTACAATTTCAGAAAGAAGTTCCTGGGCTTGCCAATCTGAAATACCGGGAAGAATATCTTTTATGATGTCATGAGCTAATAATCCCATATACTGATCCATATCTTCGGGTTTCAGTTCCTGCTTGAGCCACTGATTTCTACCCAATACTTCATTCCATATTTTGATGATGGTGGCTCTGGAATCCCATAATGTGCCGTCGAGGTCGAAAATTAAATTTTTTGTATTCAAAATGACTGTTTTGTGGTTTCTGCTTTAATTTAAATAAGTAAACAGTTGAAAATTATAAAATCATACTCAGCTGCACCCTTTTTCTTACTTCATCTACTTCTGTTACCTTTACACGAACATGCTGATGAAGTTTTACGACTTCATTGACATCGGATACAAATCCGTCTTTCAGCTGGGAAATATGAACAAGTCCGCTTTCTTTGATACCAAGGTCTACGAAACACCCAAAAGCTGTAATATTATTGACAATTCCCGGAAGGATCATGCCTGCTTTTAAATCTTTGATGCTTTTAACATTGGGATCGAATTCAAACACTTTTGCTGCTTTTCTTGGATCCAGTCCTGGTTTTTCAAGTTCTTTTAAAATATCTTTTATTCCTAAGATTCCGATTTCACCTGTGAGGTAGTTTTCAGGTTTTATCAGCGCTATTTTTTCTTTATTAGCAATCAGTTCATTGGTTTTAATTCCTAAATCTTTTGACATTTTCTCTACAATTCCATACGCTTCAGGATGTACAGCAGAATTGTCTAACGGATTTTTAGCATTCGCAATTCTTACAAAAGCGGCAGCCTGCTGAAAAGCTTTTTCTCCTAGTCTTGGTACTTTTTTAAGCTGTTTTCTGTCTTCAAATGCACCGTTTTCAGTGCGGTAATTAACAATGTTTTCCGCCATTTTATCGCCGATTCCCGAAACATAACTTAAAAGGGACTTACTCGCCGTATTTAAATTAATTCCTACAGAATTTACACATTTCATCACTGTAGAATCCAGTTCATTTTTCAGCTGGGTCTGATCTACATCATGTTGATATTGCCCAACACCAATTGATTTGGCATCAATCTTTACCAATTCTGCCAGTGGGTCAGAAAGTCTTCTTCCGATAGAAACCGCTCCACGCACCGTTACATCATATGAAGGGAACTCATCTCTTGCAATTTTACTTGCAGAATAGACTGATGCTCCGGCTTCTGAAACCACAAAAACCTGCAGGGGTTTATCAAAGGCAATTTTTTTAATGAAGAACTCTGTTTCACGGCTTGCTGTTCCGTTACCTATAGAAATGGCTTCAATATTATAAGCATTCACCATAGAGCGGATCTTTTTCATAGCCATACCGCTTTCATTCTGCGGAGCGTGAGGGTAAAGGGTTTCGTTGTGTAATAAATCTCCCTTTTCATCCAGGCACACAACTTTACATCCGCTTCGGTATCCGGGGTCTATTGCCAGAATTCTTTTCTCTCCCAAAGGTGGAGCCAGAAGGAGTTGGCTTAAGTTTTCAGAAAAAATTTCAATGGCTTTTTTGTCTGCTTTTTCTTTGGCCTCCTGTAGGGCTTCATTTGAAATTGCTGGTTCTAAAAGCCTTTTATAACTATCTTTTATAGCCAGTGAAATTTGTTCCGAACTTTCATTATTGGATTTGATAATGGCTTTTTCAATGAAATCGATGGCTTCTTCTTTGTCTATTCCTACATTTGTTTTTACAAAGCCTTCGGTTTCTGCTCTTAACATGGCCAGAAGTCTGTGAGACGGTGTTCTGTTAAGGCTTTCTTCCCATTCAAAATATTGGGAGAATTTCTGTGCTTCTTCCTCATCTTTTTTAGCTTTTACAACCTTAGAGGTAACCACTGCCTTGCGTTGAAATAGTCTGCGGAGATTCTTACGGACATACATGTTTTCATTGATCCACTCTGCCATGATATCTCTCGCGCCCTGCAATGCTTCTTCTTCTGAAGCTACTTCATTGTTAAGATATTTTGAAGCCAGAAAAGAGATATCATTGTTTTTTTGGCTCATTATGATTTTAGCTAAAGGTTCCAGTCCTTTTTCCTTGGCTGTATCCGCTTTGGTTTTCTTGCGTTTTTTGAAAGGTAGATAAAGGTCTTCAAGTTCCTGGATATCAAAACTTTCCTCTATTCTCTGTCGAAGTTCAGGAGTCAATACATTCTGCTCTTCTATAGATTTTACAATAGATTCTTTTCTCTTGACGATTTCTTCAAATTGCTTGCTGATTTTTGAAATCTGTTCGATTTGTATTTCATCAAGGTTTCCGGTTTTATCTTTTCGATAACGGGAAATAAAAGGAATAGTGCAGTCTTCTGCTAATAATTGTAAAGTATTGTTGATGCTCTTTTCAGAAATATTGAGCTGCTTCTGTATAAATTCTACGGTCGTCATTGTTCTGTTTTCGGAAAGCTAAAATAGGGTTTTGGAATGAGAAATAACGAATACGGAATGCATTAATCTCTTTATTTTTTTAATCTTAAATTATTCTTCTCCACTCTTTTTTTTGTGTCTGATTTTAACTGTATTTTAATTGATTGATAATTAATTTTTAAATCTGTGTTTGTCCTGATTTTGTATTTAAATATTTACTTATTTATATGAATTCAAAAACTAGTAGCTCGCTATGATAAACATGAGGAAAATATTGATCCTATTCATCTGTTGTTCTTTTATGAAATCCTGTATATATGCTGATTCTGAAGAACCTAAAAAATGTAACTGTATGGTACAGGAGTATGAACGGACTGTGACCTTAAAAAATGATCATGATGGTACCTATACCGATTATTCAGATACAGGATGGGTGGCTAAAGGAGATCCACAGAAAGATAATACCGTTGAATGCTCTAGAAATGGGACTCAGAAGAGTAAGGAATTCTTCAGCAGTTATGATTCTCAATATAGATGGGATGTCTATCGCCAGTGGATGTATGACTGTAAATAATTATACGAATTTGTATTTCTTGATATATGTTAAGATGAAGGTAATCTGGTTTTTCTATTTTTGTACCCGAAAACAACAAAATTTCAATAAACTTTTTTAAAACAGTTCAATATGAAAAAAATTAGCGTAATTGCATTAGTAGGAGTAGGATTGCTTTTGGCATCATGTGATAAAGGAAAAACAGCAGAAACTGCAGCTACGGCTCAGGAACAAACTGTAGCAGAGAGCAAAGGAGAAACATTGGCAGTAGATACTGTAACTTCTATCGTAAACTGGAAAGCTTTCCACAAAGGAGGAATGGCACCTCGTTGGGGAACACTTACTGTAAAATCAGGAGATATCAGTGTTGATGGAGGTCAGGTTTCTGCAGGAAACTTTGTGATTGATATGAACTCAATCAAAGTAGATCCGGCTTCAGTAACAGAAAAAGATAAAAAACCGGCAGATCTTGAAGCTCACCTGAAAAACCCTGATTTCTTTGATGTAGCGAAAAACCCTACTTCTGATTTCAAAATTACAAGTGTTACAGATTTGAAAGAAGCACCAAAAGATGCTGTAGCGGGAGCTAATAAAACAGTAAGCGGAAACCTTACGTTATCAGGAAAAACAATGAATGTTACTTTCCCTGCTAAAGTAGATGTAGCAGAAAATACAGCAGCTATTCAGGCTAAATTTACGGTAAACAGAGCAGATTGGGGAATCAAATTCGGTACTTCTGAAGCAGATCCTGCAGAATGGATGATCAGCAAAGATATTGAGATTGCGATCGACGTAAAAGCTAAAAAATAAGTTATTTAAATTTCAATAACTACGAGAGCTGTCTTCATGGAAGACAGCTCTTTTTAATATTACAAATGGAATCAGTTCAAAATCATGGAGTTCTGAATTCTTACACAAAATTCACTTCCAAGATATAAAGGATTACCATGCTTCTCAGACCAAAAGCCATCCAGTACATCTTTGCTTAAACAGCGGTATACGGCAACTCCTTTATAGATTTTATGATCATCTCCTTCATAATGAAAGTTGATAACTAAAATATGATCTTTATAAAATCCGGTGCCATTCTGTTGGTGATCACCAATGATCCATTGAGCAATAATACGGTTGTTCTCATCAATGGATAATGTTAATATGCCATGATAAGTAGGGTTGGAAGATTCTTCCTGATTACTCCCTTCAATTGAATAGCTTCCTGCAAGATCCTGTACCGTCATTGATTTGTTTTTAAGAAGAGCAAATGTAAAAAATCTTGTTCTCATAGCATCAAAAATATTTTTCTGAACCTGGATTTAAATTCCCGCAGCTTTTCTATCTGTAAATTAAATTTTATTTTTGCGGCAAATTAATTGAAAATGATCCCTTTTCTGCTGATCGCAAACCTGATTACATTTGGTGTCTTTGGTTTTGACAAATGGCAAGCCAAAAAACATCAATGGAGGATTTCCGAAAATACTCTGTTAGGACTTTCTCTGATTGGCATCCTGGGAGCCGCATCAGGAATGATTATTTTCCATCATAAAGTTTCAAAAAAATCTTTTCTTGTAAAGTTTTTCATTGTGGTTTTAATTGATCTGGTTCTTTTTTACCGATTGATAAGACATTGATACAATAAATGTTACAGTATTTCCTTAAATGTTAAATATTGTGAAAAATATTTGCCGCTATGTATTTTATTTATAATTTTATCATGCTGATAATGAGTAGGCAAACTCCAAGAGAATCTTAGATGAATTTCCGGAAATGAAATCTGGTTTCCCTTTAATTGCAGGTTATCTGAGCTGATATGTGGAGAACCGGCAGTGAGAAATCAGGGAAGTATAAATGACTTAAAGAGTGTTTTTTGGACACACTTTTTCATTGTCTTATAAATAAGTATTTTAAACAAAATATTAAATATTTATATAACTAAATATTTTTTCATTAAAAATCACTACTTTTGCACCCGTAAAAATCTTTTATGCAAAACATTAGAAATATTGCGATTATCGCACACGTTGACCACGGAAAGACGACTTTGGTTGACAAGATCATTCACGCTACCAACATTTTCAGAGAAAATCAGGAGAGTGGGGAGTTAATTATGGATAACAACGATCTTGAAAGAGAAAGAGGGATCACTATCTTATCCAAGAATATTTCTGTTACTTATAAAGACACAAAAATTAACGTAATTGATACTCCTGGTCACGCCGATTTTGGTGGAGAAGTAGAAAGAGTATTGAAAATGGCTGATGGAGTTATTTTGTTGGTGGATGCGTTCGAAGGACCAATGCCACAAACAAGATTCGTACTTCAGAAAGCATTGGAGTTAGGATTGAGACCATTAGTGGTAATCAATAAAGTAGATAAACCAAACTGCCGTCCTGACGAAGTTCACGATAAAGTATTTGACTTATTCTTCAACCTTGAAGCTACAGAAGAGCAATTGGATTTCCCTACGTTCTATGGATCTTCAAAACAAGGATGGTTCAACACTTCATTAGAGCCAACTGAGGATATCTTACCACTATTAGATGGTATTTTACAATATGTTCCTGAGCCGAAAATAACAGAAGGAAATCTTCAGATGCAGATTACTTCTCTTGACTTCTCTTCTTTCTTAGGAAGAATTGCAATCGGGAAAGTGACAAGAGGTGAGATCAAAGAATCCCAATGGATCGGTCTTGCTCAGGCAGAAGGTAAAATTGTAAAAGGAAAAGTAAAAGAACTTTACGTTTTCGAAGGATTAGGAAAGAAAAAAGTAACTGAAGTAAAAGCAGGAGATATCTGTGCTGTAGTAGGTTTTGATGCCTTCCAGATTGGTGATTCTTTTGTAGATCTTGAAAATCCAGAGCCATTGGAAAGAACTGCAATTGACGAGCCTACTTTGAACATGACGTTCTCTATCAACAATTCACCTTTCTTCGGTAAAGATGGTAAATATGTTACTTCTAACCACCTGAAAGAAAGATTAACAAAAGAATTAGAGAAAAACTTAGCATTAAGAGTTCAGCAGACTGATGATGCAAACACTTTCTTGGTATTCGGTAGAGGCATTCTTCACTTATCTGTTTTGATCGAAACAATGAGAAGAGAAGGATATGAAATGACAATTGGTCAGCCGCAGGTTATCTTCAAAGAAATTGACGGTGAGAAATGTGAGCCTTATGAATCTTTGGTTGTAGATGTTCCTGAAGAATTTGCTTCAAGAGTTATCGACTTGGCAACGCAAAGAAAAGGTGACCTTCATATTATGGAAACTAAAGGTGAAATGCAGCACATGGAGTTCGAAATTCCTTCAAGAGGTTTGATCGGACTACGTTCTCAGATGTTGACAGCTACTGCTGGTGAAGCTATTATGGCACACCGTTTCACAGAATACAAGCCTTTCAAAGGTACTATCCCAGGAAGAAACAATGGTGTTTTGATTAGCAAAACTACAGGTCCTGCTACAGAATATTCTATTGCAAAACTACAGGATAGAGGTAAATTCTTCGTTGATCCGGGTGAGGAAATCTACACAGGAATGATCATTGGTGAACAAAACAAACCTGGAGATTTGGTAGTAAACATCGTAGAAGCAAAACAGTTGAACAACATGAGAGCTTCAGGAAAAGATAAAGATACTGGTGTTGCTCCGAAAATCTTATTCTCTCTGGAAGAATGTATGGAATACATCCAAGGTGATGAAGCGATTGAGGTAACTCCAAACTTCATCAGAATGAGAAAGAAAATCCTTTCTGAAGAAGAAAGAAAAAGATTAGAAAGATCTGCAAAAGCATAATAAAAATCTTATACATAAAATCAAAGCCTCGATTTTCGAGGCTTTTTTTCTATACCAACCCATTAAAATGCTTATTTTGGCATAATAATCTCTGAGAAATAAAAAATAAATTTTAAAGTAGTTTTGTGACTATGAGAATGAATAAATTAAAACTTATCGTTTTATTGGGCGTTTTTGCATCTTACACTACCTCATGTTCTGTTCAGAACAATGTTGTAAAAACACCTTCCACAAAGAATCCGACAAAACCAACCAACAATACAAACCCGCCAAAAGTAAATCCGGTAGCTACAAAACCTACAACAGGAACGGCAGCTTCAACGGAAGAAAATTTCAGAACCAACCTTCCGGAAATCAAAAGAGAATTCCGCGGAGCATGGATTGCCAGTGTAGCGAATATCAACTGGCCTTCAAGAAATGATCTTACGGTGGACCAACAGAAAGCCGAAGCAATCAGTATGCTTGATATGCTGAAAGATAATAATTTTAACGCTGCTATTTTCCAGATCAGACCTTCTGCAGACGCACTTTATACGAGTAATATCGAGCCATGGTCTTACTTTCTTACCGGAGAAACTGGAACGGCTCCTTCACCCAATTATGATCCGCTTCAGTTCTGGATTGAAGAAGCTCATAAAAGAGGATTGGAGTTGCATGTCTGGTTAAACCCTTATCGTGCCCATCATACTAATGGTGGTGCTGTGAATAAGCTGTCAATGGCCAATAAATTGTCTGATATTGTTGTAAGACTAAAGAATGGAATGTACTGGTTTGATCCTGCCAATCCCAAAACACAGGGGCACGTATCAAATGTGGTGAAAGATATTGTAAAAAGATATGATATTGATGCCGTTCATTTTGACGATTATTTCTATCCTTATGCAACTTATAACAAAGGGGCGGATTTCCCCGATAATGCAACCTGGAATACCTATGTAAGCAATGGCGGTACATTATCCAGAGCAGATTGGAGAAGAGATAACGTTAATAAATTTGTAGAACGTATCTATAAAGAAATTCACGCAGAAAAAAATAATGTAAGATTTGGGATCAGCCCGTTCGGAATATGGAAACCTGGATATCCTGCAGGAATTGTAGGGTCTTCACAGTATGACGAGCTGTATGCAGATGCTAAATTATGGCTCAATAAAGGTTGGGTAGATTACTTTTCACCACAGCTTTACTGGCCTATTGATTCCAAAGGACAGAGCTTTGAAGCCCTGTTGAGCTGGTGGCAGTCTGAAAATACGATGAACCGTCACTTATGGCCGGGATTGAATACTGTTGAGATTAAAGTGTCTGACCGCCCTACGGAAATCAAAAATCAAATTGCAATTTCGAGAAATATTTTGAAAAATGATGCCGGAGAAATTCACTGGAGTATTGCCGGACTGACCAAAAATCCAAATATGCTTCCAACGCTGAAAAACGGACCATACAATGAAAAAGCATTAGTACCGAAATCTCCATGGATAAAAGCTGTTCCGCTTCAGACGCCTACATTGTTTATTGCTGATAACGGAAGCTTTGCACAGACAAGCTGGAGTACAAAAAATGTAGCAGACGTTTTTCTATGGGTACTTTTCACGCAATATAACGGGGTCTGGCAGACAGAAATTTTGACATTGGATACCCTTTCAAAAGACATTCCTAAATCTAAAGACGGTAAAAAACTGAATGCCGTTGCTATTAAAGCGATTGACAGGTTAGGAAATGAAAGTGATTATACTGCCAGAAAAATTAAATAATACTGATCCATTATTAGTCATTGCGAACCATAAGTTGAAGCAATCTCAATGATAACTTTTAAAACCAGTTCTTGAAAAAGAGCTGGTTTTGTATTTTAGAATAGCTATAAATTAATAATTTAAAATATTGAAAATCAGATATCTATTTTCGTTTGTTGTCATGTTGTATATAATGTAATCACCTTATCGGAACTGTTTTTGCATTATTTATTCCATAATCACCAAAATATAACATTATGAATACTAAAAGACTTTCCACCAACATGGAAAAAGCACTTAGTGACCAAATGAACAAGGAAATTCATGCATCACACGTTTTTTTATCGTATGGAATCTGGGCTGATGACAAGGGCTATCAGGGAATTGCCAATTTTCTTTACCGCCATGCTCAGGAAGAGCGAAATCACTCAATCAAATTCATGGAATACATTTTAAACAGAGGCGGAAAACCACAGGTAACAGCAATTCCAGCTCCTCCGGCAGATCCGGACAGCCTTACCGCTTGTTTTGATGGTGTTTTTAAACATGAAGTTGATAATACAACCGCTATTTACAAAATTGTAGATCTTTCCATGGAAGAAAAAGACTGGGCAACCTGGAATTTTATGCAATGGTTTGTACAGGAGCAGATTGAAGAGGAAACATTAGCTCAGAATTTAATTGACAAATTGAAAATTGCAGGTGGAGACAGAGCTACTGATGAATCTTTATTTACTTTAGATAAAACTTTACAGGAAGCACCGAATGATGTTCCTCTGGCTCAGAATGCCACAGGAAACAATCCATAAATTATCAGGTGAATCCTGAACCTTTTGAAAATCTGTCAGAACACTGGCAGATTTTTTTATTATGAAACTCCCTCAAAAATCACTATCTTTGCACACTCGTAATTCAAGGTTCTGAGTTCAATGTTTAAAGTTGAAGCGTCTTTGAATTACCCCTAAACCTTAAACTTTGAATTTTACAATATGAAATGTGGAATCGTAGGCCTGCCGAATGTAGGTAAATCAACTCTTTTTAACTGTTTGAGTAATGCAAAAGCTCAATCAGCAAACTATCCTTTCTGTACTATTGAACCTAACTTAGGAACGGTTTCTGTACCGGATCAAAGATTGTTTGAACTAGAGAAAATCGTAAAACCTGAGAGAGTTTTACCTGCTGTAGTTGAGATTGTTGATATTGCAGGTCTTGTAAAAGGAGCCAGCAAAGGAGAAGGATTGGGGAACCAGTTCTTAGCAAATATCCGTGAGTGTGAGGCAATCATTCACGTTTTAAGATGTTTTGATAACGGAAATATTGTTCACGTAGAAGGTTCAGTAGATCCATTAAGAGATAAAGAAATTATTGATATCGAGCTTCAGTTGAAAGACCTTGAAACAGTAGGGAAAGCAGTGGAGAAAGCTAAGAAATTCATCAAATCAGGGAAGAAAGAAGATATTCTTACCTACGAAACCCTTCAGAATTTACAAAAATTCCTTGAAGATGGTAAAAATGCAAGAGAATTTGCGACTGATGATTTCACAAAATCAGTTATTGCAGAGGTTCAGCTGCTAACCAACAAACCGGTACTTTACGTTTGTAATGTAGATGAAAATTCTATTAAAAACGGAAATGACTGGATTGGTAAGATTGAAGAAATGGCTAAGAATGAGGGAGCTGAAGTAGTAGTACTAGCTGCACAGATCGAAGCTGACATCAATGAGCTTGAAACTTTTGAAGAAAGAGAAATATTCCTTGATGAACTAGGTCTTACAGAGCCAGGTGTGAATCGTCTGATCAGAAAGGCGTATGACCTTCTAAAACTTCAAACCTATTTTACAGCGGGTGTGAAAGAAGTAAGAGCCTGGACTATCGGACAGGGATGGACAGCTCCACAGGCTGCAGGTGTTATCCACACAGACTTCGAGAAAGGATTTATCCGTGCGGAAGTAATCAAGTATAACGATTACATCACTTACGGTTCCGAAGTAAAGATAAAAGAAGCAGGAAAGCTTTCTGTAGAAGGTAAAGAATATATTGTACAGGATGGTGACATCATGCACTTTAGATTCAACGTATAAAGAAAAGTATTAAAGTTAGTTATAATAAAAAGCGCTTCCATGTATTTGGGAGCGCTTTTTGCTGCAAGTTGGATTTATACTTCTTAGCTGAAGTTCAAAACGAAGGCTTCTGTTAAAGAAAACAGCTCCCTGAAATCAGAGAGCAGTTCTATTATTTTATCCTTAAAGTGGAATACCTGTTTCGAATCGGCATTTTGGTTCCATACAACTTAGGGAGATCATAACGCAGTTGCCAACTATATCTGTACATCTTAATTCTGCCTCACCTGTTCGGCACTTGGGCTCATAACATGATGGATGAATTTGTGCGCAAATGCCCTGATGGCTGCATATCATTACACCTCCATGAATAGTTTTCAACTCTTTTTTATTGAGTTTTTTACCATTCTCTAACATTTGTTTTTTCATTCGTTAAAGTTTTCATGGTTTAGTTTTTTTTAGGTTTATTACAATTCAATACCAGGCTGGCACTGTAATTCTGCACAGGCAAGCGAATATTTCTTACAAGTAAGGTCTGGTAACAGACACATTTCTTTTCCGCCGGTAATGACTCTTAATTGTTTCTTGTTCAGTTTTTTTCCGTGATTTAAATCTTGATTTTTCATAATGTTTGGTTTTAGTGATGGTTGATATAATTATAATTCAATAGATAGGAGATTTTTAAGGTCTGCAAGTTTTCTGAGCGCAGCCTGGAGATATTGTGGTACAATTTCTAATATCCCCTGGAGGATAGGCTTCGCAAGGAAACTCTGTACAGGGAATGGCTTCCATACAGTTAAGCATTCCTCCTTGAATAGACTTTAATTCTTTTTTGTTGAGTTTTTTGCCTTTGTTAAGTTCCATTTTTTTCATAGTTTTTTTCGTTGATGAAATTGTTGGGTCTTATAATTGAGGTCTGCACTCTTTTTGTGCACACTTTGGAGAAATGATCGTACATCCATTCGGATCAGAAGAAGGCTCACAAGGAAGGCTAGGGCATAGAACTGGTTCCATACAGTTGATAAGGCCTCCCTTAATTGTTCTTAATTGTTTTTTGTTTAATTTTTTTCCAATTTGATTGATTTGATTTTTCATTGGTTTGATTTTTAAAGGGTTAGTTTTGACGAAAGTAAGTAAAATAAATGAGTTATATCACTGTGTCTAGAAAAAAATAAGGATTTTTTAAATGGAATATGTTTGTGGTGATTATTGATTTTACGTTAAATCAATAAATATGCGGAGTTTTTTAATGTGCTGGTAAGGTGTTTTATACTGAAAATACCTATAAGAATTTGGAGTTCAGAGGATAATTTGTTATCCATTTGAAATAGACTGTTTTATAAGTTCGTATATTTGAATTTTACAAATCATCTGCGATGGAAAAAGTAGCACATACTTCACTGGAAGATTTTTATAAAGAGATGGCTGCCAAACTGGGGAAAGATCTTGAAAGTATTTTTCCAAAGGGTCTTCATAAAGACATTGGTCATTTTAATGTTTTTGATATCGCCCAGACTATAGAAAGGGCAAAAACTACTTCTGAAATGCCTTATAACAGAAGGAAGTACTATAAAATAAGCTTCATTAAGGGACGGAACAGAGCAGAATATGCAGATAAAGTAATTTCAATACAACAGAATGCCCTGCTATTTGCAACGCCTAAGGTTCCATATCACTGGGTACCCGAAGACCCTGATCAGTCAGGAAGTTTCTGTGTTTTTACTGAAGACTTTTTCATTAAAGATAAATCTTACTACAATCTCGAAGATCTCCCTATTTTTCAGCCGGGAGGAGTTCCTGTCTTTGAAATTGATAATGAACTTGCAGAAGAGATTGAAAGTCTTTTTAAAAAGATAAAAAAAGAAATCGACTCAGATTATGTATTTAAATATGATCTGATCAGAAACTATGTTCTGGAGCTGATCCATTACGGACAGAAATTACAGCCGGCGTCCAAAATATCGGCTTCAAACGATGCTTCCATGAGAGTGGTTTCTTTGTTTATAGAGCTGTTGGAGAGACAGTTTCCTATTGAATCCTGGGAACAGAGACTGCAATTGAAGACCGCGAAAGATTATGCAGACAGGCTGGCAGTTCATGTTAACTATTTAAATAAAAGATTAAAAGAAAGTACCGGAAAGACCACTACAGAATTTATTTCTGACCGTATTACTCAGGAAGCCAAAATACTCTTAAAACAAACGAAATGGAATGTTTCAGAAATATCTTACGCGCTGGGATTTGAGGAAATTGCCCATTTTTCTAATTTCTTTAAAAGGAAAACAACCTTTACTCCATTACAATTTCGTTCCTGATTTGAATTTTGCAAATTTCAGATTGATTCAAGCAACTCCTTCAGTCTGAAAATATCCCAACTTTGTACCATCAAAATAATCAAAATACAATGAACACAAAAACAAATATCGCACTGGTAACCGGAGGAAGCCGTGGATTGGGGAAAAACTCAGCACTTAAAATTGCTCAAAAAGGATTAGATGTTATTATTACTTACAGAAGCAACAAAGAAGAAGCAGAAGCTGTTGTGAATGAGATAAAATCAATGGGAAGGAATGCTGTGGCATTTCAGCTGGATACAAAAGACCTGAAAAGTTTTGATGCCTTTGTAAAAAATGTAACAGATCATTTGCAGGAAAACACAGGAAGTACTCATATTGATTTCCTTATCAATAATGCAGGAACGGCCCTATACTCACCAATTACGGAAGTAACGGAAGAACAGCTGGACGATGTAGTAGATATTCACTTTAAAGGAGTGTTTTTTCTGACTCAAAAATTATTGCCATTTATGAATGATGGAGGAGGGATTATCAATGTCTCTTCAGGACTGGCCAGATTTGCAACACCAGGTTCTTCCGTTTATGGGTCAATTAAAGCAGGAGTAGAAATGCTGACAAAATACATGGCTAAAGAATTAGGTTCAAGGAAAATCAAAGCCAATGTGGTGGCTCCGGGAGCTATTGAAACGGATTTCGGTGGAGGAAGAGTAAGAGATAATGAAGAGATCAACGCTATGGTAGCTGGAGCTACAGCCCTTGGAAGAGTAGGTCTTCCCGATGATATTGGCGGAGTAGTAGCCTTCCTGTGTACAGAAGATGCAAGATGGATCAATGGACAAAGAATTGAAGTTTCAGGAGGAATGTTTTTATAACGTTTTATCACCCAAACGAAACAATATTATTAAAAATCGGCCGGCTCATTTTGAGCCGGCCGATTTTTAATATGGAATAATGTATTTTATTCTACAGCTTCAAGAGGTTCCGGAAGCTGGCATTTCTGCTCCATACATCCAGGTCCGATGTATACACAATATCCTGAAGAATTGGTACATCTTACGTTGCCCAGACCTCCATTGACTGCATGCAGCTCTTTTCGGGTTAATTTTTTTCCTTTGTTTACATTCTTGATTTTCATGGGATCGTTTTAAGGGTTATTGTTTTTAGTTAATAGGCACCTGGCATTGAGGTTCTCCACAATATCTTGCATATTCAGAACATTCTGTAGTTCCGGGAAGAATACAGATCTTCAGACCTCCTTTGATCATATTTAATTCTTTTTTGTTTAATTTTTGTCCTTGCAGCAAAACTACTTTTTTCATGATTTTGATATTTAAATGATTGATTGTTATAAAAATAGGAAAACAAATTGAATAAATCACTCATTAGTGGTAAAAATGAATAATTGTACCAGAAAATAATCAAATCATAATAAAAATTCTCACTGATTAAAAAGGTAGAGCAGATACTTTTACTCTTCGAAATCGTTTCTTGAAAGTACAGATTCCTATTACAACTTTGATAAATTCTCAAGTGCTTTTTCCAGGGTTTCCTGTTTCTTGGCAAAGCATAACCTGATCACATTCTCATTCAGTTTGTTTTTATAAAATGAGGAGAAAGGAACACTGGCTACCTTATGACGGATGGTAAGCTCGGAAGCGAAATCAAAATCATTTTTATCAGAAATTTTATCATACTTTACCGCCTGGAAATAAGTTCCTTCACAATCCAATAGTTCAAATGAAGTGCCTGCAAGACCTTTTCTCAGAAAGTCCCGTTTTTCCTGGAAAAATTGATTCAGATAAGTGTAATGTTCATCGTTTTTCATGTATTCTGCCAGTGCAAGCTGAATAGGTGTGTTTACACAAAATACATTGAACTGATGAACCTTTCTGAATTCGTCTGTCAAACTTTTAGGTGCAGCACAATAACCCACTTTCCAGCCTGTAACATGGAAAAGCTTTCCAAAAGAGGCAACAAGAAGGCTTCTTTCTTTCAACTCAGGATATTTACAAATGCTTAAATGTTCTTTTCCGTCAAAAATAATATTCTCGTACACTTCATCGCTCAGAATCAGAATGGAAGTTCCCTTAACGAGTTCAATAAGTTCTTGTATATCAATTTCTTTCAGTATTTTTCCTGAAGGATTGTTGGGATTATTAAGAATAATCATTCTGGTTTTTTCGCTGACAAGATTTTTTACTGCAGCCCAGTCGATTTCATAATCCGGAGCTTTCATTTCAAAACGTTTTACAATCCCTCCGAAAAGCTCTACAGTAGGTTCATAACAATCATAAGCAGGTTCAAAAATAATCACTTCATCATCTTTTTTAATAAAAGAAGCAATCGCGGTGAAAATAGCTTGAGTTCCACCTGCTGTAACTGTTATTTCAGAATCCGGATGATAAATGGCCTGATGGCTGTTTTCTATTTTTCGTGCAATTTCTTCCTTTAGGCCAATCATTCCGCCAAGAGGAGCATATTGGTTGAAGCCTTTTTTAATAAAGTTGTCCACATGATCTAACAATTCTGAATCGGGCATAAAATCCGGGAATCCCTGAGACAGATTGATGGCTTCATTTTCATTGGCAAGTTGAGTCATTTGACTGAAAATAGTAGTTCCTACATTGGAAAGTTTCGACAAAGGAAGTTGTATCATAAAAACAGTTTTGTTGACCGAAATTACTGAAATATTTACAACGGTTTGAAATTGACAGGATAAAAATTATATAAAGTACAAGTTTACCTCTTATGCTGAGTATTTTTAAGAATAAACAACCTGGTTTTCAGACAGAACATGATTTTAAACATGTGTTTGATTTTTTCTTTCGAATCCACAGCAATATTGCTACATTTGCTAGACAAACAACCATTAAAAACAATGACAATGAAGATTAAAAAGACTGAGTTTCCTGAAAAATCCATTCTATCTCCGGGAAAAAAAGATTTTGATTATATGGATAGCTTTGAAGGAGAACTGATGAATAAAGAACTTGATATCACGACAGTTGGAAAAGCTTTCTTTACGAGCAGTCCGAAATGGGGAAAGAAAATGTTTACCTTCAGAAATAAGTTAGTGGGATTGTTCGGGTTGAAAACCGGAGCGGAAACAGAAAATAATCAGACGGAAAAAGATTTTACATGTGAAGTGGGAGAGCGCCTTGGACTTTTTCAGGTGCTGGATAAAACCCATAATGAAATTGTTCTGGGAGAAGATGACAAGCATCTGGATTTCAGAGTTTCTCTTTTCGTAGAAAAGAATAAAAAAGAGATCAATAAAAACTCCCTTACCATATCAACGACGGTAAAATTTCATAACTGGCTGGGAGTTCTCTATTTTTTACCCGTTCGGCCTTTCCATAGACTGATTGTACCAGCGATGCTGAAAAATATGATTGGGCAGCTGGAAAATAAAAGGTAATATTTTGAATCCTCACATAAGGTATGCTTGAAATAAAATAGTTATATAAAAACGACCATCCTGTTGTGAGGATGGTCATTATTTTAAAAGGAATAAATTTAATAGGAACTTAATAGTAAATCAATCTGTGCATTGCTTACTCCAGCGGGTCTGTTCGCCTTAAGCTGAACACTTAAACTGCTTAATCCATAACAATATTTTAGGAAATTAGTTTCAATATTGGCTAAAGTATAGCCGGTAACCTGATCATTTACCGTTCCCATAGGTTGAGGGCTGAATGACTGTCCCAATTCGTTAAAGTTATCAACTAAATTAATGAATAAGCTTGTATAGTCAGAACTTGTATTCAAACTCCAGAACTGATACCCGAAACGGTTAGGAAATACAGGAGGATTGGATGGATTATAATTAGGAGTTCCATAATTAGGAATTCCTCTTTCTCTGTATTCTATTCCTGTTACAAACCACTCTACAGCGCATGGCCAGCTTTCCTGCAACATAGAATTAACCTGTGAATACTGAACTAAACCGGTGTTCATTTTGATAACATGAGACGTATGGGCGAGTTCATGTACAGTGGTTGAGAAATAGTCATCAGAGTTATATTCTGTAGTTGAACCAGGTCGGAATCTTGCTATTTTCAGGTATGGAAAAGCAACATAATTGATTCCCTGCCAATCTTTAGCGGTATTCTTAGCTATAATGTGTGAACGGTTTCCACTTGGTCTGACGGGTCTTTGTAAACCTCCAATGTCTTTATAAAAATAGCGGTAGGCCGCTCTGAACATATGACCCTGCATATTTTCATATCCAGGCATGATGTCATGACTCCAATGGTTGCTTTTAATATTATTTCGTACAACATTGGAAGGACTCACCATATTATCCTTTATTACAAAATGCTTTCTATCCATATGCAGCTTGAAATCTACTTTTTTATTGTTTGGAAAAGGGGTGCCGCTCAATCCGTACTGGCCGTTTGCATTGGTGATGCCTTCTCTTGTTCTCAAGCTCCTTTTGGCAGTAACTTTGGCGCCTTCAAAAGGGATGAGTGTGTTTAATCTTGTATCGAAGATTCGGATAGTACCATATATAGGGGCACCACCTCCGCCTCCTCCGGGATTCGGGTTTGGATTGGGATACCATTGCCCTGGTTCTCCTATATTATCCCAGGGCTTATAGTCGCTTGGTTCCCAAGGTGTGAACCCGGATAGATTTTCTGCTCTGTGGACCAGGCTATAGACGAATTTATAATTCATATTACCTGTGCCTAAAAGTTCGATATCCTCCTCGGGAAGATACACTTCCTGAAGAACTTCATAGCTAACTCCTGCAGGTAAGGGGGTTTCGTTTCTTACAGTTGCATATTGAGGTGTAGGCTGATCAGCGGGAACATCGGGATCATGATAGAATTTACCGACTACCAATACTTCTCTGTCAAGCGGATAATCATAAAGAATAAGATCGGATTGCTGAAGTGCTTCCAGTTCATCTTCTGTTATGGGATTAAATTTAATGTACTTGTGCGTAGGACGAATGTTCACAGCAGTCAGTGATCTGTTGCCTTCTGCTTTTTGTTCAGCCAGTAATGATTTGTAAGCAGCCATCATGCTTTCAATCGTGTAAGGAACAGGAAGCTGTTCTCCTAATACTGTAGGTTCTCCTTCTTCAGCATATTTTGTTTCATCTTCTGAAGTGAGATTCCTGTTCATGAGTTCAGAATTGGAAGCTTCAGTGTTGTATTGTTCCATCGTATCGGAGCAGGATGCCGTTAAAAGGCAAGCCAAGGCAATATAGAGGGTTATTTTTCTCATGTTTTTGATTTTTCAGTTTTTTGCATTGTTTTCTGATCCGGTAATTGAACTACCGGATGTTTTTGTTTAAAAAATACCATTCCAATCTGCATACTGGAATGTATCTTTAACCTGTTATTTAGGTTCAATCCATGGCAATCCATTCCATGGCATTGTGTAGATAAAAGGAATTCCTCCAATGGGTTGTGGATTCGGAGCAACGGGAGGCTGGGGCTGAGGAATCGCTCCGGGACCGCTTGGTGTAATAAACGCTGTTCCTCCAATAATAGAGTTCATTTGATTTCTCTTGAGTACTTTTCTAGTGATTTTCATGATGATTTTTTTTGTTTAACATGACGAAAATAGAAAAGAGGCTTAATACACAACAGGAACAATTAATAAGTGTGGAGGATGGGCAAGCAAGTGCGCAGGAAAATGCTTTTATTCCGTTTTTCCTATTGTAGAGAGAAAATCATTTTTTTTCCGGTAAGATACATCCAGAACAGATTCATCACTCATTACTACCTGTCCGCCTCTCCCTTTAATGTATTCCTGCAGATGATCAATATTAATAAGATGCTTATGATGTATCCTGAAAAAGTTCTGTTCAAGAAGCATAGGTTCAAATTCATGAAGGGTTTTGGATACCATGATTTTAGTTTTATTGGTAAGATAAAAAGTGGTGTAGCTCGAATCTGCTTCGCATCGGATAATAGAGGCTATATCTACGATTTTGAATCCCTGAAGAGTAGAAAGAATGATTCTGTTATCTTTTAAAAGAGTAGGTTGTGAAGGCTGCATTTTTTTGATATGATCCAACGCTTTATTGACGGCAATAATGAAATCCATTTTTTTTATAGGCTTTAAAAGATAATCTGTAGCCCCATTTTTAATCGCTTGAATAGCAAAATTTTCGTAAGCCGTGATGAAAATAATCTGAGAATGAACGTCATTCAACTTTGATAGTAAATCGAAAGTAGTCCCATCACCTAACTGAACATCCAGAAACAGAATGTCAGGAGAACTTTTGATAAGGTAAATATACGCTTCTTCAACGGAGGAAGCCTGGAATTCTATGTTGATCTCAGGAAATTCATTTTCCATAAGTAATGCAATATAATCTCTTCCATCTTTTTCATCATCAACAATGCATGCCTGTATTTTATTTCTCATAAGGTTGTATATAAAGTTTGATTTGTGTTCCCTGCCCACTATTTTCAGTAAGTGTATTGATTTCTAAAAATATATTGGTATCAAAAAGCTGTTTAAAAGTCTCAATCCTCTTATGTGAAAGTTTTACCCCAAAAGAGTTGTCTTTTTTCAAAGATTCCTTATTGGAGATTCCTACACCATTATCTTCAATGATAATACATAAAGAGACATTCGTATAATCAAAGCTGATGATAATTTGTCCTTTTCTGTCTTTTAATCCTGAAATACCATGCTTTATCGCATTTTCTACGAAAGGCTGTATCAGTAAAGAAGGAATCGTCCAGTTTTGATCTACCTGTTCAGAAATGATGATTTTGTAATCAAAAAGATCTTTTACACGAAGTTTTTCCATATCAAGATACAATGTGAGATATTCCACTTCATCTTTAATAGACATAAAGGTCTTTTCTGAATAATAAAGTGTTTTTCGTATCATTTTGGCGAAAATATCGAGGTAGTTTTCTGTTTCGCGGTAATCTTTTTTATACAGGAGAAATTGAATGGAATTAAGGCAGTTATAAATAAAATGAGGATTGATCTGAGCTTTAATAGCCTGGAGTTCAAGTTCAGCAATTTTCTTTTCATACTCCATTTTTTCTAGCTTCTTATTCCGTTTTTTATGAAGATAAGAAAAGGTAATCATCAACAGTGCTCCGATGATGACGATAGCTAATATCAGCCTGAACCACCAGGTCTGCCAGAACAGAGGTTTTATATCAAAGGTGATGTCGGAAGAGGTGTAGGATTGTTTTCCGTTATATCCTAAACCGTAAACCCGGAAAGTATATTTACCTGGGGGAATAGAGCTGAAGATGATTTTAGAAGAATTATTGATCTGCCAAGAGTTATTAAGACCTTCCAGCTTATATTTATAGCTTATTTTTCCCAATGAGGGATAATCAAGAAAGCTCAGATTGAAAATAACCGTATTATGGGTGTAGGCAGTCAGGCTTTTCTGTAGGTCATAATGTTCATTATTTTCAATGGATACTGAGTTAATGACTACCTTTTTATGAATGAATTTTTCCTGAGTCAGTAGTTTTTTGATGGAAAATATTCCAAGTCCTTTAGAGGTTCCAATGAAGATGGTGTCATTTTTTATCACACAACCGGCTACTGCATCAGAGGGAAGTCCGTCTGTCTGGGTGAAGTTATTGATGTGTTGATCTTTTGCTGCCAGTTCGATTCTCGATATCCCTGAATTGGTGCTTGCCCAGAACGTATTTTTATTTTCTACCTCTATTTTTTTTACCTGATCATTGATTAATCCATCATTCTTTCCGATCTTCCTGATAATTCCTTTAGTATTAAAAATAATGATCCCATAGAGGTTAGTAGATCCCAAATACGTATGATCGTCTAATTTTTTAATATCCGTAAAATAGTATCCCTTTAAAAATAAAGTCTTCTGCCGGGTTCTGATATTATATTTGTAAAGATCACTGAAACTGCCAATAAAGAGATTCTCCCTGTCATAAGGGAAAACCGTGTATACGCGTTCCTGAAAAAGAGTGTTTATTTTTTTACTTTTTAAACTGTAGCTCAATAAACCGCCTGAAGTACAGAAAAACAGGGAATCCGGTGTGTAAGAGACAATGTTTTTGAGGGAACAGTATATTTTTTCAGAAGTGTTATTAGCCATATCATGAACAATAACCTTACCTGATAAACCGAAAATACTAATAGTACCTTTTAAATAAACAGCAATATTTTCATCTTTATCTCCTTTATCAAGAATTATATTTTGTATTTTATTGTTTTTACTGATAAGTGCGCCTGCAGAATGATTATAGCCGACAAGAATATTTCCGTTATCTTTTGCAATGGCTTTTATATATTCAGAATTACTTTTTAAAGGCAAATTGATATGATTGGCGAAAAGAGACTTTGAAATGAAAAATACACCATTGTTCCGCGAATTGAACCATACATTTTCATCCTTGTCTACCAGAACATTATTGATCACATACCGATCCAGTATTTTGATAGGAGTAGCAAGGGTTTTCTTCTTTTCAGTCAGGGATTGATTGAAATATAAAACTCCTCCATTGCTTAAATTCAGCCACAGTTTGTTGTTTCTGTCAATAAGTCCGTAGAAAACATTTTCTTGTGTACCACATTTATAAGACAGTATCTTTTTTATGGCTGAGAAAGCAGAGAGTTGATAAATTTCAATCGTATTTTTATGTAAGAACACAAATAGATCATCCTTTTCACAGATCATATTTCCAATACTCCCTCTCAAATATTGTTTTTTTCCGGTAATGATATTGTAGACAAGTATTTCTCCCTGATGGGGATCATGTAAGTAGAGATTGGAAGTGTGGGGTTCAAACCTGAGTGTTTCAAAAGATTTTTTCTCATAATCTAACGGGACGGGGATCTTTTTAACTTTTCCATTTTCATAAATGAAAATATTCTGAGGATTGAAATTTCCATAAAAATAAAGTCGGTTTCCGTTACGGGTAACTTTCGGAATTGAGCTTGAAAACTGATTTTTTACATAGTCATTAATGTTCAGATTGATAACGCGGCCGTTTTTTAAGTAAGCAAAATCATTCAGAAAGGGAAGAATGAATACTTCACCGTTGGGCAAAGGTTCACAGGATATAATATCAATATTCTTTAAACCTTCCTGCTTACCATATTGTTTAAACTCTTTTCCATCAAATCTGAATAAGCCATTATCACTGCCTATCCAGATAAAGCCATTTTTATCTTGTCTCAGATGATACGTATAGGAGCAGTTTAATCCTTCCTCATCACTATAGTTCACCATCCCGGGGATCTGTGAAGAAAATAATGTGGAAAAGAATAAAACTACAGATAATGTGAGGAAAGTAAATATATTTTTCACATGATATTGATAATTTCGTAAATATATAATTTGATTAATAATAATACAATGATTACAGCGGAATATTGAAAAAAACAAGTTGAAAAAATTCGGATAATTTTAGACAATTTTGTACTTTTGTATGTTTGCTGAAATCATATATGTCACAAGAAATAAATCCAACCTACTCCGAAGATAATATCAGAACCCTTGATTGGCAGGAACACATCCGTCTGCGCCCCGGTATGTACATCGGGAAGCTCGGTGATGGTTCTTCTGCTGATGACGGTATTTATATCCTGTTAAAAGAAATCCTGGACAACTCTATTGATGAGTTCAGAATGCGTTCAGGGAAAAGAATTGAAATAAAGCTGGATGACGGCAAAGTTACTATCCGTGACTTTGGCCGTGGAATTCCGCTTGGGAAAGTGGTAGACGCTGTTTCAAAAATGAATACCGGTGGTAAATACGACAGTAAAGCGTTTAAAAAATCTGTAGGATTGAACGGGGTCGGTACCAAAGCGGTAAATGCCCTTTCCGATTACTTCAGAGTTCGCTCTTTCCGTGACGGAAAAATGAAAGTAGCGGAATTCTCCCGCGGTATGATCCAGGAAAACTTTGATGAAAAGGAAACTTCGGATAGAAACGGTACTGAGATTTCTTTTATTCCTGATGGAGAAATCTTCCTGCATTTCAAATACAGAAAAGAGTATATCGAAAGAATGCTCCGCAATTATGCCTATCTGAATCCGGGACTTAAAATACTTTTCAACGGAGAAACGTTTTATTCTGAAAATGGTCTTAAAGATTTGTTGGAAGAAGAATTGGAAAGCGATATCCTTTACCCGATTGTTCATTTGAAGGATAATGATATTGAGTTAGCCATTACCCATTCTGACAAATCACAGACAGAAACCTATTTCTCATTTGTTAACGGACAGAACACAACGCAGGGAGGAACTCACCTTAATGCATTCCGTGAAGCGTATGTAAAAACGATTCGTGAGTTTTTCAATAAAAGTTTTGATGCTTCTGATATCAGAAAGTCTATCATCGCGGCAATCTCAATCAATGTAGAAGAACCGGTTTTTGAATCCCAGACCAAAACAAAATTAGGGTCTAATGATATGGGACCGAACGGACCTACTGTAAGAACATTCATCATTGATTTCCTTAAGAGTAAACTGGACAATTTCCTACACAAAAATCCGGAAATAGCAGAAGCAATCCAGAGAAAAATACTCATTTCCGAAAGAGAAAGAAAAGAACTTTCCGGAATCCAGAAACTGGCCAGAGAAAGAGCAAAAAAAGTATCTCTTCATAATAAAAAACTTCGTGACTGCAGGCAGCACTATAACGATCAGAAAGCTGAGAGAAAAGGTGATACTCAGATCTTCATTACCGAAGGAGATTCTGCATCAGGATCAATCACAAAATCCAGAGATGTAGAAACTCAGGCTGTATTTTCACTGAAGGGTAAACCCCTGAATTGCTACGGCCTTACGAAGAAAGTTGTATATGAAAATGAAGAGTTTAACCTTCTTCAGGCAGCTTTAAATATTGAGGAAAGTCTGGAAGACCTGAGATACAATCAGGTGATCATTGCTACCGATGCCGATGTGGATGGGATGCACATCCGTCTGCTGATGATTACTTTCTTTCTGCAGTTCTTTCCGGATCTGATTAAAAACGGACACCTTTATATCCTTCAGACTCCTTTATTCAGAGTGAGAAATAAAAAGGAAACAAGATATTGCTATTCAGAAGCCGAAAGAGTGAAAGCATTAAATGAACTGGGAAAAAATCCGGAAATCACCCGATTTAAAGGATTAGGAGAAATTTCTCCAGATGAATTTAAGCATTTCATTGGTAAAGATATCCGCTTAGAACCCGTAGTAGTGGGAAAAGACCAGACGATTGATCAGCTTCTGGAATTTTACATGGGGAAAAATACTCCGGACAGACAGACCTTCATCCTTGAAAATCTTGTGGTGGAAGATGATACGGATATTGATAAAAAACAAATTCTGGATGAAGTAGAAAATTAATAGGACTTAAAAAAACTGGTTGCAAAACCATTGCAAATACTGAAAAAAACACAATTTTGGATGAAGTAAGAATTATAATACTTACCCAGCCAAAAAATTAAAATGAGACTAAGTAACCGTAATAAAGCATCAATTTATAACTCTTTGAGTACATTGCTTTTGATGACAACTGTGTTTTGTATAATCGCATTTGTCGCTAATGAATACAGGTTTAATGCAATGGGCAAAGAAAGTTATTTATTGATTATTGTTCCCCTTCTACTGCTGATTATCTTTTACATCAGCGGCAGACAGATTTTTGAATATGACAGCGATGGAGAAGCGTTGAATTTTAAAAACAGGAATATTATTCCCTTTTTAAACAAACCTCTTCACGATGAATTTCCAAAATATAAACTGATAAAATATGATGTAGTCAGTATTCTCTTTTTCAAAAGATTATACATTACGGTTTCCAGTAAGAATAATGGTTCTACAATACTTAAGTACCAGATTTCTTATTTGAACAGAAAACAAGTAAACGATTTAAAACTCTCTCTAAACAAAGTAGTGAAAGCTAATAAAGAGAAAAAAGATAAAACAGATGACGACAGAAGAATATTCGCATGAGGGTGAAAGCTTGAAAAAAGTTTCCGGGCTGTACAAAGACTGGTTTCTTGATTATGCTTCCTATGTAATTCTGGATAGAGCTATCCCTTCAATATATGACGGTTTAAAACCCGTTCAACGAAGAATTATGCACTCCATGCGTGAACTGGAAGATGGCCGTTACAATAAAGTGGCCAATATCGTGGGAAATACCATGAAATATCACCCACACGGTGATGCTTCCATTACAGATGCCATGGTGCAGATTGGGCAGAAAGAGCTGTTAATTGATACTCAGGGAAACTGGGGGAATATTTATACAGGAGACTCTGCGGCGGCAGCAAGATATATTGAAGCAAGACTGACTCCTTTTGCCCTGGAAGTAGTATTTAATCCTAAAACTACAGACTGGACAAAGTCTTACGACGGAAGAAACAATGAACCCATTGATTTACCGGTGAAATTCCCCCTGCTTCTTGCACAGGGAGTAGAAGGTATTGGGGTAGGGCTTTCCACAAAAATACTTCCTCATAACTTTAATGAGCTTATCAATGCCTCAGTAGCCTATTTAAAAGGTAAGAAATTTGAACTGTATCCGGACTTTTTAACCGCCGGTTATCTTGATGTCTCCGAATATAATGACGGTCACAGAGGAGGAAAGGTAAGAGCAAGAGCCAAAATTACCCAGACGGATAAGCATACATTGGTGATTTCGGAACTTCCTTATTCTAAAACGACAACTGATCTTATTGACTCTATTTTAAAAGCCAATGAGAAAGGAAAGATCAAAATCAAAAAGATTGAAGACAATACTTCAGATAAGGTAGAAATTCTGATTCATATTCATAATGATGTGTCGCCGGACAAAACTATTGATGCCTTGTATGCATTTACAGACTGTCAGGTAACCATTTCTCCAAATGCCTGTGTGATTGTAGGAGATAAACCTATGTTTTTGACGGTATCTGATATTCTGAAAACAAATACAGATCATACCGTATCCTTACTGAAGAAAGAACTTGAAATTGAGCTTCACGAACTTCAGGAAAGCTGGCATTTCTCTTCATTGGAAAGAATTTTCATCGAGAACAGGATTTACCATGATATTGAAGAGGTGAAAACCTGGGAAGAGGTAATAAAAACCATTGATGCAGGATTAAAACCTCATACCAAACATCTTTTAAGAGCGGTTACAGAAGAGGATATTTTAAAACTGACAGAAATCAGAATCAAGAGAATTTCAAGATTCGATTTAGATAAATTTAAAGAAAATATAGCCTCACTTGAAGGTAAAATTGAACAGGTAAAATACCATCTTGCCAACCTGATTGCTTATGCTATTGATTATTATTTAAACATTCAGAAAAAATACGGTAAAGACAAGCAGAGAAAAACAGAACTTAGAATCTTTGATACCATTGATGCTACAAAAGTAGCCGTTGCCAATGAGAAGTTCTATGCTAATTTCGAAGAAGGTTTCATCGGAACATCTCTGAAAAAAGACCAGTATCTTTTCGATTGTTCAGACATTGATGATATCATCATTTTCAGAAAAGACGGAAGTATGAAAGTGGTAAAAGTAGAGGCCAAAACATTTGTTGGTAAAGATATTCTGCATGTCGCTATTTGGAAGAAAAATGATAAGAGAACGGTATATAATATGATCTATCGCGAAGGAAGAGAAGGGCCATATTATATGAAACGATTCTCTGTAACCGGAGTTACCAGAAATACCGATTATCCGCTAGCTTCAGATAAAAAAGGGTCGGAAACCTTATATTTTTCAGCAAATCCTAATGGGGAAGCAGAAACGGTAACCGTGCTTTTAAAACCTAATCCCAGAATCAGAAAGAATAAAATGGAGATCAACTTCTCCGATCTTGCGATTAAAGGACGTGATTCCAAAGGAAATCTTGTGACTAAATATGCCGTGAAGAAAGTAGATATGAAGGAAGAAGGAGTTTCTACTCTGGCACCTAGAAAGATCTGGTTTGATGATACGGTAAGAAGACTGAATGCTGATGTAAGAGGAACATTGCTGGGAAGCTTCAAAGGAGATGACAAAATCCTGACGATCAATACAAACGGCGAGGTGAAACTGGTATCTTTTGATTTGGGTAACCGTTTTGATGATGAATATCTGGTGCTGGAAAAATGGAGACCTGCACAGCCGATTACCTGTATCTATTACGATGGAGAAAAAGATATTTATTTCATTAAAAGATTCTTACTGGAAAACACGGTGAATGTACAGACTTTTATGCCTTCTGAACATCCGAAATCATTCATTGAAAATGTAATTGTTGCCAACGATGTTACTGCAGAAATTATTTTTGCAAAAGATAAAGGAAAAGAACGTGATCCGGAAACAATTAATATCGATGAATTCATCGCGGTAAAAGGAATAAAAGCCATTGGTAACCAGTTTACAAAGTTCAAAGTAAAAGCCATCAATATCACTATTCCTGAACCTATAGAAGAAGAGCCTGAAGTATATGAAGATCCGGAACCTACAGGAGATGGGGATGAAGACGGAGGAGTTATTGGTGATTTGTTTCAAGGTGATGGAAATAATGAAAATGAATAGACTGAACACATCTGTTCAGGTATAACATAAAAAGAATACAATGGATATAGTTGTTATCATTATCATTGCAGCCACGTGTATTTTTAGTTACATGGGGTTCAATAATACAGCATTATTTGAAAAATATAAATTCAATGTTGGAGCTATTGCAAACCGTAAAGAATATGTAAGGCTTATCAGTTCTGCGTTTTTACATGCAGACTTTATGCACTTATTTTTTAATATGCTTTCCCTGTATTTTTTCCAGGGAGTAGTCATTAGTTTCTTTGGGGAAATAGGATTTTTGATTCTTTATTTCGGATCAATGATTCTTGGGAATTTATTCAGTTTACAGATTTATAAAAATCAGCCTTGGTATTCTGCAATTGGAGCATCAGGTGCGGTTTCGGGAATTATTTTTGCTTCCATCGCCATGGCTCCCAATGAGATCAGCGTGAATTTCCTGCCTGGATGGTTATTTGGAACATTATATTTCGGATATTCAGTGTATATGATGCTGAACCCGAAGCAGTGGGATAACCTGGGCCATGCTGCTCACCTGGGAGGTGCTTTTTTTGGATTGGTTTACTCTATTGTAATGCATCCACAGCTGGCCATGAGCAATATCCTTTTCTTAGGAATCATGTCGCTTCCGTTAATTTATTTAGGATATGAAATTTTTGTAAGGAAACGAATAGGATAAAAGACTATTTTTAATTAAAATATCAAAACCAATGAACACATCAGAGTTAAACAGTTTCATCGTGATACTTATCTATGGTTCATTGGTTTTGCTTTCTCTGCTGAAGCTGGCCAATCCTTTGAAAGTAAACCGTAAAGCCAATTTCTGGTTTGGGATATTTCTGTTTCTGTGGTCTACCTTCTGGCTGGATGAAGTTTTGTTTCTTATTACAGGCGTAACTATAGAGTTTCACTCCCTGTTTTTCGTGAGATGTATTCAGTTTTTCACACCCATTGTTTTTTACTTTAGTGTACTGTTCTTTACCAATCCCTCTTTTACCTTCAAAATCAGGGATGTTAGATTCCTGTTACTTCCTGCAGCTTTTCTGTTGTGTCTTATCTTAGTAAACCTCGGTTATGAAAAGCCTTTTGAATACCTGAGTGTTATTTTGATCCTGATTCAGGCTTTGTTTTATACGGCACTTTCTTATATTACCATCCGAAAACATCAAAAGAAGATCCAGCAGTTTTCATCCAATACAGAAGGAATCAACCTGAACTGGCTGGAATATATTATTCTGGTGCTTCTCATTGTAAATATTATCTATGTAATTTACAATCTTTTCTACGATCCAAAATCATTGAATTTCTTTATCAATGCAGTCTTTTTATCCGTTATTTACTGTGTGGGCTACTATTCCCTAAAGCAGAAGGAAATTTATCCTTTGGAAGAAAAACAGAGACAGGAACTGATCTCTATTGATGAAGATCCTGATCCGGAAGAGACCAGAAGAAAACTTATTTCCGATGAAGAATTAATAAAGATTAAAGCCTCATTGGAAGGTATTATGGAAATACAAAAACCTTACCTTGACAGTGAGCTTAATCTGATCAGGCTGGCTGAAATGCTATCCGTTTCTACCCATCATCTTTCGTATGTGATCAATACAGGTTTTGGAAAAAATTTCTTCCAATATGTAAATGAGTATAGAGTAGACTATGCTAAAAAGCTTCTAAAAGAACCGAACGGTAAATTATCCATTTTAGGAATTGCTTACGAATCCGGATTCAACTCCAAAACCTCTTTCAATACAACTTTTAAAAAAGTAACCGGACAAACCCCTTCTGAATTCAAAAAATAAGTTCCGGTTTATAAAGTTTTACTTTGTTATGTGTTTAATTTTCTGATTTTCAACTAATTAATTATTTGTTTTTAAAATTTTAAAATGAGTTCGCTCAGATAATTCTGAACATTCAAGCCTGTCTTTCATGATAGCTTTGTACCATAAATTTAAAACGTATGGATACCAAAGAATCATATGCTGTAGTCACAGGAGCCAGCCAGGGATTAGGCAAATCATTCGCAGAGCAGTTGGCCAAAAAAAAGATCAATGTTATTCTTATAAGTCTTCCGGATCAGAACCTCAAAGAATTTTCAAGAGAGCTGGAAGAACACTATGAAATAAAAGTCCATTATTATGAAACGGATCTTTCTGTCAATGAAAATGTGATGAAACTTACGGAATGGCTTAATCGCTCTTTTGATATTCATATCCTGATTAATAATGCAGGGCTGGGCGGAACAAAAAAGTTCACAGAAGCTTCTTCGGATTATATTAACACGATATTGCAGGTGAATGTAGCAGCAACATCATTAATTACCCATCAGCTGCTTCCAAATCTTTTAAAACAGCCCAAAGCCTATATTCTGAATGTTTCAAGCATGGCTGCATTTTCACCCATAGGTTTTAAGACTGTATATCCCGCATCCAAAAGCTTTATCCATTCATTTTCAAGAGGACTTCATGAAGAACTGAAAGATACCAACGTTTTTGTAAGTGTTGTAAATCCGGGCGCGATGAAAACGAATCAGGATGTATGTGAAAGAATAGAAAAGCAAGGTTTTATTGGGAGATTAACGCTTTTAAATCCTGATAAAGTAGCCTCATACTGTATTCGTCAACTGTTTAAAAAAGATTCCGTAATTATGGTGAATCCAATCAGCTGGCTGGTAATGAAAATATTACCCATATGGATTAAACTTCCCTTGATGACCCAGGCTATAAAAAGAGAGATTGAAGCATGAAAAAAATTTGTGTAACCGGAGCAACAGGTCTTCTGGGAACTAATGTTATCTTAAAATTATTACAAAATGGTTATTCTGTTATTGCTCTGGTGCGCAAGAAAAGCAGCTGGCTGGGCGAAGAAAATGAAAATCTGAAACTGGTGGAAGCTGATCTTTCGTCTGATATATCAGCACTTTTCACTGATGTCGACTGTATCATTCATATTGCGGCAGAAACACGTCAAAATCTCTTCAATTATGATGAATACAGGAAAGTGAACTATGAAACCGTTGTGAATCTCTTTACGCATGCAGAACTGATGAGAGTAAAAACATTTTTGTTTGTAAGTACAGCGAATACTTTAGGATTTGGAAATATTGCTTTCCCGGGAAATGAAAATGCACCGCAGCTATATCCTTTTACCCAATCATTCTATGCTCAGAGTAAGCGGGAAGCAGAAGATTATCTTTTAAACAACCGGAAAAATACAGAGGTTGTGATTGTTAACCCAACCTTTATGATCGGAGCCTATGACAGCAAACCCAGTTCCGGAAAAATTATTTTCTGGGCATGGAAAAAGAAAGTAATATTGTATCCGAAAGGAGGCAAAAACTTTGTACACGCGGAAGATGCCGCCAACGGAATAGTAACTGCTATTGAAAAAGGAAGGAATGGTGAAAAATACCTTTTAGCCAATGAAAATTTAAGCTACAAAGAATTTTTTAAGAAAATAAACCGGATTACAAATCAAAATCCGGTTATGATAGCCATTCCCAACAGAATTTTAAGTTTCCTTGGATTGATAGGTGATGGCTTGAGAAAATTAAACATAAAAACAAACCTCAGTACTTCCAATATGAAAGCCCTGCAGATCAGTAATTTTTATTCTAATCGGAAATCAGTACAAGATCTGAATCTTCAATACCAGTCTACTGATAAAGCAATAGAAGATGCTGTTCAGTATTTTATTGAAAACCCAACTAATAATAAAAAAACCAGCTCTTAAAAGCTGGTTTTATCAAAAATTATCTTGTTATTTTCTGAGTTACATTTTTGTTGGAAATAACACAGGCTTTACTGCAGTTATTGGTACTTGAAATATTCACCTGTACCAATGCCGGCAATGATCTGTATTCTTCCTTATTGTAAGGAGCTTCAGTACCGTTGCTTCCACCTCCTTTAATATCATATTGTACCTGGGCAACTCCTGTGAATCCAGCCGCAGGTTTGAAAGAAAGCGCTCCGGTAGTTGGAAAATAGGTCCATGTTCCCTGGCTGCTGGTATAGACACCTCCTGTTATATTCGGGATTACGGCTCCGTTGTTATCCAAAAAGCGGAATGAATTAAAATCAAGGTTGTTATAGGAAAGTGTTGGCGGATTTTGTCCGGCTGCTGAAGAATAAGCTGCATCATTAAGCAAAGGATAATAGATTGATTTTATCCCCGGGCAGCCAGCAAACAGATCATCTGTTACTTCGGCAGCATAAGGTCTTGTAACCCCTAAGTTTTTCAGTAAATGTATATTTTTTGCGGCTCCTGTAGAAGCTGCAAACCCAATTCTAAAAGTAGAGGGCGCTGAAGTATCCAGCGTTCTCACTGTACTGTTGGATATCGTAGTCTCGGTATATTTCAGAGAAGTGGGGTAGTAATAATTATCAATCACTTTTTCTTTCACTGTTCCGTGCTGTATTTCCAGGGATATATTGTAACCTCCGGCAGGATTGGGAACTAATGTAATATAGGCTTTACGGAATCTTACATCATTTTCATTTAGAGGAATTGTAGTTCCTCCGCTTTCTATACTGAATTGTTGAAGAGCTGTATTTTTAACACCAATATATTTCCCAGTTGTGGTATCCAGATAAGCTGATCTGTTAGTGCTGGAAGGTGATGCATTGGTTGCTATGCTGTAAAGCAGTGGATAACCATTGTATCCCGCAGGCTCAGCTGAAGACAGATATTGATTTCCACGCTTACCTCTTAAAGAAACATTACTGCGTCCATCAGCTAACCCCACTCCAAATATTCCATTTCTAACTCTTTCCCCTTGGTTAAAGCTTGTTTTGAAATTTCCGAATTCATCCAGACCAATTCCCAGATAAGCTCCTCTCAGTCCTTCCGTAGACTCTCCTCCACGTACAAAACTATATCCTAATCCTCCTCCAAAATATCCCAGATTAAGCTGGCTCTTAGGAATAGATCCATCCACTAAGAATATGGAAATACCGTCTCCTCCGTTGGTATTTCCTCCATAAATAGCAAATTCAAATTCGAATTTAATTCCCTGATCACTTTTGAATATTTTATCGGCAAGTATAACACCTCCTGAAATATTATTCACACTTCGGGTAAGCCTTAGCCCGTCCGTAGTAAAGGTTGCATCATTCTGAACACCGCTTGTTGCCACTTTATAAGCTTCTTGAGGCTGTAATCCCTGAGTAAAGTTTACAAAATACGGATAGCCTGTCCCTTGCTCATTCTGTGCCTGAATATTTTGAGAGAAAACAAATAAGGAAAGAATAAACAAAAACTTTTTGTGCTGTACAATTGAAGTACTTTTTATCATAGCTCAATTATTTAACAACAAAAACAATATTGATAAATGAACAGTCTGTGGCTGCAGCTTTTACATCATAAGTCATCACACCGTCATCAGAAATTGAGATATTACTGAACACATTAGGATCAGCATCAGTTACATAATAGTAAAGATCTTTACTAGATGGGAAAAACGGGATTGAAGCTGGAGCACTGGTGCTTTTTGCTTTTGGAGATCCGAACTGGGTTTTATAAAGAGTATACAAATCTTTTGTTCGGCCAGTGGCATTACTTGATGTATCAAAAGAAACACTAGGCATATAAAACATTTTTACAGCATTATTACTAATGCAAAGCCAATCAGGTTTTGTAGGGGTACCAATATTCTGGCTTAAGCATTTTTTATCCGTATCATAGATAAGAAGTGAGTTGGCTGGATTGGTAATGGCGTCTCTTTTTGCTGTAGTAAGTCTTGGGATCAGCATTCCTTTATTTTGACTGTAAACATCCAGGATTGCACTTTCGTCAGGCATGGCTGTGTTAATCCCTACTTGGGCGAATGATAACGAACTTACTAAAACGAATGGTAGAAATAATTTTTTAATCATGATGTTCTTAATAATTTTTATCTGTGTATTTTATGTTTTTTTTTGATGGTTATGTTTTTAGAAAAGTCCTTTCCGATGGCTTAATTCCGTAAGGAAAATAAGTGTCTCTAACAATTCATTTGGCTCATGAAATGTAGAATGTCGTAGCATGGCATGAGGAGACTTTTGCTCCAAAAGCCAATAGCAGATGTTACAAGTATGCCCATCCATGAGCATTCTATGTCTAATCTGAAATAGTCGGAAAACTAAATTGAATTATGTAGCTGTAATAGCCATTAAATAAGTAAGATTCATATTCCCTCGTGTTTTATGCAAATGTACAAAGAAATATTGATAAGATTATGTTTATAGAATTAATTCTAGTTTTCTATTAATAATTAATAAGTTTTAATTTAAATTTTTACACAATTGATAAACTAACAATATTGTTTTTATTGTGTAAATTTTTATGTTTTATTAAGGAATTCTAAAAATTAAATTTATAAAAGTATTATTATTTTTGAAAACATTACAAACATCAAACTTCTTAGATAAAGATTTGAAAAAGAGCTTATTTTGAAAAATTTTCCAGTGCGTTTTCTAATTGATCAACGAAATTGATGTGTTTGGTCTTATTGCTTTCAAAAATGAAATCTCTCATGCTTTTACTTTCATATTTGCTAAAGTCACCTACAATAGCCAAACCTATACGATAGTTTGAGAATTTTTGGAGAATTTCTCCCGCTATTCTGGTCTTTAAATCGAAGAATTCAGGGGTAATGTTTTTTTCATAAAGAATAACTTTATCAAAACCCTGGTAATAGATATTTCCCATAAGATCCAGCCCATCCTGTGCGGATTGGATAATCATATCATCAGAAATTATTTCTGCGATTTTTATATTGTTGATTTCGTGTGATTGAATAGTCATGTTTACCGTATTGCTTTTTTTATATCATGTAAAAAGTTACCTAGTGGAAATGCATCTCCCTGATTGGTAAGAGCAATAATACAGGTGTTATGCTGTAAATCTCTCCAGAATAAAGCTTTAAAGCCATTTAAACCACCGGTATGCATCGCTGAAATTTCCCCATTGTTATTCTCTATGAACCATGCGAATCCATAATCAGATATTTTGCCGTCAGATAATGGGAAAGTAGAATACATCGCCTGGGTATTTTCTTTATTAATCAAAGTATAATTTCGTAAAGCCTGATCAAATTGATAAAGATCTTCAGGGGTAGAGTAGATTCCGCCGTCACCCGTTGTTAAAATCGAGTAGTCATCAGGTTTCTTCTCTTTATTATAACCTGAGGCTCTATTCTGAATAACCGTACCAGCTTCATATACATAGGTATGATGCATTTTTAAAGGAGTAATAATATGCTCATTGATAAAAGTACTGTAAGACTTTCCGGAAACCTTTTCAATAATACATGAGAGAATTATATACCCAGTATTGCTGTACTTAAACTTGCTGTCGGGAGCAAAATCAAGATTTTTACCACTGAACAGCCAGTTAATCACCTCCTGATTGGTTAATTCCTTTTTAGAAAACAGATTTTCATAATCCCTAATTCCTGAAGTATGATGCAAAAGTTGTCTGATAGTAATGTTTTTAGCATATTCAGGAAGTGTAATGAACCGGGAAGCTTTGTCATCCAGTTTCAATGCCCCTTTTTGCTCTAGCATGAGAATAGCAGCAGCCGTGAAAGGCTTACTGAGAGATGCAATATAGAACGAAGTATTTTTATCTGCTTTCAGCCCTTTTTCAATATTGCGGAATCCCAGAGCCGTATCACAAACAATCTGGCCATTTTTTATAATCAGAACAGAACCGTTGAATTCTCCTTTGCGGTAATATTCACTCACAATATCCTGAGGATGCTGTTTGCAGGATATTAGTTGTATAATCAGTGAAATAGCGATGAAGAAGTTCCATATCAAAGTTTTCATAGGTTAGGTGTATGGCAGCAAAATTACTTATTTCCTTCCATAAATAAACCTGTCATTTTCGGATAAATCCTTCAATAATTGAGCGTTAGAGAAATATTGATACAGTTCCAGGGTTTCAGGCCCCAGTTTCTGATTGATTTCTAAAAACAACAATCCTTCGTCTTTCAGATATTTTTTAGCATCTTCCGCAATCTTCCTGTAAAAGATCAAAGCATCAGCAGTAGGGGAGAAAAGGGCCATTTTAGGTTCAAATTCTTTCACGGAATCGGCAATTTCAATCTCCTCTTCAATCCCGATATAGGGAGGATTCGAAATAATAATATCATAACTTTCAGCCAACTCAAAATTGAGATAATCGGCGTGAATGAAATTGATATCCAATTGGTGATATTCGGCATTCCTTTGAGCTGTTTCCAGTGCTTTTTCAGAAAAATCAATGGATGAAACATGAGCCTCAGGAAAATACTTCTTTAACACCAACGGAATGATTCCACTTCCGGTTCCTATGTCTAAAATCTTTAAACTTTGAACGTCAAACTTTAAACCTTGAATTTCTCTGATCGCGATCTCCAGCAATTCTTCTGTTTCAGGACGGGGAATCAGTACATTTTCATCCACAAGGATTTTCATCCCATAGAATTCTGTTTCACCCAATATCTGCTGATAAGGTCTTCCTGTTTTAAGTTCTGTAACGAGATCACAAAGCTTTTTTTCATCATCCATCAAAAGTTCCTGTTCGGAGGATCTTCTTTGCTGGAAATTATCGAAACCTACAATCTGATGAATGAACAAAGACGATAAAAACACACTTTCCGACTCAGTATAAAGGCCGGAAAGTTCTGTTTTGAAATATTTTTTAAATGCTGAAATTGTCATTTATCTTGTAAAAACTAGTTTTGTATCCGTTGACTTCTCTTCATCAATTCTGTATCCTTCATAATTAAAGGCTTTTACATCCTCCAGTGTCTTTGCATTGGTTTCAGCACAGAACCTCACCACAAGACCTCTTGCATGCTTGGTATACACCACAATGGTTTTCAGTTTTCCTTCTTTTAATTCGTAAAAATCAAAATCTATTACAGTATGGTTCAGCTTCTTTCTGTCGATTACTTTTCCATACTCATTGCTGGCAAGGTGAAGGAGTATTTCTCCTTTTTTCATCTCAGAATTTAATTGTTCTGTAATTTTTTCTCTCCAGAATTCATACAGATTTTTGTATTGCTCAAATTCAAATGGACGTCCCATTTCCAGTCTGTAAAGCATTACTTTATCAGAGGGTTTCAGTAAACCGTAAAGTCCGGAAAGCATTCTGTAGTTTTTCTGCAGGTAATCTACAGCATTTTTATCCAGCGTTTTGGCATCCAGGCCTCTATAAACCTCTCCTGTAAAAGCAAACATGGCAGGAGCAGATTCTTTTGCAGTAGGTTTAGATTTCCATTTTTGGTTTCTTTCCCAGTTTTCATCAGCCAGCTTGGATGATATTTCCATCAGTTCGGAAAGATATTTTGGTGATTTTTCTTTTAAATAAGATTGAATGAATGCTGCATCTTCAATGAATTTCGGAGTAGTGGTTCTCAACAGGTCTGTTGAATTTTCTACATTCATGAGTTTTGCAGGAGATGTTATAATTTTCATAATGTTAAAATACAGATAAGTGTTTAATATCCATAAAATTCATGATCATCATTGCTATAAAGTCAATCATAAAATGACAGATCATCAGAATTTTAATATTTGAATAGCGTTTATAAAATATAGCAAACACAATTCCAATAAAGAAAGGCCCGAGAACCTGGCTTATGGTACCGTAAGTGCTGTGCAATATTCCAAATAAAACAGCTGAAATAATAATTCCTATTGCCGGATTGTTATATATTTTTTCAATCCTGGGCTGTAGGTAACCCCGCATCAGGAATTCTTCTACAATAGCAGCTGTAAGACAGGTAAAAATAATTAAAAAATAATTGTTTCTAAAAATGGGTATGAGATTAAGAAGCTTGGTACTTATTTTTTCTTCTATAACGAACATCATGAAGGTATTCAGAATGGCTCCCCCAAGAATGCAGATGAAATATAAGATCAGCGCTGCTTTACTATAAAATGCTGCCGAATATTTTTTTTCTTCTTTAAGTAAAAAAGTACCCTTCTCTACAAAAATGTTGTACAGAAACACTATAATGAGAATGCCCCATAACAGAATTCTGCTGAGAAAAAAATGATCTGCAGTAATTTTACCCATTCCTGTTATCAAAGTGATCAGCGGATTGGAATAAAGCATTGCTGCAGTTAAAAGAATAAAAGTGAGTAAAATTCCTATAGAATATTTCCCATTAAAACCCATAATCCAACCGGCCAACTGTCAACTTTGAAACTGAAACTCTACAAAATAATCCCTTTTCCCTGACGGATAATCTCCGGCTCTCCCGAAGTAAGGTCTACAATAGTGGAAGCCACATTATCCCCATACCCTGAATCAATGACAATGTCTACCAAATGATCATATTTTTCTGCAATGAGTTCAGGATCGGTAGAATATTCAAGGATTTCATCATCATCTTTAATGGAAGTAGAAGCAATAGGGTGTCCCAGTTTTTCAACAATAAGCTGAGGAATGGGGTGGTCAGGAACACGAATACCGATGGTCTTATGACCTTTATAAGCTAAAGGTAAACTTTTATTAGCTTCAAGAATGAAAGTGAACGGTCCCGGAAGGTGACTTTTCAGAAATCTGAAAACCGAAGTATCAATAGGTCTTGTAAAGTCGGAAAGATGGCTTAGATCATTACAGATAATTGAGAATTTTGACTTCTCAAGCTTCATTTTTTTGAGCTGAGCCAGTTTTTCCATGGCTTTTATATCAAAAATATTACAGCCTAAAGCATAAATCGTATCAGAAGGATAGATAATCAGCCCGCCATTTTTTAAAGTTTTAATAACCTCATTCACAAGATTTTCCTGTGGGTTGTCCGGATAAATTTTTAATATTTTTGCCATAAAACAAAGATACAAATAATAAAATAGTTTTCATAAAAGTCCTTTATTTAAAAGAAAAATTAGGATTTGTGAAAAATATTCGTACCTTTGCAATCCAATATCGCGGGATGGAGCAGTAGGTAGCTCGTCGGGCTCATAACCCGAAGGTCATCGGTTCGAGTCCGGTTCCCGCTACTAAGCAAGTGCTTTCGGTAAGCACTCTAAAAATACACCGCGGGATGGAGCAGTAGGTAGCTCGTCGGGCTCATAACCCGAAGGTCATCGGTTCGAGTCCGGTTCCCGCTACTAAACTAAAATCGGTATAACAACAGTTATACCGATTTTTTTATATTAGCAATTAATAATCTGCAAGATTGCATTATATTTTTGAAAAAAGCACCTTTAATAAGATGCTTCTTACGTTGATAGGTATTAATTAACAAATATCATAAGTTGAATTTACAGCATATGCCAATTCTCTGATAAAGGCAGGGCTTCCATCTGCGTTATCTGATTGGAAAAAAACGGTATTAGTTGTTCCACAAGAATTAGTGTAAGCAACAGACCATGTTTGAAACATTACAGCTAGTGCTTGTTTTTGTTCAATAGTTAATTCTTTAACTTCAATTGTTTTTTCATGTTTAATTTCTTGCTTTACTTCTTCTTTTTTAGTATTCGCAAATGTAAATGTTGATAGAGCTAGTAAGCCCACGAAAATTAATTTTTTCATAGTAGAAATTTTTAAATTTAATGTTTTTTTATTGTCGAAAAATTGTTAATCAAGAAAAGTATTCATCTTTTTAAGACGATCAGACATTGTTTTAGTTTTATCATTACCATTGGCATCCACAACCCTTAAGTTTCCATTGTACATAGACGGATTTTCTGTATAATTCTTTCTTGCTTCTAAAAACTGATCCTTAGATTTTGTTTTTACATCATTTCTATAATTCAAAGGTTCAATTATTTCATCAGATTTTTTTATATCTGTTGCATAGATTTCAATAGTTTTATTTTTGTTATAAACTTCCAAAATCAAACCAGATAATCCTTTAAACCTGAATGGTCCGTCTTGAATTGTCACGTCATTAGTAAACCAAGCAAAGAATGTATTTCCCGTATCTGTTGTGGTCTTAGCAAGTCTTGATTTAAAGCCTTTAATGTCCTTAGTATCGTTTAAGATTTCCCATTTTAACTTTGGTTCTTCATAGGTGAAAATATATTTCCCAACAGGAAGCGATACAAGAAGATTTTCTTTAGATTTATATACACTTCCAACAGATTTGGGATATTTTGGAATGGCACCTGCAGTTGTACTGATTGTTTCTTTAGAAGTACCATTATAAAATGCCTTTGCTTCTCTACTAAAGTAAATTGATTCTACATTGTTACATAGTAGTGTTGATGCGAAAATTGTCATTTTATCTTTATTTAAACTATCCGAAACTAATTTAGTTTCATAGTTTATTTCCATTATTGCTTTATTATTTTGAGCAGATAAAAAAGAAAGATTAACAATAAATAATGATGCTAATAATTTATTTTTCATAGATTTCATTTGTATTGTAATGATACTAAATTATATTGATCAATTAGTAAGTGAATCCGTAATTTTAAAATATTTTTTATTATGTTAAAAATATTATCATATAAAATATGTAGCTGAGTACGATTTTACATTTGTTCACTCTTAGCAAACGTTAATATTCAAACAAAGAGAAATTTTTCTTACTGATTGTCTGAACACTATGTTTTATGCAGGATGAATATGGAACAAATGTTTTTAATTTATGGAAAAAGCCCTATCTTTGTACTACAATATCGCGGGATGGAGCAGTAGGTAGCTCGTCGGGCTCATAACCCGAAGGTCATCGGTTCGAGTCCGGTTCCCGCTACTAAACGAGAGAAGCAATATAATATTGCTTCTCTTTTCATTTATTATCCAGTCATTACGAACAAAGTGAAGCAATCTCAGGTCGGAATAATTTGAAGAGACAAACTTTTATAACTGAATTTACATTTTGGGTAAAATAAATAGGAAGAAGGATTATATGGTCAGTACTACTGGTTTTTCCACAGCTTATATGTTTCTCTCATACAATGTCCGCAGGGACGATAGTTATTTTGTAAAGCTTCTTTTTCCTCTGTGAAGAAAACCCTGTTTTCTTTCTTCATTCTTTTTCCTGACCGGCAACTGAGTAATCCGTAGATTTTCAGTTTCATATTTCCCCCAAAACGAATTTCTCTGCAGTGTATTTTGCTTCTCAGGCTTTCAGGAGATATTTGAGAATGTTGAATCATAGCTCATGTATTGACTATTTAATAATTAACTGATTGCATCATGGAAGATAATTCCCAAAGCATAGCGGCTTCCTTCTCTGATTTCACTTACTCCATGTTTCATATTAACCCTATAATATCCTTTGGCTCCTTTTTCTGGTTTAAATTGCGTTGTGAACATAAGGACATCTCCTTTTTTAGGCTTTAAAACAATAGCTTTTGACTGTGCTCTCGGAATCTGTTGGGTAAGCACCAACTCACCTCCTGTAAAATCTTTATCCGGTTCACTGAGCATTAACACGATTTGAATAGGAAAATACAGGTCTCCATATAAATCCTGATGCAGCGTATTAAATCCACCATTTCCATATTTTAAAATTAAGACGGTAGCTTTCTGTTGGCCATTAGTATGACATTGATGTAAAAATTCCTGATGATTTAAGGGAAACTGAGTATCGATATGCAACGCATTAAACCATGAATTGGCAATAGATGCCAGATGGGGATAGATCGTTGAGCGTATGGTTTGAATAACTTCAGGTAATGGATAGTTAAAATATTTATATTCTCCCAGGCCGAAACGATGTCTGGCCATAATAACTGTTTTACGATAAAACGGAGAGTGATCGTAGCTGGACTTTAGATGAGGAATAATGGCATATCCGTTTTGATGCATTGTTTCCGTAAGGTGCTGCCAGTCTGCGTTTTCGATTTTATGAATGATCTCTTTCATTGGTTTGATTTTATTCTGTAAAAATCTGGACTTGTTCAGCGTGATACAATCCGAAACGTGCGGTATTTATGGAAAATGAATGAGAGAAACCCATATTAAATTTATCTGGACTATACTTTTAATAATATTCTGGATGATATCACTGGTCCTGTTTAAGGCTACTTTTGTCGTGTTAATAAAAATATATATAACGATGAATTACATTATTAAAAAGGCAAGTCTTGAGGATCTTGATGAAACGGCTGAATTGTTCAATCTCTATCGTGTTTTTTACAGACAGGAATCAGATGTTGAAAAAGGAAAGGCTTTTCTCAAAGAACGGTTTTTAAACAGTGAGTCTGATATTTTTCTTGCAGTAGCCGATGGAAAAGCAGTAGGTTTTGTACAGCTTTACAAATTATTCCATTATACTCAATTACAGAAGCAATGGCTGTTAAGTGATCTGTTTGTTCATCCTGATTACAGAGGGAAAGGAATTTCTGTAGCATTAATTGATCGTAGTAAGCAGTGGTGCGAGGAAACAGGTGCATGCGGGCTGATGCTTGAAACAGAAAAAACGAATGATATAGGAAACACTTTGTACCCGCGTTGTGGATTTGAGTATGACGGACTGCATAACTACTACCATTGGTGGAAGCAAAGATAAAAGTAGTATTAGTTCTACAATTCTGAATATTTAATTCTACAGGTATTTTCAGCCAGCAGATGGCTATAATCCTATTTTTGTAAAGCTCTTACAGATCATGGGTAGGACAGTTGATCTGTAGAGTGTATGCAAAAAAATCTCTGCCAAATTTTCTACTTTTTCCCCAAGGGTTTTATGATTAGTACCACAAAACTGCTTTTTCCGGCGGAGATTTTTTGCTTTTGAATAAAAAAAGAGAACTGCAAACTGCAGTTCTCTTTTTTTATTTTTAAATATGATTTTAGATATTATTGTGCCAGTTGAGCGTAAGGAGTAAGCTTGTTGTCATCAGACATCGTTTGTCCTAAAAAGTCTCTTTTCTGATCAGCTTTCATTCTTCCTGCTGCATCATTTGCATTGAAATAAGCTTCATTTAATTTTGTAGCAATATCGGCAGGTTTAAATTCAAACTTTGTATCACCTTCAACTCCCAGATATCCGTTCTTTCTTGTAAGGTTGGTGATATAATTGTTGTAATTGATCATGGTACCTCTCATCATATTGTTATGATATTCCATACATTTTTTAGCTTTCTTGGAAGAATTGTTCAGGATACAGTTTTTCATATTGTTTCTGTATAAAAACCATTCAGATTCTAAAATACCATATTCTTTACCTAAAGCTATTTTTCCGTTGTTGACAATATTATTATCTCCTTCTTTAGTTGCAATAGTTTGAAGATGTTGAATTACCAATGGAACGGTAGCTTCGATTTTTGATTTCGTATCTTTTAGAATGCTGAGATCAGCAGCCGGAGAACCCTTCTTTTGTGCTGTAGTAACATTGAAAATAAGCAGTAATAGTACAATCAATAAATTATATCTTTTCATGAGAAATTTTTAAAGCACTAAAATAAATATAATTTCCCGGTTAAAACAAATACATTTTAATATTTATTTAATAAAATTTAACAAATCTCTAATGTATAGGATCCATTGTTGTAAAAATGATGCGTTTGGGGTCTTTATCGAAGTGATTTTTGTAATTTAAATTGTTAATGTATAGTATTTCAGTTGCTTTCGTTTGGATATATTATTGGGGAGTTATATGATGATGATCTAAGTATAATAAGAAAAACAATGAAGCAAAAGAATAAAAAAACACTACTATAGTCATGATAGTAGTGTTTTTTTTAGAGTTATTTACTTGAAATAATGGGTGATTTTATCACTTTCAGGAACTACTTTAGAATCAAAGTACTCCAATAATTTTCCTTCCGGGCTGATCAGAAACTTATTAAAATTCCAGCTTATTTTCGCATCCATTACTCCGTTTTGAGATTTATGGGTAAGATAATCAAATACAGGAGTGATTTTAGCACCTTTTACATCCACAGAAGTGGTAAGCGGAAAAGTTACTCCATAGTTCTTTTCACAGAAAGATTTGATTTCAACATTGTCGTGGAATTCCTGATCTGCAAAATTATCAGAAGGAAAGCCTACCACAACCAGTTTGTCACCATAATCTTTATACAGCTGTTCCAATCCTTTGTATTGAGGAGTGTAGCCACATTTGGATGCTGTATTTACAATAAGAATGTATTTCCCTTTGTACTCGGAAAAATCAATTTTTCCGCCGTCTATGGACTCAATTTTAAAATCATAAATGGACTTTGCAGGTTTTGGACCTGTAGTATCATCTGATGTAATAAATGATGAAAGGCTTATGATTCCTATAAGCACCATTCCGATAAAAAGTATTTTTTTCATTTAAAAAGATTTTAATATTAATTTATAAAACTTAGATTTATTTAATGTCATATTTCCTGTTTTTTACTTGATCATTTTACCGTTCTTCAAGCCATTGAAGAAAACGGGAAGCTTTGTCTTTGGTGACAAGAGGTTTTTCGGGAGTGGTAATTTTTAAACTAACCAGAAGTTTTCGTGAGAAATAATGTTCCACTTCAACAATGGCTGCAAAGTTAATCAGATATTGCCTGTTAATCCTAAAGAACTGAGTTCCTGAAACCAGCTGTCCTATCTCATCCAACGACTGAGAAATTGAATATTCTTTCTGATCAAGGGTCACCAGTACTGTATTTCCAAATTGGCTGTAAAAGCAGGCAATTCTGTCGACATGGATATTACTGTATTTATTGTTGGAGAAGACCAGAAAATTGGTTTTTCCTCTTCCCGTTGTCAGGTTATTCAGAATATCTTCCAGTTTCCGGTCGGGAGAAGGAGAATGCTGAAAGAAATTTTTAAGATTGTTGATCTTTTCAAAAGCCGACTGGATATCTTTTTTCTCAAAGGGTTTTAAAATATAATCGACTCCGTTACTTTTGAAGGCCTCTATAGCATATTCATCAAAAGCGGTACAGAAAATGACAGGAACTTTTATCCTGATCTGATTGAATATTTCAAAACAATTACCGTCTGCCAGCTGAATATCCATAAATATAACATCCGGAAGTTCAGAGCCAGAAAGATATTCAACAGCCATAGCAACGCTTTCAATATACTGTACTATGGTAGCCTCCGGCTGTACAGCGACGATCATTCGCCCCAGTGCCTTCGCAGTTTTTATCTCATCTTCTATTACTAAAACTTTCATCTACTATGGGTAATTTGACGGTGAAATTAGAATCATTCTGAAGTATAGTCACCTCCTTTTCTGCAAAGTGCTTATAACGTTCTCTGATATTTTCAATTCCTATTCCTGCAGATTCCTGTGGAATATTCTTAGGCTGAAAATTGTTTTCAATGACAATATATTCGGAGTCACTGTATAATTTTATGATTAACGGATAAGCCAGTGATACAATATTATGCTTGATACAGTTTTCACACAGCAGCTGCAGCGTAAAAGGAGGAATATAGGAGTTTAATATCTCTTCCTGAATATCTATTTTAAATTCTATACCATCTTCAAATCTTGAGGTCAGAAGAAAAACATAGGCATCCAATATGGCAAGTTCCTTTTTTAAGGGAATGAGATCCATTTTTCTGTTATCTAAAGTAAAACGGTAGAAATCTGCCAGTCTGACCACAAAATCACCCGAACTTTCATCTTTTATATCAATCATAGATTTCAAGGTATTGAGACTGTTGAATAAAAAATGAGGATTAATCTGCTGTTTCAGCAGTTCGTATTGAGCATTCAGATTATCTGTCCGGATCTGTTCAAGCTCAAATTTAATCTGCTGAGAATTATAAGTCTGATACAAAAGATACAGAAACATATAAATGGTCAGATTGATCAGTACTCCCCGGAATTCATACATCAATACCATGGTGTTAAATCCATATTTCGGAAATATAACATGATGAATAAGTACTATTGCGGCCATCACCAGCACTCCGATGAATAAGCTGATCACCAGTTTTTTATTGAAAAATCGTGTTGATATATTCTGAATAGAAAACTTAGGCAGACTATAGATATTAAAATACCATACAAACAGCGAGAATAAAAAGGATATGGAGAAATCTATCATCAGCTCTCCCAATGTAATATGCATACGGAGTATTTTGGGTACCGAAGCCAGAATCCCCATAAAAAGAGCACTAAAGAGAATGATTCTTGGATCAATCCTGAATACCTTTCTTCCGTTTGTGTTTATATATTTTGCATAGATCATAAATAAAAATCAGGCAGTTAAGCTGTCACAAAGATACAAAAGCTAAATAACGGCACGGCAGCACATCCGTTATTTAGCACAGAGATTTTTATAAAAACACAAGATTAAGGCATAGCTGCTGCCATATTCTTTACAGGCACTGGCCAGACACCGCCGGGAACAGGAAATGAAACCCCTTTATTAGATCCCATAATCATATTATCCTGACCAAAACGGTAAAGAGGCCATCCTTTATACGTAAGCTGTTTTCTTCCGAATATGGTAATAGATCCGAAAAGTGTTTTATCAAGTCCGGAAGGAACAACAATTTTATCTGTTTCATAAATTGGCCAGACTCCGTTATTTGAGAAATCAGAAGCTGTAAAATTGTTCTTATTTTGTTTGTCATTTTTAAAGGTGTACAATGTTACTCCTTTAGCATCTGTAAAATATAATGTCTTTCCTGTGCCTTCCGTATAAGTGGAAGTGTAGTTTTTCCCATCATGTCCTACAAGTTGGACGTTGGTAAGCATAATGGTATAATCTGGTTTGGCAACGAACCAAACGCCTCCTATATTTTCGCCTCCGGTTTTCCCTGCCTCTTCTTTTACATTGGTTCCGTTCACCAAAGGTGCATAATAGTAAAGAGGTCTTCCTTTGTAGGTTACCTGTTTTTTCCCTGAACCTGTTGTTATCGTAGTAAAATCAGAAAGCTCTAATCCGGCTCCCAGTTTTTCGGAAGAAAGGTTATCTATATTGAAGATGGGCCATACCGGTTCACATCCTCCGGTGCAATTATTGGTGGCAGTAGCATCATTTGCAAAATAATAAAGGGTATGTCCTTCTTTATCGGTAAGAACACTGCCAAGACTTGCATCATTCCTCAATTGAACTTCTTTAACGGCAGGATCGGACGACTCATCCTGATTATCCTTCGAACAGGCAACAGAGGT
>Ga0207655_1000511_pt1 | contig 49453 bp, 80 predicted proteins | sample KBSM44metaG_FD_184398 | JGI IMG/M metagenome (GOLD analysis project Ga0207655, IMG submission 184398) | Miscanthus rhizosphere microbial communities from Kellogg Biological Station, Michigan, USA - KBS M4-4 metaG (SPAdes) (version 2) | ecosystem: Host-associated > Plants > Roots > Rhizosphere >...
ATCGAGAGAATGCTCAACCTCGGGGAGACAATCAGTCCAGAGTATTTAAGTAACGAGACAGAGAATACCCTTGACGGTTTTGAGCCTGATTATGTTATCAATAACAATGGAACGTCTGATGACTTAGCTAGTGAGATAACTGAGCTGGTCTACAGGATACAAGGAGGAACCCTGTAATGTGGAAATGGCTGGAGAATTTATTTTATAACAAAGCACTTATCACTACTGAGCTTGTCGAAAAAGATGAGGCACTTAGACAGTGTTATGATGCTTGGATGGAAGACAGGAGCCTCCTCAATGGTGCACGCCTTGAGCTGAAAACTTCAAGGGATAAAATTGAGGAGCTTGATAAACTTTTGCGGGTTAAAAAAGCTGAAATATGGACTCAAGATAATCAACTAAAAGCCTTTGTTCACTTAAAAGAACAAGGTGACTTACAAAGAAAAGAAATGCAAGAAAGAATTGACGAGCTAGAAAACGGGGTCTATGAACTTACAGTTGAACGAAACGAATACAAAACACGTTTAAACAATTTGCTCAACCAACTATAGTGCACCCCTTCTGGGGTGTATTTTTTTTGTCGAAAATAAATTGGTATATTTTTAAGAAAAGTGTTGCACTCTGGACAGGCTTCATCTATACTATGTATTAACAAGGTAATACCACAGCATTACCAACACGAAAGGGGAATGAGAAACATGGCGAAACATTGGGAGACAATTTGTATTGGTGACTTTAACGTACTTGAGGTAGAAGTATTAGAAGGTTTTAACTTCACACAAGATCAACTTATTGAAGACTACTATGAGTCACTGGACAGTCAAGAGGATCGAGACAGATTCATCATGAAACACAAGTTAACTTACATTGGTGAGGGTCACTTTGGAGAAGTATTCGGACTCGGTGACAATCTGGTTATCAAGCTATTACACAACCTTGGTGAGGAAATGCCTGATGGCTACATCTTAAGCCAGCTCAACCATTCAGATATGACTCCAAACGTTTACGCTTACTCTGACCAAGTTGACGCAGGATTCATGATAGTCGATAGAGTGGTAGGGGAAAACGTATGTGACATCCATAGTAAATCCCTTTTAGGGTTCGACCTTGAGAAACAACTCAAAAGAATTTCACAATTCTTAGAAGACTGTAAACGTGCCGAGGTGTTGCCGTCAGACCTCCATCAAGCAAACGTTATGTGTACTTACGAGGGAGACCTCATGATAGTTGATGTAGGATGCTTCGAGTATGGGAGCTTTGACCCTCACAGTCTTGAAACTAAATGGTGCTACGAGAACACTAAATGGGAGTTACTGTACCAAGCATACCTCTTAGACCACATTATAAATAATCAACCTATGAAGCACATCCCAGACTACATCCCTCGTGGTTTCCGCTGGGAAGCAGAAACATCAGGAAACTTGGATGGACACATTGCAGAGTTTTTAAAGGATTTTAGAGATCATGACAAGGTGGTGCTTCCTCAATGTCAGTAAGCAAAACAGTCATCAAACGAGGTCAACTCACAGAGGAAGCGGAATACTTTTTGCACGATTGGTTCAGGGGTGCACACCCTTTAGATTACACCTTTGCCAAGCACGCCGAGGAGAGGCTCAAAACTAGGAAGATTAGTAAAGAGCTATTCTGGGAGGCATTCACTGGAAGGGTCGAACTCATAAAGCTATGCATCACTGACAGTAATGAGCCAAGAGTCATCATGAGATCAATCAAGAAGTTTAAAGGCAAGCGTATTACCGCTGTGTTCAACCCAACAACCAAAAGAGTTATTACTGTGTTTTACATCAAGGAAATACCAGACCCAAAAGGTAAGTCAATTGAATTTGACGTTATAGGATTCATCAAGAGATACGAGAGGAGAATGAAACGACATGAACAGAAGACAAAAAATCCTGCATGAGATCACACTATTGGAGGAAAAGCACGAACTTACTTGTACACTTCCTGAAAGGGAATGCCTTGAGAGTTGCGCCATCTCTAAGCAAATCAAAGAGCTAGGGGAACAACTCAAGAGAAAGTATGAGCCAAGCAACCTAGATAAGGTATTTAGCATCCTTGAAAAGTGTCGCACCGAGAAGGCACCGTACAAAGATAATGGTGAGGACATGATATTCTTGAGATATTGTGGGTTTAACCTCGAAGAGTTTGTCGCCCCATTGTTCAAATGCTCAGTGGCTACAGCTAGAAGGGAACAAGAAAAAGCATACAACAAAAAGTTGTTGACAAGTAAACTAGAAGAATGGTACGATACAAGCAAGCACTCAGAGGGGAGCGAATTATCTTTATGAGTCATACTGTAGCAATACTCATAATACTGATTGTTGTTGTAAATACACTTTGGTGGGGCTCAAGAGTTATCGACTCACTCTTTGCCAAGATTGAAAACCGAGGAGGAAAAGAAAATGAATAAACCAAGAACGATTGTATTGACCTATGAACAAGGAAAGGCTCTTAATATGATGTTTGATAAGGCTAATAGATATAGTGGTGACCCCCTACATTTAAGAGAGTACATGGTAAACTGTGTTATTTCAGGTCATAAAGATTGGAAAGATGATTACAAACATCTCAACAAGATACACTTAAATGACTTGCTGTATATCGTCACTGGTGGAGCTTGGGAGGTTCAAAAAACCGTTAAGGACGTTCTGGAAGAGATTCACGATGTCTATGAATTTAACGGCGTGGAAAACGCTAGGGCGGCTATTGAGGAGGCATTAACGAGACTTAAAAAGGAGGGGCTTATCTAATGAGTAAACACTTCGAGGACAGACTCAAAATTGTTGGCACTGATGTTTACGGAAATGTAATGTTTGTAAGTAACCTTGGTCAGATTATCACGTCAAACATTCCTTCTGAGAAGGTTGACTATGCTCAAGATTCTATATACGTCACAGGAAGAATGCTTGGAGGAAGCCACCTCATGGGTACAACCTTCGAGTCATGGAACGATCAAGTATTAACTATTGAGGAGGCAAACTAAATGCTATATCTAAGTCAAAAAGAATTTGAAGATATGGAAAACTTATGTTATATCTGTAATGGAAAACCTCACAAGGATGTAATTCATTTAATTTTACATTCTGGGGCGATTGCAAGCCAGTACAATCACCTTAGTAAACTACACAAGTATGACGTTCTTGGAGCCGTGCTAACTGGAGAATATAAACTAAGAGCATCAGCCGAGAATATATATAACAAGTATTCTGCTAATGCACTTACCCCAAAAGAGCTTCACATTTTAACGGCTATGTATAACGAGTTAAAAGAAAACGGATTTATCAAGGAGGAAAACTAAAATGAAAAAACTTATGATGATTGTTGGTATTACCCTAGTAGTATTATTCACAAGTATCGCCACTCCAGCACAAGCCGCATGGGGTGGATGGAGTACATCTGATAAGGGTGTAACCGCCAGAGTTTACGTTGATGCTTATACCTATACAACCAAAGCCACTACAGTTGACTTTAAAGCCGAGAAGAAAGGCTCCAAGAAGTATTACTACGAGGCAATTATCTACAAGAGCACATCTTCTAAGATCATCCCGACGGCAACCTTTACAGGTTCATTCACAGGGTCTACGCCTCTCAAGAGTGCCAAGCTATATCAGTTGAGAAAGCATGGCTCTGGAGTTTACTTTGTAAGATTTAAGTTGTACAGCAAATCAAACTACACTGGTCTTGTTGGTTTGTATGACTCACACAACTTTACGATCACGAGTGGTGCTTGATGGCTACATTGTTCATGATAGTTGCGTGTGTCTTCCTTGGTGTATGGGGTGTGGTGGGTATGCTAACTCATGGTACCAAAAACGAGAACTCCTTATTCCTTGTTGGCTTTATATTCAGTGTGATAATTCTCTTGTTTGTCTTAACAAGTTGAACCCCTTTCGAGGGGTTTTTATTTTTTTTTATCAGAAGTGTTGACAGTAGTCTTACTATGGTATATACTAAAGTCATACCAATAAGGAAACGGAGAGATTAAAAATGACAAACATTCAAACATTAGCTAACAACATTCAAGAGCAAGCGGTAAAAACATTCGGAGATATCAAGAAGGTTGACGACACAACTTACACCTTGCCAATCTTCACAGCAGAAACAAGAAAAGAAGACACTGAGGCACTTGTAGAAGTCAAAGGAGAGCACCTTGTAAAGGTAACTCACAGACACACCAACAAAGAAAACCCTAACCCAGCTTACATGTACTTTAATACAACTGGCGAAGTGATTGAGCACTTAACTAAATTGAAAAAATTCTTAGGTAACTAAGCGGACTCCGAAAGGAGTTCTTTTTTTTTGTATAAAATGTTTGACAAGGGTCACACTATGGTATATACTAGAGTCATACCAAAGGAAACGGAGAGATTAAAATGACTGAATTAGAATACGCATTGCAATCAGGAGTAAAAGTCGAAGCCATCAAATTAGAAAATAACGAGGTCTCTGTATCATGGATGAACGGAAAATGCACCGAGGTTATCAGCCTTCAAGAAGCTATCCAACTTGGTGTTGTTCGTGAAGTATCCCTTACAGCAAAAGAGGTTTCTGTACTGAATGCGATTATCGAAGATACTTTTGAGTTTGGTCTTCCAGTTGATACCAACACAATTAAAAATAGCACTGGTTTTTCTAAAAGGTCTATTGCTGGTATCCTTAGTAGCCTTTACTCAAAGGGGATCGTTGAGGACTACGGAAACGATGAAAAAGACGAATTTGTGCTTTGCAAATGGGTTTTTGAAAAGGGAGGAATTTAAAATGACTGTTATGAAACGCTTTGAGATACGCAACTTTACTTATCAAGATACCTGTGAGACTGAGGTCGAGATCATTGAGATGACCCACCCAGAGGGATTGCTAGACCCTGTTTATCTAATATCAGAAGAAAGATTAATCGGGAATCCCAAATTTTATTCATCCATTGAGGAAGCTCACGATGAGATCATTGCTTGTTATCAAAATTGCGGTATCATCCAAGAGGCTGACCTTGATGATGTAGGTTTCGGAACGATGGTAATCAACGAACACAACAAGGCTGTATTCTACAGATACAGAACGGGATACACTTGGTACGTAAAACACAGTAGTGGAAATACCAGACAACCACATGATCCAAACACAACAAATTACGAAACACTTGAGGAAGCTAAGCGAGTGGCAGCAGAGATTTATAATTAATCAGGAACCCCTCCGAGGGTTCTTTTTTTTGTTCCCGATTGGAATAACGTACAAGTACCACATAGTATACTATATCAAAGACCAGCGCACCCCACATATCAGGAACCACGGAAAGCCAGCAGGATCAACCCTTCAAGGCTTACTCTGATGGTTCTCGATCTCTTAAACTCTTTACTCCGTAAAGACCAATGAGGTGGCGGCTTCAAAGGAGGAATAAAAATGATCATTGAGTTGCTCACTTGTTCAGCTTTCGGAGGGTTAGCCGCCACAGCTTTTTTAAAGAAGAATGCCGTGACAAATGATTCTCAAAAGATCAACAAGATATTTACCCTGTCAGGATTAAACGTCAAGGATGGTGACCGAGTTCTCACTCCCCAGCTTGTCCGTAAAGTGAACCACCCTTGGGGAACTGAATACAAATACCGCCTCCCCCTTGGTCGATCCTTCCAAGACTTTGAGCAGAAACAACATGTTATCCAAGATGGTTTAAACAACCGTAGGAGCCATTTTAAGCCGTCTGACCTCAAGGGGGTATCATTGGATAGGAACTTCATCCAAAGCCTCAGAGAGGTCACTAGAAAGCGTCTGAGTGCCACTAAGGAGGTTGAGCTATCATTTGACGGACTTCTCTCACTCAAGGTATACAATGAGGCGCTTCCATCCCATGTTGAATACTGTGAAAGTGGTAAAGAATGGTCAGTACCTATGGGGATCACTCGGAGTTCAGGGTCAATCAATCACAACTTTGAAGCCATTCCCCATATGGTGATCGGAGGAGCCACTCGATACGGGAAGTCAAACCTCATCAATGGTATTATAACCAGCTTAACAAGAAATAATCCTGACCATGTTCATTTTCATCTGATCGACTTAAAGGGAGGAATAGAGCTTGGAGCATATGAGAATATGTCTCAGACCTCCTCTATTGCGTTTGAACCAGAGGAAGCACTAAATACATTGAAGAATGCTTACGAAGCAATGAGGGCTATGCAAAGGACTCTCAGAGGCAAAGGCAAAAAGAGCGTTCAAGAGGCTGGCATCAAAGACCGACACTTTGTGATCATTGACGAGGTGGGAGAACTTAACCCCTCTGAGGCTGTCTCTAAGGAAGAGCGTAAAATCAAGGAGGAGTGTCAGAAGTATATGTCACAGATCGCAAGGCTTGGAGCTGGCTTGGGGTTCCGACAAATATTAGCCACTCAGTACACCACAGGAGATGTCATCCCCCGTCAGTGCAAACAGAACAGTGATGCAAAAGTATGCTTTAGGGTACAAAGTGAGGTAGCCAGCAGGGTTACGCTTGACAGTTCTGGAGCCGAGAAGTTGCCAGAAATAAGAGGGCGTGCTCTGTATCAGACAGCAGACAAGAGACGTACTATCCAGACCTATCTCGTTAAGCCAGACCAGATTAAAATAACCATTGACAAACACTACAAAGAAAAGGTGGTTGATTCAATTGAGGTTAAGCCAGAGACAAGAGAACATCCTGTTATCATTGAAGAAGTTTGATTTCCTCACAAGGGAACATCTAAGACGTTTGCACCATTTAGGAAGTATCCGCAATAGTAACAAAGTCCTTTTATCACTCAAACCGTATTTAAACTCTTTTCGTGAGGGCTATGATAGTGTATATTACTTGAGTAAACTTGGGAGAGAATATGTTGGGTGTGACAAGATCAGGAAGAAAAGCTCAAGTGTCAACCACATATTGGCACGTAACAGCTTCTATATCCATGCTGGATGTCCTGCTCAGTGGAAAAATGAAGTAAAGATGTCTGATGGAGAAAATACAATCGTCATGGATGCATGGTTCAAGAGTCAGGACAATTGGAGTGCTCTGGAGGTTGACCTGACCCAACCCATGAAGGAAAACCGCAAGAAGGCTAAAGCATATGAAGGACTTTACCAACGAGGAAGAGTCTCCAAGCAATTGGGTCACTTTCCAGTTATCACCTTCATTACTACTACAGAGTACAGAAGAAAACAACTCAGGGATGCTTGCAAGAACTTCCCTAGTGTGATTTACACCTTAGAGGACATCAAATAGGAGGTTTTTCAAATGAAAACAGAGGTAATCCCTTTTCGTGACTTCATGGCTGGAAACAATCGACAGGTGAAACCAAGGAAAGATCGTGGTATGATTAAGAAGACCTTAACGGCGGCGATCCCTTTTGCGGTTGTAACTAAGGGGGCGTTTGCTCAAGAGGTTCAACAAGCTGGAGTGGGTGAATACGTTGGCAAAAAGTCAATGGAGCTAATTGCTCATGCGTTTGACCCTTTGATCGATCTTCTGGTTGCTCTCTCGTTGCCTGTCTGTTCAGTGATGCTTGTAGGTGCCTGCTTCATGTTTATGTTTAACTCAGAAAGAGCATGGGGCACCATCATGAAAACTGGATTGAGTTACGTTCTTATCCAGATGTCTCCAATATTCCTCGTGATCCTCAAGAACATTGGAACCGCTGTGACAGGATAATTTAAAAAAGTATGTATAAAAGGTATCACCTTGGTCATACTATGTAATAACAACAAAAGGAGTGATTCTAATGAAGAAGGTAAAATCTGTAGCATTTAACGTAAGTGATCCAATGGAGCTAGCTCTGTATGAGTACGCTTTGAGTCATAAGTATTTTTCAACTTACATCAAACGCCTTATCCAACGTGATTTTGAACAGGGTAAGCGCCAAGATATGAGCATATATGAGGAAGCAAGTCGCCTTTACCGTGAAACAGAAAAAGAGGAGCTCTAAGGCTCCTCCTTGTTTTACTTATAAGCCACGCTCGATAAGAAACTCATCAAGTTCGTTAATTCGGAAAGGGAAAATATGAACGTACTCATATTCCTTGCCCTCTTCGATGAACTGCTCTGGATAGTCATATACTTCGCCTTGTTCGTTTACAAAGATATACTTTTCATCCAAAATAGGATGATCGTAGTTGGCTCCGAAAAACTTATTTGCATTTCTCAAACCAATTATGTATGAGGCAAACTTTTGCACGATAGGGTCTCCACCTAGATATAACGAGCTCATCAAAATTTCATGTTGTTCGAACTTGCTGTAAACTACTTTGTATTCTTTCGTGACGATAACTGTAATGATATCATCCATTGATAAGTCATTTAAAAATGCCAGATCACCCTCAAAGGAACCATGATTAGTTACCGCTTTTGAGATTCTCTTCTGTAGAGATAACTCCTCCACCTCTTCAAGAAATGCTCGAATAGCTCTACCTTGTTTTGAATTTACTTCTATCATTTTTTCCTCCTTGGAGGCTCAACCCTGATCAGATGGACGGTCGTCACAGAGCCAGCCTCATGTGTATTTGTTGATGAATAACGAATTGATCAACACTTATAATACTACCACAGTAATACCAATTATACAAGACCTATTTTACTAATGAGTCTAAAGTTTGATAACGTTAGCTCCTCGTGGTACAAAACGCAGGGGTCTGTCTTCTTTCTCGGTCATGACGTTCAGGAAATGGCTTACAAGCTCGCCTCTCTTGTTAGCTTCCTCGGTAAGCATGTTTAACAGATCGAGGGTCATAACCACATCGTTCAAAGCTCTGTGAGCATCTACATATTCAAACCCGTAGAACTCCATACAGTTTTTAAGGCTGGCTGGTTCGTTGGGGTGAAGCATCTGGAACATCGAACGAGTGCACAAGAAGAATGTAGCCTCGATGCCATGCTTATGAGCATAACCAAGATCGAAAGATGCAAAGTGTGCTACCACAATATCATCTCCAATAAACTCCGCTAAACCCTGCATAGCTGTTTCCTCTGGGACACCAAATATGAACAGTGTTTCCTCAGTAATACCAGTGAGCTCAACAATTTTGGGATCAAGCTGTCTCCCTTTACTGAGTCGGACATACTTATGGTATGTGTCCATGATATAACCAGTTGAGTCAATCTTCATAGCTCCAATCTCAATTACTTGGTTCTCATTGTGGTCAAGCCCCGTGGTTTCAAAATCAATAATTGTGTACATTAGTTTTCCTCCTTGAATGGTACTACTTTTGATACATTCGTGATGGATGAAACAGGAATATCAAAGTATGATGAAGTAAGGTGGTCATAAAACTGAAAAATATGCGTGCTTTCTAACAAACAGCCATATTGGTAAGCAGATATTTTAAATAGTCTCTGTGCTGTTTCAACATAGTAAAAGTCTTTATCATCAGTGTCTTGTTTTGGCTTATCCTTAAAGAGCTTTGGCAACTTGAATAATGGTTGTGGCTTAGTGTATTGCTCTTCTCCGTTAATCTCCATACTTTCAACACTGTCAAGCTCTAATGTCAGGTGACCTGTGTGGATCATGTCATACATAAGCAGAGACAGCGAATTTACAATCTGCTCTTCTTGCTGTTCGTTTTCGAATATATGCCCAGACTCAAAGAACATTACATGTAGCAACTCATGGATGAATGTCTGGTATGCTCGGTCATCATTCATCGTCTCACATAAGTAAATTTTTGAATCCTTATATGATGCACATCCGAATACTTCTTGACCTGCTTTTTGGTAAATCTCCACCTCTGGTAGAACCTCGATAGTATATTCAACGTTGCGGACTGTGATATGCTTCCCGTTTACCTCTTCAAGATACGTCATTTACAGTTCCCCTCTCTTGTACTGATGGTGTTTAAGCTCAATGTCCATCTCATGCCATTCACTTTTTAGGTCATCAATACGCTTATTGATTCTACCGAGCGTTTCCTCTGCTCTATTTTTGAGCTTTGTCTGGAATTGTACCTCTTCGCTAATCTCAGCGATACGGTCTTCAATGAGTGATTCTCGGAGTGTTTTCATTGTGGTATGCTCCCTTCTATGACCTGAGTCATACTTTCTAGTTTTGAATCTATCAATATACTAACATGTTATTTTATGCATGTCAACACCAAATTGTTCACCATTTTTAGAATATATGGTATATACGTTCAAAGGACAAACACCCCTCAAAGTATTGGTGCATCAAGGTTTACGACCATCTATACCATATGTAAGGCGTTTACTTTTGATAACAGTACTAATAGATAAACCAAAAAGGAAAAAATATAGTCAAACCAAGAGTACTATAAGTACTTAACTCTTTAAGTTATTCCTTTTAGGTTTTCTACTAGATTAAACTTAATTAAATAATTAGTTATGTAATAGTTTATCTATTAGTTAACTATTGAGGTGTACCTTAATGGATTATAAACATATTAAACGAGTTGGCAAGAAGTATTACCTCAGTGGTTCCTCTGAGGAGTTCAACTCTTTTAGGGAGGCAATCAAAAGAGCCAAGGAACTTAACAGAGTCAGCAAAAAGGAATCAACCAATGAATATCACAAGTATTGGAGTCACACCCTCCAAGAGTCATTCAGGTCTAATTGGGAGATCGAACTTGCTGAGATGCTAACTGAGTTAGGGATCACTTATGAGTATGAGCCAGAAAGGTTATACTTCCCAGAGGGTGAGTCTTACTTACCTGATTTTTGGCTTCCTGACTTTGATTGTTGGATAGAAGTCAAAGGGTGGCTTGATCCATTGAGCCAGAAGCGTATGAGTTTATACAGACGGCATTACAAAGAGCCATTACTCATGTGGATGAAAGAAGAGAGGGAACTCTGTAAGGAGAACCCAAAAATGTTGCTTAGTTTAATCTTGGGTACAATCGAGGGAGGATGAATTGAATGGATAAACTACAAATGTTTGCTAATGAGGTTACAGCTCTTGAGAAGAAATATGGAGTGTATCTTGATTTTGACTATGAAGATAAAGTGATCGAGGTTGTTGAAAGGGAAACTGGAAAGTCAATTTACTTTGATGGAACAGGTATTTTCGAGGAGGATAACTAATGAGTTCAACTAAGGAGGTGCAACATGTTAAGATGTCCAGATTGTCAGTCCATTTTAGGGGATGTAAAGCAATCCAAAGAGTTTGACGCTATTGGGGAGCTTCTTGTAAAGATCAAATGTGATAACTGTAAGGCATACAAAAATGTATCCATAATTGAATATAAAGAGCAAAAATAAGGTGTGTAACTGGTCAACCAAAAGAGTTAAAATTTTAAGGTTTATTTTTGGTTTGAACTTGAAAGTAAGAACTTACGAGACAGCCAAAAAGGAAACCTCAAAAGTTAAACTTTATAGTAGAGCTGAGAAAGCAATCCCTAGAAGTTAAACTCTATAATGTATTGAGTAGCAAGGGTTTAGACTCAAAAGGGTGGTTGCTCAAAAGGGATAATACTCAAAGGGTTGGCTAAGAGGGTTGACTACAAGGGTTGGTACTCTAAGGGATCACCCCCACCCCGATGAGGTCGCTTCCTCGCTACCATACACCAGTTACAAATAAGGAGGAATACAAATGAGTAAAAGCTGGAAAGATAAAGACTATGAAGCCAAACATGAGGCGGAACACATTCGTCACTACATAAGGAAAGCCAAGCAAGACCCCGAGGCGGCTATCCAAGAGTTAAACGACATGAAGTATGACAAGGCAAGGATTAAGAAGTATGAGCTCATCAAGGATTTGCTCAAAGATGTAGACATTATCTGTGGAGCCAGAATCAAGAATGGTCGTATTTGTAGCAAGCCCCCTGTAGAGGGACGCACTAGATGTGAAGCTCATGGAGGTAACTCACCACACCCTATGTCAGAGGAAGCCAAGCAGAGACAGCTAGCTCACCTCAACCCACGAGCACACTTTGTGTATGGACTATATGGGGGCTTCACCATGACGGAACACGAGGACGCATTCTATATCCAGATGATGAACCACTACATACCCGAGCTAGACCTAGACCCTATCAATGTGCTGACTCTAGACAGGGCACTGCGTAACTTCATCCTTAACCAACGTAAGGAACATGCTGATGCAGGGGAAGCTATCAATGGTGTACAGTTTGACATTGACTATGATAGTAAGTTCCTCAAGTTCGTTCAGTCTCTTGGTATGGATCGTAAGTTTAATATCTCTAAGGATCATAAGGACAATGGAGCAACACTAAGCATTACTGATCTGTTTGCTGGTGAGGAGTAACTTCCGAGAACAACCATTATGTAAACTCGGTGGGAATGCGGAAACGAACAAAAAGGAAAAGCCGCCGAGAATCATGAAGGCAGGGGAGGGGTCGAACGGGCGGTGGGTGTGGTTTACAGATTAGTATAAACACTAATTGGCTTTTCCCCTCCGAGTATATACATCCGAGTATCACCCTCCCTGTCACATTTTTTTTAAATTAGTTTTACTCTATAGGAAATTCTCAGGGGGTGCCCTCTCAAGTATAACACAGAGGGTCAACTCAGTCAACGAATAAAAGAGCCGCCTCGTGGGAGGCAAGCTCAATAGATACCGTGAATATCATCGTAACTAATTTCGTAAGTCATAGTGTCCTCAATTGTATCATAACGGCTAAAAATCAAGTCTTCACTGTCAACCATAATGGGAATGGGTCTATCGAGACGCTCCTTGCGGTTTGAACAATAAATAATATTCGATTCACTGTCTATGTCACTCATTTCAGCAAACATACGGACAATCATATTAGTGTACCTCCCGAGGGTGATAAATAAAGATTCCTTTCTGGATGATCTTGGCTTCAATGCCTGTTAGAGTCGATGCTCGCTGGCGAACCAATTCGAGAGCCTCCTCTTTGATGTTCATAGGGTGCCAATCACAGTTCAAAGCAGGGTCAACTAAAAAGAATGCATAATAAGTGGAGTCTTCCTCTGCGTCCTTTAGTCTGACTCTAAGAGATGTATGACCGTATTTTTCGTAAATGGCATGATTCAAATAATCAGCTAACTCGTGTGGTTTGTGCATGATATTGCCTCCTTAAGTGGTATGACCTTAGTATAACCTGTTACGCACCTTATGTCAACAATTATTTTTGTCTAACGAGGTGGAGCCCTTTTAGGTCTTCATCATTGTATATAATATAGTTAAACTCAGGGCTAACGATCACAGGAACACGGCTGATCAGCTCGATATCAGGTCTACTCATGAGGTGAATCTGTTCAAGGTTTGCTTTAAGCGTCTTGTCAATCATATGAGCTGGATAACCTGCTTGGTATTTCTCCAAGTCTTCATGAGTGGTGTACAGCATTTCAGTCATTATTGTCTCTCCCCTTGTAGAGACCGAGGTCGTACATACCTTTGAGGTAGCTCTCCTCGACCCAATTAGTGTCATTGCACTTGGTACAAGCTACATAGTACAAATCTTTCATGTCGTATTCGTCGCATATCCACTTGTAGTCACAAACTATAAGTTCATGCTGGCATGGCGGCTTTCTCAATGGTTGCTGGCGGCACCACATGATAGTGAACCTGATTCCAGAAAAGACTAAGAGGAAGCACAGCGTTAGTATGGTAACCGAGATGCCTCCCAAGATGAGAGACTCATAAAGTCGCCCAATACTCATAGCTTAACCTCCGTGCCGTGCTCAAAGAAATATACTGTCCAAGAATCGTCTCCATGCCTGTGAGAGGTAGTGCTACAGGCTTTGGATAGATCAACCCATATAGGTACATCATTCGGAATTAGCTTCTCGGTGCTGGCTCCGAGTTCTTCGATGTAAGGATAATTAGAAAGGTCAATCTTTCCAGTCTTACCATTGATTTTTGGTAGGCAATCTGACAGGATATACAGTTTAGTCATACTCATAAGATTTTAGCCTCTACGCCGTCTTTAAACCAGTAAATTTTATAAGGTGTGCCGTCATAGTCGTCTGTCTCTTCGTCAATATCGTATGCTCTTGTAGGGTCAATCAAAATGGGTACGTCATCATGGAACATTTGAATTGTGGACGCACCTAGCTCGGTGTCAAACTCGCTAACCCCTAGCTTTTTCGTATCTCGGAAGGCGGCACAATCAACCTTGCCAGTTTCCTTATTTATTTTTTCGTAACAGTCTCTTGAGATATACATCTTATCAAGTATAGTCATTTTTTTAGCTCCTTTGTATTTTTCTTTAGTGTATGAAGACATTGCGAGTCCGACCATGCACAAAACAAACATGGCATAAACAGCTAGGCAAATGATCCCTAGTGTCAGTAAAGATAAAAATATTGTAGCAATAGTTTCTAAGAATCCCATTGCGGTCACTCCTTGTTTAGCTTGCCTTGTTTGAACCTTCTCAGCTCTTCAATTGCGAACCTGATCATCATAAGAGTGAGAATAAACAAAACAGAAGATACCATAATGATAAAACATAACAGCATCAAGCATATAAGAATAGTTTGTAAGATTTCCATTGCGGTCACTCCTTATTTTTACTTTCAATATCGACAATATGAACAATGATGAGTAAGACTAACAGGGTAGCACCTATAATCATTTCACTTGACCCACATTGGTCATGCTCATAAGGGAGTGAAAGCGTGCGTTTGCATGGATATACTCGGTATATGGCATATTCCCATAGTGAGTTATATCATCTGTGTGAACCATAACAGAGTAAGTCTCGACACCGTACCTTTCAAGGTCACTTTTCCTGTGACCAAAACACCATTCGCCATTAAGGAGATCGCGAACATTTACATCTTTCATATAAACTTGCTTGTACATGGTATCATCCTTTCGAGGAACACCCTCAGAGTCATTCTAAGGGGTCATACAGCCTTTTGAGAGCGTTCCAAGTAGTTTAATATTCAAATAGGTTAAAAACGCTTAGAAAGCCTTTAAATGTTGCTTGTTGGTAACTTGGTCAATCGCTTATAACCTTTGATAAAGGCATCTCTTCCAGCCTCAAAGTCTTTAAACTCTTTTTCACGGGGCTGGCTAATTGTGCTAAAGTGCTTGTAATAGAATTGAACCTTATGAGTATCACCTTTGCGGCGTTTCTTCCAAACGGAAAACGTCTTACCGTCCCAACCAACATCGTCCATTTCTTCCTGAGTAGTATAACCGACAAATTCTTTATACTGATCTACAGCCATGTTATTTGTCCTCCTTAGTGAAGTTTGTAACCATTATAGTGAGATCAAACTCGTGAAAGTTTTCGAGTTCTTCACTTAAGGTTGTGAGAGATGATACCTCTACATCTAGTTCTGTAAAAGAAACTTTCTCGGTGAATACTTCCCATGCTTCTTTCTTTACTCGAATAAAGCCGTCATATTCGAACTCACGAAGATCACTTGGAACTGTGTAGCCAATCAATTTTTTCATGGGTGTACCTCCAAGGTTTATTTTGTTGCTTAACTCTATATTACTCTGGTAATACCAATATGTCAACAGTTTTTCTAAAAAAAGTTAAGGAGTTGTTAAAATGCGAGACATGACAGCAGAAGAAATAAAGAAAATGAGGAACGTCTTACGTGATCCTGTAGGCTTTACCGAGAAGACGGGAACCGTTAAGGGTAAGCCGTTTAGATTCGACCATCGAGAGCACTTGTACGATGTATACCGAGATATGCACCCTCGAATAGTGATCGTGGCAGGTCGTCAGGTTGAGAAATCCGAGACAGTCGCAAGAAAGATGCTTTTTCATGGATACACAAGAGGTCATACAACTATTACATACACGGCACCTCGTAATGAGCAGACAACCCGTTTTGTCAACGACCGTTTCAGAAAATCAATTGCAAACTCTAATGGTGCCATACTTGAGGGAGATGTCAAGAAGGATCGAGACGCAAAGACAGCTATCGGGTTAAGAAACAGTACAATGTATTACTTTGGCTCCTCATGGGCTGATGGTGATGCCCTTCGAGGTATCTCTGGTGATATGGTGTTCTTTGACGAGGTTCAGGACATCGGTCAGACAGCCATCGAGTCAATTGAGAAGAGTATCTCCCACTCAGAGATACAAGACCCCGCAACTGAGATAAACGGACGATGCTTTTACACAGGGACACCAAAACAGAAGGGCTCCTATTATGACAAAGTCCTCTGGGGTAACTCTGATCAGAAGAAATGGTCAGTGTGCTGTGAACAATGCGGTCATGAGCAATTCCTGTCAATGAAAAACATCATGGTACAGAACGAGAAAGAAGAAAACGAGCGGAGATACTTTGGGTGCCTTGAGTGTGAAGCCGAGTTAAACCGTGAGAATGGCAAATGGATCAAAACACGACCAAACAACAAGCGATACAGTGGCTACCTGTTCAACCAGCTCAACATGGTTTGGATCAGTGCCAACCAAGTCTGGCATGATTACAACAACATGGATGACATGACATTTCACAATGAGGTGCTTGGTGAGTTTTACTCAGGTGATGAACAGCCTCTTTCCTATGAGGATGTACTGGCATGTACAGACAAGAAGCTGTCCCTTCAAGATAAATGCGACATCCCGACCGTCATGGGCATTGACTATGGATCAGGTGGTCAATCTAAGACGATTATCACAATTGGTCATGAAACAATGCACAAAGGCAAGAAAAAGCTATTGATCGTCCACATGGAGAGCGCTCCTAACATGGACACGGATACTCGTATCGCTTATATAAACTCATTGAAACACAAGTACAACGTTCAGAAAATCAATGGGGATATTGGGTTCGGTCAATACGAGGGAGAGACCTTCTACTCAATGTACGGAAGAGAGGCTATCTCTACAAGGTACGTTACATACCAGACTAACCCCAAAAAGCGTGAAATCAAAGATAAATTCGTCCTACAAGTGGATAGAACCTTCTCAATGGACTCTCTTATCATGTCATTCAAGCGTGGAGAGATCGTTATCCCTTACAGTGACCCAGAAAAGGTAGAAATGTTCTTTGATCATTACACAGCTATTGAGGCGGTCTTCTCAGAGTCCACTCAAGGAGCTGGGCGGAAGAGATACGACCACAGAACACCAGACGATGCATTCCACTCCTTGAACTATGTCCGTGAGGGCATCTTCGAGATCAACAATAAATTCGAATGGGATGGCGCTCAGAGAGATAGCTGGGGAGAAGATAAACTTTTAAGCCACGACATCGATTTACCGTCAGAAAACGAGTGGTAGTGTTTACTTTCAGTGACAATATAGTGAGTCAAAATAAAGCTGGATTCTCCCAAGGGAGATCGGAAGGCAGGAGGCAAAATACATGGGATTTTTAGATAAGTTCAAACGTAAGAAAGAAAGCAACGTGGAGAAGTACGCCGAGGAGTTAACCGACTTGGCAAATACAATGTTTAAAGAGATCGCACTCATGAAAGATACAACTGGAGAGCGTGCAGACCAAGAGGACTTTAATCCGACAGACTTCTCACTTGAAGTATACGAAAAGATGCTTACAGATGGACAAGTTAAGTCCGCACTCGATATGATTAAGCTGTCAGCAACCGCCAAAGGGTTTACCGTGACTGGTGACGATGAGGAATCTAAGAAGTACGCCGACTTTATTAACGAAAACTTTGAAATGATCAGGGGTAATATGGAGGACGTACTCAAAGAGATCATGACAGCCCTTGAATATGGATATAGCTGTACAGAGAAAGTCTTCGAGTATAAAGATGGCAAGATCATGCTCAAGAAGCTCAAAACACTTGACCCATACACTGTAGCTGGCAAAACTGATCGCTTTGGTGACCTCATGCATGTCAAACAACGAGTCGGAACAAAGACAATCAAGATTCCAGCAGATAAAGTATTGTGGTACGCTCACCAGAAGCGTTTTGGTAACATCTATGGTCAATCCAGATTGAGAACGGTGTATAAGCATTGGTTCATCAAGGACAAGATGTATAGATTCGCTAACATTGCATATGAGCGCTATGGTACACCCCTCTTAGTCGGATCAGTAGAGGACAAAAACGATGTACCTGAGATCACAAAGCTATTGAGAAACATCAATGGTATGACTGGACTAGGACTATCTGGCGGAGCCAAAGTGGAAGCCATTCAGACAACAAACGCAGACTTCATTGGTTACATTGAGCACCACGACAGAAAGATCATGGAGGCTTTACTGGTTCCGCCATCCCTTCTAGGTCTATCTCGTGGTCAGTCTGGCTCTTATGCTTTGTCATCTAATCAGTTTGATATCTTTATGATTCACCTTGAAAGCATCCAGCGTGACATCAAATCACTGATCGAGGAAGAAATAATCAGACCCCTAGTTGATCTGAACTTCCCGAACGTCACAAAGTACCCTTCTTTCACATTCAAGCCTTTGGCGGATCGAGACATCGACAAGCTGTCAACCGTATTCGAGAAACTGATCAATGCATCTGTTATTGCCCCAGAGGAAGACTGGTTAAGAGAAGAGCTCGGCTTCCCTGTAATGTCTAAAGAAGTTCGCCAGTCTATCGAGGAGCGCAGAGAGAAAGCACTTGAGGCATTTACCCCTAAAGCTGATTCAGAAGGCTCAAACGAAGAGGAAAGCGGCTCTCAGGAGGAAACAATCCCAGAGGGAAAGTAAACACCTCTGAGGTTTTGACTCCTAAAGTCATTACCTTTGGAGAACGGCGCAAGATGGCTGACGCTAAGAAGTCCATAGACGATATGGAGGCTCTAGAGTCAGCTTTTCTTGATAAGTCTCAGAGGTTAAACAAAAAGCGCCAAGAGCAAATGATCAAACGAGTTGAGCAAGTCCAAGAACAGTTAGAGTACGCTTTCGAGCATGGAAACGTTGACCAGATAAACTCAATCATAAATGGCTTGAAGATTCCGTCCTCCAAAGAGTGGCATAAGCTCTTGAAGAATCTCGTATTGAAGTCAATCGAGGGTGGAGCCGTAAGAGCGCAACTTGAGTATGAAAAGCTGGCTCAACGTACTAACTTCAATGAGTCAATAGATGTATCCTTTTCGGTTGACTGGTCGCTATCCCTTGGGAGCCAAGCTCTTGAGTACGTCCTTCAATATGCTTATGAAATTGGTGTAATCACTGAGGAAACTGTACGGGAGCAGATCAGACAAACCCTTATGGGCGGTCTGGAGAGGGGAGACCGAGGAAGGGACTTGATAGCTAGTGTCATTGAGTCAGTGGGATTCTGGATGGGTCAGAAGCACGCAGAAACAATTGCCAGAACAGAGACAACCAAGTTTTACAACGCTGGCAAACTAGCCAGATGGCTAGACCCTGAGTTAGATGGCTTTGTAGTTGCCTTGCAATATGACGCTATCACAGATAGTAGGACTACAGACCTATGTAACCAACTAAATGGTAAAATAATCAATGTATACAATCAAGATGCCATCCAGCAGTACACACCACCAAACCACTTTAATTGTCGTTCACAGTGGCTACCAGTTTCGAAGTATGAAGATTATCAAGAAGACTGGATCGTATCAGAAACACCACCAGAAGGATTCAAACACACAGTGAATTTACCTAGCTTGCTTTCCTCAACGGAATCAATCATCAAGAAAAACTAAAAGGGCTCCCTCAGTGGGAACCCTCTTTTTTTTATCGTTTGATTTTAAAGTTATCACCATATAGTTTTTTCTCAGCAAGTAAGTCTCCTGACTCGTTAACAAACTTAGTGAGTACGCTGTCTTTTGGCTTAATCACGTTGGCACCACTCATTGACATCTTCACTCGTTGGTGAACCCCAGCAAGGAAACTTTTCTTCTCTGAATCGTCAGCCAAAGCCCATACAGATTCTTTGACGGTTACGTAAACAAATCCGCTGTCTTTCAGGTCAATGCTTGAGATGACACCCTCTGAGTCATTTACTATTCTGGAAAAGCTCTCGTTCATGATTTTGAGTTCATCCTCAGTAGGCTCACTCTTAGTTGTGGCTGGCTCTGGTTTTTCTTCTTTCTGCTCGACCTTTGCTGGTTCCTCTTTTGGTTTGGCTGGCTCGTTGTTTACTCCAAACAATTTTGATATAGCTCCCAAAGTCAAACAAACAACAAAGATAATTGCGATCACTTTAAATTTATTCATCTCTTTTTAGCTCCCCTTTTGTTTTTGGCATACCTGAGTAATACTGGTAAGCCTACTTTGATACCCTTTATAGCAACTCTCTTGGTGGTTTCTGACTTGATTATACTCTTAAGTAAACTCATTTGTCAATACCTCCTAGTAATATTTTTAAAAATATATGAGTTAGCTAAAGAGTTTAGAACTAATTAGTTACCCTTATAGTATTACCTATATAGGAACCTAGTTTTCTTTTATGTTTTACTGAATGGTTTATCTTAATAGAAAACCTATTAGTTAACCCAATAAAGAATGTAACACATAAAAATATTTAACACAAGTACCATATGTTCGAACCAAAAACGTTTACTTTTGATAACAATAAGTGTGAGGGAGCAAGAGAAGCCCTCTAATAAAACGAACAAACAACACACATCCTTCAACCCGTTCTGTCATGGCTTGGTGTGCACATGGCAGGACACATTTTTTTAATGCTTGAGGCTTCGAAGAATCATAGAGGTGGTGACAAACTTGAAAGAATTCGAGATCGGACGTTTTTCCGAGTCAGACCCTTTAGAGGGTGACGAATATATCAAAGAAGGTATTTTGATTGAAGAAGGAGTTCACAGGGGTATCACGTTCAACACGGAAGATTTAGAGGTGTTGGCAAAATCCTTTGATCCTGAAAATCCAGTACCACTACAATTAGATCATTCAGAGTCAGCAAAAGACACAGCAGGCTATCTCCAAGACGTTTACGTTAAAGAGGGCAAGCTACTAGGTAAGTTTAAAATCATTGATGATACCGTCAAAGAGCGGATCACTAAAGGTTTAATGAAAAAGTTGTCTCTAGGATTCTATTCCAAGAAAGACCAGCAAGGCAATGTAAAGCCCTCTAGGATTAGAGAAGTTTCAATCGTTGCTTTCCCACAAGTTCAAGGCGCTACCCTGTTTAAACAGGAAGAGCCAGCAAAGGAGGAGAAAAAACAAATGAGCCACGAAAACAAAGAGCTTAGCCAAGAAATGATTGTTAAGTTTGAAGAAATGAACGCAATGCTTGCTAAACAACAAGAACAAATCCAGAAACTTTCTCAAGATAAACTAGATGGACAAGTTGTCAAGTTTACCGAAAGTAAGCACATTGTTCCTGCTCAAGCTGAACCACTTAAAGAATTACTCTCAAGCATGACTGATGAGCAAATCGAAAAGTTCAACGAGTTCATGAAACATTCTGCGGTTGTTAACTTCGAGGAACAAGGCGAGTTCGAAGACTCTGACGCTAAAAAAGAAGATGGACTAAGCAAGGAAGAAGAAGAGGCTAACAAGTTCTACGAAGAGCATGTGAAACAATTCGGGCTTTAAGCCACCAAGGAGGGTAAATAATGGCACAAAATAGAGTAGAAGTACATATTCCACATACAGCGAACTTCACTTTCAAGGTTCAAGCTGGTCAAAACGTCAAGATTGGCGACTTTGTTGAGCTATCAGGAGACCGTGAGGTAAAGCCAGCGGCGTCAGGTTCTAAGAAAGTTATCGGTATGGTTTATTCTGGCTCAGTCGGAATTGATGGTGTAAACGATGGTTACAGCGGAGATAAAGGACAAGTGGCAACAGTCGTTGTTAATAAACCTTTAGTATATGCAACGGTAACAGACTCCGCACCTGTGGCGGCTGGAGATGCACTTAAAGTGACATCCGCTAAGCGAGTTGCAACACTTGGTGAAGCTGACACATTAGATATGAAAGTCGGCACAGCGGTTACGGCTGGTGGAACAGGACAAAAAATCGTTATCCTTTTAGGGTAATTGGGAGGTATATGACAAATGGCTGATATCGTACTAGGTCAACATCCATTGTTGAAAAAAGTATTTTTAGACAGACGAGTTAGAGACTTTACAGCAAACGGCTTCGTAGCTGACCAACTATTCACACAAATTTCAGTTGACGCTCTAGCAATCAAATATGCACAATACGACCCAGAAACTAATCAAGATGGCTCAATGAAACTTGATGACGTTCCAGAAGTCGGAGAAGGTTCAAACTATGATCGCATTGGATTAAGTGAAGAAGAAAAGACTGAGCTTATCAAAAAGTATGGTCTTGAATTTGCTGTCACTTACGAGATGCAAAAGTTTGGTCAAGCTGGTCAAATTGAGCGTGGTCTTCGCCGCCTTAGTACAAACATCCTTGGTATGGTCAACGAGATGGCTTACAAAGTTGCAACTCAAAACTATACAATCACTGGTGGAATCCAAGGTAAGACTAAGACTGATAAGCCATGGAATGATCCTACTGATGGCGCTGAAAACATGATCTCTGACCTTGTTTACGCAAAGAAAGCACTTAAAGATTATGGCTACTTCGCCGACACTGTGGTTATCAACCCAGAGCAAGAAGCACAGCTAATCACTAACAAAAACATCCGTGACGCATTCCGCCAGAACAACACTGACGTTGCTTTACTACGTGGATACATTGGCGACTTCATGGGATTGAGCTTCATCGTTGATTCTCACTTCCAAGAAGATAACGCTTTGATTCTACAAAAGAAAGTAATCGGTGATATTGCTGATGCAGAAGCGCTACGCACATACACTTACAACGAGGAAAGCAACGACCGTACAATTGTCCGTGCAACTCGTTTCACAAATGCTTACTTAACAGACCCTAAAGCGGTTTACTTACTTAAGAATTTGAACGCTCAAGCATAAAACTAAAAGAAGGGGAGGCACTTGCTACGTCAGGGGTCTTCCCTTTTTCTGAACAAAAGGAGGCAAACCAATGAAGTATGAAGCATTAGAGAATAATGTCGGCAAGGTTGGTGTAAAGGTCGGCGATCATATCGAGATCGAATCAAAAAAGGTTGCTGATAAGCTAATCAAGCTAGGCTCAATCAAAGCAGTTAAAGAAGCTCCAAAGGAAGAGCCTCAAGAGGAAACCAAGGAAGAAGCTCCAAAGAAGCAAGCTCCTAAAAAGAGTGCCAAGAAAAAAGAGGACAAGTAAGGAGGGGTAAACCATGTATGCAACTCCAGAAGATTTAAGGCTAGTGATGAATAACCTCTCAAAGCAAGTCACAGACGAGTTACTGACAAAGTACATCCAAGAGGCTTCCAACTATATTGATGCACGGCTGGGGGTTGCATACAAGACACCCTTTCTAGTCATTCCCCCAATCATTCACGATATAACAGTTGACCTTGCTCGTTTCTTCTTTGCAGAGGATGCCTACACTTCTCAGAAACCAAACCTTGATGAGTATTATATCAAGATGAAAGAACGAATCGAGAAACTCTTTGATGATATTATCAACGGGGTTCTTGTCATTGATCCTGACACAAAGCTCCCAGCAGGGTTTGCAACCACAACTGACGGTGATCAAATCTTCACTCTTGATCAACCTGAGTGGTGATCTAAAATGTCAGAAGTAAACATGATGATCAGTGTAGACCTCAACAACGTTCCAGAAAATCTTATGCAAGCCGCCAAGAAGATAAAAGACTTTAGAGTTCCTCTGAGACAATCTGCGGTGTACCTTGAGGGTTCTATATCTCGGAGGTTCTCCAATGGTGGAGGCTCACAAGGAATGTGGAAGAGGTTATCACCAGCAACAATAAGGAGGCATCCTCACAGGTCTGGAGGTACCCCACTTAGTGACACAGGTCGTTTAAAACAATCTGTCACATCTGGTGCGGTTAAGCAATACACCCCAAAACAACTAAGGTATACTCTTGGAACAAACGTAAAGTATGCTAGGGTTCATAACTCTGGAGGCGGCAGGATTCCAGCTCGACCATTTATGTATACAGATGCGAAAGACAGACAAGAAGTTATCAAAATATTTACCGAGTTTATAAGAGGGGTTGCTAACCAATGAGTACACTATCTATTTACACAGACATAAAGAACGCTTTGAGGGATCAAGTCAGCTTACACCTAGAGGATACGGAGTACAACAATATTGACGTATTCGGTGAAGCTTATCAGGATTTAACGCATTTCCCTGCTATAACATTAGAGATCAAAAGACGGAGAAAACCCATTCGAGGGATTGGAGTCCGAGAGCTTCAAATGGATATAGACTTATGGGTATATACAAACATTCTTGACAGCCGAGAAGCAGAGGAAGAGTGTCTCTCACTTGTTGACATAGTTGAACAAGCTATCGAGAAAGACAAGTCTCTCGGCGGTGTCGTTAATCGAATAGACATAAATACTGACCTGAACTTTGGAACGGTTGAGTACGGAGAGAACAACTTTTTACAAGGGGCACAAATTCAGTTGACAGCTTTTAAGCGTGTTCCATAGGAGGAAGCAACATGACAGAACTAATTTATAGAGGAAAAGAAGAGAAAGAGCTTATTCTCCCTCCGCTTGGTCGGATTAGATATGGCTCGCAAGTCACTGTATACGGGAAAGAACATATTGAGTATTTAAAAAATCTTGGCTTCGAGGAAGTAAGAAAGCCCAAGAAGAAAAAGGGGGAAGATAAGTAATGGCTAGTCAATCACATGGTTTTGATAATACTATAGTTTTCGGTAAAGAGACAGAGTTTGGTGTACCAGCTCCGAATAGTTCATATGGCTCCATTGGTGTTATCGAGGAATTCTCACCAGAAGAAAACAGAAACATCGTATCTCGTAATAGTCTTGGATTGAGAGCACCTTTCATGTTGCGACAAGGTACGAACGAGACAGACGCTTCACTCTCGCTAGCTGTACAAAATGGTAAGCCTTTTGCGTTTGCCCTTGGTCATGTTGAAACTGTAGAGAATCCAGATGTAGAAGGCGGATACATCCACACAATTAGACCAACTAGAGCAGGAGAGCAACTACCAAGTTTCACAGCTCAAAACCACAATGCGTTGCTAAACTGGACTCGTAACTATGTAGGCGGCAAGATGGATTCCGCAACGATTACAGCCTCCTCTGATGACGCAGTTACATTCGAGTCAGACATCTTATTTGCTACTGTAGAGGACAGCACAGAAACACCTGTACCAGTTGTACTCGACACAGAGAACTTCTTCATGTTCTACGAGGGATTCGCTGAGTTAAACAACCAGCCATTTGCAGACGTAACGCAGTTTGAATGTGAAATTTCAAATAACCTCGAAAGACGATACACTCTAAACGGTAAAAACCGTGCCGACCGTGTTCAAGAGGGTAACCTAGAGATCACAGCTTCACTGACTGTAGACTTGACAAACAAGGAAGTTTATTCTCAATTTGCAAACGGTGAAGACTTGAATATGAAACTTACTCTACAAGACCAGTACGATGAGAACCACCGAATTGTTCTCGAACTACTAGGCGGTAAGTATGACTCAAACTCTATCAGCTTGACAGCGGACGCACTTCAAGAGCAAGAACTCGAAGCAGTCTTTACTGATGTAGTTGTCACAGCTTATGACACACGTCCAAACTTAATCTAATTTAAAATGAAGGGAAGTTTTATAAATGGAATACTTACGTAAACAGAGCGCTCAAGAGGTAACTATTCTCGGAAGAAAGATGACTATTGAAAAGCCGTCATTCGGAGAAAACAGAAAAATTATCAACCAATCTATGAAGTTCGACATGGAGACAAAGCAACCTGAGATCGACGCATCCCTGCTTGGAACCCTAAGAGCTATCAGCATCGTAAAAGATTGGGACTTGACAGATGAATCAGGTAAGAAGTTGCCTATCACGCTTGACACCTTTGACAACGTTCTTGACCCTGAATTCGCATCTATGCTAGTTGACGAGCTTGGCAGAATTGAAGAAGCTGGCTTCACTCATGTAAGTGAAGATGAAAAAAAGCAATAAGGAATAGTGTCCTAAAGGGTTTGGATGGGAAAGCCGTTGAGAGCCCTCATCCAGCCCTTTTAGAATACGAACTTTGCAAACACTTTGGGTGGACAGTTCAAGAGCTATACGACACACCCAATCATACAATTGAGTCTTTTGTCGAGATCATAAACTCTATAGCTGAACACGACAAGAAAGAAAGCAAGAAACAAAGACGAGAGCAAGTCAAACAAAAATTCGGTAACCCAGCAGGAGGGAGGTAGTCAAATGGCGCTAGGAGGAAATAGTATTGATATCCTTGTCAGAGCAACCGACAGGGCATCTCAGGTGTTGAATAGCGTGAGTAACGCTAGTAAATCACTAGGGGATAAAATGAAGAATGCACAAACTGGATCGATGATCTTCTTAGGTGGTTTGACCGCCCTTGCTGGTGGAGCCTTGGCGTTGACTGGTGGACTTGTCAAAACTGGTATCGGGTTTAAAGCCTTCAAGCAAAACTCACTTGTGGCATTTACCACGATGCTCGGTTCAGCAGAGAAAGCGCAAAAGCACTTAGATGATATGATGACCTTTGCAAAGTCAACCCCGTTCGCTTACCCTGACTTGGTTACTTCGAGTCGTAACTTGGTGGCATTCGGGTTTGAAGCCAAGAGCACTATTCCACTAATGAAAACACTCGGTGACGTGGTCGCAGGTATCGGGGGAGGAAACCAAGAGCTTTTAAACATTGTTGACATCTTTGGTAAGATGAAAGCAGGAGGAAGGCTATCTCTTGAGGAAATTAACCGATTATCAGATATGGGTGTTCCAGCTTTAGCGATCCTCGGGAACCAGATGAACCTCACAGGAGCAGAACTGAGGGATTCAATCTCTGATGGAGCAATCGAAGCTGATGACGCTATCAAGATGCTTGTAGATGGAATGAAGAACGGAACAAAGGGTATCGCTGGAGAGACAGCCAAGTATGGCGGAATGATGGCAGGTTTAAAAGGTACATTCACTGGAGCAATGGATTCCATGAAAGGTGCTTGGAGACGTGCTGGTGATGCTATGTTGGATGATGCTCTTTTTGAAAAGCTCATTGACGGTGTAAACTGGCTTACTCAACAAATCAACAAATTACCTGCGGTTATGACTCCAGTATTCTCAGCAATAAACTCAGGGCTAAACGCACTCATTCCTATGTTTGTAAAAGCTGGAGAAGCGCTCTCCAACATGACAAATGATCAAGTGGCGGCTACAATGTTTATCATTGCTGGTGCAATCGCTGGTGCAATTGTCCCTGCTTTAGTTGCGATGGCTACCGCCGCATGGTCTGCTATGGCTCCACTCTTACCGTTTATCGCAGTAGGGGCGGCAGTTGGTGCTATCGCTCTTGTGATATATAAGAACTGGTCGAAGATCGCTCCAGTGTTCTCCTCAATGTGGTCAGTCATACAACCAGTCCTACAAGGATTATGGGAAGGATTAAAGCAGTCTGGAGAGCTTTTAATCTCTTGGCTTATTCCTGCTTATGAGTCATTCAAGAGTGCGATTACTTCAATTATGCCAGTTGTCATTGCAGTGATAGCTGTATTCGGAATCTTCCTTGCAACAACTATCGCCATCTTTAACGGAGTGGTAGCCGCAATCGGTCCCGTTCTTACAGCAATTGGCAATATACTTAACGTGTTCACTAATATGGTAATGGGTGTAGTTGCCCTCTTCACTGGTGACTTCTCTGGAGCCATGACATATTTCCAAGCCGCATTCGATAACATGGTTCAAGCTGTAATAAACATCTTCAAGGGGTTGGCAAACTTCTTCGCTGGAATCTGGAATACCATCTCAGGGATATTCTCTAGCTTTGGAATTTCGATCACCTCCGTTGTTGCTGGATGGGTAGCTAATACGATTACCTTTTTCAGAAACCTTGGAAGTAATGCTAAATCAATATTCAATGCCATGAAGTCAGTTATCATCTCAACAGTCGCTAACTTTGTAGCAAATGTAATCTCCAAGATAGCCAGCTTTGTTGCCAAGGTTGTAAGCAACTTTGTAAAACTAGCAAGTAATTCACAAAACAAGTTCAACCAGATGGTGACAAAAATCATCTCGATAGTTGTCAAGTTTGTATCAACACTGGTCAGGAACTTCTTACAACTACCAAGCAAGATCGGAAGCGCACTATCAAGCCTCGGAGGTAAACTGTCAAGCGTCTTCACGTCAGCGATGAGCAGGGGAAGAAGCGCAGTAACCAAGGGAGTTAGCAACATTATCAGTGCCGTCAAAGGTTTCCTCGGTACATTTACCTCGGCTGGTAAAGGCTTACTAGATGCATTCACTAAAGGTATCAGAAGTGGTATCTCTAACGCAGTCGGAGCAGTTAAAAAGGGTATGAGTTCTATTCGTAAATTCCTCCCGTTCTCTCCAGCCAAAGAGGGTCCTTTGAGCGATCTTGACAAATCAGGAGAGTCATTCTTCCCAACTTGGTACGAGGCGGCACTCAAAAAGGTTCGCCCTATGGAGAAGGCAGTCTCAGGGGCAATGGGAAGGGTTAACAGTGCTTTAAACTCTGAGCAAAGCGGAATGTCATTGAGTGCATTCTCTGGAGGTAGAACAAGCATAACAGTTGTTCACCGACATGAACATGATGGAGAGATTACCGTCAACGGAGACAGCGGAAGAGAATCTCTACAGCTTGCAGGTCAGGAGATCATGACAAGAACTGAGAATGACATCTTCTCAGGCTTACGCTCTACAGTAAGAAAACTATAAGGGAGGCTTTATAAAATGGCAGTAAAGAAATTTCCTATCTCGTGGATTGGCGTTTATAGAGCCGACCGTAATAGTTATGTTGGGGGGAACAATATTCGAGTTGGTGGTTCTGCGGACTATCAATCCTATATTGGTATCCCCTCCGCAGTAAGAACAGCGATTACAACTTCTAGGACTTCACCAAAGTTACGCTTTGTCATGAACGTCACAAGTGGAGCTGAGTTCGACTTTGGTGCTCACAAGGAGACATCTAACAAGGCTGGCGGCACCATGCCATATTACAACTATATAGGGCTACATCCTATATACGGAACTGGCTGGAGAACCACAGACCTTACTAGCGCTTTCATGTCGAGCTATCGTTCGGGATCACGACAAGGTATTGTTCTCTATGGAGCAAGAAGCAACTCAGGGCAAGCATATGGTAAAACAGGTAACTCCAATGAGGCATACTTTGAAGTAGAAGGAACTTGGAATGATCCACCGACAGCACCAAAGATCACGGCTCCTACAAGCACCACGATAGCTAATACAAGTGTTCAGGTCAAATGGGATGCGTCAACCGACAAGGAGAAGCCATCAAACCAGTTGACATACCAAGTTCAAATCTATAATGGATCATCTTGGAGCTCATCTAGTAATACTGGAGCTGGAGTAACTAACTTTTCGTATGACACATCTAAAATGGCTGAAACATCGAGTGCACAAATCAGGGTAAGAGCATACGATGGTGAGGATTACTCTGGATGGTCAAACTCACCTAAGTTCAAAATCGTCAAGAATGTTGCCCCGAGTAAACCGACACAGACAGTCCCTAACGGTGGTCGAACAGTTGACCGTACGGAATCAATTCGTTTCACTTGGAAGCATAATGATGATGGAGTACAAGCAGGGTTCAGAATTGCTTGGAGAACTGTCAATAACAGTGGAGATGTCGGCTCGTGGAATTATGTCAACGCTAGTGGGTACCGACAAAGTACAAACCAGTTTTTCGATTTTGCACCTAACACGTTCCCAGCAGGTAAAATTGAATGGCGTGTTAGCACAATGGATCAACAATCGCTCACATCGCCTTGGTCTGACATTCAAATATTCACAGCGGGTATACCTTCAAATGCTCCTATCATTTTAACACCAGAGCCAGATGAGATTGTCCCATCATCAAGTATTGTGGTCACTTGGTCGAGTATCAACCAGAGGCGCTATGAGATACAGCTATATGATGGAAGCACACAGGTTTACAGGAAAGCAGAGACGACAACAGCAAAGAACGCACCTATTAGTTTTGACTTGGAGAACAACAAGACATACAGATTGCGTCTTCGTGTTGCTGATACAGAGTTTGACATCTGGAGTGATTGGACAGAAGTCACATTTCAAACCAATTTTGTTCCACCCGTCAAGCCTGAAATATTTGTAGAGTCAGACACAGAAGGAAACACAATCATAGTTTCTTGGACGAATGATCCACCAGTTGTAACCGAGCCAATTCATGGAGTACCTACAAGTGGTATTGTACAGAACATCCAGTTCACTATTAATACTAACTATAGCGGTGATCAAGATGCTGGAGAGATTAGAACCATTTATGCATCAAACGCCAAGGTTGTTGCTCCTAGTGGTATAGTTTATGATTACAACCCAGAAGTAAAACAAATAAGCACAGGCTTAGAAGGTACAGTGGAAACAAGTACCGTAGATGAAGCATACCTCATGTTTACAGGAGCCGACCCTTCAAGATTTTCAAGTGCGGTTTTCAACGATACATATTACTTCCGAGTTGTCAAGTTTGAGAACGATCAGTGGTATTACAATGACAACAGCCAAACATGGAAAGCATTCGACATCTATAGTGACGACTTCATCATAGGAAACCTTAAGAGGACTTCTACAGAGATTGACGGCATCGAGGAGTTAAACATCACTGGTGATACTTCGACGCCAGTAACAAGCAGGGTTGAGCTATACAGAAGACGTTACAACAGTACAACCGAGGCTGACTGGAATCTTATCAACACTGGAGATTCGAACTCTTCTTACACTGATTATACTCCTGCATCTGGTGTGACTTACGAGTATTACGTCAAAGCATGGGGAGACAACCAATCATTTTCCGACTCAGAGGTTAAAGAGGGAGAGGTCGAGTTCATTCACGCTTTTCTTCATAGAGCCTTGGTTCAGAGTGATTTTACCGTGTTTAGATACTCAGATGATCGCTCAGAGTCAAGAGGTCGCTCTGGTAGGTTTATGAGTTTTTCTGGTCGGGAGAAACCAATATATGAGTATGGGTTCAATACCAATCAAACGGTTGATGTCTCATGGGATGTTGATACAAATGAAGAGTACCTCAACACAATTGACTTCCTCACAAGAAAAGAAACGTTCTTGTATAGAGATGGAGTCGGTCGGAGAATGTTCTGTATCATAGATGGCAACATCGAGGTAACTGACCAAATCCTCTCGGGTTGTACTTTTTCAATAAGTCTAAGAGAGGTCGACTTCGAGGAGTGATAACAAATGCAAGATATAGCAAGAAATGGATACAGTGAATCAGAAATCAAAAAGATGCTACACGGGGCGTATGGTAATAGGGCTATACGCTTCCGTTATGATGTAATTAACGCAGACGACCAAAAGAAGGACGAACTCACGAGAGTTGTATCTGGCTCGGTTAACATGAGTGCATTTTCAACCATTAAGCGTACAGCCAAGTTTACCCTTCAAGATGAGGGTATGGTCGTTCGTGATAAGCAGAGACCTGCAATCTGGGATGACTATGCAGATAAGACGTGGGATCAATTAGAGGAGGGCATTTAAATGGGTAACGCTACTAGATCAGACAATCTGGGTTTATATAGTTGGGAGTCACAAGACAAACTTTCTGAGTCTATCCCACAGATAAGCGCAAACTTTCAAGCATTAGATGAGATATTGAGCCGTGCATGGATCGACATAAAATCATATGGTTATGGCGCAAAGGGTAACTACAACTTGAGTACTGGGACTGGTACAGATGACGCTCCAGCATTCCAAAAGGCTTTAGACAGAGCACAGAATAGATCGAGTAGCGTCACTATCTTTGTTCCAGATGGTACATACCGACTAGGAAACGAACTTAGGGTGTACAGTAATACAACTATCATTTTGAGCCCTAACGCTACCCTAGTAAGAGACCACTCAAAATATCTCTTGTTCAACGGAGTAAGAGCCGCAGATGGTGGATCACCTATCAGTGGATACAACGGAGATGGCAACATTCTTATCCAAGGTGGAACCCTAACAGGTCAAGGAAACAAGCAGACAGCCAAAGCTAGTATTGTCCACTTTGGTCACGCTCAAAATATCACCTTCGACAACGTAACCCTTAAGGATTGTTCTAACTCGCATCACATCGAGTTCAACGCTTGTAAAGATGTATACGTAAAAAATTGTAACTTCCTCGGTTGGTACGGAGATGTTGATACATACAATGAAGCTATCCAGTTAGACTTAGCAACTCCAGAGTTGACAACTGTAGCAGGCGGAGACTATACACCTTGTAAGAACGTCTACATTGATAACACATACTTTGGTAAGTCAACAACAGCAGGATCGAAACCAATTGGTCGAGGTGTTGGGTCTCACTCAGGGGCTATTAATCGTTTCCATGAGAACATTCATGTCACTAACTGTACATTCGATAGCACCGTAGAGTGGGCTTGTCGTGCTTATGCTTACAAGGACTTCTACTTTACTAATAACCAGATTATCAACTGTGGTCGTGGTGTCAACGTGAGGTCGAATATCTCCACAGATGATAAAGATACTATTGATGCAAACACAGGAGCACAAACAGGTAAATCTCAAAACATTTCCAGATTCGTTATCGCCAATAACAAGTTTGGAGGTACTATGACAAATGGTCGTGCTATCGAGGTTTACGGAGAGGAAACTGGACGAATTTACTACACAGAAGTCACAGGAAACACAATCAACTGTACTGGTCTTACAGTAGGAGAGGTAGTCTACCTGAACTATGTGAGATATGCAACAGTCACAGGTAACAACGTTGGCGGAGATAACACAGGTGCTTGCATTGCTCTAAACGGAATTACCACAGAGGTTACAATCGGAAACAACGTATGTGCCTTTGGAAATCGTGGAATCGCCGTATATGGTGCAGGTGTTGTAATGCAGAATATCAGCATCACAGGTAACACTATTCGAGGAATGCAATTGAGCGGAATACACCTCGATAGTATTGATGGTTTCTCCTGCGTTGGTAACACCGTTTTCGATTGCAACAAAAAAGCTGGCGGAGATGAAAACCATATCAGAATCGTTGTCGGTAACAAAAATGGTACGGTCAGTGGTAACCTCTGTACAGTAGCTTGCCCAACAAGTATTTATGTTTCTAATACTAACTCTCGTATTAACGTCAGCGGAAACGTGCTATCAGGAGGACTTACCAATAATTCATCTGGAGGAGTGTCCGCAAACAATATCATCTAAGGAGGTATGACCATGGCAACACTTGAAGATTACTTTATCTTCACTGAGACAGTAGTCGAAAACAAAATAGATTGGCTGGTCGATAAGATACAACCTTGGGTCATATTTCAGATGCCTGATGGGGGAGAGATCGAGTTCCCCCTCGGTATCTTCTACCTGAGTACGCCAACAAGGAATGACCAAAATGGGAATATCTATAGAGAGGTAGAGGCTTATGATGGTCTTATCGTTCTGGATCAAGACAAGTTCACCGACCGTTATACTATCAAGAAAGGTACAACCTACGAGAAAGCTGTCAGGGATATTCTTAAAAGTGCTGGCATCTCGAAAATAAACATCGAATTTACAGGTAACCTCAACTTGACAAACGATAAAGAGTTTGATCTCGGAGTCAGCAAACTCGAAGCAATTAACGAACTTCTAACGATGACGAACAACACCCCTTTATGGGTTGATGCTTACGGGTATTACATTACGACTCCTTATCGTCCGCCAAGTAGTAAGACTTTTGATTACACTTACGATGATAGAGAGCTCTCAATTGTCATGGAAGATGTCGAAGAGGAATTTGATGTATACGATGTAGCCAACACTTGGGTAATTACAGCAAGTAACCCTGAGAGTCCGCCTCTTGTGGCAAGACGGGTAAACAATAGCCCTGACAGTCCGACCTCGACAATCAACAGACGGAGAACCATTGTAGACTTTCGAGAAATCGAGGACATAAGCTCTCAAGCGACACTGGACGGGATGGCAGATCGTATCGCCTTTGAAGCATCCCAAGTTTATGGAAAGGTAAGGTTCGAAACACCTATCATGCCATTCCATGAGTATTATGATTCTATAAAGTTCGTTTATACACCTCTGGGTATCGAAGCAGTATTTTCAGAGTCAAGCTGGGAGATACCGCTAGAAGCAGGGGCAACGATGAAGCATGAAGCCAGAAGGGTGATTGATATATGATGAATAGCCAAGAATTTGTGAGCATTGTTAACGAGCTTATTGAGAAGAACAAAGACAAGGGAGCATACAAGATTGGTAGTATACCCTCTGGTTACTCTGGAGGGGAGCCAGCCATTTTGTTTGACGGTGAAGACACTCCATCTGGAAAGACATATAAGCGCCTTGGGAGCTATACTCCTGTAGCTGGCGATCGTGTTTTACTGGCGAGGGTTGCTGGAACGTACGTTATTCTCGGCTCAATTAAATAAAGGTGGGTAAGCATTATGGATGTAAACGCCGTAATGAGTATAGCCAGTAAAGAGACTGTTTTCGCTATACTCTTCATAATCCTCGGTGCGGCTGTGATTCGATGGGTGAAAGCCTTCATTGACCAGCAGAGGGAGCACTCTCAAGAGAGAGAGCAATATATAATGGAGATGCACAAGAAGCAACTCGAAGAGCTCAAAGAACAAGCCATGCACCAGAGGAATGACAATAGAGAATTGCTGGTCGAACAACGGCAGAGTTTTGATCGAAGGGAAAAGGACTTACTAGGACACCTCAAGCAGAACACCCACCAATTAGAAAACATTTCCGAAACCCTTAAAGATATGAAGTCCGACATTGTAGGTCTGGAGGACAATCTACAAACGATCTGGTCAGAGCTCGAAAGAAAGGCAGACCGAGAAAGAATAAACTAGGAGGCGATACAATGAAGAAAGTCACAATTGATGCGGGACACGGTGGTAAAGACCCGGGGGCAGTAGGCAACGGTCTCAAAGAAAAGGACTTGACACTTGAGATAGCTAAGCAAACCAAGTCTTACCTTGAGAGTAATTACTCTGATGTAAGTGTCCAGCTCACGAGAAGCACTGATAAATTTATCGAGTTACCTGAACGTGCCGCCATTGCTAACAGAAATAAATCAGACCTATTTGTATCTGTTCATATCAACTCAGCAGGTGGCACAAATGGTACAGGTTTTGAGACACTCACTTACAATAAACTGTCTACAAAATCATCAACGAAGAATGACCAAAAAGTATTACACGCTTCGATCCTTAACGAGATCGCCTCTTTTGGGGTGGCAAACCGTAAGGAAAAAGCTGATGACCTATCCGTATTACGGAACACCTCAATGAGTGCTGTACTCACGGAGTCAATGTTTATCAACAACCCAGCAGATGCCAAGCTACTAAAGGACGCATCATTTATCAAGGCGCTCTCCGCAGGTCATGCAAAAGGTATTGCCAAGGTGTTAGGTCTCAAAGCGAAGAAACCCACTGAGAGTCCATCTAAGGCACCTTCTAAGCCTTCTGAACCAAAGGGTGATACTTACAAGGTGCAAAAGGGGGATACCCTCTACAAGATCGCTAAACAGCATGGAATGAGTGTGGATGATCTCAAGAAGCTCAACGGGCTCAAGAGTGACATTATCCGTGTTGGACAAACCCTAAAGGTGAAGAAGACAAGTACAACTTATAAGGTAAAGAAAGGCGACACACTATACAGTATCGCTAAAGCACACGGCACCACAGTAGCAAACATCAAGAAACTGAACAATCTTAAATCTGATTTAATCAACATTGGAGATACGCTGAGAGTAAAATAATCTCTCGGCTCCTCATATATTCGTAAGTCCTCCTCACTTGGAGGCTGACCAAAATACGCTAGAAAGGGCGAAAAGGTGATAACAAATGAAAAAAGACTGGTGGAAGTCCAAGAAGTTAGGTACAGCGTTAGGTGCTCTTGTATTCGTGATCTTAACAGATGTACTTGCAGTTCCGATTGATGAGCAAACTTTCTGGGCATTGGTAGCTGTCCTGTCCAGTTACATCCTCGGTCAAGGTGCTGTAGATGTAGCGAAGGAGAAAAAGAAAGACGAGCCAGACGAAACACAAGAGTAAAACTAAAAGGGTGCATCCTCATGGGTGTGCCTTTTTTTTATGTTGCAATTGTGTTACAAAACTGTTAATATACCATTATACATAAGACGGGGGAAATTTATGCAAAGTTTTTCTTGTCAAGGTGTCACAAAGGTGTTACTCTGGTAATACCATATAACAAAGGAGGATGAACAAATATGGAATTCAAACAGGGTAAGGGCTTTAAAAAGTTGAAAACGGTCAGGGACTTCCAGACAGGAGAAGCCGAGGAGAGTTTCAAAAAGGTAAACGAAGAGGCAATCAACCAATATGCCGAGGAAGTTGAGCAAGCAATCGAGGCGGAAATGGTCAGGATCGCTAGAGAGTATGGATACAACATTCCTGATAATCCTACCATAGAGGAATCCCAAAGGCTCATCGAAGTAATGAAAGAAGACGGCTTTGAGATTGTACTTGAGCAGGAAACCAAGCTCATCCCACAGGAAGACAAATGTGTATACTCAGTCACCATCTCAGTAAAACAGGTTCACACAACAATTGATTTCGACATCGAGGAAGAACCAGAAGAAGAGTAACGAGCCTGTGATCTCACAGGTGTTTCACTGGTCAGGATTATGACTCTAGTAATACTCAAAAAAAATGATAGAAAAGTATTGACATTTGATAGACTAGCATGTTACTATCAAGTAGTACCGAGGTCATACCACGGTAAAACAACTTTCGAAAGGATGATTTATAAATGACTAACGCATGGGGTAACGTAAACTTTGAAGAGGAAAACAACGGAGGTTCACGCCGAGACATTCCGCCATTCATGGATATCAAACTAGGAGACAACAAACTTAGAATCTTGGATGCGGCTCCACATACTTATAGTGAATGGTACGCTGTAGGAGGTAACGGAGGTAAAGGCTGTGGCATCTCAGCATTCAAAGAAGGCGACCTACTAGACCAAGCTAACAGAGACTTTATGCAAGGGAAGTTTAAAGAGGCTGACGCAAAAGGTCTTACAGAAGCAAACGGAAAGAAGAAGGAACGATCCGAGTTCTTAAAAACTGAGGGGTACCAAAAGCAACCATTCGGACGCAAGAAAGATAAAGCCGTCATCCATGTTCTTGACCGTAATGATGGCAAGGTTAAACTATTAGATCGTACAGGCGGCATCTTCAAACAAATTCAAGACTTAGCTCTTAACCCTGAGTACGGTGACCCAAGAGAGTATGATATCACAATCACCAAGACAGATGAAAAAGGTAAAGGTAACTTCCAAGACATTAAATACAAAGTGGTGGCGGCACGCTCTAACGTTCCTTTGACAGATGCAGAGAAGGCGGCTTACGAGAGTGCCAAGGTTGACCTTGTTGAGCTTAAAACTCCAAACTATACACCAGAGCAGGCTCTATTGATTGCTAACGGTAAAACCTTTGCAGAAGTCCTTGGTAATGGTTCTGAGACTGCACAGGATGTCACAGCAAGTTCAAACCCTGACTACTTACCATCAAGCGAAGAGGACTCACAGGTAGAGCCAGCTCCAGAGGTAAAAGAGAAGCAAACACCACGACAAGATGAGCAAGCGGACATCGGAGATGAAATCTCTCAAGAGGAAATCGACGCTATGTTCGATGAGGAGTAATCCAGATGAAAGACGTTTTAAGACTGAGGGAGCACTACAAGAATACCGTTAATGTTTGTCACCTTCAAGATGACGATATAGACAATTGCTTGTGGATGCTACGGAAGTCGGGGCTCACCTTTGAGCAAATATACTTTGGGATAAACTATCTAGGGTTTTCTAAAATGGAAGCCCTAGAGGAAAGCCCCGAAAATGTCGGAGCGAATTGGCAATACATCAAGGCATACTTTGATTTAGCAAAAACCAAGAGGGGTCAAACTCAAAAGGATGGTGTACAGTATGACCCAAAAAACAAACCTGAAAGAAGAGATTCACCGTCATGGTTCAGAGAGGGCATTGATAAGCATTATTTTGAGTGACCCTTCTCAGCTTATCATGACAAAGTCAATGGGGTTGGTTCCTGATATGTTCGCCGTTGACGGTCATCGCTTTATCTATATGGCTTTAGTCTATCTATATGACAAGCAAGCAGAATTAGACCCAATAGCCATAACAAATGTTTTCACTGACGAGAAAGCCAATGAAGCAATAAATGAAATTGGCGGAATTGATTATCTGGAACAACTAGCGAGGGTTGACATAGCACCCAATACAAAGATGCTTGTTGAGCAAATCATTCAGGCTTCTGCTAGACGTGACATTAGAGCTAAAGCCCTTGAGGTAGCTAATAGGGCTCTTCACGATCATGACACCCCACTAGATGAATACCTTTCAGGGGTAGAGACTCAATTCAGGAATATCGGGCTCGATTACTCAGTGGGTCAAGCGGTCAAGAAACTTGGTGAGGGTATCAAGGAAAGAATAAAGCAAAGAGCCAAAGCCCCAAAAGATGTAATAGGAATCAAGACGGGATGGGGAGCATTCGACTTAGCGGCAAGGGGTTTGGTTGATGGAGAACTTACCATAGTAGGAGCTAGACCAAAGGTCGGTAAATCAACGGTTCTTGTTAATTGGTGTAAAAAGATATGTCATGATGATGGCATCCCCGTTTTGTATATCGACACGGAGAATTACTCCCATGAACAAGAAGACAGACTCCTCTCATTGATATCTGGGGTTGACCACACTGAGATCGAAAACGGTCAATTCGCAAAGGATACATTCAATGGTACAGCTAAACAGAAAATGAAAGCTGTAGCGGAAGCATCAAGAATTATCGAGTCAGGAAACTTCTATCATATTTATTTACCATTCTTCACCCCTGAGAAGATTGAACACATCGTCAGAGAGTACCAGATCAACCACGGAATTAAACTGGTATGCTTTGACTATATCAAGCTACCTTCAAGTGACAGCAAGCTCGGTGACAAAGAGTGGCAACAACTAGGGTACTTGACAAGCAAACTTAAAGACTTGGCAGGAACCACACAGCTTCCGATAATATCCGCTGTACAGCTTAACAGAAGTGGAAACAGTGACGAAGCAAACTCAGATAATATTGGTGGGTCAGACCGTATCTTACAACTTGCGAACAGGGTATGTATTTTCAGAAGAACAACACCAGATGAGTTTACATCAACAGGAGCAACTCACATGTTTAAAATATCAGATCAACGGACAGGGAAACCCCTTGACTGGACTCCTGTAAAATCAGACGGTAAGACATGGAGGCTTGAGATGATTGGCTAAAATAGCGACAGACCGCATACTAAAAGCCGTTGACATGAGGGAGCTGATTTCTCACTACGGAGGCAAGCCAACAGGTCGAGGAGAATTGCGCTCCTCGTGTGTTTGCCACGGTGGAGACAACCCGACGGCAATGGTTAGTAATGAAAAAGACAAACTATTCTATTGTCACACTCAGGGATGCTCTGGAGATGCGTTTGACCTCGTTATGAAAGCAGATGATTGCACCTTCAAAGAGGCGGCTTACAAGCTGGCTGAATTGTTCGATGTCTCGGTTGACTGGAATAGTGAAACCATCGAGGAGCGTCCTCACTCAGAGGAAGCCAGAAAGTTTATTGAACGGATGATGAGGAAGCAAGACAAAAAAGAACTACCTACATTCAAGATGCCAAGAATGAAACTTGCAAAGGTAAGCTCATACAGAGACTACTCACCAGAAACCATTGCACATTGGAAGTTCTTCCTTGCAAAAGATGGAGAGCTAAAAGACAGGATCATCATTCCCTTTGAGGATGTAGACAACCGCCTTGTTGGTATAACTGGCAGAGCAACCAAAGCAGATCAACCAGAAAAGTTCATGCATCGACCGAGGAACTTACACACAGGGTTCTTCCTCACAGGGCTGGGGAGAAATAAGAAGTTTCTCGAAGAGTACGGCTACACGGTTAAGATTGTTGAGGGTGTCTTTGATTGTGCACGCTGGTATGACTCAGGACATAAAAACGTTTGCGCTCCTATCGGGGTATTCTTCACAGAGGAGCACATCGAGCAACTATACAAAGCTGGTGTGATCGGTCTCGATTTTGGGTTTGACAATGACCCAGCAGGGCGGAACGGAATCAGGAGAGCTATCAAGAGGGCTAAGTACAAGTTCGACATTCATGTTCTTGTTTACCCTGATGGTAAAGATGCTGATGACTGTACCAAAGAAGAGCTTGATGAAGTAGACAGAAACAAGATGCCATACAAAGAGTGGTTAAAACGGTTTGGGGAGGAACAAGAATGATTGTTGATAAAAGAACGTATGAGGAGCTTGGCAAACTATATGAAGAAGGCGGAAAAGAGGAAGTCATCAAGCAGATAACAGAGGTGGTCGAACATTCTGAGGATCACCCTTTAATGCTACTTTTAGAGTTACTACCAGACAACAAAGGAAATATCGCAAAAGTAGCCTCAACAGATGACCTGATCGCTCATGCTAATCTGTACATCAAGGATGCTGGCAAAACTGATTATATTCACATCAAAGAAATAACAAATCATAAAGACCAGATCGAGTCATTAGAGGCATTTCACAATAAATCAATTGACGAAATTCTCGCAGACTTTCAAAAAGAGGTCGAAGAAGATGAGTAAGCGAAAAGCTCCTATTCACTTTGGTCGCCTAGGAGACAATATCTCGTTTGAGCACTACGCATTAGATAAGATCGGAGAGATGCCATCCATTTATGAGAACACATACAAGAACCCTTTGCTATTAGCTTACATGTACTACACAGAGGGGTTATCCACAATCGAGATAGCTAACATGCTTGGATGTGAACAGAGAACTATCAGGCGGTACATGAACAAGTACGGACTCAGAAGGTTTACTAAAGACTTTAGCTTGCTGGTCATGTACCACGGAGTTGAGGGAGCTTTGAAGATTCAAGACCCGACCTTCTATGATATAACAGGGAAATAAGGAGGACGCAAAATGTGTAAAGTTTGTTTCGTTCAGTTGCACAACCACAGTTGTTACTCGGAAAGGGATGCACACTCCCGAATAGATAAACTAATTGACCGAGCAATAGAGAATAAACAAAAAGCCATCGGGCTCACAGATCATGGAGCCATGCATGGTATTCCTGAGTTCATGAATCTCGCAAAGCAAAAAGGCATTAAGGGTATCGCTGGCTTTGAAGGTTACATGACAATGGGAGACAGAGCTGATAAAACCGAGAAGCATTACCACCAGTTGCTACTTGCTAAAAATGAAACAGGGTTTAGAAACCTGATGAAGTTGTCCTCAATAGGATTCATTGACGGGTTTCATGGTAGACCACGCTTTAGCTTTAATGACCTCGTAAAACACTCTGAGGGTGTCGTAGTAACGAGTTCTTGCTTGGCTGGTGTTATCCCTCAAGCTATCCTTAATGGCGAACACAAGCAAGCTATTAAGCTAATTAGACAGTTCGATGCATTGGGAGACTTTTACCTTGAGGTGCAACCAACTCCAATGTCTGAACAAAAGATGGTTAACGATTTTCTTTTCAAGGCTTCACTTGAGGAAGATGTACCCCTTCTAGCCACCTGTGACGTTCACTATGTAGACCAGCAGGACATGACGGCTCATATGGGGATGCTTTGCCTAGCAAGGAAAGCAACAATGGATGATCCACCAATGTATCCTAGCGAGGAAAGCTACTGGCTCAAAGGTAGCAAGCAAGTATTCTTGGACTTTATCAATCAAGGTTACCCAAAAGACCAAGTTATCGAGGCAATGAATAACACTGGCAAGGTTGCCGACAAGGTTGACTTTGATCTCAAGAAGGACAAAGACCTATTACCTGTTTTCCCTTTGGAGGGAGACACAACGAGTTTGAAACACATTCAAGCTATGATCAAGGACGGTCTCAAGAGGAAGATACCAAAGATCACAACCACTTACATTGAACGTGTCAAGTTTGAGCTAGGAGTCATTTCTCAAAAGGGTTACATTGACTATTTCCTTATTGTGGCTGATGCCATCAAGTGGTGCAAGGAACAGGGAATTTTGATCAACTTTGGTCGAGGCTCTGGAGCTGGCTCTCTTGTGGCTTACCTACTGGATATCACAGAGGTTGACCCTATCAAGCATGGTCTCTTCTTTGAAAGATTCCTAGATATCACTAGACAGAAGATGCCCGATATTGATACAGACATTCAGTCAGAGCGCCGCCACGAGTTGTTCACTTACCTTAAAGAGAAGTACGGATACAACCGAGTTGCTCAAGTGACTAACTATACAAAGATGTCTGCTAAGTCAGCCTTTAAGAATGCCTTGATGATTTATGACGTACCATTCGGAAAGTCTCAAGAGATCACAAATTTGATCCCTGACAACATGCTCATCGAGGAAGTATACAATGTGGTACCAAAGCTGGCAAAGATGAGAAAAGAAACAGTCGAGACAAAGCAAGGTAAGAGGATTCCTCTGGAGGATGTTTTCAAGATGGCAGAAGCCTTTGAGGGTGTTATCAGTAATACATCAATCCATGCTGGCGGCATTCTTATTACACCTGATGACTTGACAAACCATTTCCCTTTACACGGAACCAAAGAGGAGACGGCTGTCCAGTGGAACAAAGATGACGTAGAAGAAATGGGCGGAGTCAAGTTTGACTTCCTCGGTTTGAAAACATTGTCAATCGTTGGATCATGCCTAGAGTCAATTCACATAGAAACAGGAGAGTATCTGGATATTTACGAGATCGCCAGAAGAGCAGACGATCCAGCGGTGTATGAGCGCATCTCAAAAGGATTGACAAGCAACTCCTTTCAGTTTAACTCAAGTGGAATGCGTGACTTGTGTAAGCAAGTTCAACCTACTGAGTTTAAACACATCGTGGCGATCAATGCTTTGTACCGTCCACCAGCTTTAGCCTCTGGAGATACTTGGAGATATGCCAACATCAAGAATGGCAGAGAGGAAGAGCGATACAGCCATCCAGAAGAGGTAGAGATCACGGGTGAAACTTACGGGGTTATAACTTATCAGGAACACGTTATGCAACTTGTTCATCATTTTGCTGGCTGGGATTACGGACGAGGTGATAAACTCCGCAAGATGAGTGCTGAGCAACTTGAGGGCTTGAGAGATGAATTTGTAAGAGATTGTTTTGGAAATGGTTATGGTTCATACTCTGAGGAAATGAGCCAGCTTTGGGATCGAATCGTCCAGTATATGGGTTACGGGTTCAACAAGTCTCACGGAGTAGCGTACTCCATGCTTACTTACCTGACAGTATACCTTGAGCATTACTATCCAGAACACTATATGTCTGCGATTCTAACAAGTAAAATGTCAGATCAAGAAACCCTCGCCAAAGTATTCCAAGACATTAAGAGAGAAAACTTTGAAGTCATTGCACCAGATGTGAACAAGTCAGAGCTTTCATTCGTTGCCTCTCAAGGTCGTATCATCTTCCCAATGGGGATGATAAACGGAGTTGGTGAAAAAGCTGTAATCGAACTATTGGAGAACAGACCATTCACATCACTAGATGACTTGTTTGATAGAGTCAATAAAAGAGTTGTAACTAAACGAGCTATGAAGCCATTAATCTTTGCAGGAGCATTTGACAGTTTGCACCCTGAGTTGACTCGTAAAGAAATATATGTTAAGTACCTCGAACTCAAGAAAGACCCAAAGAAGACAATCGAGGAAGCTAGAAACATGGAGTGGAACGAAAACATTATGGCTGATGAGGAAAAAGAACTCTTAGGTGTTTATGTAACTCACAACCCAATGGATAAATACCATCTCAAACCTTGGAGCTCATTCCCTGATGGAGTTAAGGGAGCATTCACAGCAGGGCAAATCTCAAAGATAAAAGCATTTAACGACAAAAACGGTAACCGCATGGCTTTTGCTACTTTGGATACCCAAGAGGGTGTAAGAGAGCTTGTCATCTTTAGCCACATCTACGGTTCAAATAGTGACACCATCAAGAAAAATAAAAAGGTAATGGCAGAAGGCAAACGAGACGGAGAAAAGCTGATTGTCGATACCATCAAGGAGCTGGACTAATTGGCAAGAGCAGACTACCCACTAAAGAGGGCATCTTATTCACAATTAAACACCTTCATGAGTTGCCCTCATGAGTTTTACCTCACTTATATTGATGGTCAGAGATCAAACGGAAACAAGTACACCATTGCAGGAAGCAACCTCCATGAAGTCTTCGAGGCACACAGCAGGGCTCAAAAGAATGATACTGAGCTAACCAGAAGAGACCTCATGAAAATGTACAACCAAGGTGTAAGGCAATACGATAAGAAAATGTTTATCGACAAGGAAGACTTCCACAAGATGTACGAGAAGGGTGTCAGCGCTTTAGATAACTTCTTGGAGACCTACTCCAACGAGGCGGCACCATGTTTTGTAGAACGTGAATTTGTCGCAGACATTGGAGAGGGCATCCCTCTTATGAAATCCTTTGTGGACAGAATAGATGGAGATAAGGATGACCCATCTAGTTGGATCGTGACAGATTATAAAACAGGATCAAACCCTAAGAGTAAGAAATACTTACAAGATGATTTACAACTAGGTTTGTACGTTGCTCAGATTCACTCCGAGTTTGGAGCATACCCAAAAGCTGTACAATTTTATCACCCTGTTATAGATAAATTCCAGACAGCAATCCATCAAGGTGAAGGAGTATATAGGTTCACCAATCAGCGTGCTCCAGTGGTTGAGTTCTCTGTCTCAGATATCCTAGTGAGAACCAAGGGTGTTGTCGATGATATTATTAAAGCTGTAGAGACAAACAATTTCCCTAAAAACATTAGAGCGTTTGAATGTAAATTCTGTTTCAAGTTTCAGGATGGTTCATGCAAACCATTTGAGCAAACTGGATGGGGTGCGCTATGAAGAAGCGTAACGGTAAGTTCAATGCCACCAAAACAGAGATTGACGGAATAGTATTTGATAGCAAAGCAGAGGGAGAATTTTACTTATGGCTCCAAGATGTGCAACCATTCTTTGGTTTTACTTACGAGTTGCAACCTGAATACGTCCTTCTTAGAAAAACTGTCAAGCATGGTCGAACATTCAACCCAATCAAGTACAAGTCGGACTTTCTTCTCACATTCCCTTGCGGAACAAAGTTGGTCATAGATGTCAAGGGGATGCTTACTCCAGAGTTTAAGTTAAAAGAAAAACTATTCTTCGCAAACTTCGATGAGGAACTGATCTGTGTCTCTAAGAGTAATATAGATGGTGGATGGATCAGGGAGCCAAACCTTAAGCATAACCGCAAGATCAGGAAAGCTCAAAAGGAAGGCGATCTCAAGAAGGTCGAGAGATTGGGCGATCCATTACCAGATTTTAAAACTGAATTAGTTGCTAGGTTCCTATCAAAAAGTATTGACTAAAAGTATGACCAAGGTTATACTAGAGACACACCAAGGAGGAAAAACATGAATAGTTTAAGAGAGTTAGACCAGTTCCGAGCGAAGATATCCAAGAAGGTTCAACCCATCACGAGAGACCAAAGCGAAGATCGTTTTCTAGTCGGTGGCTTCATTAGAGGCGATGAAGAGTGCGGCTTCAAGTTATTGAAGAGATATGCTGATGTGGTTTCGTACATCTACAATGTACCCCACAAGCCAAAGAACCGAGCAGGCTCAACCATTACAATTGATTGGACAGCCCAAGACAAAGAGGATTTATTCCAAGAAATTATGATGCACTTCTTCCAGCTATGTTATGAGTATGATGTCACCCAAGGAACCTTTGCGGCTCTGATCATCGGTAAGCTACATAACAGAGTATACAATACATTCTTCAATGCTGTAGCTGACACGAAGATCAACGAGAAAGCACTACCAGAGGGTGTAGACTTCATTGATGAGGTTCGCTCCATCTTGAACACTGAGGAAGACGAAAAAGAGATCACAGCAGAGACAGCCAACTTGTACGCCGCCTTTAATAGCTTGACAGATTTACAAAAGCAAGTTATCAACCTCATCGTTATTCGAGGGTGGTCTCTCAAGGAATCATCTGATGAGCTTGGAATGTCAAAGCAAGCAACACGGCAGGCAAAAGAACGAGCAATTAAAAATATGAGGGATTACCTCGAAGGGATGGAGATCAAATGATGGAGTTTCCTCACTTACAGCAACAAGGAAAATACCTGAGAAGTGTTACCGTCAACGATGTCAACTCAGGGCAATTGCCAATTGGCTATATGCACTATGAGATTAGACGAGACAAAATGAAAGATATAGAACTCGTCATAGAGTGTATGGAAAGTGAGGAGGTTTTTATCCTCGATAAAAAACACATCCCATTTCTGGAGCAACTTATCAGCGATCTCAAGGAGGTAACAAAGTAATGGCAGAAAAATATGAGCGTCACATCAAAGTATTAGACAAAGGGTATGTACGGTACAAAGATCACATGGGGAGCGATCTCACAGTAGCAAACGCCGCTAGGGTTTCATACCACAATGAGTCCTTAGAGTTAACCGAGGCAGATGCACGACTAATCAGGTTCCTAGCCAGAGAGGGTCATACTTCACCGTTTAGACACGCTACATTGCAACTCGAAATGTATGCACCTCTTATGGTTGCACGCCAGCATTGGAAGTACGTTGTCGGCTCTGACCACACAATGGACGCATGGAACGAAGGCTCTCGAAGATATGTAAACGATGATGTAGAGTTTTACCTTCCTTTACCTCACCAATGGAGAAGTGCTCCAGAGAACTCTAAGCAGGGATCAGGAGAGCCACTCGAAAGAAAAGTAGGAGAAAGACTTTCAGTGTTCTTATATGAGCACCAGCTCGAAGGGATTGAACTTTATGAGGATGCCTTGAAAATGGGAGTATGCACCGAGCAAGCAAGGCTATTCTTACCAGCTTACGGATTGTACGTTCGCTACTGGTGGACTGGAAGCCTACAAAGTATCTGTCATTTCCTAGCCCAACGACTTGAGGAAGATAGTCAGGTAGAAATTCAAGAGTATGCCAAGGCGGTTCTTGTTATTGCTAAAGAGCTTTTCCCTACAGCGGTTGAGCAATTCGTCAAGGCGGAAGAATCATGACGAGGCGGCTTAAGGAGTTGCCTCTCTGGATATACGTCTGGTGGGTTCTGAAAAGGCAAGACCTGATTGACAAATATACGAAACTATAAGGAGGCAATACTCATGAGTTGTTACCATTGCAAATTTGCCAAAGACTTTAAAGACATGCCCCGTACAGGAGAACAAGCAAGATGCGCCAAGGCAGAGGAGATGTTCGGTGGAGAACGCTGGGTTGATGTAAGACGCTCGGAGAAAACTGGCAAGCTATTGAAACCAAAGTGTGGACAATATGAGAGCGCCGCCGAGGAAATTCTCAGCATGAAGAGATCAGATATTCTTAAGTTGTCAACTAAGAAGGTTCCACTCATCAAATGCGCTAGTTGTCATGGCAAAGGAAAATTAGTTGTCAACATTGGTGGCACTCGTGAGTATACCACTTGTGATCGTTGTCACGGTAGAGGAGGGTTCGACAAATGACATTGCTGACTGTGATCTTAGTATCCCTCTACTTTATAGTTTCAGTTTCTGGATTTGTACTTGCTAGGGTTCTCGATGAGGATAAATTCGAGTTCAATGTTCACCTTGTTGTCTCTATATTGTTAGTTGTATTCATGCTTTATACACTAGGAGGAAACTAAATGACTTTATTCGTAATGTGGATAGTATTCATTGTCGGAATACTTGCTTGTATTTCAACCGTGATCGAAATTATAAACTCTAAGGGCATCAAGACGGTCGTCTGTATGGTTGCTTTGTTCCTCAATGTTATTACCACAGTCATTCTATACCACATAGTTATTCACGGCGGCTTTAACTTATGACATTCTTTTTAACTTTCCTAGCTGGGCTTGCGGTTGTGGCATTCCTGTTTGTATATGTCACACTGCTTGCCTTGGCAGGCAAACTCATTAGCATACTACTAAGTAAAGGAGCGATACTGTATGACAAGTGGCGCTGGGGAAGAAAAGACGATCTCGGTTAGAAATAAACTCTTTGAGTTATATGACTATATAGAAGCAAGTGCAGATATACCAGCAGATGTAAAAGCAATGTTAAAAGAAAAAACATCAAAGTTAGCCCATCAAGTATCACGTATTCACGATAACCTTGAGGAAGCAGAAAAAAACCAGTGGGGTATTGATGTTGCAATGGATGAAATAGGTGACGAGCTTTATTTTAATGGAGTGTATACCCATGAAGTATAACCTCTACAGCATCCAACAATGGAGATGGACAGCTTACTCAAAGAAGCTAAAGGAAGACATCTCCAGAGAGCTAGACCTTGGAGAGGCATCGCCTCGGAGGACTTCTTCTGAGCACATCTGTTTGTACGGTGCCCCGATGCTTATGGACTTTAATGTTAACACTGGAGAGCTTTCTGTCTGGTCAGCCAGCAAAACAAAGAACGCCAATGGAAGAACGTTCACAATAAAAGAATTGACGGTCATTGAGTTTTTCTTTCAACAATGGGTATTAAACAACCTTAGTGACTTCAAGGAGGAGAAATGATGTCGATACCTTTAGATATGTTTTATAAGCAACTTCCTGATATAGCTTTCTATGGCAAGCGCAGAAGCGGAAAAGACGAGGCGGCAAGGATCATCAACAAGATGGGGTTCCTCACCTACCAAGTGTCGTTCGGTAAACATTTAAAGCACCATTTCCACTCAACCTTTCCAGATATTCCAATGGAGCCAAAGCCAGTAGAAAAACTGATTGAGTACGGTCAAGATATGCGGAAGATTGATCCTGATGTGTGGGTCAAGAAAGCGAAACTAGAAATGGAAAACGTTAGAGCTTTTAACAATCCAAGACGCTCACTCGTTAATACTGATTGCAGGCAACAAAATGAGTACGACTTCTTAAAGTCACAGGGGTTTATCTTTGTGAGGATAGACTCTTTAAAGACAATCAGAATCGAGAGAATGCTCAACCTCGGGGAGACAATCAGTCCAGAGTATTTAAGTAACGAGACAGAGAATACCCTTGACGGTTTTGAGCCTGATTATGTTATCGATAATAATGGAACGTCTGATGAATTAGCTAGTGAGATAACTGAACTGGTCTACAGGATACAAGGAGGAACCCTGTAATGTGGAAATGGCTGGAGAGTTTATTTTACAACAAAGCACTTATCACCACTGAGCTTGTCGAAAAAGATGAGGCACTAAGACAGGTCTATGATGCTTGGATGCATGACAGGAGCCTCCTCAATGGTGCGCAACTTGAGCTGAAAACTTCAAGGGATAAAATCGAGGAGCTTGATAAACTTTTGCGGGTTAAAAAAGTTGAGATATGGACAAAAGAGAATCAACTAAAAGCCTTTGTTCACTTAAAAGAACAAGGTGACCTACAAAGAAAAGAAATGCAGGAAAGAATAGACGAGTTGGAAAACGAGGTTTATGACCTTACAGTAAAACTAAAGCAAGCAGACCAAGTTTAGTGCACCCTTCTGGGGTGTATTTTTTTTGTCGAAAATAAATTGGTATATTTTTAAGAAAAGTGTTGCACTCTGGACAGGCTTCATCTATACTATGTATTAACAAGGTAATACCACAGCATTACCAACACGAA
>Ga0207655_1000512_pt1 | contig 49446 bp, 57 predicted proteins | sample KBSM44metaG_FD_184398 | JGI IMG/M metagenome (GOLD analysis project Ga0207655, IMG submission 184398) | Miscanthus rhizosphere microbial communities from Kellogg Biological Station, Michigan, USA - KBS M4-4 metaG (SPAdes) (version 2) | ecosystem: Host-associated > Plants > Roots > Rhizosphere >...
GAGAATCCAGTGTTGCCAAGATAAATGTGGCGATTGAGGATAATACCGTCCGTACAAACTTGAAGGCCTTGTTTGATTTTTCTAAACAGATTTAATCTTGCACGGAGGACTATGTCCTCCTTCTTTCTTTTATAAATGTAAATATATGTGAGGGAGTGTTAGTATGACAGATATTGTATTATCAGTTCAAAAAACAGCACAGGAGTTTTTGGGCAATTTGGAGAAGATTGATGTCACTTCTGTAAAACTGATTATCGAGGGTTTGGCTTCGGACTCACTTACAGAAAGTGACAAACAACACGCTGTTGAAGCTGTGAATGATTGGGAACGCATCACAATACAACGCATCGAGGATAAAGTTCGTACTATCAGTGACTTCTTGGGTCAAATTAATGATCGTCGTAGGTGCGTTTTATTGTCGAGAGACACGTACCAAGACACATCCTTCATGAACCAAGACTTCTTTTATCTCCTAAAGGGTCTTGCAAGAGATGTGAATCTTACTCAACTATTCGATGAAACAGTGGACTACATCAACGAGTTAAAGACTAAGGTTATCTCTGTTGGTAGAATGGAGTTCAAAAGTCAACATGACATGTTCCTTCATACGCGTGCAGAGCAAGTAAACAACTACAGAATCATGAAGATGTTACTCGTTGCAGATTTGAGACTGAGGGATGAAATGACTAAACATCCAGATATTGTATCCTTCCTTAAATCTCTAAAGGATTTGAAAAGGAATATGACAAAAACAAAGAAGAGCATCACTTCCATGGCGAATATAGCCAGAATCAATGTGACTGCTTCATCTCCAGAGAACAGGGAGTCTTTAATCAAGCTATACAAAACTCTATCAGTATGAGAATAAAATGTAAGGAGTGTTCTGTGTATGAGTAAAGAAGGAAAAATAATATTTATGAATTACATGGGGGTGTCAGAGACTCCTGTTTCTAAACTTGTTTCAGCTATCTCTGAATTGGAGTTTTTTCCTGAACTGGATGATGTCACAAGCATGATGCGACAAAAGCTAGAGTCTTATTTTGCAAATGTAGAACCTAAAGACAACAAAAAATGGTTGGATGGGGTTACGTATTATTCGAATGGTCTTTGCACAACTCCAGGTGCTAGCACCTACATCGCCATATTACCTTGGGTAAACACCTCAGAGGTTCCGGATCTTAAGGTTGCTCAAGAAAAGAGAGATAGAAAAGAGCTAAGTGACGCAATAGATGGGTTTTGCTATTGGAATCAAGAAAAACGGTACTGGTATAACTTACAACTACGTATCACATCTAGTTTACCTGTGACACCTGCATTGAAGCTATTAACAAAGAAGAAATACACTCAGTTGGTGCAATTGTCACAATTGGATCGTGATGACCAAATACCAGCAACTTTTGACAAACGGAAATTTAACCTAGAGCATGTTGCATGTATGATGCTGGATGACTTTATTGTAGTATCTTGGGAGGTTCTTGGTAAGAGTGTAAAAGAAAGAAATTTTCACGATCCATACGAAAATATGCGTGACTCTGACTTCCAACTCAAACTTGCTGAAACGATGGCACAAGTATTTGGAAACCTCCGTACGAACTACCAGGAGGTTACCAGTCGTTATCGTGACCCTCTTGATTACATCGGTTGGTATGACCTTGACTTTGTTCAACGAGCCAAATTGGTGTGGACAGCTATTGAAGCACTTGACGATCTGACCAAAGACTCAGAGTATAGACAGATATTTGTCGCTGCTGGTCTACTACTAAAATAAGAAAAGACCACCCTTAGCACTGGGGTGGTCTTTTCTTATTCTTGGACTTCACAACAGGAATTTTACTTTCAGATGACTAGGATTTTCTACTGCTGCAAGTTTATGCAAGCTGGGGTATGACTCTTCTCCTCCTGCAATAAGTAACGCAAACATAGAATTACTCTTGGCCATCACCCCTAAGGCTTTGCGGACGAATTGTACCTCTTGTCCATACTCAATCACATGACTTAAAAACTTGAGACATGAATCATGTACATTATCCAAGATCTGTTTTTCTTCGAGACTGGGATTACTCTTAGAAATATTTTCGATCAATTTATGTTTTTCCGACACATACTCTATGATGGCTACACGCAGGTCTATGTTACTAACCTCGTCTACATAAACTAAATTCTTTATTTGCTCAATGATAGGTCTGTCTGCTCTCACCACACCTGTAGCTTCTTCAAAAGATGGTATTTGGATCAGAGGTTCTTCTACCTTGGCCATATTCGTGCAAATCTCGTATGCTTCGCGATCGTGGCGATAAACGGCCAGATCCAGTAGTTCTTGTAATAGCGTTGTTTGACCATAATCGTGCACCGTGGTTATGCTAAGGCCCAGTTCTACAAGTGTTCGTACATGACTGCTATTAGAAAGGGCGTATGAAATGACGGATCTGCCATTGCTATCCTTCGCATACATATCAGCACCCTTATCAACCAGGTACTTTATCTTCACAGATAAATCCTTTTCTGCGTCACATGTTACCATTAGTGCAGTAGTCCCATCGGCATTGGGATAATTGATATCTATCCCTTTGCTCAGAATAGAGTCCATTATCAAAAAATCTGAGTTGACTGTAGTCCGATCATTTGCGGCAAACAAAGTGAGCATAGATTTACCATGTTCGCTAAGAACTTTCAGATCCTCTGCGCTGCAAAACTTTTCTAACATATCCGCTAGATCAGGAACAATTCTTAGTCCTGAGAAAAGCAAATTGGACTTGCCTTCTTTGTTAAGAAACTTTGCTCCATTTTCGATTAAAAAATAGACAATGTCTTTGTTCCAAAAATTTTTGACATTGGGTGGGACGAACACATATGATAGGATGCTATAGTGCTGTTCCAGATCACTAAAGTCCATACCACCCTGTCTCAGCCTTTCTAGGCATAATCCCAACGACAACAAATCTTGTCTTTCTACAGATCCTGCTACTTGTGTATATATATCGCTTATTGCTAACATGAACACAACACTCCTTAAATAATTGTATTACGATTATAACATTTGCCACCAAAGATGTCAATATTAAGCATATCGGCGTTCTGTACATAAAGGGCAGATTGACCTTTCATACTCCTTTGGTGTATAATAAATTAAAAGATAATGTAAGGAGTGTTATCAGAATGTCAATAGATAAATTCAAGGAGTGTGTAGACTCCGGGGATACACTGGGTGCTATTCTAGCCCTTGATAATTTAGACTTGAATAAACCCCATAGGGCCCTAAAAGAGGATACACCTCTTACTTATGCAACTAAAGTAGGGAACAGAGGTGTTGTTGCAGCACTCCTCTCAAAGGGTGCAGATGTAAACTTGGAGGGTCGCAACGAAACATATGCTTTGCATTCAGCCATTGAAATCAAGGATCTTGAGATGGCAAAAATGCTGTTGGATGCTAAGGCTAATACAGAAGTGAAAGATTACCTCCAACGTACACCACTACACTACGCTGTGATATATGGAATGTTTGATGTGGTGCAAATACTACTAAATCTAGGCTCAGATATCAATGCACTAGATAGTGACTTTGAATGGACTCCTTTGCATTTGGCCGCGTATCATGGACACGCCCACATAGCTGAAATCTTGATACAACATGGGGCTGACCAAAGTATACTGGATTCAGACTTTGACACTGCATTGGATGTTGCCACCTGGAATGAATCCCTCGAGGTTGTCAACATATTAAATCTCTCTAAAATAGGGAAAGAGCACCCCTGACACGGGTGCTCTTTCTTCTTATGTGGGCATACTATCCTCTGTAATATGTCCATGTGATTGTAGTAGTTGTATGGAGCCACTTTTATTGAATCTGTATGCCCAGTTAACGGGACTATCCCCTCTTTCATTCTTTATGAAGGGGTCTGCTCCCACCTTGAGTAGTATGTCTACACCTCCGATGAAGTCACTGTGCACTGCTGTGAAAAGAGGAGGAGATCCCTCATGATTTGGCGCATTCACAAAGGAACCAAGATCTATAAGCCTTTGTGTTATATCTTCCTGATGAAAATAAATAGCACAATCCAGTGGAGATGATAGTCCCTGATAAAAATTCTTGTCATTCACATTGACACCATGCTCGATGAGCAAGTCCACACACGATAAATGTCCACTTTCTATGGACACAAACAAAGCGGATTCCCCATCTACATTCACATGGTCAATCTTAGCCCCACCCTGTAAAAGTAACTTGGCACTCTCGACGTTTCCATTTGCACAGGCAATATGCAGTGCTGTCATACCAAAAGATTGCTCAGCATTTACATCAGCACCTTTTGATAAGAGTAAGTTTATAGCAGATTCGTCACCGTACTGAGCACACAGCATGAGCGCAGTTCTATCTCCCTCACATTTCACATAGTTCACATCTGTTGCGCCTTCAATAATGAGCAATGTTTTTAATGTGTCCCCTTCTGCAATAGCTTCCTTTAGACCTTGATCCCACATAACATATACACTCCTCACATTTCTATTTATATATCCATTCTATCACATGGCAGAGATAACGTCAAGATCGATAGTAAGCAGTGTGGATATCTATGGATTGGATCTGCAGGGAATCTCATCATACATTCTTTTCTCTATCATACCAACTATCTCGACATGCCCCTTCCGCCTAGCAACATCTAGTGGGGTTTCCCCTTTAGTGGTTACTACATTGGGATCTGCACCTGCGTCTAGGAGCATTTTAACTCCACAGATATACCCAGCTTCGGATATTGTGTGTAGGGGCCTGTATCCTTGTACGTTTGACGATTCAATGTCAGCACCCCACTGCAATAGCAATTTTATCCCTTCCCCAAAACCATGCTGGCATGCGAGGTGTAAAGGTGTTTCTTTATTGTCATTTTGTGCATTAACATACACACTCGTCTCCAGCAGAATCCTTACAACTTCCGTATCTTTGCTAAACATAGAACGATGAAGAGGTGTACAACGACTCTTACTTCGAGCATCAACATTTGCTCCAGCTTTTATGAGTGAATGTACCACTTCTAGGCTACTACACTCAACAGCATTGTGTAGGGGTTGCCATCCCCAATAGTCTGGCTGGTTCGCATTCGCCCCTGCACATAGCAGTAAGTCAACCACCTCGACATCATTTTCATATACAGCATCATGTAGCGGTATCTGATAGTTTACATTGGCCCCTTTTTGTATTAGTGCAGCAATGAGGCTGTTATTCTCACCAAAACGTATTGCATATGTGAGAGGTGTGTAAAGACAGTCATCTGACCCAGTAAATATCTGGTCTATATCGGTATCTGCCAAAACTAGTATGGCTCCCAACACATTTCCAGTATCTACACAGTCTTTGAACTCTCTCAGTTTCGTTTCGTGCAGTTTGTTTGTCCCCATTGTAGCACCCCTCACCCTCTTCTATTCACCCAGATAGTTATGTATTTACTACACCATATGTAAGGGTCGCCTGTGTTTTCCAATACCTTGGGACAGGCCTATTGGAAAGAGTTATTAGTGTCTACCCCTGTTCTCCTATATCAAAATATCTCTCTAACATTTGCAACAATTATAATCATTGTGTCTTGGGCAACGGAAGCCCCTCTGAGATTATATGTGTCACTGCGTCTAGCTCTGTGTATTGCAAGGATAACATGGCCATTCCGTCCAAGTCAAGAGACAAACGTAGGCAAGAACACAAAAGGGGCCCTCAAAAGAGGGCCCCTCTATGTAGTAGTTTTAACAGAACTACCTGCTTCGATCAGTAAATCTTCGATATCCTTATACCCATCCTTCGAAGCGTACATCAAAGCAGTCCAACCACGGGCATTCTCTATCTTCACATCAGCACCTGCGTCCACTAGTACCTCTACAATGTCCTTGTAGCCATTTTCGGTGGCGTAATGCAGAGATGTCCAGCCATGACGTTCCTTGGAATCTACATTTGCGCCCGAATTGAGTAGAAGTGCTACTAGATCTTTATGTCCTCTAGTCGTTGCGATATGAAGAGGTGTCCTTCCATCATTTCTTTGCGTGTTAACATCTGATCCGTATTCCAATAAGATCTTAGCTAACTCTATCTTTTCTCGGTCACAAGCAAGATACAATGCTGTACAGTCATGCAGATCTTTCATGCTTACATCGGCACCGGCCTCAAGTAGCATTTTCGCGATGTTCATATCCTCTGCAAGGTGTAAAGCAGACCCATCACTGAACATCTGGATATTGACATCTGCACCCGCTTTGATAAGTACATCAGTTACATCTGTGTAATCTTTGTCTGCAGCATAATACAGGGCAGTCCACCCAAAATTATCCGTCCCGTTCATATCTGCACCCATACCAATAAGTGTCTCAACGACACTTGCTAAACCATGGAGAGCTGCATAAGTCAGCATCGTGTCTCCATCCAGTTCCTTATATCTGAAATTCAAGTCACTAATAGATTGGCATGCAAGGATTGCACCAAGCACATCACCCTCGTAAACAAAGTCTCTAAACTTTTTGATAGACATTGCCAAACACTCCTTACACCTAATTTATATGACTCTATTGTACCATACAAACCTCCCTAGATGCAAGAGTTGATTTCCGGACACGGATCTGGCCATCCCAAAGGTTGGAATGGCCAGCATCATATATATATGATAAGGAGTGTTTGTAGAAATAATTATACCACGTAGACACTCTTTTTGTCAAGGAATCGGTGACCGTGACGTGCTGATGCAAAATACAGTGCGCTCACCTTAGGGTTGTTTCTTGGCTTCACATTGGAGCAATACCTCAGCTACGTCTTTGTGTCCTAGTTTATGGGCAATATGCAGTGGGGTCCAGCCATTTTTGTCCACAATTTCAATATCAGCACCATACTCTAACAACAGTGTGATCACATCTCTTCTTCCCTCTTCGGATGCATAATGAAGTGCCGTCTTTCCGTAGTCATTTTCCAAATCAGTACATGCCTTGTGTTCTAGTAGTATTTTTACTAAATCATATGTGCCTGTACTCGAAGCAAAATGCAGGGGTGTGTAATTGAGTGTATTTTGTCCATTCACCTCTGCACCAGCCTCAATAAGCGCTGACACGACGGTACTTGATACATCACGGTTGACTGCATAAATCAAGGGGGTGTCGCCATACAATTCTACATATACACTGTTAAGGTCTTCTATATTCTGCATCGCTATGAGAGAACCAAGGACATCCCCATTATCTGCACATTCTCTAAACATTTTTATGGACATTAGGACACTCTCCTTTACATGTAATAAACAAACGAAACTGGAAGCCTTACTCTTGGTTTGTCATTTTGGCTTCATGTTCATGCAACAGCTTCACAATATCCATGTACCCAAATGAATTTGCAATATACAGCGGGGTCCAGCCATTGTTGTCTGCTATCCGGTGATCTGCCTCATGTTCTAGCAACATCTCCACTACATGATTTTGCCCTGATTGGCATGCGTAGTTTAGTGCCGTTTTTCCATTCGTTCCGGAAATGTCTACTTGTGCGTTTTCATCCAAAAGCGTTCGCACTATATTGCTGAATCCCATGTGTGAGGCATAATGTAGTGCCACTCTCCCATGGTCATCTTGTATATCTGTTTGCGCACCGTATTCCAAGAGCATCATCACAATGTCTTCAAATCCCGCATGTGAGGCATAATGTAAAGCAGTTGTTTGCGTTGCATTCTGCGCATCCACATTGACACCTTTTTCAAGTAATGTCAATACAACGGCAGGTGATTGATCGGATGTTGCATACATTAGAAGTGTATCGTCGGCCAGTTCCACGTAGCTTCTGTCCAAATCTTGTATATCTTCTAGGGCAAGAATAGCACCCAAAACATCCTCATTGTTTGCACATTCCTTGAACCTTTCTATAGACATCAAATCACTCTCCTAGGACAACAAATATAACTAGTATACCATTTATTTTTCTACCAAGTCAAGAAACAACATACATGTGTCGGAATGGATGATGATGATGAGTTGTATTCGGGCGATAAGAGCAACCAGGCCACCCTTAGATAAGGATGGCCTTTCCCATACATTACTCCTCAAATACGACAGCATGTGTTCGATCTGCCATTTTATAAACAAACTCGAGTATGCTTTTGTCATCACTCATGATCTGCTTTGCCTGATTTCCACCTGTAGTATAGAGCAATATAAATGCTGCCCCCGCATATAAGGAATTTTCAGTCTTTAGGTGGAGAAGTGCATTACTCAAGTATGCTACAATAACAATCAGTATCTTTTCTTTCTCGTCAGTCGTGGTGGCAGCTTTAAAATTTGCAACTGCCTCTTTTGTCTTGCGTATTAATGCTTTCCGTTCCTCAAGTGCACTGTACTCAATAGCAAATCGGCCGTTCATGAGAGCAACTACATTGGCCTCTTCGCATTTCCAGGGCTCTGTTTTTTCTTCAAAAGTGGCAATCTTCAAATCTGGTTGCTCTTTATGAGCCAGATCAGCCAGATACATGTAGAAATCCTTGTTATTTAACGAAATGGCTTCTGCAAGCATAGCTTGCAATGTGGTGTTGTGTTCCATCGAGGAGTGCGGGGCTAAAACTAAACCCCATTTTCGAAAAGTCTCTATATACTCCTTATTTTGCATCGAATGGAGTGCAACAGACTGTCCTCCACTATCGGTAGCGTTGACATCCGCTCCCCATTCCAATAATCTACTTACTATAGGATAATTATTCTGTATGGCACAAGCCCCCATCAACAAGGTTCGGCCGTCGCTATCTCGACCACTCAAATCTACATCAAATTCCTTCAGTAAATCTAGGATATCAACACGTCTTCGTTTAATTATATAGCGTAGAATCTCGTCCTTCAGTTTAGGAACATCTTTTTCAAGACGTATCCGTATTACATCCAATATGCCTGGCAGCATCAGGAAGTTTGAAGATATGAACAGACTAGAGCCATCGTCTTCCCAAGTAAGTTGCGCCCCATTTCTTGTTAGAAATTTTGCCAGTTCGAGATTCCATGTACCACTTACTGCTATACGCATTTGTAGTTGCAATGGGCTTCTTGGCATATCCTTGAAATCCATTCCCATTTCTTTTAAAGACTCAAGGCATATAGCAAGTTTCAGTAAATCTCCCGTCTCCACACTTTCGTAAATTGTATGATACAATGCATCCAACGCCTGACTCGACATACACAACACTCCTCATACATTATCTAATATTTGGTATATTTATTATACCATGTCTCTAGTTCATGGTCAATACTAAGACGGGTGAACAACCTTACATAAACAAATACAAAGAGAGAACCCTCTAGGGGTTCCCTTTTGTTATACTGCTGGCGTTTAGTAAATCGGCCATATTTTGGTGGCCACACTGCATAGCCAAGTCGTAGGGTGTCTCATTGTCATTTGTCAAAACTAAAGTATTCGCACCGGCTTCAACTAACAACTTGGCGATTTCAAGGCGATTGTTGTATGCCGCAAGGTGTAAAGCTGTCCAACCATCATCTTTCTTTGTCTCTACATTGGAACCAGACTTAACTAGCAACTCCACACGGCCTGTATCACCTTCAACAGCAGCATGGTGTAGAGGCGTCCATCCCTCCGGAGATTCTAAATCAACCCTTGCACCGTACTTGATCAGCACCTCTGTCACGTCGAAGCTTGAAGTAGTATTTAAGGCTGTCCAGCCATGTTCATCGCGCACATCTACATCAGCGCCGGCATCAAGGAGTGCACATACAACACTGACCAATCCAGCATCCGCCGCATATATCAGAGGTGTTTCACCGCCTAGATCTTTGTGTGTCTTGTTTAGTGGGTGAATGATCGGGATTGTGAGAATGGCACCGAGAGTGTCGCAAGCTCCCACACATTCTTTGAACTTTTCTATTGTCACAACATACACTCCTTATACACTTCATCTATATAGCCATTGTAACATACACTTCCCCTTTGGCACAAGAGGCACAAATGTTATAGCAATTGGCGCATCCGTATATCGTGTTTGTGTATATTTAGAAGTCCTATGACATTGTCGTGACTCCTTTCCACAGCTATATCCATGGCTGTATCCCCGTGTACTGTTTTTATTTCCGTATCGGCACCCGCTTTGAGTAACAACTCTATGACCTCCAAGTGCCCCTCTTGTGAAGCCCTGTGCAAAGCGGTCCATCCATTTTCGTCTCGGATATCTATCTCAACTCCAGCAACCAGTAACAGGTTTACTATATCTTCGTCTCCATTATTAGACGCGAAGTGCAGGGCAGACCATCCCCCCATGTTTATTACATTGACTTTTGCGCCATATTCTAACAGTAGCTTGACTACACCGAAGCTCCTTATATAAACAGCATTATGCAAAGCAGTCCAGCCCCATTGACCCGGCTCATTGATATCCGCTCCTGCTTCAATCAATGCTATTATAATACTCTCTGAATCACAGTACGATGCATACACCAATGGTGTATCAGAGTCTAGCTCCATGTAAATCATGTTCAGATTGTCAATACCTCGAATAGCAATTATTGCGCTAAGAATATCGTCATCATCCACGCATCTTCTGAACTTCTCTACGGACACTGGCGAACACTCCTTTAAATACTCCTTATGTATAAATACCTTTACGGGATAATTGTGTTGCACTAAGTATATTCAGTATTCTTACAACATTGGAGTTCTCGTTCGTCACGGCTAGGTCTAAAGCCGTGTCACCATTATCTGTCTTGACTGAGCTGTCAGCCCCAGCTTTTATCAGTGTCTCGACAAGTTTGGAGTGATTATTGTACGCAGCAAGATGTAGAGCTGTCCAACCATCATTCTTTTTGGCTTCGATATTGGCACCGGATTCTAGGAACAATTTGGCTCGGGATACATCACCATCAACAGATGTTATGTGCAAGGGTGTCCATCCATCCCACGTTTCTGGATCAATTGATGCACCATGTTTAATCAGTAACTCTATCACTTCTATACTTGTAGTCATGTGTAGAGCCGTCCAATAACGTGCATCTGGCATATTAACATCCGCACCTGCTTCAATGAGTGCACCCACCATATTCACTAGGCCTTCACCTGCTGCATAAGTTAATGGTGTTTCATCAACTAGTTCTTCGTACGTCTTGTTCAATTGAGGGATGCCAGATATAGCGAGAATGGCACCGAGAGTATCTTGAGTATCCACACAATCTTTGAATTTTTCTATCGTCATAGCCTACACTCCTTACATTCTGTTGTTATGAAACAACCATTGGATCAGTACATAAGCTTGATGGACAATATCCGCTCTCTAATGACATCAAAGTTTATTGATGGATCAAACACTTTTTGTATCGTGTCATATGTATATAAGACACCAAAGGGCCTTGGCTGAGTTTCTTGTTGCGGAACAATAAAATACACAAATTCATCACCAAACTGCACAATGTATTCGCCATACCTAGATTTGGCTGTCATATTCAATGTCGGGCCTTTTTTCGTATTCGTTACATGAAAGGACGATAGTGTGAACAGTTGTAGCGGTGTAACATTCATCTTTGCGCTTTTTCTCCCTAGAGTTTCATGTGCTAAAACTACAAACTTTTCTAGGTTTGTCGCAACTTCTTCTGCAAGTGCGTATACGCCCGACTGTTGTATTGCATCGAGTGTTGTAGCATATGCAGTGTCTTTAAATACCTTACGGTTTTTTTCTAGCATTAATGAAAGAACCTTTTGATTCATATCTTCTATATCAATACCTTCCGTCTCTCTTGCGATTGTATCATAAGTTAGATATTTGAAAGATCCTATCACTGGTTGGTTTGGTGGATACTGACTAGTAATAATAACTACACCATCTCTTCGAAAATGTATAGTGCAATCAGTTCTCAGTCCAGGCCCAGTATACCAGATGGTAGAGATGAAATCTTTCACATCATTGCCATAATGACATGATGCAGCTATTGCTGAGTCTACATTAGCTCCATATGCAGGACTGTATGGGCGATTCCGTAACCATTCTACTTGAAGATCCAAAAGTCTCTCTATGTTACAGGCTATATGCTGTACTACATCATGCTCATATTCCAACGTATATATCTCTTCTAGAGTGTAATCTATACCATGTTCTATATCATACGTCAAGTCAAATACACTACGTGTCACACACGTTAATTCCATACTCATATTAATGTTCCACATCCTCTCATGTTTACCACATTCTAACATGTACGTGCAGCTTGGCACAACCTGTTACAATATTAAGTACACATGTGAGCATGTGCTTTCGTTATTTATTTCCGTTTGTCTGCAATAGCAAATTTTTGATCTTAATGTTACCTGACTCCTTGGCAAAACTCAAGGGTAACATATCTCTCCTTGCTTTCGCTTGAGTGTTAGCTCCTGCATCGAGTAATAACTTGGCTACATCTGCATCTTCTCCTGCGCATGCGATGTGCAGTGGTGTCTGAGCATCCATATCTGTAGATTCCATATTAGCACCAGCCTCTAGGAGCAGTTTCACCATACTCTCGTTGGCATGTAATACAGCCAAGTGAAGAGCAGTGTATTCGTTTTTATCAGAGGAGTCTATATTCGCACCCGCTCTCACTACAAAATCCAAAATATCTAGACTGTCGGTCTCCACAGCTAAATGGATAGGAGCATCACCTGGGGAATGTTTGGTATTTATGTCTGCCCCCATCTCGATCAGTGCACTTGCGATTTGCAACCGTTCCTTTGAGATAGCATAGGCAAGGGGAGTGATATAATCCAGATGTTGGTAACAACTATTCAAATGAAGTTTCTGTGCCACTAGAATAGCACCCAAAGTATCGTCATCATCTACACAGGTTTCGAACTTTTCTATTTGCCGAATCAGCAGTGATACAACATCGTCGTACTCACCTCGTTTAGCTATATCTAAAGGTGACCCATCATAGTCATCCCATACTTCTGTGTATACACCCGCTTCTATTAACAGATGACATATCTCACGCCACCCCTTATCTGCACATATATGTAGGGGTGTAGAACCATCTAGGGCCCGAAGGTTCAAATCGGCACCTTTGCCAATCAGCAAGTTACAGACATCTATATGTCCCAGCTTTGTTGCATAATGCAGAGGAGCCCACCCTAATGTATCTTTGGCATCGATTTTAGCACCAAAATTGAGAAATATCTTGCACGCCTCCATATTCCCCTCCGCCGCCACAAAATGGAGAGGTGTACGGTTATTATAATTTTTTGCATTTATGTTTGCCCCTGCATCCATGAGTTGCTTAACCAAAGATAAACTGATATTGTCCGTTACGTAGTAGATAGCTGTAAAGTCCCGGTCATCTTGAGCATTTACATCCGCACCTGCCTCAATTAGTGGCGTTATTAGACTCTCCACATTATATCTTACACAGTAGCCAAGCGGAGTGTGGCCATCCAGTTGATAATATGTTTTGTTCAAGTCTATACTCGGTACAACAAGTATAGCTCCTAACAAATCTCCTTCATCTATGCCTTGTTTGAATTTTTCAATCGACATACTCTCAACACTCCTTACTCACGTATATATCTTTATTCTATTTTACCACAAAGAGGTCTTCGCAGACAAGGTGATTGATATCCTACTCACCAGTTTTCGTGAATATGGCTAATACATCATAAAGAGACCGGAAGGGCTTGCCCAAATGGTAAGTCCTTCCGGTCTCTTATATATCTCCTAAGTGCTTACTGTAAGTGACCAAGTGCACTAACTATTAAATGGGGATGAGGACTATCTAGGTCTTGAATACCAAGGTCGTGTGCAATCTCTGGACGCTTGGTCAAAAGAACTTAGATTATCTTACAATGTACTTTATAATAGATATTCCAAAGGTCTGCGCGGTGATGAGTTATTCGCTGCCTTGCGACAACCAGATTTGCTCATTGAGCATCTAGGTCGGACACAAACCGTCGCAGCTTGGTCGGAGGAAACTGGTATTAAGCAGGATACCATATATAGACGACACAATAATGGATTGTCTGGTTATGACTTATTTACTACAAATGGTTCTAAGCACATGGATTATGCACAAATTAAGTACAGAGGCAGAACTCAATCTTTGTTGAAATGGGCGAGAGAATTGGGCATTACATATAACACACTAATAGATAGATATAAGAAAGGGTTACGTGGGGATGACCTATTTAGCACGAAAGGATTAGTGCAAAAGACATTGGGACAAAGAAATAAGAACCTTATTACGTATAAGGGAAAAACCCAGTCTATATCCAAATGGTCTGTTCAATTCGGAATACTATATAATACAATATACCATAAGCATAAAAAAGGATTAAGTGCGGCTGAGATATTTAAACAATAAGGTACACCATATGGTGTACCTTTTCCGGTTTTAATTATTGTATCTTGTATTTAGTTATGTTATAATTGAAGTAGGCATTTAAATCTAATATGTGTCTGGGGAGTGTTTTTAATGTATATCTTCGTATCGAAGAATTTAAAGGACAAGGCAATGAAGAGAGCATCTATTCGTGCTATATCAACCTACCTAACTGAGGTATTGGGGATTTCTGGTGAAGCGAAACACGTAAAAAACCTGGAATACACTGTTGTGCATCCATATATGAAGATTGCACACCCTGTAATTTTTCAGGTGTTCGGTCAGCAATCGGAACATCTCAACAGCGTTATGGATGATATCACGAATGCAGTGCAAAATATTGAGACTAAAGGTGCTGATGTGGCTCTCTCTTCTAAGGAAGCATGGGGACAATATGTGGATAAGCACCTGGATTTGTGGATGCAACAGTATTATGTGTCCACCGTACCCAATGAGGGTGATCTCGATATCTCACTTTTGACATTTTCTGCGGATCAAGACCTTGAGATCAAGCGTCGTGCAATGTCATCACATGAGAAATGGAAAGAAATGTTAGATTCTCTAGATCCAGAGATCGCGCAACATGTACCTAGCGATTTTCTAAGTGATATTGAACATATCGTTAATGATTTTGGTGCACATGTGGACTTTGAGTACTTTGCACTGCGTATGAAAGGTTTCGAAGAAGAACTGCAGAATTGTGTTTCTGAGTACAACATCGAAAACACAGACAGAATCGATGTGGAATCTCTTGCCATCAATATTGACTCGGATTCTCACGATTGGTCAGAAAATCATTTGGAAGAAGGCTTCATTAGAGTAACATTAGATGAACTTGACATGCATGAATTCGATTATGCAGATTATTATCCGCACAATGTTGGTTCATTCCACGAAGTGGCATGCACAAGTATTCGTTCCTACAAATGGCGTGCACATTCTGCATTAGCTACACACTTTGTGGCTCTTTGGATCCTAGCTAAATACACTGCATAAAATGCAAAAGAAGAAGCATGTCCCTTATGGGATGTGCTTTTTTCTTTATGTAGTATACCAATCTTAGTTGTCAATGAAATCTTTTCACACTTCTAGGGAAAACCCCCAATATTCTCTAGTCTCAACCTCCAACACTCTACTTTACGTCTGATTTCGATGGATGGAGCTGGCTTTATCGTTTGTATACCAAGGCATAGAGACATCCCCACTGTGTCACCATAATATTCAGCTCCCCCCAGCTCCACCCCCAGCCCCACCCCTAGCTCCACCCCATCCAAGTTCTTTTTTAATTAAATATAGATATATATAAATGGAGCTAGAAAAGTCAATATTGTATATATACTTTCTCTAATAAGCATATATGTACCTGATCACAGGCCGCTATGATCCACACAACAGATGTGGCAGGCCCATAGTCTTCTCCCATTTCACTTGATGCATGGAAAGTGCAATACAAGATTTATCCTACATGCGTAGCAATCTATTTTGATGTACGCATACTCCAAATTCATAAAAACATGGTATGTTGCTGGTGTATTCCATACACTGCGGTCTGGCTATGGCATCTCTAGGATATTGAGCCGACACACCGCTTTACTAATAAAGGTGATGGTTGATATCGCGGTGTATTGTGAGATATTCAGCTCAATATGGCTCAATATCCAGCTCAATATCCAGCTCAATATACTCGAGGGTCTCTCTTTATTAAATTTAAAAATATAAAAATATAAAAAAATTGAGCTGACCTAGGGGGAGGGTATAGGGGGTATATCTCATACTTATGTGTATGTGCATATATATATATATATTTACTTTTCAGCTCAATATCCTCAGATGGATATTTCAACAGGCCTTCTGTTCCGTCTCCAGAAGAATGGACACCGGCTCAATATGCACCCTATTTCAGCTCAATATGGCTCAATATGCCTCTGAGTTGGTTGATAGAATGACCCGTTCGGAAAAGGTCACAGCTAATATGCACTGTGGAGGCTCAATATCGCCATTGGAGGCATATCGGCTCAATATGGCACATCAACCCTGAAAGTATTGCGTACATGTCAACCAATGTGTTATGATGTGAATATGAAACAGGAGGTGACGATATGATGGACAGACATGAAAAATTGGAACGATCGGCCCGAATGCATTCCCTGCGGTCTATGATCTCCAAAAGCAAAAGGACGAAAAATCTAGAAGTGTATAGAAGAAATAGAAAAGAGTACTTGAAGATGAAGAAAGAGGATCTGGAAGCAGAATTGAAAGAAGTAAATAAAGAGTTGTCAGGCATAGACCAAATAACCAGTCTAGAAGAAGTATGAATCAGGATATAAAACTAAGACAGATCGTAACTTGCAATACCTATGAAACTTATGTCACAACGTAGGAGGGACGCTCACATGAAAAAGACTGAGGACCAGAAGAGTATTAAAGATACTGTGAATATCATACTCGAACAACACAGTCTTAATAAACTAACCGAAGAAGGATTAAAAGATCTGATCGGTGCCATATATTTGAATAAACCAAAAGGTGTTACAGAGCAGAATGGCACAACTGTAGTATATACAAAGAATGGAGAGGCAAAAACCGTTGCGTTATTCACTCTGAAACCTTTGTATGTTGTCCGGTATAAGGGAGAAGAAAGATATGCATATGAAATAACTACCCAGTCTCAACATAAGTCAAAAATCCTATTGTCACAGTCTGACATGATCAAGTACGATGCTTTGAATGCGGCTTTAAAGCTAAATGGTATATCACATGTGGCCACATCAGACTACGGTTCTCACAGCACTCAGATGCTGTTATACTGGACCGATCCTATGAAGTTTAAAGGTAAAGAGAAGGTAGGAACGGAACATATTGGACTAGTGATGTCCGAAGGGGAATACTTCTATGTCGCTCCAGGAAATGTCTATGATATATCTACAGGTGAGGAGACAAAAAATATAGAGTATATCCGGCAAACTATTTCCGAAAACAAAGTCAGTAGCATGGGCAATCAGAAGTATGATCCAATTGCTTGGGCAAATGTATTAAGGGAGTTTGCCACTAATGTACACAAAATTAATAGGAAAGAAACAATACTACCGATACTTGGATGGATAACGATGTTATCTCATGAGTATGTAATGAGGAGAGTCGTAGCATCTGGTGGCGGTATACCAATAATGTTTCTTATTGGGTTGCCTGGGTCAGGTAAATCTGCTACAGCAAAAACACTGGCTCCATATTTTGGGTGGAAGGATAACGCTGAGTACGGCAAGCTGTCTTCGGGTAGTGAGTTTGGCATACTATCTGACATGGTGTCTTCATACAACGTGCCAACAATTTTGGATGAGTACGGAAAACCTAACCAAAAGATGAGTCAGTCTGATATAGATGAACTCATTTCAGCAGCGTATGATAAAACCTCGATCCGGAAAGGTAAGGCAGATCTCTCTAGTGTAGCATACCCAATCAAAAGCCCCTTGTTAATAATGGGAGAGCAGCCACCCCAGACCAGATCTTTGCAAGACAGAGGGTTGATAGTAGAATTAGATAAGTCCTTTCTAGGAAATAAAGACGCTGAAAAATCCCTAAACAATTTGAATAGAGCCAAAGATAAAAACTTCTTTGCTGGAATGGTTATACAGCAGAGGCAAATGTATACTAACGATGATATAGCTAACTTATTTGACAAGTATACTGATGTCTTAGAGGAAATGTACAATCTAGATCCACGTATTAGGAATAAATTTCTCACTGTGATGGTAGGATTGCATTGTTATATAGAGATGTGCATGGCTAACGGATTAACTACATATGAAATTGGAGTATGTATGGAAGACGTATTGGCTATTCCTAAATACCTGATGGTGGCAACGGAAAACCAAAGAACTAACGCGACTGTCTTAGAGAGATTATTTGGCGGTCTAAATGACTTCATAGATATTACTTCACCAGGTAATAAAGCAAGTGATGTAATTGGCAAGGGAAAATCCGTCTTCGTGTACACACCACAAACAGACACATATCGCGTTAAAATAAATGGAAAATACGAAAATCATGTAGGGTACATGAAGGATAAGAAATGTGTGGCCCTTAGTATTGGTCCGGTGTATAATGCGATGAAAAAACATTATGGGGATGTTCTGAATTACAACGATCAGGATATAAGAAATAATATACGTTCCGAATTTAACAAAGTTTCTATGTCGGAAAGCAAACAGGGATTGGTACTATGTCCTGGGGGTTATGTAGTTAAAGGAAGGGAGTTTGCACTGTTCGATTATGAGAGGGTGAAAGAGATGGCAGGTGGCCTTATAGAGTATCTAGAGACAAATAACTGATGGATAAAGATATGTTATATAAGCCACCATGCGTTTGAGAAACGGAATTGGAGTGTGGGGTTACCGGCCCCATATTTCCCTGCCATTATATCACAACTTGTTACGACATGTCAACCACGACCTTGCAATTAAGTATATCCAAGTTTCGATGGAAAAATGACTACAATAATAGAGAACAGGGGGAGCCTTCAGGCTTCCCTTTTTTATTTTTAATCTTGACTACATATGCGCACAAATGGTATACTTAGATTACAAAATATATGTAAGGAGTGTTTTTTGTGTCTAAACCTGTGAGTGCTGCCTCTCCACTATATCCAACATCTGTCATTATATCTGAGTTAAATCAAAACCCTCATGTGTTGACAGAAAAGTCTAGATTGGACTTTGTGGAAGGCGATGTTACCGTGCGCGAGAGTAACAGCAGATCATGCACCCTCAAGGTGAGATGTGGTATTTATCACGAAGATTATGGTCGATTGCCTTTTGTGATTAATGACAGTACGGAGCATGCTTATATTGTTGTTCGTACACATCTGACTGACGATGTGCAAGCCATTGCTTCTAAGATAAGGGCTGCATGTGTAGCCGCGATTTCACACCGCCCACGAAATTATCCGATGTTACCATCTGTGGAGGAAACTATTGCAGACTACATCCAACTTATGGAGTTTCTAAGGGAAAGTGGATCGCCATCTTTTGTATCCATAGAAACTGTAGTAACAGAAATATTAATTGATGCTTACAAGAGTGGAGATGTAGTTCCACCAAGTGTAGTTGATCTTTTAAGTACCATCCCTGGTTTTTATGTCGGTGGTGAAGGTCTAGCCTGTTTTGTTACTACATCATCAGGCAAGAAATTTTTTGCCTCTTTCGAAGATGGTGAATACTTATGTACCGAAGATAAACAAATTGTGAAAAAACTGAAACGTACTCTCAAGTTGAAACAAGAACTGATGAAATAACTCTTAAGGAGGCCAGCTATATAGCTGGCCTCCTGTCATGTCTGATCTTATCCACAACACATCTTGATTCTTGACTTATCATACAATCAAGTGGTATACTTAAGTTATAAAATATATGTAAGGAGTGTTTGATTTATGTACAAATACACTGTGGATATGCCTGTGTCGCAATTTTTGACATCCACTATCTTATCTGAATTAAACAAGAGGACCTACAGCATTACAGAGAAAACCAGACTAGACTTTGCGGATGGAGATATTGTGTTGCACGAAGGCACTAGTAGGTCAAACGCACATAGCACCCTTAATGTGACCTGTGGATTATACCATACAGACTATGGAAGGATGCCGCTCACTGTAAACAATAGCTCACTACATGCATACGTCAATGTTGGCATAAAACATAGTGACACAGTAAATACACTTCTGTCCAAAATCTATCAGGTGTGCGTATCTGCTCTTGCACGTCATGCAAGTTCGTATCCAAGAATGCCTTCCATTGAGGAAAACATCGTAGAGCACATCCAGCTTACTTCTTTCCTACAGAACAGTAAGTTGTCTGGTTATCCCACTGTAGAAACTAGAGTGGCGAAGCTGATAGATGAAAAGTATGTAATCGGAGATGTGATACATCCGTCTGTGATTGAGCTTCTAAGCAGCATACCTAGTACTTACATCGGCGATGGATTGGCGCTTATGTCTACCACAAGGACCGGATCCAAGTTTTTTGCAACCCTAAAAGAGGGTGAATATGTACGCACAGAGGATAAACAGATTGTAGATAAGTTGAAATCTTTGGTTGAACTAAGGGCGAGACTGATGGATTAGATAAGATTATCCTATCTCATGTGTGGGGAGTGTATATTTATGTTAGAACATCGATTGACAAATGCCATTTGGGAGCAGAATACTCTCCAAGTTGCCATACTACTAACCCAAGTACCTGAGGATAAGGATCTTCTCGGAAGAATGCTTACACAAGCGTGTGCTAAAGGATTCACGGATATCGATTTGTTCCTCGACAGAGGTGCTGACATCAACTTCAATCCCGCGAATGCAACACCACTCATATACGCTTGTCAAAGAGGGTATACAGATATTGTGAAAACTTTACTGGAACGTGGTGCCGATCCAGATATGCCAGATGGGGCTGGTTGGTCTCCACTACATCTCACCTGTAACAGAGGCCACTCTGATATTGTTAAGTTGCTAGTAAAAAACGGAGCATCCATCGATATACAATATAATGGTGGATTTACACCATTACAATTAGCATGTATGCAGGGACACACAGATATAGTTGAATTTCTACTGAGTGTAGGTGCGGATGCCAATATACAGACTGAAGACGGTGAAACAGCCTGGATGTTAGCAAGAAGCGAGGGACACATGCGTATTGTCGCACTGTTGGAACAACATGAAGAGCAGACAAGCAAATAGTAAAAAGAGAGTACATCTAGTACTCTCTTTTTTATGTCCTCCACAATGTATGTTCTAAATACCTTTTCTGTGTTTTGGGTTGAATGAGCATCATTTTTCGTGCATGTGAGAAACACCTTTATCGCCACAAAAGACTGGAACAAACAGATAATTATTAAGATGAATGGGACCATTATGTTTCACTGCAGAGGAGGTGTGTATATATGCTGGAGCAGCAATTAACAAAGGCAATACGAGAGAATGATATTCTACAAGTTGCGTTGTTGTTAGCCAAGACACCAATGGATAAATATTTTCTTGGAATATTACTTTTAAGGGCATGTTCAGAGGACTTCACGTGTATTGACTTATTTCTCGATATGGGTGCCGACATAGACTTCAATCCTGCGGGTATGACACCTCTCATGTATGCATGTCAAAGGGGGTCTACCGATGTTGTAAGGGATTTGTTGGAACGTGGCGCTAATCCGAACAAAACCGATAAGAATAACCTCACCGCATTGCATCGAGCTTGTAATAGAGGTTACCTAGATATTGTCAAGTTGCTCATTGAAAAGGGTGCACAAATTGATGTACGCTATTCCGATGGGATTACACCCTTACATATAGCCTGTATACATGGGTATGCAGATATTGTTGAATTCCTAATTAATAATGGAGCAGACATAGGTATACTTACTCCTGATGGTAGAACAGCATGGCAGATAGCAAAACATGGGTGTCAATGGCATGTTGTTACAATATTGGAACAGTACACGGATCAAGCAACCAAATAGAGAGCATATCTGGTACCCTTTTTCATGTCCCCCACAATATATTGTCCAGATACCCTCTCTGTCTTTCAGAATAAATGAGTATCATTGCTCATACATATTTAATACACCCTCACCGTCCACAACCAGGATAAAAAATTTACACCCCCTGACTCACGTGAGTTTAAAAACAGAGGAGTGTACATGAGCAACTATTGCCCATATGGATCATGGCATGGTAAAATGAGAATATACAATTATGTAAGGAGTGTTGATGTATGTTGGCTAAAAAATTTGGTAAATGTGTGGATGATGGGGATGTGTTAGGTGCATTGCTCATAGCAAAGGATTTAAATCTTAACCAAGTGTATAAGGAGCTAGATGGTGCCACTCCTCTTACATACAGCGTATTGTATGAGGCTGAAGAGATAGCTGTTGCCCTTATTGACATGGGGGCTGATGTCACTATCGAATGTGTAGATGGAGGTACAGCTTTACATGACGCAGCTTCAGAAGGATGTCTGAGTATCGTCAAACCTCTTGTGGAGGCAGGCGCTGATATCAACTATCAATGCTCGGATGGACTAACTCCCCTACATCAGGCGGCTTGGTGGGACAATCTGGATGTAGCGTCTCTCTTGGTGAACTTGGGGGCTGATCCCACAATTAAGGACAAAAACGGTTCTACACCTAAAGACCTAGCTATGGAGAGAAAATTCAGCCAAATGATCGAATTCTTTGAGAATCTTGAACCCCCTCTGTATTTTGTAGCGAAACGAAAATGATCCAGACCGCCCTAGAGCATACAAAAGACCTCACAAACTTGTGTGGTCTTTTTATTATTTACTGCGATATGCGTGCCGCCTTTTCCAGTTGATCGTACAATGGACTTCTGGTGAATGTATTGTCGGCTATGTATCTACCATCTCTCTCTGTAAATGCAACGAACGCGTTATCAGAAAAGACGAAAGCGACGCTATTCATGTGTTCAATACATTGTGAGAACTTAAGATGCCAAGACATTACTTCTTTGGCATACGGTAAAAGATGGGAAGGGAAACTACTAAATACATCGTCAAAAGACGTTGCCTGTTGTGTATCTCTCATAAACTGGTGCCCAACAGGGTGGTCTCTTAACAAGTGTATTATTTCCAGCGTGTGGTCTTTCCATGTCATCCCTGGCCCCGCAAGTATATCTTGATGTTTGCAACCTCGTTCGAGCCATGTGAGAGCGACAAGCGGAAGATCCTTGTGTATTTCCAACACATGGTTCTCTGGACTTCTCTCCCCAATTAGCTTTTCAAATACACGCTCTATAGTTACAGAATCTTCCCCATATATCAAGGTAACTCTGTACGGAAGATTCAATCGTCTATCCACAAATTTGCTCTTTTCTAGACGTTCTCCACAGGATTTTATCCTGTATTTGATACCATCCATAGTACCAGTCAGCTGCCCAGAAGTAACGATTGGCGTGTCTGTAAGGAGACGTCTAATACTTGCAATAGTGTCCTCTCTATCGATCTCCGATATTACTTGGTTATATGTCTTGGATATACTACCCTTAGGACTATTTGCCAATCTTGATATATCGTCTCTATCGCACTCTGCTAGTACTCTAAATATGTCATGTGTAGAACTTTTTTCTATCTCTTTCACCAACTGAATACATTGCATCATGACACTGTCAGGTAGACTGTTGAGCTTTTCCCATCTATCTCGTTTTTCCCCACTTACATCAGGCATGTAGTATTTGTTCCTCTCTCGGTGTTTGTATGTAAAGTCCAAGCACCATTCTACCATGCCCGGTTAGATGGGGTCAAGGTCTGGCTCCTGCCCTAACATCAGGGACCCCTCCTTTATGTTCTCTACAGTGCATGTTTTAGATGCCCTTCCCGTGTCTTGGATTAAATGAACATCATTGCTTGTCTGTGCTCAATGTGTGTTTACCGCCCATAAGGACAGTTGGGATAGACTAAAAACTTGTGCACGTGGTCAACATGAATTTATGTGATTTCTGTTTACTGATTGACTGCAGTGTTTCTACATGTTTTAATGTTTATATAAAAATATTGTGTAAGGAGTGTTGGTAATGGATATGTTAGAGGGATCTAAGAACATGATTGACCCATACTTGAGTTGGGAACAGGATCGTCTGAAAAAGTTAGAGGAAAACAAGGAAATACACGACCGTAATATGGCTATCTTACAAGGTGTAGTAGACGCACTAGACAGGAATCCTCTTATTGTAGAGTATGCTTGTGATGGTGTAAAATACACAACAGTAGCCAATCCTAGCAACACGGCCTACCACGTAGGACACTGGCCTAGTGTACCAGGGTATGATATCCAGTATTTTACTGTGATGGAGTATGAGGGCAAGTTTCATATATTCTCCGGCACATATTACCAGTATCCTGACTTTAATACCGCTAGTGTAGACGAGATTGTTGATGCCTTGGAGAATTCGTTACGTGAACACCTGATGCTAAGTCCAAACAATCGTTTCAAGATAAGTTCATCAGACTCGGAGCGATGGGATCTCAAGGCACTGAAGGATGCCCAGGTTTTCCTGAAAGACAATGACATCATCACAAGTGCAATAACGAAAAATATGCTTGAAAAACCATATTATGCATACATGGCGTATTTCTCTTGTTATCTCAGTGTATCAGAATTGGAGAATCTGACATGGGTCATGTCTTTGTCACCCCATTTTACTCGTATCAAGAAAGATAGTGAGAGCATTGCTTTTATTCCAATTCCAGATCAGAACAACTACAACGAGTATAACACAACAGTGTATACACGTGTAGGTGACAGATATGAGTTAAATGGCAAATGTGTTGCACACGATCATGTAAAATCAAGTCTTTACAAGCGTTTGATAGAATTGGATCAATAGAGATCCTCTAAAAGACACCCGGCCAGGGTGTCTTTTCACTACACTCTAAGTCTTGACTGACATTTCACTGAAATGGTATACTCATTTTATATAATAATTAATGTAAGGAGTGTATATTATGTCTATAGCCAAAATAGAAGAAGCCCTGCGCATCGGAGACACGCTCCAGGTTGCATTGCTTTTACACCATTTCTCAGATGACCCGTATAGATTAGGAAGACTCCTTCAATTTGCATGTTATGGGGGATTTAAAAACACCGAAATATTCCTAGATGCAGGCGCAGATGTCAACTTCATGTGTGAAGAAAAATGGAATGTAACACCCCTGATGTACGCTTGTTTAAAAGGTCACCGCGATGTAGCCCAGACACTCTTAGATCGTGGCGCGGATATGGGCATGGTGGACGACAGCAAAGAATCTGCTCTACATTGCGCAAGTGGTAATGGCCATCTGGATACTGTAAAGCTGTTAGTAGAAAAAGGTGCAGAAATTAATTTGCAAGACAACACTTATTATACACCTCTGCATTGTGCATGTGCACATGGTCATACGGAGGTAGCAAAATTTTTGCTGAGTAAGGGTGCGGACACTATGTTACTTACCGAATACGGAGAAACAGCACTGTTTTTAGCCACAAGAGGAAGGTACGAGGACATTGTAGAACTATTTAAACAACATGCAGGCTAACTAGACACTACTATATGATCGAAGAAGGCACTCGAATGGGTGCCTTCTTTTCTGTATACTCATATGCAGTACTTGATCCGTTCTAGGTCTAGATGTTACAGTAAGGGTGGTTTATACTAAGCGATTAGGATGTGCATTTGTATGTGGGAAGAACAAGAACGGTTTATGCGAGCCATAGAACATCACGATATTCTGCAAGTTGTATTGTCAGCCAATAAGATGAACAGAAAGTACCATGCTTTAGGGTTGTATTTTTCGTATGCTTGCCAGGTAGGATTTCCATATCTGGAGTTTTTTCTCGACCTAGGAGCAGATGTCAATTTCAATGACCCGGATGTTGTGTGCTATACCCCCTTAATGGAATCCTGCTTGGGAGGATATTTCAGTAATGTGCAATGCTTATTAAGACACGGTGCTGATGTAAACTTGTTAACTGATAAGGGCGAAAGTGCACTACACAGCGCATGCAAACAAGGTGGTCTAGATAGTGTCAAATTGCTTATAAAAAATGGAGCAAATATCAACGCACAGGAAGTTGATGGATTTACACCTTTACATTTTGCATCTATACATGGCCAAAAAGATGTAGTTGAGTTCTTATTGAGTGTTGGAGCAGATCTCAACATACTTACTAATAGTGGTGATACAGCATGGCTCAGGGCAAGAAATTCGGGTCAACTTCATGTTTCCGCATTTCTGGAACAGTATGAAAGTCAATCAAAATAATAAGGGAAAATACATGGGGAGTATATTATGTACTCTCCCTTTTCATGTCCACATACATAAAGTCTCCGGACTCCCTTTTCGTCTCTTGAATGCAATGAGCCTGATTGACACATGTTATTTGGGGTGTTCGCATCTGTCTACAAAGACCGACGAGAAAGACTACACACCCCTACTCATGGTCTACATGAACTCACAGAGAGAATGGGCTGCGACACATTAGGAGATATGTGGCTAGTGGTCTCTCCTTGTTTCATGTAGGGTGCTCTCTATATTGTGACCATCACATCTGTTATGTTATAATTTTCATATACAAAGTATATGTAAGGAGTGTGTAGGAATGTCAATACGTATTTTTCAGGAAAAGGTGGATACAGGAGATGTTCTTGGAGTAGTACTATCTCTTGGGAGTATCACAGACTTGAATGAAGAGTATTTGGAACTTGCTAATCGTACACCTCTAATGTATGCAGCCTGTTATGGATCTGTGGTTGTCTTAGAAGCGATGGTTAGTGCAAGCGTGAACATCGATATCGATACACCAAACCAATTGGGAAGATGGACAGCTCTACATTTTGCCTCAGATGCTGGTCGTCTCGATAATGTTAAAGTGTTGCTGGAGCATGGGGCATCCGTAGATAGGCCAAGTGGCAGCGATCGAACAGCCTTGCATATCGCATGTGTTAAGGGGAATTTAGACATCGTTAGCACTTTGATAGACCATGGTGCTGATCTGGGGTGTAAAGACCTAGATGGATGGCTTGCTTTGCATTTTGCCAGTTATAATAAACATATTGAGATTGTGAAATTATTGCTAGATGCAGGTGCTGATAAAACAATTAGAACAGAAGATGGTGACACTGCCTTAGACTTAGCTAACTGGAAAAATTATCATGATGTAATAAAAATGTTAAGTGCACCTTAGATAAGTACATGGAGCCCCTTATAGGGCTCTTTTTTCTTATATTGACTTAGTTATTGGAACATGTTATACTAGTTATATAAATATTAATGTGTAAGGAGTGTTGGGAGATGTCAATCAAACAATTTAAAGAATCTATGGATAATGAGGATATCCTCGGTGCCATGATAGCACTTCAGGGAGTTGGAGATCTAGATATGCTATACGAGGAGTTGCAGTTCGATACACTTCTCGCACACACAATGTATAAAGACTTAGATGCTGTTGCAATTGCTCTTATCGAAGCGGGGGCAGATGTTAATACACAAGGCGGCGGCGGATGGACCCCTTTGCACTATGCCTCTAGCGCAGGAAATCTTGCTATGGTTAAACTATTGCTAGAACACGGTGCCGATGTAAAGGCGATAAACGAAGAGGGTTGGTTAGCTTTACATTTCGCATCTAGGTATAGTCGACAAGATATAGTGGAAATACTGCTTGGAACTGGCACTGATGTGAATGCGAAAGACCACGATGGGTGGACTGCATTACATCATGCTTCATATGAGGGATATACCGGTGTTGTCCAGCAATTATTAGACGCAGGAGCAGACACGACAATACAGACAACACAGCATAAAACGGCTCTAGACCTGGCTGCAGAGAGCAATCACACAGATATTGTAGAACTGTTGACAAATTACACAACACCAAATGTAGGCGGTGTTGTGTAATGTCTTTAAAAAAATTTGGAGAATGCGTACGTGCAGGCGATGACCTTGGAGCCATCCTCGCTATACAAGGAATAAATTATTTGGATAGCACATATGGAGAATTGGATAATATCACGCCCATAAGTTATGCCACACGTCGTAACCTGATTAACATTGTAATCGCATTAGTTGATGCAGGTACAGATGTGAATATACAAAATATAGATGGTGTTTCAGCTCTGCACCATGCTTCCAATATGGGATTTGAGGGTATTGTCAAAATACTTTTGGAACAAGGCGCACAAATAGAAATAAAAAACAGATATGGTCGCACATCGCTTTATTATGCATGTGAAGCAGGTCACACAGATGTCGCACAATTGTTATTAGACCGAGGTGCCGATATACACAGTACAGACAACCTTGGCTTCACCGCCCTGCATATGGCTCCAATCGGAGGCCATGCGGATGTTGTTGACCTATTGCTCAAATGGAATGCCAATAAAAGGGCCAAAACAAGCGATAAGAGAACACCCATGTATTACGCCAGATTTTACAACCATGAGCCTGTCATGACGCTGTTGCGGGCACATGGAAAATAAAAAGAGCTCCTAGAGGGCTCTTTTTCTGTATGTCTTGACTTACATATCTCTTCATGTTATACTAGTTTTACATATAAATGTATAAGGAGTGTTGAAATGATATCTATAATGAAGTTTAAAGATTGTGTAGATGACTGGGATGTTCTTGGTTCCATTATCGCCATCCAAGGTATCACACACGTAAATGCACGGTACAGAGAACTGGATATGGATACACCACTGACGTATGCGGCTCATGCTGGTCTGGTCAGTGTCGTGGCAGCCCTGATTGGGGCGGGAGCCGATGTCAATGTACTTGGCTCCAACAACTGGAGTGCCCTGCAAACTGCTGCTGATGTTAAGAGTATGGAAGTGGTGAAATTGTTGTTGGACTCCGGTGCTAAAATAAATGATGTAAATAGCATAGGCTGGACCGCCCTACACTTTGCATCTATGAATGAAGATGTAGATATCACAAAACACCTAATTGGAGCTAGTGCAAACCTGAACGTCAGAGATGCAGACGGGATGACCGCCTTGCACATAGCCTCATCCAAAGGGTACACAGAAATTGTCAAACTATTACTTAAAGCAAGTGCTGATACTGAGACCAGGACAGAATATGATATGACAGCCCTGGATTTGGCTGTGGGATATAACAGAAAGGAAATTGTAAAACTACTGCAAACACATTAATAAACTCAGATAGGGCCCCTAAACGGGGCTTTTCCTGTATCTTGACTTAGTTATTCACACATGTTATACTAGTCATATAAATATTATATGTAAGGAGTGTTACTAAATGTCCATAGAAAAATTCAAAGAATGTGTAGACAATGATGATGTTCTTGGCGCTGCTATTGCATGTCGATCTCTTGAGGATTTAGATGTGGTATACAAGGAAATACACAATGTCACACCCCTGATATATGCAGCATACTGTGGTGTATCGAGTATTGTAGAAATGCTGATTGATGCGGGCGCCAAGATCGAGATGGGAACTCGTGATGGAACAGCCCTCCATCATGCAACACAGCGTAATCAGCTGGAATGTGCACGTGTATTACGAACCCGTGGGGCCAAAATAAATATTGTTGATGGCTATGGGTGGACAGCCTTGAAATATGCGTGCCAGAAGAGAAGTACAGATATGGTGAAGTTGTTGCTAGAAGCATATCCGGAACCTGTAGATACATCCCACATGTCGCTAGCATTACGTCTCGCCTCCATCAATGGCTCTCTAGATATTGTAAAGTTATTGCTAGAGGCTGGAGCCCTTGTGTCAGTCAAGTCTGTAGATGACGAGAACGCCTTGGATGTAGCTAGGAGAGCAGGACATGCGGATGTGATAGAAGTGTTAACACTGTATCAGTCTATTCAAGATGCCTCCCACTAAGAATGGTGACTACACATGTTATACTAGTCATATAAATATTATGTGTAAGGAGTGTCGCAATAATGTCTATAGAGAAATTTAAAGTTTCAGTGGAAACTGGTGATGTGCTTGGTGCCGTTATCGCATGTCAGTCTATTAACAACTTAAGCATACCCTACAAAGAACTAGAGTATGATACACCTCTCATGTATGCTGCATACTGTGGTGTATCAAGTGTTGTGGAAGTGCTGATTGATGCTGGCGCTGATGTAAACATACAAAGAGATAACAGATGGACAGCTCTTCACTATGCCACCAAGTGCGGTCACATTGAATGTGCATCCATATTACTATCGAATGAAGCACAAATAGGTATACTCAATGACTCTGGTTGGACAGCACTAGAATATGCATGTCGTCAAAATAATAAGGACATGGTGGAACTTCTGCTAAACAAATGTATGGAACCCCATAGTACAAAAGACATAACATCGGCACTATCTATTGTCGTTATGCTAAAAGGAAACTTGGAAATTGCTCGGATGTTGCTTGAGGCAGGAGCCAGTGTAGATGTCCAGTTAGAATATATAGGGACAGTCTTGGATGAAGCAAGAAGTGTTGGTCAAAAGGATATGATCGAGTTATTGGAATCCTGTCAGTCTTCTCAAGGAGCCCTTTGCTAGGGCTCCTTTTTTCTATATGCATATCCTCAAAATGAGACCGATATTGTAATAGTATCACGACCGTGCGCTTCTTGACGGAAAAAGGTAATGCATGTTACACTTATGTTATACAGATGAAACGTATGAGGAGTGTTTATAGTGTCTATAGACAAGTTTATGGAATGCGTAAGAAATGAGGATGTGCTAGGTGCAGTTATATGTATCCAAGAACTCGGTGATATAAATAAAGAATTCAAAGAATTGTATGAAAATACGCCATTGATGTACGCCTCACATCACGGCTCAGTTGGTGTAGTCGCCGCACTAGTTGGTGCAGGTGCCGATGTGAATATTATGTCTCCCTCGGGGTGGACGGCTCTACAGTATGCGTCAGATAGGAACAATTATGACGTACTCGAATTTCTGTTGAATCAGGGTGCAGATACAAATATAACAAACAACCACGGTCGTACAGCTCTTCATTATGCTTGCTTCGTAGGGAGGAAAGATATCGCTAAACTGCTGATTCAGCACGGCACTTATATGGAGATCAGGGATTTCGATGGATTATCACCTTTACATTATGCCGTCAGTAGCGGATCTATCGAAGTTGTTGAATTGCTACTTGACGCTGGTGTTAATATATCCGTGGAGACAGAAGATGGAGAGACTGCTCTAGATCTAGCCATAGAATGCGATCACCCAGATATTGTAAAATTACTAAGTATACACACTGTGTAATATTGACATTCGAACGAGCATATGCTACAATCTGAGTAGAAAAATGTTGTAAGGAGTGTATGAAAATGTCCATGGAGAGGTTTAGGATTGCTGTTGATAGGAACGACATATTAGGTGCCATCCTAGCTATAAAACAGATAGAAGATATCAACAAAAAGTATGGTTTGCTTGCAGGTAAAACACCCCTTATTTATGCCACCAGTATTGGTTCAGTAAGTATTATTGAATCCTTAATTGAACACGGTGCTGACATAAACACTAGGGATGAACATGGTTGTACAGCACTGCAGAAGGTATGTTTATACGGACACATAGATGTTGTGAAGCTTTTGTTAAGAGCTGGAGCTGATGTTGAAATCAAAGACGATTTTGAATGTACCGCTCTTTACCATGCGTCTACAAATGGACATATAGACATTGTGAAATTGCTACTAAAAGCCAAAGCTAAAGCTTATGTCACTACATGTAATGGCTGGACGGCTCTACATGGTGCTTCAAGCAACGGACATACAAAAATAGCACAACTACTCCTTCAGCAGCTTTGTGTGGATATCGACTCTAAAGATGTGCTCGGTGGTACCGCACTATTACGTGCAACTATGCCCGGAAACACAGATGTCATGCAATTGTTATTGCAAAATGGTGCAAATATAAATGCTGAGAATGTGTATGGAAGGACTGCCATCGTTGAAGCATCCTATGCCGGGGTAAAGCCAGATGTTATCAGATTGTTACTGGAGTATGGTTGTGATGTCAATATTGCAGACAAGGCAGGGAAAACAGCCTTGCACCGAGCGTGTGAAGAAGGGCGTGGAAAGTTAATTCCCATATTGCTAAAGAATGGTGCAGACACCGAGGCTGTGGATGTGGATGGGTGCACTCCTATACAAATCGCCGAGCGTTCTAACCACAAAGATATTGTTGATTTGTTGCTTGCACACGAAGTTAAAACAATAAAGGTATAAAACAAGGAGAGAGTCCCTGTAATGGACTCTCTCCTTCTTGTATTGACCGGTGTATCTACGTATGTTACACTGGTTATATAAATATGAGATGTAAGGAGTGTTAATCAGTGTCGATACAAAATTTTAAGGAATGTGTGGACAAGGGAGATGTACTTGGTGCTATCCTCTCTATTAGTAGCATGGGAGATCTAAGCAGCTGGCGGGAAGAACTAAATAACGATACGCCGTTAACGCATGCGACATATGGAGGTTTGCCCAGTGTAGTGGTTGCGTTACTCAATGCAGGTGCTGACGTGACAGTACACGATTCTCTTACTTTCACAGCTATTCATTTGGCCGCCTACAAAGGGTCTGACGATATAGTTAGGGCCCTCCTACAGCATGGTGTACAAGTGGATATGCGTGACGGTCATGGGCGGACAGCTCTGCATCATGCCTGTGAAGCGGGAAAAACAGATATAGTGAAATTGTTATTGGATAGTGGGTCTGGTATTGAGAAAACAGAACATAGAGGATGGACACCCCTACATTTTGCCTCGCATAGAGGACATTTAGATGTGGCAAAGTTGCTGCTGGAAGCGGGCGCCAATGCAAAGTCCATGTCGGGAAGAAATTTGACTCCTCTGGCCATGGCTGCAAAGAATAGTCACCATTCCATTGTCGAGCTATTAAAGACCTATATTTGATGTATTCACTCAATATAAAGTGGGGAGTGTTAAAACAATGTCTGTTGAGAAGTTCGCAGAGTGTGTAGATGTAGAAGATATTCTTGGTGCCATTCTGGCAGTGAAGAGCCTTAACAATATAGACAAAAAATACAGAGAGACAGACCATGATACACCACTGGCATATGGTGTACGTTCCGGTTTAGTCAGTGTTGTAGCAGCCTTAATTGAAGCAGGCGCCGATATCAACATACACGGGAGACAAAAATGGACTGCTTTGCATCTTGCTTCTAAGATGGGGCATATAGATGTAGTAAAACTGTTGTTGAAGTGCGGTGCAGAAGTGAATGCCAGAACAGACGATAGATGGACCGCTTTGCATCTCGCTTTCTTCCATGGTCACCCAGAAATCGCTCAAATATTGCTTGATGCTGGCGGCAAGATCAAGGCTAAGACAGACGAAGGTGAGACCGCCTTGGATCTAGCTATAGAAGAAAATCGCGAAGATGTAATAAAGTTGCTACGTGCATATAGTAGTTAGAGAAGAGCCCCTAACAAGGGCTCTTTTCTATATTGACTCGAGGGTTAATGTATGTTACAATGGTTTTATACAAAAATGTGTGAGGAGTGTATTTAAAATGTCGATAGTGGAGTTTAAAAGAAATGTGTACACAGGAGATGCAGAAGGAGCTATTTCGTCTATCCAAAATATCAGCAGTTTAGATGATGTTTGGGAAGAACTAGGTGGTGTGACACCTCTTATGTACGTTGCTTCTGCGGGTCTTACTAGTGTCGCACAGGCACTAATGAAATCAGATGTTAATGTTAAAAATGAGGCTGGCTGGACCGCCTTGCATTTTGCTGCCAACAGTGGGCATACGGATATAGTCGCATCCTTATTAGAGAATGAATCAAGTGTTGACACCAAGACATTCCGAGGATGGACTCCACTGCATTTTGCTTCTTCTTGGGGTCATACTGATGTGGCTAAACTGTTGCTTGGGGCCGGTGCAAATGCAAACCTTGCAGAAGGACTTGGCTGGACAGCACTACATTTTGCTTCCAATGAAGGGGACAAAGAAGTGGTTGAAATGCTTCTGGATGCGGGTGTAGATACATGTGTTAAAACAGAGAAAGGTTACACTGCTTTACAACTTGCAATCGACTACGGCCACACAGAAGTGGTAGAACTCCTTCTTGGTTCCGACACAGCGGCGAAATGACACAAGCATAACAATACACACTCAATAGAGGAGCCCTTAGGGGCTCCTTTTTTATTCGCACTATGACAGGGAGATAGAGTCTCTCAATCCCCATTTGTTAAGGTAAGAGCAAAATGATTGTGCTCTACTGTAGGGTGTGATATGATTTTCATATAAAAATATGTAAGGAGTGTTTGTAAATGTCCATTTTATGTATGCTGCGCCTGCCGGTTTTGTCTGAGTGATGATACCTATTTTTCCTTTTGTTCGTCGTCGGAGCATTTAAAAAGTCGCAAAATATGTACTCAAAAAAGAGGAGAGATACTATGATTATCACACAAGCAGATGAAACGAAAACAGGTCGGTACTACAGCATGTCAGAAATCACATCGCAAAGACAAGAGCAGTACTGGATCAATCCATATGCCAACGGCCAATCTTTTAACTTGTTAGAAGATATGTTTGAAGATGCTCTGAAAGATCCAAAAAATGGACTTTTCAAAACTGAATTCGATAAACTGGAACTAGTCGTGCTTTCTTCAGATGAGGAGCGGATAGATCTACATCTTGCATTAAATCCTGGAGAGAAGGCGGTTCTGTACAGTTCATTGAATGATCATCAGCCATTTTGGTGTGAAGTGATGCTATTGTTATTATTTGACAATACAGGTGCTCTGGTGAATAAGTTTTTCTTCAATGACGAGTATTATTATTTCTACCACCACTTGAAAGAAATCGAAGAAGAGTACGAAGAAAATCGGCTTAAGTACTCAGAAGAAAAACTTGAAGAGGAAACCTCTACCAAAATCGTGAAGTTAGCAAAACGTTTGGACTCCTTGATCAATCCTTCGGATCCCCACGTCCATGTCATTGTCCAAAATAACTAATGAAGAGAGCCCTTGGGGGCTCTTTTTTATTTCAAAGTGGTGTAGATAGGTTCCACGCCGCCCCATATACATTTTGTGGTCTTCTTTTCCATCACTTGCAAACCACGACCATTTGTTGCACCTATTAAACATGTTCCACATGATATAAAGAAAGACGGGCAGAGTATACAATGCCATGAGATTATCGCCAATACATAAATAAAAAAGACTCCTGTTAATCGGAGTCCTTTTGCCCAGTCGTTGATCCTCTTACAAGTATGGTGTCATCAGTGTTTGCTTTGACATGTATGAGTCTACCACCTGCATTGATTAGTAACTCTTTATTCTCGAAAATTTTATAAAAATTCATCTGACCTGCTACGGATATTGCTATATGATTTTCTGCAGTGTATCCACGAAACACCACTTCTCTTCCGACAAAATCGATAATAGTATCCCCAGTTGCTACAACTTTGGATGGAGTCATGTATTCTCTGGACACTACATCGTAATCTGTCACTACCCATCCTTCATCATAATTGATTTGTCTGACTGTCACATCGACGATCACTGTCACCTTAAACTCGCCTACACTTATGGCTTCTACACGAAGTATGTTGTTTTCTTGCTTATGTATAGTGTAGTTTTTTAACTCAGAGTCTCCTCCAGTAATGCCTAAAAACAAATATGGTGTATCTGTTGTCCCAAATAGTCTTGATTTAGATAAACTTGAGTTGTCCCTCAGATATCCTACATGTCCCTTTTCCATCGCTTCTAGATATTTGGTCAAAAACTCTGAAGAAGTTTGCGTATTCACTTCTTTTGATGATGTATTAATACTTGTTTCAGTAGTTGCTTCTTCTGTGGCATTCGGCTTAGAGTCAACAAATATCATTGTATTGCAAATGTAGTAGCCGGCAACCATTACACCTAGTATTGCGGTCCCAATCAATATCCCTTTAAACCATATCTTTTTCATACACAGAACACCCTCCTTCACGTGGATGTTATCATGAACTACATCGTGCTGTCAAGCACTACAAGTACATTTTAACTTTCATTTTCTTGAAGAGAGGCATGTAAACATGATTAAATAAACCTTAAGAAAAAATGAGGGGCGATGTGCAATGTATGTGGAAAAATTCAAAGAAGCAGTCTTATCTAACAATGTAAACGAATCACTAAAGCTTGCGCCATTTATAGAAGATGTAAATGCAGTGTATGAAACACTGGGCAAGTCCACACCATTAAGTTTTGTAGTGTGGGAAGTCATGCCGGAGTTAATAGCACCTCTTGTTGACCTTGGAGCAAATATTCATACACCTGTGCACGGTAAAGAGCCATTGCATCTAGCTGCCGGAGGATTCCAACCACAAGCTTGTAAAATCCTGATTGAAAAAGGAGCCAATGTAAACAATAAAGATGATTTAGGATACACTCCCCTATTTCATGCCGCTTGGGAGGGCGATTTAGATAGTGTTAACTTACTCCTTAAAGCAGGTGCTGACGTACATATCGCAGATACATCAAATAACACTCCTTTACACATGGCGGCGCATGGTGGAGAGACAGAAATCTGTAGTGTACTACTACAACATGGTGCTTGTGTTAATGTAAAAGATGAACTTGGTGGTGTACCTCTGCATTATGCTTCTTGGGGTGGAAGTGTTAAAACTTTTAAAATACTCTTGGAGGCAGGTGCAGATGTTCATGCCTCAAAAAATGATGGAAGAACTCCACTACATGAAACTGCACATTGTGATAGAGTTGCAATGTCCAGACTGCTAATTAAAGCAGGAGTGGATGTAAACGCAAAAGACAATGCAGGATGGACACCTCTGCACTCAGCAGCAAACTGTAATAGCATTCGAGTAGCCAAATTATTGTTGAAAAATAATGCAAGCATAACTACAAAAGATACACAGGGGCGTACCGCGTGTCGTGTAGCTAAAGAAGAAGGTCACCCAGATATGTTGGCACTTTTAGTGGGATCTGATGAGGGATGATGCCACATATGTAACGTTAATGGCTCAAGAGTTTGGGATATAGTTCCCCTGGCGTGCATGTCCACCACGGTAGAAAGTAGATTTCCCAAGGCCCTCCTTTCACTCTTTGCAAATTGACTTCATTTGTCACGTATACGTCAGATGCCCAGCGAGACCATAAAGACAGACGGGATGCCGAGGAATGCTTGGGTGCCTGAAAAAACGCAGTTATTGCTGGGTGTACTATGTAAGATCAAATCTTTGTGCAGACTGAAGCTAAAAACATAAAAAAGAGGCCACCCTGAACGGGTGGTCTCTTTTTTTGGTTACATGTCAACTATCATAACGCCGCTTGATCCTTTTGCACTAGCCTCCAAGGTTACAGCCGCTGATAGGTTAAGCAGCTGAAAAGCGGCCATAATGTCCACTGTGGACACTTCATGATACTCATCATCTCCGTATTCCCAATCATCCACTTTATAGTCGGCCACCAATTCGTTGACCAAAGCATAGAGGGGACCGAAATGATCATTGTACTTGTCAGTACACCACCGTATGATAGAAACCTTGCTTGCCATCTCCAGCACATTTGTGATCAGATCTTTTGGATTCTCATCCACATATGCCGACAGCATATAGGTAGCAAATGTATCATCTGTGCTTCTCTCTTCCAGAAGACGACCTACTTCTAATACATCAACTTTTACATCCTGAAATGATGCTCCTGGATTCTCAGAAAGGAAAGTTTTCACCAATTCATATGACGCCATTACCTGGTTGGACTGTAGATCGGATGCACCTTGATGTACAAAACTGATAAATGCTTTAGACATAATTAAACACTCCTTGACATTTTTTAATAGGTATATATAAATTATATCATGTTCATATACTAGTGTACAAGCATTACAACGGTGTTGTGTTCCGTTGGATAAATTGACACAACTCAAGTTTATATGTTTGCCGAGACAGAAGTTTGGTACGGTCTCATTCTTTTAGAAAACAGAGCAAAAATAATCAAATGGTCAAATGACTGTTGACAATAATACACTGTGTATGATATACTGTGTGTATCAGACCGATTTATGTGGATACTAAAGAGCACTGAAGGCGGGTACCTTCAGTGCTCTAGATTGCGAATTATCTTTTTAATGCATTTGCTTGTTCGATTTCTTCAATCTTTGCTTCTACATCAAAGAACTTGTCGTAGAATTGTTGTTTATTGAAGATTGTGTACATTTTTCTGTTTCTGTATTCGTAGCCCATGGGAGCAAGAATCGTATTTCCCCGTCCTTCGGTGGTAAATATAAATTCTTGCTCTATTTGTTTTTTTATCTGGTCCAAGTTGGGTATGTCTTTTGCGTACTGTGATAGACTGTTGTGCAATGCTTGTACATTGATGTATACTACATCATCATCTTTCATATTATAAGATTTTTCGGATTCCATCTTTTTGTTCTTTTTTCTGCGAAAGATGGTATATGGTGCAGTATCCACGAATATGAATTTCCCGACTCCAAATACGGCTCTCGATGATTTAGTGCTATCAGTGGCTGTTGCTGTAGCATAATCATCCAATTTTGCCATGAACTTTTCTAGTTCTGTTTCCTCGGACTCTGATTTTTCTTTGGCCTCGATAATGTGTGCTGGTATTGCCTTTATAGTGTCTAGAGTATACCCAATGCTTTTTACACCCAACTTTTTCATCATCTGGATGTAACAATGTAATCCAACCATAATCACTACCATGGCCTCGCTTTTCCTATTAGACCTAGGAAAATTTTTACGTACATACCGCATGTAGTATTTGTATAGTCGCTTGATCGCATCATTATCATACATTTGCCGTTGCGTAATAAGCATGCCCATGTAATAGTTTTTGTTCTCATTTGACAAAAGTCTAGATAATGCCTCTTTGCCACAAGCACCCTGTTCTGTAGGAGTCTGATCAGGATTCATAATGTAGGCATAATCGAACTTAATCTCGACCGATCGTGTAACCAGGAATCGATCACTAGGTGAAAATTGGCCCATAGCAACAACAGGGTTGGTCAATTCACTCTCTATGTTTCCACCACCAGCTTGTCCACGCGCTATTCCTGTTTTATTAGATGCCGCAGCAATGACATCATTTGCCTCTGTTACACTACATTTATTCTTTTTGGCATCGGCTTCTTTTCCGTACTCATCCAAGAATCTTGGAATGTTGTAGCTGTTCATCAGGGTGTTGATTATACTTTGTTGTGTCTGCAGTGGGATTTCTGCAGTCTTTACATTGTCACCATAGCCCATATAAGGTTTGACAGCGTTCATGACAGAAGACTTGCCTGATTCTGGTAGTCCTGTAACGAACAATGGTGGAAAACTTGAGTTACCTAGAGATCGAAAAACATACTCATGCACTAAAGAATGGAAAAATCCATTTATGATAGCTGTGTTCATTAGTTCATTCATTTGCCATGAGTTTTCACCATACACTCTAGCTATCTTAGGGAATTCTTTTCTATCATACTCCATATTTTTGTACTGGCTTACGATAGTAGCATTTCCTACACTGGGCGAATAAACAATCTCTTCGGTCTCTTCACCAGATTCTACATCGTACGCCTTCTTTGGTCCTACAGCGTAGTATTTCCCTTTCTTCATGACCAGGCCTACATGCCCCGTGGCTTCCTTCTGCACGAACTTATCCCTCATATTTTCTATCAGAGATGTAATCATGGCCTCTGACCTGTTTTCATATACCGACCCTTCTGACATGCATACTTTGGCTATGTGGTTGTTGATAAGATTTTTGTCAGAGGACAAAAGATTTTGTGTGAAATACACTGTAGTTTGCCGACCTGAATAGTCTGTCATCAGATAGTAATACCGGTTCTCACCTTCTATACTAACCTTATATAAAGGGCTTAGTGTGAAGTTTGCTATCTTTGTTTTCTCCTTATACATCATAGCATGAGTGGATCCATCTGTGAACATGGTGATATCTGAACGAGAAGCATAATTTTTCTTTTTCTCCTCCAAATGTCCGGATGTCTTCTCAATCAGATCATATACTCTGTTATATGTGAGTTTTTTCACATGTGGTTTATTTATATCGAATATAAGTGAAGCCAAGTTCATTTTATCTGCTGGTGACACTGGTTCTTCTAGTTGTTCCAAAATCTCCCCAAACACATTTTCATACATTGGAACACCACCTGGAGTGGTGTACTTCTTCAGTATCTCGTCAAATTTTTCCATACTCCGGCTCCCATCATTGTCTAGGTACTACTCATTGCTATCTTTGGTTTGTTCACCAACTTGCTCTTTTTTACGAGCCCTAGCTCTAGCCATAGACTCTCTCGATTGACGCCTTCTTCTTTCCGCATACTCAGGATCTTCTTTTCGTTTTCTTTTTTCCCACTCATATTTTGCTTTCTTATGTTTTCGTTCACGTTCCAGTAGTTTCTCTATTTTCTCTTTAGAGATTTCTTCCATACATATCATCCTTCCGACAGTACACTGTATATCACCATTGTACCACACAGGTATTCCGTGCACAAGTATATTTACCTTTCCTCGATCTAAAAGTCAGCACGTCTCCTTTCAGACAAATGTCAAAGGGTGCTAGAACATAATTTTCTCGATCTTCCTCGATCTCTCTCGAGTCTAGGCTCGAGATATTTTATCTCTTTAAGGAGAACGTCTTTTTATTTATTTATTTTGTTTTTCGAACTTAAAAAAGAGGAGGGCACATACCCCCTCCCCCTATTTCGAGATCTGATTCATATCTTAGATATGCATACATAGGGGTATATACCCCCACCCCTCTCTCTTGGGATCGAGAGCACGAGAGATGAGTCAAGTCTTTTTCCCACAAACTGGGACACCTACGAACACATGTACGGAGGAGGATCGAAAAAAGTTCGGGAACATATCAATATTCAACCGTGTGATGGGATGGCAGGTTGCATGTGTATCCGGTACACACTTCCGATGTCCCAGATATAATGATAACCATTGATGAGGCAGGCTAGCATGTGGGTCTATGGCTTCTCATCGGGACTATAATCTTCTTCTTCATAACAATACCTGACAACACGCATGCACTCGATGATCTTTAGCATGTAATGACATAAAACAAAAGGCCACCTACACAGGTGGCCTTTCTTTCCCAACATAGATTGAAATTACGTGAATAGTGTTATCATACCACTAGATCCTTTCGGATCAAGGTCCAAAGAAGGAGATGCCGGTATCTCCAAGATTTGCAAAGCGGCAAGAATGTCTACTGTAGTTACCTCATAGCACTCTTCCTTGCCACACTCTAACTCATTAGCTTGATATTTTTCCACAATTCCGTCAATCAATGCAAAATATGCAGACATACCACCATTGTAGTCAGTGCTTATGCCGAATACGCGACGCACCTGTGCTACTTTGATTGCCGTTTCACATATTTCTGCAATCAAGTCTTCTGGACTCTCATCAACATATGCTGATAGCAGGTAGCTGGCATATGCATAGTTCGGATTCTTTCCAACGGAAACAATGTCTGTTTTTATATCCCCAAAGGAAATTTTCGGATTTTGATCCAAGACATTTTTAACCAACTTATGGGACTCCATAACCTGCTCGGACAACAATTCGGATCCACCTTGCCACACAAAACTAATAAACACTTTAGACATATATAACACTCCTCAACATTATTTACTATTTTATGCTTTCATTATATCATATCGGAGTGCATACATACAATCTCTGTATTTATGCGTCTTTTAATAATTCAGCACACTTCGTAAGTCCCTTTTCTGTGGCAAAATCTAGAGCAGTCCTTCCATACATATCTACAAAAGCTTCGTTTTTTGCTCCAGCCTCCACTAGCATTTTGACCCAAGGAACTAGCCCCAAAGTAGTGAAGCGATACAATGGTGACAGTGTTCTTGCCTCTTGAAACCTCATTTTGACACCCACCTGCACTTCAGCATGTATCAATACATTCACGTTTGCCCCAGCTTCTATGAACGTGAACGCACGTTTCCTATCCCCCATAGAACATATACAACTGAATGGTGTATCGCCATCTTCGTTCTTAGACTCAATGTCTGCACCTGCGGCAACCAACATCTGGATACACTCGGGGGTTGACCTACGATGGCATGCGGAATGCAGGGGACTAGAACCGTCATTGCTTTTTGCATTAACGTCCGCACCATGTCTGATTAACATTTGTGCCGACTCCACATCCCCTAAAGAACATGCGTAATGTATGGGGGTGGCACCATACATGTCTCGTGCATTCACATCTGCGCCGTATGCTAGAAGTAGTTCTACAATTTCAGGAACCCTTAGCCCAGCGGCCATGTGTAGCTCCGTGCGTTTGTCATTTTGTAGACGCACCAATTTAGCCCCTTTACCCATGAGGACTTTGACCACTTCGGTAGCGCCTTGAGACACGGCCCACTGTAAAGGACTGCAGTCTGTTATGCGAGCGTTTATATCCGTTATTCCTTCTAAAGCCAGCATACACGCCAAAGTATCTCTTTGTTTCACAGCTGTTAAAAAACGTTCACCACTCATAATATACCTCCTACCTTTATTCTTTCGCAATATTGATCACTAAATTTGTTGAACATTCAGGGGGAACTGGTAAAAATTTCCAGAAAAGTCGATGTATAAAACCTCATTCTCTGGGGAAAAATATAATTAGAAACAACAACACAAAAACAATTCTTAGGAGGAATTTACAATGGCTGATCTGCACACTATGAAAACTCAAATCGCTTCTCAAATGGGTGTTAACTTTGGTTCTAAAGAGGTTAACCGCAACCTGACAGCTGCACAATGTGGTCAAGTAGGTGGCGAAATGGTAAAGCAGGCTCTTCGTCAATCCGGTTTCACTACCAAGTAAGAACATCTCGAATTGGCGGAAATGGCGTTGACTAGTATACTCCTTAGCTGACGCCAATAACCTAAACTCTCTCAAGTATTTGAATATATAAAAGCACCCTTCATCGGGTGCTTTTTTTATGCTTGGGAGGCCTGCAATAGACATTTCCTTTTCAATGTGTGTTTTTCCTCAGCTGTAGATGCAAAAAAGAACTCTAGCAACTTTCGTTGAGCGTTGTGCATCCTCTTTGTAGCGTGTATTCTTCTCATATGGTTTTTCACCCGTTCCATGTTAAGCACCATTTCGAGAGGCTTTACATCGAAGTTGTGGAAAATGTACAAACACGCATCCCACACTTCTTGGTCGGTGGCAGCCGCAACAACCTCATATGCTCTGTAATACGATCTGCGATGTTTCCATCCCTTGTCCTGTTTTTCCATATCTTGCAAAAACACACCTAAGTTAAATCCTCTGTTTCTGCACCCTACAGAACAAAAAGTTATAAGCTCATTATCCAAGTACACTTGGTTCTCAGCCACTGCTGTCTGGCAATACCCGCATTTACACATTGTTTAACCCTCACTTTCAAGTTGTATGTAGTTTAGACTGTCAGTCGTCTCACAAGATCCCAGTAAGCAAATACATCCGTGTATTCCGGTTTTTCTCCTTTTCTAATCAATGCAAGGTGGCGACCTTTTGAATCTTTTACTGCAATTTCTGCAAAGTCACCGCTCGTCTGAAACCATACACTAAACTTACCTGATTCAGACCACTTGGCACACAGTTTTTGTGTATCGTGTTCCCCACATACATTTGTGATCATTTCCTCTATGCAGGATCGTGCAGTTGTTAGTATTTCTTGTTTCATCTCTTCAGGCAAAATTTTCCATCGAAGCTTTTTCCACCATGAGGGGGATGCATAGGTGGTGTATCTGTATGCATGTGACACCAATACGAATTTGAACACTATAATGTTTAATGCATTTGTATAGTCAGTCGTTTTTGACTTATTTAAAATATCGGTTAAGTTTTTATATGAGGGTATGAGATGTACCATACTCTCATACAGTATGCCTCGTTGTTTTTGGCTTATATTAGGATCTTTCAAAGGAAAATTCGAGTAAAACTTCTTGTCTTTTTTTGTATTTTGAATGTGATCGACCAACAATGGAAGTCCCCTGGATGCCACATATACTGAGATTATGAACATCGGGATAATCACGATCAGGTATATCATGCTGTCAGTGTCACTCATATATAGTGGTCCACCGCCTTTCATCACCATCTAGTGTGAGGTGTCATCCATACTATGATTTAAACATGTCCTTTACCCCTTGGTCAATAAAAAAGGAGGCCTATTGGCCCCCTCTTGCTTATACATGTAGAGTTTTTAGTGTAGACACATACATTTTCTTTGTACTGTTCCAAGAACAGCTGTGTACATTATCTTGGGATGGTATATGTCGCTTGTGGAAATTTTGTGCATCGTAGTTGTATGTGGCAATCCTCTTCCAGTCTCCTTTTGGAAGGCTGAAATCCAGTCCCCAGGGCTCGAACATCTTGGTTAACTCAGTCGTGTTTATATGTGTGCAAACTTTATTGCTCACAGGGTCATGCTGCACATCCCTAAATACACCAATCCTTTGATCCAATTTTTGAAAATATGAGTATGAGGAGTGAGTGTCCATAAAGTACACAAGCTCTGGATACTCCAGCACATTTTCTAAATAGTGTGTATCTTTGTCTATCCATTTCTGATTATTACCTAGGAATGTATTATACACACCATCGATCATCATGAGCACGCCCAGTGCGTCTGGGTCAGTAAGTTGTTTTAAATCAAACCCATAGTATGACAAAAGATGTAGTGTGGTGCTGAAATGTACTTTGTCATCGTACCTTGATGTCGGATTGCCAAACCAATTGTTTAGATTGACACTCTGTCTATTCACTACAGGTACTCCTTTGTCATCTTGTAACAACATTGGGTGATTTCCCCAGCATTTGTTTCTAGTCATATTAGCATCTATGTACACTATATCCTCGATACTATGATCTCCACACAGACGAAACTCTTCTTTGAAATCATAAAATCCGATAATTGGATCGTTAGGATACATCTTTTTGTATGCCGCAGTTGCCAGCAAACTATCAAGATCATGTGTCAGTACGATTCCGTATACAGTCCCCTCAGGTCGTGATACCCAGGCAGGATGTTTCTCTCTACAACTTTGTTCCATATTCCTTCCACCTCTCAGTTCTAATATCTTCCATTTTTTCTTCCCACGATTGCAGTACTCCTAAAGATATCAACAACTTCAGATATGCTTTGGACTCTTCCAACACATGTTCGTGCACCCCGTCCTCCCACATACCTAGATCTTTTCTATATCGACAAAACGCTATATACCTCCCATGCTCTTCTCTTCTTCTTACCACAATCTCCATAGAATTGTAATCCGCCCGCATATCGATCCCCACACTGTAATTTCCGCACGGGGTCCATTGTACACATGCTGGATAAAAAGACCGAAAACTTGCATCTTCTGCCAATAGGTCATCTATTCCTTCTTTTAGAATCCTGTTTATCATGTTTACATCCTGATCTTCTGGCATTTCTTTTTTCGTTCTGCTATTCATATCAGTGACGGAAACGTACATTAATGCATTGATTCTTTTTATGCTAAGCGTATCCAGTTCATTATCAACGGCTTGGCATATCAGATCTAACTCTGGAACTCGAAGAACCTGAATACACCCCTTCCCATGTTCCTCTCTGTACGCATGGTACTGCATGGATTTTGTGTCTTCCAGCACTAGAGTTTTCTGGAGAGGATTAAGATGAGTGTCGGTCATAGGAAAATTCTTCAGCCTTTCTAAAGCATCTCGTTTATTTTGCTTCCTCACAAGTCCTTTTTTAGTTAATGCATACACGAAAGGGGTGAGTACATAAACAACGATAATAATGACTACGATCCACATCTATTCATCTCCTCACATCTCTACGTATGTATCGTCCTCCATCAGAGCTGAGAATGCACCCATTGATGCGACCATTTTTACATATCCTCTGGCATTCTCTATGAGTTCTCCATTAAACATGTTGTATTCATCGTTGTCATCAATAATGTAGTTGCTGATAGCCAGAGTCTTACCTTTTTTGCCTTCAACTCTTATCGATATGATGCCACTCAACAACTTTATCCACACTGAAAGTTTTCCATCTGTGGTTTTTTTGGCATATGTTGGAAATGAACTTGAAAAGTCTATTTCTTCTGTGATCATCTGCGTTATTCCTTCAATGATTAGATCATTTAATTCATCTTTTTTGCTCGTTATATTGGAAGGGAGATTGGTTTTTCCCCACTTCTCTTTCCACACATCACGATATAGCAAAGTTGCACTCTGCAAACATATTATGCTGTTGATCCTTTTTAGGTTGACAGGATCAAGCACACCTCTTTTCACTTGTTTCTCAATGTCCGCTATGAGAGGGCCATCTGTGGCAATACGCTCCAACATCTGCAATACCATGTTCATCTGAACCTTTGTAAGGATGCCTTCTGTGGCAGGAAAATTTTTGCTTATGGCTCGCTGAATACGTCTATCTCTCACATAGTCTTTATGATCAACTATATACTGGTGTAAGTATAGCGCCAGAGTCAACAAACCCCCAACGATTGTCCCAATGGCTATACCTAAGTACATGGCTTGGGTGAAATCCGACATGCTATCACTCCCTACCTTTTTCTGTTTCGCCTGGTGTATCAATAATACCTAAAGAGTGCACGAGTTTGAGATACTGAACTGCGTCCTCTATGAGTTCTGTATTGCCTATGAGTTGAGTGTTAGATGTTCCATCTCTATCTAGCCTAAGTACATAATGCGCCCATGTCCTAGCTGCTCTGTCCCTCACTTGTATGAAAGCTTGTCCAGATGTTGTTTTTAGCCAAACGGAATATTTCTCATCTGCAGTCCAAGACAAGTGTGCCTTTGCACCCCCATAAGTAAACGATGTGCGTGTAAGAAGGTCATCTATACTTTCGATGATATGCTTGTTCAGCACATCTCTGTCTTCCATAGCACCTTCTAGTGATTCTACAATACCTGAAGGACCCCAAACAACCAGTCTGTCAAAAAATTTGATTGATACACCAACAAAATTATTGAGCAGGAACACATCATCGTCAGTCAAATGTTCTTTTTCTAGGAGTTCATGTATATTGTCATAACTTGCACCGACTAGAGTTTCTGGGATATCGAAAGGGGAATATGGATGTTCCGCACGGCGACACCATTCCAATTGTTCTCGCAAATATTTATTTTGTTCCAGAGTTAGCACATTTCCATGTACAGGAAAATTACTAAACATCTTTTCACGATACCTAGTTACTCTCTTGTTCTCAGCATGATCTTGGAACCATTCAATAACCATTGGAAGCATGTATATCAGAATTGCTGCAGTGATAACCCAGCACATGACAAGCACCATTGTATTTACATCCATCAGATAGTCTCCTCGATCTTGTTCTATCTTTTTATGTAAGCATGAAGTATCTTATTGAGTCAATACACAGACACGAAAAAAGGGTAGCCTTGAGGGCTACCCTTTCTTTTACCAAGAACTAACAGCTTTATCATAACCGTTTACTTGTAGTTCAGCTTCTGTTGCTCTTTTTGTTGCAATTACCATATTTCCTTGTACTTTATTCACTCCCGGTAACAAATCATATTTTCCTGATGGTGTTTGATTGCCCCCACCATTATTGCCACCGTTGCCTGGATCTGGGTTTGGCACTACTGGTGCTGTTGGCGTAGCTGGAGTTGTCGAAGGGGATTTTGGACTCTCCGCATCTGCGCTATTAACAGCAGTAACTTGGAAGGTATATTCTACCCCATTCGTCAATCCCGTCACTTCATATGTGGTTCCTGTTATCAGTGTGCTATTATGTGGTGTCGCACTTCCATTTACGTATACATTATATCCTTTTGCATTTTCTGACTTTTCCCAGGATAACACTACTTTGGCATCCCCAGGTGCACTAACTACATTGCTTGGCGTCGTTGCAGCTGCCACTGGTATTGTTAGTTTAGTCAGGGTCAATACATTTGCTGAACTTTCACTAACACCAACACCATAGTTGCTATTGCCGCCTGCACCATAGATGTCTCCATTATTTTTGCTAGCGAAGAACCTCCACACCATACTTGTTTCCTCAGCATACATGTTGTTCCAATCTGTATCTGCAGAGGCCAGTTGAGGGGTTCTTGTAATACTGTTATTGCCAATACCTAACTCACCATATCCATTAGATCCCCAACCCCAAAGTGTTCCATCTGTTGCTATTGCGTGTGCACTCGTTTTGCTAACAACAAAATCTTTCCAAGATCCACTAATTTTTGTAGGTACCGCAAAGTACCCGTTAGTTCCGAGACCACCCACCCCTGTGTAATTGTCCCCCCAAGCATATAAGGACCCACTTGCATCTAATGCAAAAGACATAGATTGAGTAGACATTACTTTTTTCCAACTTCCACTTGATAACACAGCATATGGAAATTTTTGGTGCGTAGTATCCCCAGTCCCTACTTGCCTGTAGGCATTATCGCCCCATGCATATACTTTTCCATCAGTCCCGATAGCTACAACAGTACTATTGTATACAGAGAATTGCGCAAATGACATCCCGCCTCCTACAGGCTCAGGTGCGGAATTGTACGGTACACTGCTTGGGTCCCTATTGGTTCCTAGCATCCCACGACTGTTGGATCCCCAGCCCCACACCTGTCCATTATTTTTCTGCACAAACGTTGTAGTTCCTACACTTAGGATAGTCTTCCAATCATTTGTTGGTGCTAGTATTTGTACAGGTGCATCAGAGTTAGTTGTGTTAGCTATTCCCAATTGTCCATAGTCGTTTTTACCCCAACCCCATATAGTTCCGTCTGTTTGAATAGCCACTACACTGTTGGTATTCACCCTTATCTCTTTATAAGTCCCGGTTCCAACTCTTCCAGGACTTGTTTCTTTTGATGAAGAGACTCCTCGACCTAGCATGCCGTATACGTTATTACCCCAAGAATATAGCTCGCCATTTGTTTTTAGCGCAAACATAGCACCATCAACCACTTGTACCGAGGCCCAGTTTGTGTCTGTACCTACCTGTGTAGGAGATACAGCATTTGCTGTGCTACCCGTACCTAGAGTTCCGAGGTTTCCATATCCAAAGGTCCAAAGTGTGCCATCTTCTCTGATTGCTGCAGAAGTGTTGTCATCTCCCACTATGGACTTCCATTTTGATCCTCCCCCAAATATCACAGGTAACTTCTGGTTCTGTGAACTCCCTACGCCTAGTTTACCAGAACTGTTATATCCCCAAACAGCTACAGTTCCATCTGGTTTAATTAACCAAGAGGAGTCTGACTGTAAAACTAACTTACCCTCTGGTGTGGCGGCAAATGTACTTGGTGCAATCATGGATGTTGCCATCAGTGCAGCCATCATTGTTGAGATTATTTTCTTTTTCATACTTGTCTCCCTTTCCCTTTCTCGATGTTTGCTATATCATTATAACATTGTTATACATACTTATCAATACTTGCCACCCCTTGTCCCCACACATAAAAAGAGGACTGACCACAAGGCCAATCCTCTTTTTATGTTACCAAGAACTAACAGCTTTATCATAACCGTTTACTTGTAGTTCAGCTTCTGTTGCTCTTTTTGTTGCAATTACCATATTTCCTTGTACTTTATTCACTCCCGGTAACAAATCATATTTTCCTGAT
>Ga0207655_1000513_pt1 | contig 49329 bp, 60 predicted proteins | sample KBSM44metaG_FD_184398 | JGI IMG/M metagenome (GOLD analysis project Ga0207655, IMG submission 184398) | Miscanthus rhizosphere microbial communities from Kellogg Biological Station, Michigan, USA - KBS M4-4 metaG (SPAdes) (version 2) | ecosystem: Host-associated > Plants > Roots > Rhizosphere >...
AGTTCTTCTCGTCTAGTGCGGAAAATATCATAGTTATTTTCCAATTTATCATCTTGTGTGATCGGAATAATGGTAATCATCTTTTCTTTTTCCAAATAATTCACGACAGAGTTGAACAAACGTTCTTTAAATGTTCCGCATTCTTTTTCATGCTCTTCTAAAATTTCTTCAATTTCACTTTGACGCTGCGGTGTAACGCCGCTATTTAAACTTAAATATAAGTGTTCAATATATCGTTGATGTTGATGAAGAAAGTAATAAAATCCGCGATCAATATCATATTCTTTAAAATGTTTAAACGCGTTATCAATTTCAACAGTATGATCACTTATTTTCTTATTTTCATCTACCCAAAAACGTACTGTAATGTCTAATGGTTTTTTTTCTTTTATTTCAACAATGGACGATGCTTCTCGCATACCTATGTACCAACTATTTAAAATCCACACTCTTGTTTTTACACAAAGAAGTACTTGTTTTTCTTTTCCTTTTGGCTTAATCAGTAAATGATTAGTTCCTTTATATCCATCAATGTCAATTATTTCGATGTTGTCGATTTCCAATTTCGAAAAATCCATTTTTCTTCACCTCGCGAGCATTATACACCATTTTTTAAAAAATGGTGTAAATTTCGATAAGAAGATATTTTATGAAAAAAAACAGACATTACAAAGTAATGTCAATTTTAGTTATTCTTCATCTTGCAAAAATCTTCGTAAATCCATTGGAAGTTCTCTTTCTGTGCAAATACGATCATCGATCAACATTTGCGCCAAATCTTGCGGTTTATATCGGTTGTAATGAACAAATTCATGATTGTCTATGCGATTTCGTTGATATAAATCTTGTAAAATTGGTTCTGCGTAATGAAATCCAGGCGGTAAATCATCTTCTTCTTCGTCAGCTGATTCATTTTGATCAAAATGAGAATTATTTTTGCGTTCTTTTTGCGAAAGTTTTTTGCTTCCCATTTTAGATAACTTTTTCACAAGCGCTAGAAGAATAAGCATTACGATGCCAACAAATATAATGGATAGTAAACTCATCGAATCCCTCCTTTTATTCTTTCATACCAATTTTCTTCGATTTTTCAACAAATTGATCATTTATTTTTAAGATATTGTTCAAATGTGATTTCCCCTCTTGCTATTTTAGGATTTGTATTTTTACCTTCTACTAATGCTGCATAAAGCTTTCCTGGCAAAGGAAAACTAATTACTTTGTTGGATTCATTATTTATTTTTATTTTTTGTTCTGCCATTCTTTTTAGCGTTAGAATTTCAGGTCCGCCAAATTCAATTGTTTTCTTCTCTGGCATTTTATCTATTAAATGAATTAAATAATGAGCAAACTCATCAACATCTACACTTTGAAATTTGATTTCTCCAGGAATCAAATATCGTTTAAAGAATGTTTTTGATAACAACAAATTTTCAACAAAACTGTGGAATTGTGTAGCGCGAACGATGGTATGAGGAATATTGCTCATTTTCAATAACTCTTCTGCTTCATATTTATGTTTATAATAACTAAAAGGTATATTTTCTATTCCTACAATGGACGGATAAATAAAATGTTTCATATGGTCCAATTTTTTCAAAAACTTTTCAAAAGCTAGCACTTCTATATCTTTTGTGTTTTTCATCGGACTTGTTGCAGTATGAATAATAACTTCAACATCTTTTATCGCTTCTTCTAAACCTTCACCTGAGAGAAGATCACTATAAACCCATTTGAATTCCTCTGCATTATCAGGTTTTCTTCTTGAAGTTAATTTAATATCATATCCAGAATCTTTCATTTGCCTTATTAAAGCTGAACCAAGTTTACCCGTTGAGCCAGTTATTAAAATTTTCAAATTAAATCACCCCTTTTTCATTTTACTAACTTTTTTTCATAAATATGAATACACAGTTATAATAAAAACATCCTTTTGGGATGCCTTTAATATAAATAATTATATACATATGTTTGGACTTCAGGATGCATTGAAACCAAACGAAGTTCATATTTTTCAAAATGGTTATTTATTAATTTGTAAAATTCTTCACCATTTTCTTCGATGATTTCTTTTTTATCCGCTTCACTTAAAACAAATTTATTTTTTTCTTTCAATACTTGTATGTAAATAGGCTCTTTTATTTCCACATTTTCACCGTTTTCAACAAGTTGTGAAAGCAACAAATGAAGACCTGAAGAACCTTTTGAAACTCCTCTTTTGACAATATAAGTTGAAACAACCCATGTTCGATTTTGTTTATCTTTCACCGTTAACGGCATTTGTAGCGTGTTATTTATATCAAAAATTAAATTAAGTAACTCATTTTTTCTCATATCCACTCACCTCTCTTTTTGATCATTATAACACGTATTTATCGATATATCCGTTTTTTGTAACTTTTTTAAACAACAAAAGTAGCGTACGCTACTTTTGTTGTTCGATCCACTCTTTCCCTTCATCAAACGTACTATTTTCATTTTATACCCACCTTACTTTTTAAAATGCAATAGAAATTCTGGAAAATTTATAGCGATAAGTGCTCGAAGTGAAAAATGGTTGGACTAAATCTCTATATTCGCAAAAAAGTGATTGAATGACTTTTTTTAAAATATTCTTTATAATATATATAAGGAGTTGAGCAAATTGGATAATAAAAAAAAGTATGACGTAAATTATTTTCTAAACATGCACAAAAAAATGCAATACGATCCAAATGAAAAAGAAATTCAATATCCTCGAAAAAAATCAAAAATAAAAAGGGTGAATTTAATTGGAATTAAAAAAATTTGAAAAAGGAATAGAAAAATACAAAGAAATTCGTACATGGAGAGGTGATAATTATAGGGGATATCACTTTAGCTTAGGGAATACAAAAAAATACGAAATTTCCGTAACAGATAGTGATGGTGTAAAATTTTCCAGAGTAAGACATTTCGGAGAAGGCATTTGCGATTATTGTGGCGAAGATGATAAATATAAATATTGTACAAAATTGGGCGCAGGTACTATTTTAGAAGAACTTAAACAGCACCCCCAAATAAGATTAAGAGTATTGTTTAAATGAAAAATGTCCTAAATTAGGACATTTTTGTTTTTTTACATATAAAATTTTTCAAATTTTTTTTACCCTTTATCAAAAATTTAATGCTATACTTCTTAAGTAAGTAAGAAAAATACAAGGAAAACAGTAGAATGGAGCGATGAAAAGATGGAAATCAAACAAGTGAAGGAACTATTAGCGAAAAATTTTAAGGCACAAGCTGAGGGAGCAACTCATTTATATGAAGTAAATCTAGACAAGGACCAATTATGGGCACTTTTCTTAGATAGCTTTCCGCCTGGAACGAATGAAATTTACCGTGAAAGAAGAGAATTTGATTGCAGCTCTTGCAGACAGTTCATTAAAAACATTGGAAATGTAGGTTTTCTTAAAAATAATGTATTTACAACAATTTGGGATTTTGAAACAAATGACACAACATTCCAACCTGTATTAAACGCATTATCTGCTTTTGTAAAATCTCAAATGATTTCAGATGTTTATGTGAGCAAGTTAAGCAAAATTGGAACAGATCGTAATTTTGAACCATTAGAAAATGGAACAATTACTGAATGGCATCATTTATTTTTAGAATTACCATCTAAATTTGTTGATAGAAGCAGCAAATCAGAAGCCGAAATCAAAGGCGAACTTCGTAGTACACGAAATGTATTCAAACGTTCTTTAGATGAAATTACAGAAGAAAGTGTTCTTACTGTTTTAGAATTGATTTCTCAAAATTCACTTCATAAAGGCGCAGAATGGAAAAGTGCTTTAAACGAGTTTCTTAAATTTAAGAATCAGTATGATCAATTACAAATAGAAACCGAAAAAGAAAATTACACTTGGGAACAATCTGTAAAAGTCGGTGGCGTTATTGGTCGTATTCGTAATCATAGCATCGGAACACTTCTTGTTAACTTGAGTGAAGGCATGGATTTGGATACCGCTGTTAGAAAATATGAAAAAATTGTTGCAGGTGAGAACTACAAACGTTCAAAACCTATTTATACACAAAAAATGTTAGATGATGCTCAAAAAACGGTTGAAAAAGAGGGGTATTTAGAATCACTTCCTAGACAACACGCAGTATTAGATGACATTACTGTAAACAATATTTTATTTTCGAACAAAGATGCAGCTAAACGTATTGTTGGTGCAAATATTTTCGCTGAAATGTCTAGTGCAATTCCTGTTAATGTTAAAAAGTTTTCAACAGTAGAAGAAATTTCAATTGCAGACTTTCTCAAAAATGTACTTCCGACAGCAAGAGAAATTGAATTATTGTTAGAAAATAAACATCAAGCTAATATGGTATCTTTAATCGGACCACAAATCAAAGATAGCAAACCGATGTTTAAATGGAATAATAGATTCAGTTGGGCTTATGCAGGTAACATGACAGATAGCGCAATGAAAGATCGTGTAAAAGCTGCTGGCGGAAATGTAGAAGGCGTATTACGATTCTCTATTCAATGGAACGATGATCAATATGATGGAAATGATTTAGATGCACATTGTATTGAACCAGGTGGAAACGAAATCTATTATGGTGATAAAACAAGTCGTTACACTGGCGGACAGCTTGATGTCGATATTATCAATCCAAATAAAGGAACACCTGCGGTTGAAAATATTACATGGGCAAGTACAGATCGTATGAAACAAGGCGTTTATCAATTTTCTGTACACAATTTCTCTCACCGAGGTGGACGAAATGGTTTTAAAGCAGAAATTGAATTTGACGGACAAATTTATTCTTTTGAATACAACAAAGAACTTCGAAACAAAGAAACTGTTGAAGTTGCAGAAGTTACATTTGATGGAAATGGTTTTAGCATTAAAGAAAAATTACCTTCAAATGTATCATCAAAAGAAGTTTGGAATTTACAAACAAATCAATTTGTTCCTGTAACGGTTGTTATGCATTCTCCTAACTATTGGGATGAGCAAGAAGGAATTGGACACAAACATTACTTCTTTATGTTAAAAGATTGTATTAACTCAGAAAGTCCTAACGGTTTTTACAATGAATTCCTTAAAGAAGAATTGTATTCAAAACACAAACGTGTATTTGAAGCACTTGGAAGTAGAATGGCTGTCAAAACGGTCGATGATCAACTTTCAGGCGTAGGATTCTCTTCTACAAAACGAAATGAAGCAATCATTAAAGTAAAAGGTCAAACCGAAAGAGTTTTAAAAGTAAAATTTTAAAAAAACGGTTGAGGACAAAGGGAAAATATTGTATAATTGATTATGTAAAAATAAACTATTACGGATAAGGAGATTGATTATTATGACAATCGAAAAATTATTTGAAAAAGCAACACGTTTAAAGGTAAGATATCATTACAACGGTAGCATTGCAGTTGAAGATTTATGGAATTTAGATGTAAAAACACTTGATGAAAAAATCTTTAAACCATTAAATGCTCAGTTAAAGCAAGCAAAAGAAGAAAGCTTACTTCAAACTAAATCAGCTGCTGATGAAGAACTTGAAGTGAAAATTGAAATTGTGAAATATATTGTTAAAGAAAAACAAGCAGAAGCAGCGGCTCGTTTACAAGATAAAGAATTAAAAGTGAAAGAACAAAAAATTATGGAAGCATTAGCAGCAAATGAAGAAAAAGAATTAACAAATAAATCACCAGAAGATTTACAAAAAATGCTTGATGAAATTAGAGCACTAAGAGCAAAATAAGATAATTAATTATTTAAAAAGCAGATCTTTGATCTGCTTTTTTTATATATTCCAATTGGAAATTCATTCGCCAAATACATTCCGCGAAATCACTTGGTAAATTATTTCCATAAGAAAGATAAGGAATAATTTTTTCAGGAATATCAAACCATTCTCCTCTTACTTGGTATTTTTTTAACAATACATGGTATAAATTTTCTAATTCTTTTCCTTGGAATCCACTAGGAATGGTATGCAAAATATCCATATTTTTTGTTGAAAATTCCGTTTTAAATGAAGCAAGTCTCATTTTTGGATCATGAGAAAAACCTATTTTAATCCACCCATTATCGCGATTAATTATAAAATAGACATTATCTAATGCTCTTTTTTGAAATACTTTAGTATTATTTTCTGTTTTTTCTTTAGAAGAAATATATTTATAATGGTTTTGTCCGCACATGTTATTTAAAATATTGTGTAACATTTTCAATTCTTTCCTCTTACTTCTATATAATCGTTTAATTTTCTCCTTTTCTTTTTCATATTCTTCTATCTTTTTTTCATAATCTACTATTTTTTGTTTCTTTTGCAAAAGCGGTAAAGTTGTTAGTTCTTCAAGGTTAAAAGTAGCTATATAGAATGAAAGCAATTCTTTCTTTATTCCATCTTGGTCTTTTTTTAATTTTTCTATTTCTTCTTGGTGAAATACGATCATTTCTTCTCCAAGTCTAACGAATGTATTTAATTCATGTTTTGAATAATCTCTTAGTGGAAATTTCACATCATAAAAATGATAAAATTGACGAATCTTTTGATACATATTTTCACTCCTTTTCATTTTTAAAAGTCTAACCATTTTTATAAACATTTATGTAAAAAAGCAGATCTTTAGTCTGCTTTTTTACATAAATAATAATCAATTTGACAAGTCGATATGACCATTGGTTTAAAACTATCTATATTTTTATCCGTTTCAATATCTAATTTTCCATCTAAAATGATTTGTTTTCCATCTGGCTCTGTTAATTCAATATGGTAATTCATGCGTGCTAAATTTGGATCTTGCTCGACTGCATCAAGAATTGTGTAAAATGGAATTTGTTCATCATTGTCATCAGGGTTTCCTTCTAAGTTTTTTACATCAAAATACAAATAAAACGTGTTTTCTTTCAGGTAACTTTTTTTGTAATCAAAGTATGCGCTATCAGCACTTCTCTCTTCAGCGTATGAACTATAGGTACCGATAAAAGGTGCAATATCTTTGTATTGATAGGTTAAACTTTTGCAAACATCACTTTGTGAAGGAACACAACCTAGTATTTGTTTCTTCTTATTAACTGTTAAGATATAATTCCTATCATCAATATTAGCTATTGGATAGTCATTGTCATAATCATTAAGAGCGATATAATAGTTATCTTTCCCTCTTTCAAATAACCAATCAATGAGTTTTTTTACTTCTTTTGTTTTGACTTGTTTATTTTTAATAATAGCGCTAGAATCTATTTCTTCAACACTATTGGTATCAAACGAAATCATTGTAAAATGTTCGTCAAAATAACCACCGTAATTGAATACTCCTCCATTAAATGTAAAAGGTTTGGGAAGACTCGATTTTTCTTTCACAATTTTTGAAAAAACAGGATGTTTTTTTAGGTATTTATTTTTTTCTTGTTGATGAATTCGATCTATTTCAAAGTCATTAGTTTTTTCCATGAAAAATTGTATTAAAACAAACATGAAAACATTCGACAAAATCGTTATAATTATTGCATACATTATTTTTACTTTTTCAAAAGTCATTAATTTATAGTTTATCCAAATTTGAGTAGCTGTATATCCAATTAAAATCATCCATCCTAAATTAGCTTCTTCTTGACTTGGTGTTGATAAAAAACCCCATATGTCAAAAGAAACATACATAAAGACAAAGTATCCCCCTATTCCTAACAATACATTTGCAAAAATTAAAGCTATATTTTTCACATTCACCCCTCCTATGCTTTTTTATATATCATACTTTTAGAAATAAGCAACCAAAAGACGCATTCGTTTACGATACACGCATATATAAAAAAATATATTTTATTATACTTTTTTCTTTATATTCTCCTATAATAGCGAAAAAGAAGGTGATGAAAATGGAAAAAACAAAATGGGTAGTAGCCATAGTCTTTGCGTTACTATCAGGTTATTTTTTGGTTCAATCGGTTGCAGGAGTCCTTATAGGAGATGCTGCAGTTGGTTTTTATATCAAAATGTTAATCGGAACAGCGATGCTTGAAGGGATGAGTATTGTTGGATTCGGTTTAGTAGAAGAAAAAGAAAAAAAGCCAAGGGAACGATCCTTCTTTTTCTTTTTACATGTGATTCAAATGGTGATTGTGGTCTTATTTATCGTATATAGTGTATCAGAAGGATTTGAAGATAAAATTAATATCTTTTCGTTTTTTATACAAGCGTTTCTTCTCCTATGGTACGCTCACACAATACAAAAAGTCTTCGAACAAACAACTTATCCTTGTTCATTATGGATAAAAGAAACTGCTATTTTTTATGTATCAGTGATGTCTTTTATGGTACTGAGTCAAGCATATGTATTAGAAAACATCTTTTCAATTACTAAAGGAACCGCGATAATTTCATTGTTCGTTTATCAACTACTCACATGGATCATAGGATGTCGTTTTCAAAGAATTGCAACGTTTATGCATGGAGTTGCGATAACAGGAATGCTTTTTTTAAGCGCTCTTTTGCTATTATGGGTGTTTGTATTCGAAAATTTAATGTAAAAAAAGCGCGATTAAATTAATCGCGTTTTTTTCCTATCCATTCTTTTATACTGTTACTTTGTAAGATTTGTAAGGAAGAAGTCGTAGTCGCTGCGATGGATGAGAAAACAAAGCTTGTTTTATACATTCAGCCGCCTCCTCATCAAATTCTACGTTCTGACTATAAAAACGAATGGATTCGTTCATGTTTATAATCGTCATCGACACATGATCGGTAATCCCTTCAATTGAAAACCTTCCGATTACAAAATTTTTGTTTTCTTTTATTTCAATCTTGTTTATTTTTAGTTCTTCTGTTTTTAATAGCCTTTCTCTTACATCGATCGTTTCCAATAATTGCTTTTGATAATCTTCTTTAAATTCTTTTTTGTTTAATTCAATGGTTTCTTGCATTGTTTTTTTACGGAAACGAAAATTCGCTAATACATCTACATCTACCATTTCACCTTTCTTGGCTTCCACCACAACAATATTTGGATTGTGACTATTTCCGTAATACATATTTACACTCCATGTGTACGTTCCTTTTTTTTTATTATGCACTAATTTTCCGTAACTTAGAGACGTTGCACGACTCATTTCCATCACCTCTTACGTTTTATTATACCAAAAAATCCGTACGGATTTTTTAAAATATGCTAAAATTAAATCATAAATAGCAAAAGAAGGGATGAAAAAATTGGGAGTAGAAATGAGTTCTTTTACCATGTTTACCATAGAAAACGAATTAAAAATAGGCACATTTCATTTGATTAATTACAATCAAGTTAGCGTTTCTTATGAATTAAAAAATGACCAGGTTTCTTTTACGTGTAAATATGACAGAGGGAAAGAAAAGAAAATGTTTGAAAAATGGTTAGCGCAAGAAAAACAAATATATACAGATTTTATTCTTCTTTATCATCGAGAAATCCAAAAGATAAGCGATTGTCTTACGTTTGAAGGAACGATCTTAGAAGAAAGAATGATTGATTATACTGATTCTAAAAAATATATTTTTTGTATTCAATATAAACAATTGGTTAATGAAGTGAAAATAATATTTGAGCCAAGTCGGGATTTAGTTTCTTTTTTATATCAAATTCTTTTACCTATCAATTCAAAAGGTTTTCTATTGATGCCCGAGAGTTTAGAAACCCATTTAACAAAAGAAACGCTTCAACGAATGTGGGAGCCGTTTCGAAAAAAGACCAAATATCGTTTAGATTTATTGCACATGTTGCGATGAAAACAAAAAGCAGTTGAATTAGATCAACTGCTTTTTTTATTTAGTATCTTTTTTTAATCTTCTTGAAAATATTCTGTTAATCCAAGCGCTCTTTCAATACTTTTTGCATCAAAACTAAACGTATCCATATCAAACGATACGTTAAAATCTTGCATTTCGTATCGAAACATCGATTTTTCTCCCCTTTCTTTTCTAAATGAACAAATAGGCGTAAACTCATTCAATTTAGAAAGCAACATGGAAAGGGTCGGTTTCTTCTTCATATCGGAAAAGTTCTCCACATAACTGTCCATTGTTTTAATAAGCCAAGTTGGATCATTATCTTTAGACATATCTGTCTCTTCAAACACACGGTAGCAATCAAAAAAAGCATAGTCATCTATTATTTCATGAATAACAAAGGCATACGTGTAGTCATTCCAATTGCAAAAATCAATCACAAGCGTATTTCGTTTACCTTTTTTTGTTATCCATGCTTTTGCATAATGTCCTTCAAGTGCTGTTTTTTCAGAACCTGCTTTGTGTTTTTTGCACATTCTTACCACTTTACCAACATCATATCCGCACATGAAAAGTTCGTTGCTGACAAAATCGGCAATATTTTTTTCTAATGTTTTCATTTTATCTACAAACATCGGTTCTTTTCCGAGCATCGTTTGAACTAGATTTCCTATATTTATAATATCGCGCGTTTTGTAAAAGAATAAGTCTTTTTTTACTTCTACTTCGTTTTCTCGAAGTTCTGCGTCTTTAGGCGTTAACTTATAAAACGCTTCTTTTAATTTAGAATGAATGGCAAACAAACCGTGATTGGGTGTTTCAAAACTAAATAATTTATTTTCTTCCCGAAAACGCTCTTTCTCTAAAAGATCCACTTCATTTTCTTTAAAATATGAAAGAGTTGGTTTACTTATTCTTTTTAAATCTTCATGCCCTATATCATCAGTATATTGATTATAATAATCAAAACGTTCAACGAAATCAGATTTCGTTAACTTGGTATAATCAAGATCCCATTCTTTATAAAATCGATAACAGTTTGTAATGCTTTCTCCAAACGGGAATTTCTCAACTACAAATATATACGAATATTCAATATCTTCTTTTTTGTAAGATAAACACATTAAATCACAGCGTTCACTTACAAATTCAATCCATCCTTTTTTATTTTCTTGTTCTACTTTTTTTTCCTTGCGAATCTTTTTATATAATGTTGCAACTTCCTCATAAAAATGACTAAAAAATTGAGTGAATGCTTCCTCATTGTACCAACCGATTCGTTTTAATTCCATATTCTTCTCCATCTCCTCAAAACCATTTTTTTACATTCTTTCTAATTATTGGATAATAGGTTGTTTTTTTAAAAAAGACATCCTAATGGATGTCAAATAACGATACCTTTTTGATGAGCATTTTTCTTTACTATTTGGTATTGTTTTTCTAAATAAACAATTTGTTTTTCACTTATTCTCTTCTTTCCTCTTCTTCCTATAATTAAACTTTTAATAAAATTGCGTCCCCATTCATCCGTTAATTCAATATCTTTTCGCAAAAAACCAACGGTTTCTTTCATCATTTCTTTGGCTAATATATCAATGGCTTTTTCAAGCGTTTCTTTGTCAAACCATCCAAAATGACACTCTCTTTTTGGAATCCCTAAATGTTTGGCTAAATCTTCGTACGCTTGTCCTCGTTTCTTTTTTCCTTCTTTCCACTGCGGATCAAATAATGCATGTGCACTTTTTTTCAAAATGCGAAGCTCTTTATTTGCCAATCGACCTAGTGGAATATTCGTTCCGCTATGAACCCCGACATACGCGTCACAATTGGTACATTTATAGCATTTTCCATTTCCATATTTCTTTCCATAAACATTCACATTACTTGTGAAAATAACTTCACTTTTGCAATAAATACATTCAGTTGGAATTGGATATTTTTCGATACGATTTGCCATATTCCCACTCCTTAATGTTATTTTTCCTTCTTTTATATTATACGTATAACTTGATCACTTAGGGATAAAAAAAGTAAAAAAACACGCTTTTTGGCGTGTTTTTAAATAAACCGAGGTTTCTTTTTTTGTTTTTCTTTAGCAAATACAATGGATCTTTTATCGTCAGCTAGTAATGCATATCCTTTTATATATTCTTCATCCACTCTCCAGGCATACACCATGACATCATGTGTATCCCCATTTGTATCTATTGCTTTTGTTTTCATTGTCATTCTTCCATCTTCTGGATAAGCACGTTGCAGATTATTGTACTCAGAAATAGAGTTGGTCGCAAGCATATCAAAATTTAACAGATTTTCTAATTTTCCGTGTGCGTAAATGGTTTGAAGCGGAAAAAATTCGTTTTGGTTTTGATCAAATTGTGGATCGCGCATTGAAATTAACATAAAAAACCTCTTTTCTTTGATTTTTTCATGTTTTATTATACATTTTTTTCTCTTTAAAAGGAAAAAAATACAAGAAAAATAAATACACAATTTCAATGATTGCCAATCAAACCAATTTATCAAAAAAGTCAGGTATAAACCTGACTTTTTTTATTCATATACTTTTCGGAAACTGTATTGTACCGCTTCACTGATTGTTTCTTTCCCTTTTTTCTTTGTAAAATCAAGTTTGTAATAAACAGGGAATCGATTGCTAATTTCTGTTTTTACTAACTCTGGCGGTGTTACAATGATAAGTTGGAATTTCAGTTTTTCTGCTACTGCGAAAATAGGATTTAATACGTGTTCAGACGCTGCTTGACCAAACGGGTTATCACATAACAATGGTGTCCAGTTGTGATCGGAATCATTTTTAACAGATAAAAGCATCATCATGACAATCATTCGAGCTGATAACTTTTGTCCGCCACTTCCATCAGATTTTGTTTCAGAACCTGCATTGATCGTTTTCCATGTAGAATAATGTTCTTTTTTCGGTCTTCCATACGTAAAGGCGTTTTCTGTTTTCATGTTATAAACAAGTAGCGTTGGATAGCGGTGTCGAAGGGCAACAAATAGGATTTGCTGATCTCCTACCATTTCTTTAATTTCTTTCATTAATGATTCATCTTCTTGATTGAAGTGATCAAACTTTTTAGTGATTTTCTTAATAGAAGAGACGAAATGTTCTTTTAAACTATTTTCGATATCTTCTGGTTTTTTTGGTAAAATATCATCTTCTTTTAATTTTACCAATGGGAAGCTTCCTAATTCGTTATTGATTTTCATTCTTGAAATCATGGAACGAATTGCTTCAGAAATCGACATAACTTTCATAGCAGCACGTGATGCCCAGTACTCCTGCGCTTGTTCTGCTCTTTCTTTATCTTTATCTAATTGATCTAAACTTTTGGTTGAAAACTTTTTCATTCCTTCTACTTTTTCTTTGATATTCTCATAATAACGTACTTGCATTTGGTTAAGAGAAAGCAAAATAGAATGCTTGAATTTCGTTTCCCAATCTTTTTCATTGATTTTGTTTTTAAACGTGGTTAAGACAAATTCTGCTTTGCGATTTATTTTTTCACTTTCTTCTTTGACGGCATTGTATCGTTCTTTCCAATTAATGACCGCTTTATCTGAATTTTTCTTGATTTCATCTATATCTTTTTGTTCAAATGGAACACTTTGAGGATCGATAATCATCGTTAAATTCTTTTGATTGTTTTCATATTTACCAATACTATCTTCTACCTCTTCTTTTAATTTAGATGCTTCTTTTATTTCAGATTGACAAAGTTGTAATTCTTCTTTCATTCGCATTGCTTCTTCTTTAAAGTTAACATTTTCAATGTGTACAACTGGTCGATTATGCGACATTACTTTCTTTTCCGCTTCTTCTTTTAATTGTTTTTTTGTCTCAAGAATACCTTCTGATTTTGCTCGTTTTTCATTCATAAGCTGAATGTTTTGACGATTTTCTTGGACTTGTTTTTCTTCTGTTTCTACTTGTAAAGTTAAGACTTCAAGTGTTTCATCTGTAATTAAAATGTTTTTCCAGTCAGTACGCAAAGCTTTTAAGGCTTTTTCTTTTTTATTTTTTGCTTTTTCTTCATGTTCTAACTCTACTTTCAAACGAATAAGTTCAGCATTTTGGTGTTCTTTTGTTTTTTGTAAATAGTCAAATTCTGTTCCAATTGTTTGTAGTTCATCTACTTTTGTTGTAGAAAAAGTAGGTTTTGTTTTTCCTTCGAATCCTTGTTGGTTACTTGGAAATGTTGCTGCAGGTAATAACGTCTGCATCGTTTTTAGGGCATGTTCACATGTATGTTTCCATGTAAGGTAACTGTTTTTCCATGCTTCTATATTATGCTCTGTATTTTCAATCAATTTCTCTGTTTCTTGTTTTTCTTTATTTACTTGTTCAATTTTATTTGTTTCCACTTCCTTTACATTCACATGTTTTTGATAGTGCTCTTGATCTTGTTTAAACGATTTTAGCTCGCGAATGGCTTCCGTTTGTCGTTGGATGTTTTTTTCCATTTGTTTGCTTTGTTCCATCGTCATCGTTAACTCATTTTTTTCTTGGGCTTCTTTCGTTAATAATTCACTGAGCTGAGCATGCAACGCTTGAATTATTTCTACTTCTTTTTCCACTTCTTTTTCTATATCAATCGATAAAGCACCAGAAGACAAAAGAAGCAAATGTTGTTTTACTTTACCAACAAAAATATCCGTTTTCTTATATTCTTCAATTACTGAACGAATATCGTTTACCTTTGTCTCAAAAGAAGCTTTCCATGAAGCAAACGAGGAATCATCCATCATGAACGTTTGTTCTTTTCCTTGAAGAAGATGAAATGGAACATGTTTTGCATCTTCCATGTGTTCACGAATAAAAATAGGAACAGGTGTTTGAAATACTTTGTGATTCATGATTTTTTGATCAAATTTGTTCCATTCTTTTTCCACAACAACTAGTCCAAATGGAAGAAGAGGATTTTTTGCCAGCATTTCTTTCTTTTCTGTTTCAGATAAAATCGTCATATACTCTGAACCAAACGTCACATTTATGCTTTTTTCGAGTATTTCTTTTGCTTGTTTTACATCGTGATTGGCAATCCAAAACGCTTGATCATTTAGTGAACTGTTTAATTGAAGTTCCCATAGTTCTCGATTAGATGTTTCCAATTTTTCTTTTATTTCCAGTGCATAGTCTTCTACTTTTTGCGTATATTTCGTTAAAGTAGATGCGTTCATTTCATCTATTTCATCATTAAATAAAGAAAATAAATGTTGTTGCAACGTTTGTTCTTTTGCACGTTGCATATCTACACGTTTTTCTAATTCTTGTTTTTTAGATTCCGCGTGCGTCATTTTTTCTTTTACGGCACCAATTTCATTGGAACGTTCTCTTCTTTTTTCTTGAATGAGCTGTTGTTTTTGACTGTTTTGATCTTTTTGGTTCAATTGTTCATTTTGTTTTTTATGTTCTTTCATTAAAACGCCATCAATATCGTAAACAATTTTTTCTCCGTATTGTTCAATCATTTCTTTTTCATTTGATTTAAACAGTTGAATAGCATGCACAGCTTGATTTATTTTTTCAGTAGATTCTGCTATTTTTTGAACAGCTTTTTCTTTTTCAGATATGAATGTTTGTTTTTGGCTTTCAAGTTTATGCATCAAAGATTGATACGAGCCAATATCTTGTTTCATTTCCTCTTCAAAATTTGTCCATTTTTCACAAGCAAGCGATTTTAATTCCTTCATTTTATCATTAATTTCTGTTAAATCGGCTGATTGTTCAAGTTTATCAATTTTACCTTGTATCACACCTGTTTGACGGTTAAGTTCTTGCCACTCTTTTAATGCGATTTGTAAATTGATTTTTCCGATAGACTCTTCTTGTTGAAGAATGCGATTCTTTAATTCATCTATTTGTTGTACGTGTTCTTTTATAACGTTTTCTACTTCAGCCACTTCTTTTTCTCGTTGTAAATACGTAAGGTTATCTTGTTCAAAAAGTAGCGTTTTCACTTGTTCTTTCATTTTGTCAAGATCTTGTTCTAATTCAGCTAGTGCTGTTTTTTCTGTATCCATCACATGTTGCAAAGCTCCAACCAAACGTTGTCCTTTTTGTTCATTTTCCTTTAATAACTGTTGTTGATCAATTCCTTTTTGAACAATATCTTCAAACGGCACAATTTCTTCTAAAAATTCTTTATGTGCTTGTTCACGCTGCAGTAAAATAGGTAAGTCTTTTGCAATACTTGCTTGGCTTCTGAAAATACCGATTAAATCGTTGTTTTCATCTTCATTTTTGTTAAGCACTTGGGAAATGATCGGCACGATTTTTCGTTGAAATAACGTATAATCATCTTCCGCTTTATCAAAATATTTCCCAACGCCTCCTTCATCTTTGTTGATATCTTTAATAATATCCCAATCTTTTCGATCAATTCGGTATGTTTCTAAAATGCGATAGTGTTTAGCACGATCTTTATAGACATCATATTGATTTTCTGAAAAATAAGATTTTAATTCGTCTGTTTTGGTAAGCGGAATGTCTTCTACTGCCAATTCTTCTGTTCCTTTTTTAGAATAAAAAGAAAGAACAGGTTTAATATCAAAATCATTTTCATCTTCATGAGGAGATACTTTCTTTTCAGCTGAAAAAATACCGCCTGTGATCAATTGTTCTTTTTGATCGCCATCTAATTCCCATTGTATTGCAACATGAAACGAGTAAGGAACAAATTTCTCCTGTTCATTGAAAAAGAAATGTTGATATAATCGATTGTTTTCTTTTCCCCAAGATGTTCCAGGTTTTAAAAGTTGAAAGATTGTTTGTAATAAAACGCCTTTTCCTCCTCCGTTTACAAGTGAAATAAGCGCATTGGTTGCTTCATTTTCATTGGCAAAATTAAACGTTAGATCTTCGTATTGTTTTTTCATACTTTCGTATTTCAAACCAGCGATTCGAATTTTACTAATTTTAGGCATGAGTTGGTTCCTCCGATTCTAATAAGCTTTTAATTTCTTGAAAGCGTTCTTGATCATGATATAAATGTTCCATTCGTTCAAATAACTCATTTTTAGGAAATGCTTTTGGAATACTGTCTTTATCTAATACGACAATCAGTTTTTCATCTTCAAGCATTTTCATTGCTGTAATAATTAAGCCAATTCGTGTTCGTTTATTTCCTCGTTTTACACCCGTTTTATCTTGATTTTCCACTTCCATATTAACCCATGTTTCTACAATATGATGTGTATCAATCATTTTATCTGTCCCAAATGCAGGTTCTTCTTTTAGCATGTTTTCCCAATGAGTAATCAAATCATTAACACTTCGTTCAATCGCATAAAAGGTTACACCTTCTCGCTTTGATTGAATTTTGGTTGCTTCATTTTTACTAATCATGTATAAAAAACTCATGGAGATAATCGACATTAAATGGAAAAACTTTTTATTTTCAATCTCTTTATGCTTTTCTTTTAAATGTGAAAAATTAGTGGCAAAAACGGAACCATTTGATTTGGTTACCAATTGAATGCGTTTTGGCGCTTCAATAATTTGTGTTTTTGATTGATCCGCTAAAATAAGCACAGCATCTCGTACATCTGGTTCGTAAAATACCGCAAAATACTCATGATCGTCACGAATGCTCTTCTCTTTTAATAAGGTAAAATAGATTTCTGCTGCTTTTTTAAATGCCTCTGAACTCATTTCACATTCTCCTTTAATCGTAATTTAAAAGGTGTAATCGTTACATGATATTTTTCCCATTGAAGCGGTGTCTCATTATAATCAAACTCTGTATAAATAAGTTGTCCTTCTAATTTTTTAAATCGTTCTGATTTTTGCATTAAGTGATAAAGCAAGGTTTCTCGTTCATCATTAAATGTTTGATTTCCATTTAATACGTTTATTTCAAGTGGTTTTTGATTGAACATCATCCACAATTCAAACGTTTCTTTTTCCTTAAACCATTGATCTTGAACTTCATAAGGAAGTTCTTTTAATTCCGCTAATGAAAATTCGCCAAACTGTAGCAAGTGTTCAAATACATACTCCCATGCAGTTGAAATGGAATTCCAATCGGTTATTTTTCGTTCAATTAATTCTTCTTCTTGTTCTGCTTCCTCTTCTTCTATCAGTTCTTCTGTTGTTTCATATACTTCTTGTTCTCCCCATAACCAGTCTATCGGTAAGATAAACGGATTTTTCGGTGAAAATAATGGCGCTAGAATGTGTTCAACTGTATCAAGTTGCTCCAGCCCTTTTTTCATCAACCAGTTTTCATAAATATCTTCTTTAAAGGATAAAAGAGGTTTGTCCCAAAAAAGCATAGGGTTTTCTGTTTTTAAATTCATTTCCATTGCAATATTTTGAATCACCAAATTTGCAAAGCGATCATGCATTTGCCTTGTGTAATCAATTTTATCTTGAAGCAACAGAACTTCTTGTTGAATCTCTGCGTAATTTTCATTGCTTTTTGCTTTATCTAAAAGAGACATAATAATTCGAAAGTTACTTTTTTCTTCTTCAAATTGTTTTTCAATTTTCTCTTTTTTATCTTCTCGTTGAAGTTGTTCATCAAGAATAAGCAGTTTTGGATTATTTTGCACTTCTTTTTGAAAGCTACGTTCTTCAAGAAGAAGGCGATTCACTCGAGCAATTAATGTATCCAAATTTCGAATCGCTTTTTTAAAGTTTCCATTTTTAATAAGTTGAATACTATAAAGCTGTTCAATTGTAATGGAAAACTCTTCTGACATTTCACGACTCATAAAAATCATTTCTTGAGATACATCTGTTAATTTATAAATGATCGATCCACTTGATTCTAAATCCGTGTATAATTCATCTGTATTAAGATACTTAAACGTTTGGGTATCCCACGTACTTGTCTGCTCGTTGAAATACGTAGTTTGAAAAGGCTGATTTAATGATTCAGGACCGTAATATAACAACCCTGCTGTCATACGTTCTACTTGTTTATCTGTTGCCGTTAACTTCATTTGTTCAACCGTTTCTTTTACAATCAACGAAATATCTTGTTTGGTCCGATTAGCGTCATCATTTAATTCTCTATAAAATATGGTTAAAATCACTTGTACCAAAATCGGTTGTACATAGGGATTTAATGAACCTACATCCATTCCTTTTCCTAAAGAAAACAATGGATTTAATTTTTTTATTCGCTCGCCAAAACCTTCCCATGATTCTATCATTAAAACTCCTCCCAATTTTCAATTGTTAGCACTTCTTGGGGAATGCGTTTTTTTTCTTCCCATAGTTTTTGAGCTTGTACTTTTAGTGACTCATCTTTTAGTTCCTCTAGAAAAAAGGCAAAATCTTGTTTGTTTGCTACTTGATTTGTGTATGTATTTGCTTTTTGTTCATAGTGAAACATTTTTTGATAAATCGACCGCGCAAGAGAAATCGTTTGGTTCGGAAATTTTCGACACAAACGAGCATAAATACTATATCCTTCAGGATCAATATCCCCTACATAATAAAATGCATATGCGTTTTCTGCAAATAATTTAAAAAAGAATGAAAAACTATGTTCAATTTTCTTTCCTTCTCCGTAAATAATTAATTGCGGATCATTTTCTAAAAGATTTTGTTCTAACAACTGCACAGCTGTATGAAAAAAAGATAGATTTTCAACAATTAAGACGCGTTGAATATCATGTAAAGATGTACCTGATTTTAACCAAAAAACAAAAGGTTCTCCAAACTTCATTGCCGATAAATCATCCAATGAAATCCGAATACGTCGCAAAAAATGTTTTCCCTCAGGAAAAGCTTTTTCATCGGTTAGAAATTTTTCGTGTCCAAATAATTCTAAACTTCGTTCTTCCACTGATACCATTTGTCGTGTTTCTTTTTTTTGTAAAAAATGATAAACAGCTTTTATTCGTTCCCATTCTTCTTTGGTTTGGTATTCTACGTTTTTTTGATAGTATGATAGATCGAGTGTTCCTGCCATTTTTAGCAGTTCGAGCTTGTCCCATTTTCCTTCCACTTTTTTAGGAAGAAGCCAAAAATCTAACGGAAGTGTTTCATTTCTTCCATTGGTTTTTTTATTTTTCATAGGAATTAAGACATTTTCATTTATCAAGGCTTTAATCGTTGTAAAAAAAAGATGATAGCCATTGATTTCAAAATATGTCTTGGTCGTTGCAATTATTTCATCCTCCACTTCTATAATGTTTAGTTTTTTCTTTTGTGTTGGATGTTGATGCAAACTTACGTAATTTCTCACTTTCTTTTCAATTACATTCATACTCTCTTCATCCTTTTTATATGTGTCATCCGTCCTAGTTATTATATCATTTTAAATATATGAAGTAAATAATTTTTGTGGTAATTTAAGTATCACAAAAAAAGAACTGATAAAAATCAGTTCTCTTATTCTTTATTTTTTCCTATATACTGCTTTTTCAGCATGTTTTTGTGGATGATTTTCAAGAAAATCATTTTCTTTTACATCTCGTTTAATACTTTTAAGTTGGAAAATACCATAAGGCGTTTTCAGTGTTTTAGGGAAATCTTCCATTGTTTCTCCAAACATATGTTCGCCGAGTTTAATGCTTCCATCTGTTTGTCGATGTCCTGATAATTCAATCTCTGCAATTTCATGCATTTTAGGTTGGTACATGGATTCTAATTTTTTGACCAGTTCATCTTCCAGATCTTGGTCTGTTTTTCCGTAAATTAACCATCCGTTTCCTGGAGAAGCGGCTGATACAATCAACTCTCCATTTAACTTAAAGAATCCTTCTAAATAGTAGTTTTCGGGTTCATAACCAAGAATATCTGAAATTTCTCCGAGATATTCAATCCGAGGAAATACTTGTTCTGGTTCCACACCATTTAATAAAAATTCTTTTTTTACCTCATAGTCTTTTTTCGCTTGTTGAATCATTGCTTTTTCATCCATTTTATCATTCCCCTTCTTTCAATATATCTTTATTATACCTCAATTTTTTGTCATATAGTGGAAAAAAACGTTACAAATGTAACGTTTTTATAGCTCAATATGCTCTTCGACTCTTTGGTACAATATTTCAATAATTTCTTCGTCCATGAAAGTGAATTCATCGGGAATATCCAAACAGATTATATTTTTATTCATTAAGTTTTGTCCAAATTTTTGACGCAATCTTCTTTTATGTTTTTGTTCCATAACAAAAATAACATCTGCCCAACCAATATGACCTTCCGTTACTTTAACACGCGCATTTTTTTCTGTTCCAGCAGATCTTACTTGATGTCCATTTATTCCATGAAATATTTTTTCAGCTGTTGCACTTCTCCATTTATTTTTACTGCATATGAATAATAGTTTTATTTATGTTCACCTTTCTTTCATTTATCTATTTCAATTATATTATATTTTTATTACGAAAAAAAGCAGCTTAATAGCTGCTTTTTTATTTATGATACGAATATTCTTTTGGATTTTTACAATATTCTTCTACCGAAATAAAATCGTCGGTGTCAAAAATCATCTCAAACATCTCATCTGCTTCGATCGTGAGTTCGTCGAATAGATTCGTATTTGGGAGAGCGCCGCCTATTACATAACTAGTGCCCTCTTTGTCTTTTTCATCTGCTTTTAGTAAAATCTCTCCGTTTGATTTTGTTATTTTACGAACATTGTGAAAAGTAAACGTTGTTTTTCCATTAATATAAATGTCAGTGTCAACAAAAGTAAACGCGCGATGCTTTAATGCTTCTTTTATTTTTGTCCCAAGTGCTGAAGTGAAAAATTCAGCTCCCCACAGATCTAATGAAAGCGTACCGTTTGCAAGTTTAAGATCACTCCAATTATTGAACATAAAATCAGATTCTGATGTTCCAATTCCTTCATATTCGTCCAATCCAACATTTACATCAATTTTCATTTATTTTTCCCCTTTTCTTTTTATAACTTATTTTAATTCTATCATAGTTCGTTTTAAGCACAAAAAAAATTTTTTATTTCTTTCCTTCGTTTTCGCTTTATAATAAAAGAAAACAAGAGAAAGTTGGGATAAAAATGAAAGAATTATTTTTAAAAGAAGCGGAAACATTTATTCAAACAAGTTACAACACAGATTGTGTTATTTTCCAAGAAGTTGTTTTCGAAGAACCGAACAGAAAACTCATCACACTTTGTTCTTATTGGGATCCGAATGATGAATGCGATTATTTTGAATTGGTTTTGGGCATCAAAAATGACGCTATTAATCAAATCGAATATAAATCAATTGGACGTTTTCCAGAAGAACAACCAACTATTACAGACATTGCAAATGTGATTAAACGTTTGTTTGATTTTTAAAAACACAGCCAAGTGGCTGTGTTTTTAATTTAATATTTGTATTTTTACTGTTTTTCTTCCCCAATTTAACGCATCTTTTTTCGAACTCATAAAAATATCAATTTTATTTCCTTTAATGGCGCCACCTGTGTCACCTGCAATCGCATAGCCGTATCCAGGTACATAAACCTTCGTGTTTAATTTAATCACTCTTGGATCTACTGAAATGACTTTCATGTTCGGGTTTTTCTTTAAATTAATGCCTGTTGCTGTAATACCAGAACAACTTGCACAGCTTGCTGTATAAGCTGAAGCGCTCACGGTGATTTCTTTTACTTTTTTAGCTGGTGCAGCAGTTGTTTTTGAAGTTGTGTTTGTTTTTGTATTTGCTACTTTTAATACTTCGTTTACTCGAATCATATCCGATGAAAGAGAATTCCATTGTTTTAAATTAGCCACGGTAACATGATAGTTTTTTGCAATTTTTGAAAGTGAATCTCCTTTTTTTACTGTATATGTAGAAGATGCCGCAGACGCGCTCGTTCCAATTCCCATTAACAAGACAAGTGATGTTGCAAGTGTAACGAATGTTTTTTTCATATGTATAACCCCTTTTTTTACTTGATAATAGTTATTATACTAGAATAATATTACAGTCGTGTTACGGGAAGTTATTAATTCAATGACAAAATATTTCATTTTATGTAAAAAAAAGATGACGCTAGTCATCTTTTATCGCAAAATATGTAAAAGTTGAAGTCTATATTTTGTTTGATGTCGAAATGGCTCCCACATCCGTTTAATGGCGTCTTCTGACATAAATTCCTTTAATCTTATCTTGACTGAGTTTGTTATTCCTTGACTATTAATTGGAAAATGTAAATTTGTTTCTACCCCATAAAGATGACGTTCAGGAACAAATGAAAACTTCGTATCTTTTAAGAGAGTGTCAAATTTTACTGAAATTTCATAAATCGATGATTCATATTCACTATCCTTAAAACTAACTTCATGAACAATTTTACCGTGAGGTAAATTTATTGTATTAAGTTTGTTCAATTCTTCTACATACACAAAAATGAAATCCTCGTAAATATTTCTTTCTTTTTCATACCATTTTTTATATTGTTCTTCTACTTTTTCATTTAAACGGTAAGATAAATGAAAAAGTACGCGTTCCCCTTTTAGTTCATATCTAATTAATAAATTTCCATAATTTATTAACTTAAACATTCCAGAAATCAATCCATCTTTTGCTTTTTGTAAAGAAAAATAATACATTTCTACTCCCAAAATATAACACCCTTTTGTTTTCTTTATGAAAAGAATTAATTTCCCACCTATTCTTACTTTTTTTAAAAACGCCTTTTTTTGTCCGCTTTTTAAATTCATTACTGCAAAAATAAAAAGATTGATTAATTTAAAAAAAGATCTATAGTAAAAGAAATAATTTTAAGGAGGACGTTTGTCCATGTATAAGTACGCTAACGATGCCAAATCTATTAAAATTTTTTATGAAATTGTTGAACAAACATGGAAAGAAAAATTCGGAAATCAAGCGATGAATGAAATTTACAGAGGAGAGGAATCACACAAAATTATTTTAGTGAACGATAAAGAACAAAATACGGGAACCTTTGAATTTATTCCCTATCATCCATGTACATCTAAAATGGAATTTGATTTTCACTCTATCGATTTTATCAAACAAAGCACACGCGTTGTTGAAATTGATAAATTTACCATTTTAAAAGATTTTTCTTCTTTATCTATTTTTGGCGAAGCTGTTATTGTTATGATGGAATATGTACTTGAACATGATGTAGAATATTATGTCCATTGCATTCAACCTGATTTAATGAAAATCTTGGTAGCGAGATACGGATTTCCCATTGAACGAGTAGGAGAAGACATTCTTTTAAAAGATGAGCAAGGAAATGTATTAGGAAAAGAAGTTCCAACTATTATCCGTACACAATATGTACGTGATCATTTAGATCAATATCCGCGTATTAAACGTCTATTCGTTCGACAGAAGACATTAGTTAAACCTTAAAAAAAGACTGCCATATATTGTGTCGGTCTTTTCTTTTTTTAAAAAAAAGATGAATTATTTCGTCTTTTTTATTTGCGTTTACTTCATCTATCGATTAGTATAGCGTCGGAGGTGAGGTGAAGATGAATAAGAAACAAATTGAAATTGTTCATCAACGGAATAAATTGCTCATTTCAATGCTTACTATTGGCTATTTGTGCGATTTAATCGCAAATTTATTTTGGCATCCTGATATTATTTTTCTTATCGTCATTTTTATTGCAGGATTGCTTACAATGTCATTTGCGTATTTTTTAAATCGAAAACAACTCTATCCTCGTTTTTTAATGTACTATTTGGTAACCGTTTCATGGTTAATTGTTGTTATCATTAATTGTATTGAAGGAGATATGGTTAATTTAATTTTCTTATTTTTAATTCCTTTAATTTCAGGGTTTTATCCTTCTTATTTGTTAACCATTTATTCAACTTTGCTCACATGTCTTTCTTTTTCTTATTTTTCCATTACATACGGAAAAACCGTGATGGGTTCACACTTTACCGCAAGTGATTTATGGTATTATTTATCTTTTATTGTCATTATTTGCATTTGCTGTATTGCTCAACAAATTTTCCATGAACATGTACGAAGAAACGAAGAAAATAACGCCTTAAAAGCCAACGATGCAAGAAATGAAGCATTATCCATTATGCGCGAAATGAAGAAAAATGGGGTTGCATTAAATGAGTTTTCGACCAATTTGGAAACTAATGTTCATTTGGTTGCGACTAAAACAACTGAAGTCAATGAAAGTTTTGGACAAATGAATCAAGCTGTTCGTGAACAAACAGAATCTGTTGGTGATCTTTTATCCAATGTTCATTCCATTGCTGAACAAACAGAAAACATCAACAATTCTTCTGAATGGATGAAACATTCATCAAAAGAATCGTTATTCCTTATAGAAGAAACTCTTTCTTACATAGAAGAACAACACAGAGAAATGGAAAAGTTAAGTGAAACCATTGAACAAAGTTTAGATTCTAACACTGTTTTACATGCAAAAACACAAGAAATTGGGACGATTATACAAACGTTGCAAGGCATTACGTCTCAAATTAATTTGCTTTCGTTAAATGCAGCTATTGAAGCAGCTCGAGCGGGTGAACATGGGAGAGGTTTTGCGGTTGTCGCTGATGAAGTGAAGAAATTAGCAAGTATCTCAAAAGATTCTACCGAAGAAATAGGAGTGATTTTAAATGAAATTCAAGGAAGTACAAAAGAAAGTTTAAAAAAGATGGAAAATTCGAAACAAGCCATGGCTTCTTCAAAAGAAGCTAACGCGCGGGTAACAGAAACATTCTACACTCTTTCTACTAATAATGAACAAGTAACCAATCAAACAGCTTCTGTTAATGATATGATTGAGCATCTTCGTTCTTCTATTACTTCTATGAACGAAACCATTGCTCGTCTTAGTTCTGTTTCCCAGGAAAATAGCGGAAGTATTCATATGCTTTCTTTAACGATGAATGAAATGGATCAAATGATTAATCAAATTAATGCTGATTTTAAAAAATTACAAGAACGAACAAATTCTATCTAAAAAAAAGACATCCATAGATGTCTTTTTAAGTTATATAATGTCCTTAATATAAAATTTGACTCAACCGAACTCTTTTATCAGCTATTTTTAAGATCTTTTTCGATAAAATCTGTCCAAGACATGTATCTTGTCGATCTTTTTGTCTATCGTTGGGAAGAATACCTTGATCTTTTACAGCACGAATATTTTCAATATAATTTTCTTCGTTATATTCGTGAATATCAATTTCTAATGAAAACATTTCTCCATTATCTAGCGTTAGATGAATTAAAGCTGGTATTACAGATAAATGGTTATTAATTTTTTCAACTGCGTACAACTTTCCTTCTTTTTCCTCTATCGTTGGCGGCATATTCATTTCTTTGATATTCAAAAGCCATTTTTCACTATTTAACACTTCTTGGAAAGCTTTATGATTCCAAAGCATATCCGTTAGTTGTTTTTGTTCTTCCTGGCTCACTTTATGAATTGATATCCAAGGTAAATCATACTTAAAAACGTCTTCTCGTTTTTTCTTTTCCAAATTTTCTACAGAAACAATGTGATACAAATTATCTTTTTTTTCTACCGTCACGTCACATTTATATATGTAGTTTTCTTTTTTCTTTAAATTCACTCGCATTCCTATAACATATGTTTGCGGCAATGTCGGATGTTGTTCGTAACCTAAAAAACAAAGAGAATTGGAATATTTCATTTGTTTACCCCCTAATAAAATAAATTCGGTATTGCATACGAACTATAAAGGGAACAATAAACAAGTCAATCATTTATTTAAATTGTATTTTAATTTCATTTCTTCGTGAAATTTATTCATTTTTCGTTTTAAAAAGAAACTCATCTTTTTTTGTTGATGGTTTGCGTCTTCTTGAAAAACTTCTAATTCGTTTACAAGATCTAATTTTTCGTTATCGCTTGGAACATATTCAATGATTTTCACTTTCTTTGGCTTACCATTGAATATTCTTTTAAATGTTATATTAAAGCAACGTTTACTTTCAAAGTGATAGAGAACTAATTCATATTTTTGCACATCTATCTCCATACTGTGACTACCTGCCCATGATAAATCTTCAGAATATCTATACAAAGATGAATCGTACACATAAAATCCATCTGGTATTCTCATAATTTCTAAAGGTATTGTTTGCATAACTTACTCTCCTCCTACTAGTTTAATATGTATATTATACCATGTTTTCTACTTGATTTTTACACTTAATTTATTTATAATTCAACTATAGTTATTAGATTGGAACTTTTAACTGTCGGAATAAGAAAACGCTACGTATTTTTTTCGTAGCGTTTTCTTTACATATCATTAAAATGAGGTGTTTTAATGAAAGATATACAATTATCTAGCGAGCTTATGACAACCGAAATACGTTTTCTTGAAAAAGAAAAGTTATGGAAATCTAAATTTTTCATTGATTATAGGTTGAAAGAAAAATACCTAGAAGATACGGTAACTGTTTTTTATTCATCCGATGGTATTGTAGAAAGAATGGAAAATGAAAATGAAGATATAAAAGAATCATCTCTTTTCTTAATGAATACAAATGAAGAAATGAAAGCATATATTAATCAATGTCTAAAATTATTTGATGCTATTAACACTATTAAGAAGAATTGTCCTTCTGGATTTACTTCCTTTGAATATGATTTCGATGAAAAATATGGGAGTTTTCAATTTGACGATAATTTGTTATGCATTGAATTTATATTAAAACCAGGAATAGGTATTGATCAATTATTTCTTTTATATGGCGAAAAAGAAGAACCATTGTATCGTCCTGTTCTAACCGCACATTCGCTAAATATATTCGGAGGAGAATTAACAGTGAAAATCAATGAATGGATAAAAAAAGAATTAAAACTTCGATATTTCTTTTAAAGTGTGGTGATGATATGTCAGATAATTTCGGTTTACTTATTGTTTTTCTTTATTTACCTTTAGGATTTTATATTTTCCATGTACAAGAAAAATTAGATAAAAAGTTAGAACAACTGTACGAAGAAACTCTTAGAAATGTTATGCAAAAGGAAGAACAAATTATGTTAATGGAAGAAATCGAAATACGACAAACATATAGATGGAAAGAGTTTTATTCACAAATTCATTTTTTTTCATTTTTGTTTTTTCTTTTAGTGATTTCCTTTATCACTCTCTGGGGTATTTTAGCAATAGCACTATTTTTAATATGTCATTTATTCATCAATAAAACCGACGATAGTTCGTTAAGACCTCACAGAATGATTATTGATGACAATCTTTTAATCTTAGAAATGAATAGTATAGTCAGACATTTTGATATGGATGAAATGGAAAATATCTCGTTGGACTACAGAAATGGTATTTCATTTACATTAAATTCATCGATAACTAAAGAAAGAATTAAAATTACCCATGAGAAATGTTGGTATTTATATGAATATATTATTGATGAAGAAGTGGTTTTCTAAAAAAAGTAGATCTTTGATCTACTTTTTTTGAATTTTAGAACCTATAGTTGTAAGTAAACGTAATTGTCTTAGACAATTACGGGAATGAAATGCACGAATACAAATAAAACAACCCACAATTCCGTTTGGAATTGTGGGTTGTATGCTAAAATAAAATAGAGATGACAAAAAGAAAGGATGATAGAAGTGGGAATTGAAATGCATTATTTTCGAATCGATAAAGTTCAGTATGGTGTTGTATCTGGTTCCTTTATGTTAAGAAGGTTGAAAAAAATGGAAATACTTTTTGAGTATAAAGATCATGCGATTGAATTTAGCTTTCCTTATAGCAATATTGAAGAATATAAAAAACTAGTGGAAAAATGGGTGACAAAAGAAAAAGAAATGTACGAAGATTTTATTTTTAATTTGTTCAACGAAATCGATAAACTCAATGACATTCCTGTTTTTAGCGGAAAATGTATAAGTAATTCAAAACTTGGGAAAGACGGAGAAGAAAGCTATTATATAGATATTCAATACGATCAACTGCCTTGTAAAGCTTCTTTTGGGTTTTACCCTTACACCAATCAAACATTTCTTACATTTATTTATTTTTTTCCGCTCGATTCAAAGGGGAATATGAGCAATCTCTCAGTTGATGGCTTACTAAAGAAAGAAACCATTCAACGTATGTGGAAACCATTTCAAAATGAAACACCTTACGGAATGGAAATTATAAAAATAAAAGAAGAAAAAGCAGAAATTGAAATGGAAGTGTTAAACTTATTTTCGTCAAACGATTCCAAAGCACAAGGCTTTTTCACCTTGAAAAATTTTGAAAATCTTTGTGTGGAATTTATGTTTGAAAATGGACTGTTTACGTTTTCTCTCCATCAAGAAATCGAGGAAAATCAAAAACTGTTCTCTATTTGGAACGAAAACGAAAAAGAATGTTATACAACCTTTCTTTTAGATTACTTTAGTGAAATCAAAAAAATAGATGATATTCCTTCTTTTTCAGGTAAACTCGTTAAAGAATATTATTTCACAAGCAATCCTCATAAATTCGTGTTCATCTTGCGCTATGATCAACTTCCAAATGAAGTTCATCTTGCCTATTATCCTGAAAATGGGGACATTGATCTTTATACAGAAACTCTTATTCCTATTAATTCTAAAGGAAAATACGGCAAAACTGCTATCAATGATGTATTAAACAAAGAAACAATTAAACGAATGTGGGAACCGTTTCGAGATCAATCGAAGCATCGTTTGAAGTTATTACATTTTCTAAAATAAACTAGTGAAAGGATGAGTATATTGAAAATAGAACTCAATACGTTTAATATTTATTCTTCTAACAATTCTAAAATTAGTGGTTTTTTTGAATTAAGCGATTATGAATTTCTTGGTGTGGACTTTGAATTCGAGAATGGAATTTTTATGTTTTATCCTCATCGAGAAAATAAAAAAAATAATAAATTGTTTTCTAAATGGAACGAAAACGAGAAAGATTTTTATACAAAATTCTTTCTAAATTATTTTAACGAAATAAAAAAAATGAATAAGATTCCTGTGTTTACAGGGGATTTAAAAGAAGAACATTATTTAACAAAAGGTTACTGCCAATTTTTCTTTATTCTACAATATGAACAACTTCCAAACCAAGTACGTCTTTCATATTATCCAGAAAGTGGAGGCTGTAGTCTTTATTACAAAATACCAATTACGATTAATTCCCAAGGAGAATTTGGAAATACTGCTATCAATAATCTTCTAGACAAAGAAACGATCAAGCGCATGTGGGAGCCATTTCGAGATAAGACAAAATATCGTCTGCAACTCCTTCATATGTTGCGATAAAGAAAGAGGGAACAAAGATGCGTGAAAAGACAAAGACAAGAATGAATCATTTTTATATTCGAAAAACACAAGACGGAGAAATAACAGGGAACGTTCAATTGGAAAACTATAAGTATGCAATTCTTTTTTTTGAAAAAAAAGGAGAGAAAATTAATTTTAAACCACTTGATATAAAACCCGAAGTACAAGAACGCTTTGTCGAAAAATGGTGTAAAGATGAACAATCAATTTATGAAGAATATATTTTAAATCATATACATGCAATTGATGAATTAAACAACCAAAAAATTTTCAACGGAAGAATTGTGAGAGAAGAAAAATTTGAAGATCGTTCCGTTATACTTGAAATTGTAATTAAATACGACAATATACCAAGCGAAGTTGAATTTAAATTCGATGTAACAAATAATTGTTGTCAAATACAAAGTGATTCTTTTTTTCCTATTAATCGGAAGGGAAAAAGAGCTTTTCGATCAATCTATTTTGAAAACTTTCTCACAGAAGAAACAATCAAGCGTATGTGGGAACCCTTTCGAGATAAGACAGAATATCGTTTGCAACTTCTTCATTCGTTGCGATAAAAAAACAGCCGTTAGGCTGTTTTTTATATCGCTAAATTTAACCATCTTCTAAACATTTTCGCTTCTTCACTTTTTGGATCAATTCCACTTGTTGAACTTTTTGTAAATGGGATCCACTGCCAATCTTCGGCTCCTACAAATCCTATTCTTGACCAATTTTCAATTAATTCAATAAAATTATCCGCTAATTTATACCCATGACCATCTCCGTCATCGTGACTAAGATATACAATAGATGCATCATCATCCCCTTCTTTCATATCAAAAGCTAAGTAATCTCCATTTCCTACTGGACAAAAGGCTAGTTTATTATGCCATACTTTGTCATATTCATCATTTTTATTATAAAAAACCATTTCTACAGATTCTTTTCGATCTTTTTCAAAAAAAGGAAGACTCTTTAAATCCCATGAAAAGGATCCGCAAAAAATTTCGCGAAATTCAACTGGTCTCTCTAATTCATCTGGTAAAACCCAACGTAAATTGAAACTACCAGAAAATTCTTGTAACACTTTTTTAAAACTTTTTGGTAATTCAACACCTAACTTTTTTTCCATTTCATTGATTTGTTCCAAAGAGCTCGGTTCATTAATTGTTACTTCTTGAACTCCTCCTCCTAATTGTTTAATTCTAGATGTCGTTATTTTTATTCTTTTTTTTATTATTTCATAATCCATTTTTTCACTTTCCTTTCTTATTTTCCACATATTTCTCCTATATTGCTGTTTTCCCTAGATTTTTACATAAATAAAAACAGCCGTTAGGCTGTTTTTTACTTATTTTAGTTTCTTTTCCATGACACTTGAACAAATGTGTCATTTGGATCGACCCATCCTAATTCAATTAATTTTTCTTTCCATTTTGTTAATACTTCGTTTAATGTTTTTTTATCTTCAGCTTCATATGATTGAAACCCTAAAAGTAAAGTTCCATCTTCTAGCTTCCAGTCATCTGTGTCATGGACAACAGGAACTTCTGTTTCAAGACTAGCAATAAAGGAATCATCTTTATCACAATCTTCTTCAACCCATTCTTCCCATTGTTCTTCTGTACAAGTGACAGGGATACGATGATCCATTTCTGTATTTTCATCAAAAAAGTGAAAAAACGCTTTATTATTATTCATATTTATCAACCTACCCATCCACGTGAATCACGAATTTTTAATTCATCTGTTGCAATTTGATCCCAGTCTCCTCCGTACGAAAAACCAATTAAAGGAACCGAAGACAATGATTTTACATTTACATCAAAATGTTGAATATTATTTATTAATTCTTCTTCCGTATTATGATTCATTACAACTACAGAAGCGTGCAATTTTCCATTTTGACCTTTTACAATCATTTTGGCGAATATGGTGATTTCATCATCTACGTTCAAAATGTTTTCATCGTATTCCCTTTCTGCTTCTAGTTCATACAATACTTTTGTTTTAAACATATTTATCCCTGCTTTCTACATTAGTATAAATACATTATACCTTAGTTTTTTCTTTATATATAAAAAAGAAAACGCTTATTTAAAGATCATATTCAACTTTTTCTAAGGTTAACAAATTTTCTTTTTCATATTCTTTCACAATATCTTTTATCTTTTTATAGAGAACCTTTCGTTTTATTTCATCATCTTTTTGTAAACAAATGTTATGAGGCTGAGGATCATTGTAAGAAAAATTCGTTATCCCTTTCCCCTTTAATAGTTTGGACACTTCAAACATAATTTTGAAATTTTCACATTTAATAATGATAAATCTCATCATAAAATTCATTCCCTTCTGCCTTAATAAAGATATTTTAATGATACTATTTTTTTCAAAAAAAAGCTATGTTAGACGATTTTTTCAAGGTATTTCTTGCCTTTTAATGTAAATGAATACATGAGGTGATCAAAAATGCACTATACCGAACAACTTACAGATAAAGGCAAGAAGATCAATGCATATTTTTCGTTAATTTCTGTCGGCATCTCTCTTTTATTTTTTTATTTTTTCAACCACAAAACAACTTATGATATGAATTTGTTTGCTGCATCTTTTTTTAAATTATTTTTAATAATTGCGATTTATATTGTGTGCAAAGAAATGCTTAAAATGATCACGAATTTTAATTTCCACTATACTGTTTATACATCCAAGCAAGATCAAAACAAATACAACACGTTAAACGAATATTGCACTGTATTTGATGAAATGAAGAAAACAATCAATAATACGTTCGAAACAAAAACGATTTTTTTACATTCCACCTATCAACAAGCAGCAGGATTAGTTGTTGAAGTTCGATTTAATTCAAATGAATTCGATACGATTAGCGCAAAAAGCAACGATATCAAAGAGCACATAAAAGACACCATTTTACATCGCGCTAATTTAATTATTAACCAAATTCATTTCAAAACAAATTAAAAACGTCCTATTAAGGACGTTTTTAATTTGTTTTGGATTCCACACTATCGTGTGCGGTTATGTCTCATTTCCAACGATAAATAAAATAGGATTCAATTTCACGCCTTATCTTTAAGAAAAATAACATTAAAATCAAACGAAAATACTCAGGATATATCTACTAATGTGGAATACTTGGAGATGCAATCGAAAATAAATAAAAAAATGAGGTAATTTATTATGAGTAATTTAACAAAAGAAGAACTAATTAATTTAATTGATGAGACATTTAACGAATATGTAAACGATGGTGCAAGCAAAGTAAATGCAGCAAACAATGTATTGTTTGCTATTGCGAAGAAACTGATTCTTACAAAAGATATAAAGAATTTGTTGATATTCTAGAAAATAAACAATAATAAAAAAAGCATCTTTAAAGATGCTTTTTTTATTATTGTTTTTCGTAACTGATGATAAAGGACCCTAACGCACTTTCTACTTTTTCAACTTTTAGTACTACCTTATCACCTTTTTTAACATTAGAGTTTTCGGTCGAAACAAAATTTAGATGTTTTCCCGTTTGAATATTATAGCCAAAAGCACTATTTGGTACCACTTTATCCACTTCCACTGAAACCGTTTTTCCTTCTAAATTTTCCCCTTTATTTAGGGCTTCTTCAAATTGTTCGGTTGTATAATCTGGTTTGACATTTCCATTCCCGCAACCAGTTAATAACATTGCAACTATCAAAAATGATCCAAATAACATACCTATTTTTTTCATTTTCATTCCTCCTTATAAAAATAATACTATATTCTAAAGTAGGACGGAGAAGTTTTTTTCCTTATTTTTTAAGTTTTAAAAAATAAGGAAAAGCTTAATTTAGTAGAATTTCTTAAATGAGGTGATTATTTTGAACATAAATGAATTTGAATGGGTGAAATATTTAAAATTCCTTCTTAGTCCTTTCATTATATTATTCGCATACCTATTATCATTAGTACTTTATCCTTTTATCGTGCATTCAATCGGAAAAAAAGGATGAATTCATCCTTTTTTCTAATCTTCATTTTTAAGTGCATCTTTCGAGAATTGAACAATTGAATCCATAAGCAATTGCGGCAATATTTCTTTGATAAATAAATGGTAGTTTTTTTGTTCAGTTATTGATTCTGCTTCTTCTTCAGATAGCTCGTTTAACACATTTTGAATAAATATTTCTTTTACATGATCTCCGCTAAACAAATGCTGAAAATCAAACAGTAATTTTTCCTTATTTTCTATTATTTTTTTAAACATTTTTTCCATATTATTCACTCCAATTTTTTATTTTATTTATTAACTATATGATATCATTTATTTAATAATTTTTGTAATATCAAGATTAAAAGGTTTTAACACGATAGGACTAAACCAAATAAAAAGGGGGGATTTTTTTGGAACAACAGTTAACGTGCCGTTTTTTTAGTGATTTTATTGAAAAAAATAATGTATTAAAAGTTTTTCCTTCAACCTTTACAACGAACATTAGTTCGTTTGAATTATTCTTATACGGAGATCCAGATGAAAACACTGCTATTGTTTCATTTGAAAATTTTAAAGTTACTATTTATGCTAAAAGAAGCAGAAAAAAAGTAACTTCAATTATCCTTATACATTCTGATGATGAAATAAAACATACAATTGTTAAAAATCGTGTTAAACAGTTCGAAACTATAAGTGAATTGAATGAATTCCCTACTTTAAAAGAGTTCATTCTTTCTTCATATGAGAAAATGTAATCAAGTTAAAAGTCCGTAATAAAATTACGGACTTTTTTATAATAAATAATATGAATCCTAACCTTCATATTCAATTTTCACATTATCCAGCGGGTACTGTGAAGGAATAAAAAAATTACTAAACCGATAAGTATCAAAATGTCCTAAATAACGCATGCGATATTTTGAACGCTTACGAATACATTCCGCTAATTGAATCATAATATGATCACGCCAATATACACTTGGCGGACGAATTTCGCTCACTAAACCAAATCCTGCAGATTTATAAAATTCATCTACAGCAAAAATTCCATTCCTTACATAAGGCTCATATTTCACTATTGCTTCGTATTTACCGCCTTGTTTTTTCAAGATAAAAACGATTTCATACGTATCATCATATATTTTTTTAATCCACGCTTTCGATAAAATAGGTTTGTTTTTTTCTTCAAGTGGTAAAATTCGAGTTGTCTCAAGTTCATCTAGAAACGAAAAAAGAGCCCGTTTGATTTGTTTTTTTATTTTCTGATTTTCTTGCTTAGACGAAAAAGAAAAATAAGGCGTTTCAATGACCCATGATTTATAAAGTATAGCATGTTTGCAATTCGCAAAATTTCGTTGAGGCGCTTCTACATAAAAAGCACGATAAAGTTTTCGATAAGTAGCACCATTATATTCAAATACGCAACGAACAGAAACATCGTAACAAGGAAAGTGTGCATTCTTGTCATGTGAACTTAAATAAAAATGTCTTGTCCTACGAAGTTCTTTGTAAGGAAGATGGTTCAATGAAAATTGTTTAACTTCAAAAAAAATATTCAATAAAATTCCCCTCCTAAAAGGATTTTTCTTTTTTTTGTGCCATTTATTAAATGGTAGCTTCGAGAAACAAACTTATAAGCTATTGGGGAGCGTTGCTTCGTGCAATGAATGCTCATGGTCCACCTACGGGACCTCATTTCTATTTATTCAAAAGAATGGTGAGGCAGTTTCTTTTGAATTTCTCATTTGAGAATATGAAATAAATTCATTTACCTAGAACGTTTCGGTAGCGAAACGCATAAGATCGCACCCTGCGGTCTTTTTTTATTTAACAATTGTATTGTTTATTTACTTTTTTGTTTTTCCTAGAATTGAATTAAAGTATAATAAATGAAAGACATCCTAATGGATGTCTTTTTTTAGGTGAACTATGAGAGCTTCTTTTTCTTCAATTAATTCATCAATTAAAAACAACGGTTTAGTCATGATCCAAAAGCGGTCGCCTTTTTCTTTTGAATAACCCAAAGCATACTCTATATCACTGCCTATTACATTAAATCGAATCACAAGAACGCCGTGACTATTTGTTTTTTTGGATTTAACTTTAATAAAGTCGGGCGTAAATTTTTCAAGATCCTTTTCAAGATTTTTTGTCAAACTTTTCATATAATCAACTCGAGTTTGAGTGCTTTTGTAGTTTAATATAAGTGGTAGATATTCTTCTTCTTTTTCTTTCCAATCTGTTATCATTGTTTTTATTAATTCTCCATTTCGATAATAAAAATTAGTATTAACGATAGCGTTACCGAATTTATGATTAATTGAGCTTCTTCCTTTTTCAAAAATTCCTTCTTCATTTTTCCTGAGTATGAACTTGGATTCTAAATCAGAAAAGTCAATATAGTTTATTTTCATACTATCACTCCTTTCGCTAATTTATATTATTTATTATACGATATTTTGAAAAAAAGTAGATCTTTGATCTACTTTTTTTATTTTTGATAAAATAATTCAAACATTACTTTCAATTTCACTTTTTGTAAAAATTCATTTGATTTTGTATTAAACAAAAGCTCATTATTCTCTGTTATTGCGTATGGCTTTACTACATGGAAGTCAATTTTCCCCTTATACTCTTCTCGTACAAATGATTGGAATTTAGGAAGAAAACGCATTGGAATAACCAAATCTAAAACAGATGCTTTTTCCACTGGAAACATAGAAGAAAGACCGCCAGGGAAAGTGAAAATTTTTACTCCGTCATCTCGAAAAGCGCAAATTTCAGCTTTTTGTTTAATATCCCATTCTCTCGGAAAGGAAATTAAAAAAATGTCAGAAAAATAGGGAGCACATTGTTTTCTTTGATACTCTGAGGATGTCAAAAATTCATACCCTATTTTTTCACACAACGTTTCTAACGAATAAACATATTTTATTTGTCCTGACCTGGTAATGTTTATTCCAATTTCGTCACTTAAATAAAAAGAAGGGTCAACCTTTATGTCATCTGTTAAAAAACAATGACGAGGAGGAGAATCAAAGCGTTTGTATAAAGGAAGATTTTTTTGTTTACAAAAAGTTTCCAAGTCGAAAACGGTCATTAACTCACCTCTATAAAAATTCAACGCATAACCAAGCGGTAATAATTCAGGAATATAAGACGTTAGTTCGGTTGAATAATGCGGAAGTATTTCATTTTTTGAAAAAAAAGTAAAGTTATTTTCTTTTATATACTTTTCAACTGAAAAAACAAGACACATTTTTCCACTCGTTTCCACCCATGTACAACCAACATATTCAAAATTTTCAAAACCTTCTAGATGTTTTTTTAAAGATTCTGCAACTCGAAAATCTTTAACTTTTACAGAAAATTTATCCGTTTTGGGGATATAAGTAGATGCTGCGCTGTAGTCGTAAATAATTTCGAAATATAGTTCGTCTTTTTCGCTATCTAAAATACCAATTTCAGGACCTCTCTTCCCTTCTAAATCAATAGGATTAAAACATTCAGTTGTTGAAGTTAGCAAAACTCTTTTTGATGTTTGAATCTCTTTTGCTAATTCACTTTTGGTGAAAACGCGCAGCTCTAAAAGTTCTGCTTCTTTTTTTGTAATAGAGTTATATGTACCGTGCCTTTTTGGAAAAAATACACGTTCACCTTTTACTGTTCCACCCTCATAATATTTATCTTTTTGGTCAGAAGATAATTTTTTGTATTCATTCAATGTGATACCATTTAAATCTTTAAATGCTTTTACGCTATCCGTTTTTGTCACAAGTATTTACCTCCATCATTTTTTTATCGATAAAATTCTCTAACTAATTCTTTTGTTTTTTGTATAAATAACTTTTTCCTTTCAAACAATATGAATGCTCATTATAAATGGATGAAGTTAAATGAACCAATTATGGTTCTTTTTTTGTCTTTTTATTTTTTGTATATGGTACAATAATAAAGAAAGAATCAGAGGAGGAATTAACATGGTTTATTCATTTAAACAACACGGAATTGCTTTTACAGGATTAAACGAAATCATTGTAGCTTCAGATTTTATTATACCTGGAGAAGAAGATTTTCCTGCAACAATTGGTTATGAAGTTTCAAAATACAACAAACATACAAAAAAAATTGAAATAATTCCTGAAGTTATACTGTATTTAGACCCATTTGAAGAATTATTAGAACCCAAAGAAAACATTTTGAAACGATATGAAGACGTAGCAAAAAAAGAAAACTTTCTTGAGAAAAGTGAATTTTTTTTAAATGAATTAGAAAACTTTAAACAAATTGAAACACATGAAGATATGATCGAATTGACTGAAAAAATAATTTCCTCTCTTTATTGGAATAAAACTGAACTTATTTTCAAAACAACAAAAACAGATGATCATACAGTGATTAAATTAATTATTCACGAAAACCATGATGAAAATCACATCGCTAGTGTTGCAATGACAATGGAAAATAAAAATATAAACGATTTTCATTTTATGGGCAACTTAAAACATCATTTCCCTGAAAAAGAATATCGTAGCCTTGTTCAAATTATTTTATATCATTGTAAGAATCGTAATCGCCTTTTGTATAAATTATGACGAAATAAAAGGAAGTCTTTAGACTTCCTTTTTACATTTTTTTTAAAAAAACTCTTTTTCAGAAACTCGTAGATGAGATAATTCAACTTTTTACCATCCGTTTTATTCAAACGCGGAACACCTTTACTTTTAATCCGAAAAAATGCCGTATAAGGATCCATTGTATTCCCTATATATTTTGTTTACTGTTTCAATATTTCCTTAGAAAGGATATAATAAAAGAAAAATGAGGTGCAAAAATTATGAGCGGATATAATAAAGAAATTTATGATTTTTTCAAAGAATTAAACATCGTAAATGTTAAAAAGTTAATTGTAGAACCCGATTGTCGCATTTCTTTACATTATACTCATTTTCATTTTGAAGTAGAGGATGGAACAAAATTAGTGTTCTTTTATGCTCGCAATAAACAAATACAAAGCATTCGCATAATGAAAGAAAATGACATTCTTTTTTTAAAAGACAATAAATCATATAGACGTTGGATGAATTCGATTTGGGAACAATTCGTGGACCGCTTCAACTTGTATGTTAAATTGATGTTTATTAATGAAAATGTTCCATGGAGATGGGATGTGGAGTATCTAAAATGAATGAAAGAGAAAAAGTAATGTACGATATTATGAAAAATCCTGAAAAACATCAATATGAATTAAACTTACCAAGAATTTATCGAGAAGATGGAAAAATTAAGGTGTGTTTTATGGTTGAGCAGCGGTTAGGAATTTTCACAGGTCAAAATCGATTAGGCATTTTTTTTGTTTTAAACGAAGATAAAGAATTATATGGGATTGAATTTATTGATTTTTATTATTTTTTAAGAGAGCCCGAATATCATTACTTTGAAGTTGATGAAACAAAAGAAAAATTTGAACAATTATGGCAATTATATATTAAAAAATATCATTTACGTTTGAAGTTAATGTTTGTTTAAAAAGGTGGGAAATAAAATGTTAAATGAAGAAAAAATGAAAAAAGAAATAATAGTATCAAAAGCATATTATGTGGGCGATTTTACATACATTCCTGTTGAAAATCAATGGAAGTGTTCATATAAAGTCTATTACGGAAAAGAACAAAATTTTTTACAAAAAGAAACTTGTATAATTGATGTTTATTTTTCAGAGGAAGGGAAAGTAGAAACAGCAAAAAGTGTAAGAAAAAAATATTTAGACGAAATTTTTATTCAAATGAAAAATACAGTTGAATTTGAACAACATTTCCAAAAATGCAAAAAAGTAATTGAAGAAATTCAAAAAATCAAAGATTCTACACCTGATCATTTTTCTAAATTTTCATTTCTTTTTGATGAAAAACGGGGTTCTTTCAGTTTTGAAAATAGCAAATTCGAGTTATCATTCACTTTTAAACCAACAAAGGGAATCGATGAAATTATTATTTATTTTGAAAAAACTCACCGTTTTATTCCTAGAGTTTCTTTACGAGAAAAATCAACTATATTGTTTGGAGAAAATTTAACAAACGTTTTAAACGAACTCCTAAAAAAACGTTTAAAGCTTCGATATTATTTTTAAAAAAAACTTATCGAAAAGCTTTATAACCTGTATAATGAAGAGGAAAGGGGAATTAGAATGAAACATCCTAAATACAAAAAGGAATCCTATCAAAGCAAAAAAGGTGATCAAACACCCTACATTTTTTTAAACTACATCGCTTTATTATCGTATATACCATCCCTTTATAAACAAATTGATGAACAGTTTGAAAAAGATGCGCAACGTTATCATATGAGCGCGAAATCATCGGATTATTATGAATATGTGTTTTTTAAAAATATTGATATTGAACGAGAAATGTATTGCAAAAAATTAGTAGGCATTATGAATGTAGGATTGGAGAACGAACCCCAATTAATTGATTGGATCATTGAACTAGGCAAAAAGCCGTACATAAGAGTATATCAATTTATGGAAAAATGTGAACGAATCGATGATGATGCATGGATGGAATTGATGAAAATATTCAGAGAAAAAGAAAAACGCTTAAACAACAATCATTTCGCTAATAGCATGCTTTATGAAGCCGATAACTTATTTATCTCCTTTGCTACAACAGGTGAATTTTATCATGGTATTCACCAACATATGATTGTAGTGAAATTTTTAAACGTTATTTATTCCAAAAAAATTACGTTAGCAGAAGAATTGAACACCATGTATGAAGAATTAATCGATGAGAAAACAAGGTATGATTCGGAAAATTTGGAATATATGACTTTTGAACAAGCTGAAACACAAAGGCATAAAGAGGAAGCTATCGCACTGAAAAAATTGTTTTTAAATCCGTTTATTCATAAAACGGAGGATTTTTTTGACGAAACGGAAGACGATTACGGTATCTATTATGATAATTTAAGCGACGAAAATTTGGAAGCTTCCGATGTGTATTACCTATTCCAACATTACAAAGACCGCTATTCTTTACAATTCGAAAGCGTGTTTAAATTTAACAGTAAAAAAGAATTGGAAAAGAAAGTAACAGAACTTGCAATGTTAAGTCCCTATAAACGACCGAAAGATCATCTAAAAGCCATTCATTTTATGTTTATTGGGTTATTCATTGATTCTATGTTAAGTCAGTTGAGAAAAAACAGAGACTATTTTTTACAACATAACAGCGAATACATTCAACGAGAAAAATCACAAGATGAAGAAAAAACGAAAGCATTAGAAGATGAAATTGCCAATTTAAAAGAAAAAATTCGTAAACAAGAAGAAGAACTATCAGCAAAAAACAAGATCATTAAAGATTTCCAAAAAGAAAAAGAATCATCTGATTACAAACATGGACAAATTATTAAAAAATTGGAAAAAACGGCAAAAAAACATGAAAAAGAAAAAGAAGAACAGGTATTCCTGAAAGAATTTTATCATGCATTTCAACAAAAAGAACAAGAAAAAGAACAACGCGAAATTCGCGTTGTTGGGGAAAAAGACCTTGCATTGATCAACAATAAGCAGCTTCTTATTGTCGGAGGGAAAGAAAATTGGAAAAACACGTTATCACAGCGCGTAAATGCCGACTTTTTATATTATGAACAAAGTAATTTTGATCGAAAAATCATTTCACGTTATGATTATGTTTTTTTTAATACAAACTATATGAATCATGGGATGTTTTATAAAGTCATGAATGAACTCAAAAAACAAAACGTAGGTTTTGGATTCTTAAATCGTACAAATGTAGAATACAACATCTTAGAGATGTTGGATTATCTACAGAAAATGAGGTAAGAAAATGACAAAAGAAACGCAAACACCGTTTACTGTTTACTCAGGGCATTTATCGTTTGATCCTAGCGAAAATAAATGGCAAAGTAAAAGCAAGGTATTTTACAAAGTTCACCATACTTTAAAGAGTACCATGCATTTATTTACAATTCATTTTTCAGAAAAAGGAGACATTCTTTCGACCGAAAGTGAAGACCGTGTATTTTCAAACGAAATTTTTGCTAAAATTCAACATTTAGATCCTTTTAACGAACATGTGCAATATTGCAAAGACGTCATAAAAAGCGTGGAGACTATCAGATGTTTTACACCACGTACGTTCGAATCATTTCATTACGATAGCAATCGCAAAGGGGGATATTTTCGTTTTAAAAATTCTTCTGTACAATATGCTTTTACTTTATATGGAGGAACAGGATTGGACGAAATAAGTATTTCGTATGGAAATATTCAACCCGATCAACACGATATTTTTTTATATCAAAAAGCGATCGCTTTATTTGGTAATCACGGGACAAGTAAACTTAATGAACTCATTAAACAAAAAATAAAACTGCGATATTTCTTTTAAAAAAGGTGAATCTTTGATTCACCTTTTTTGTTTCATTGGTCCTTCTTTAAATTAAACTGTTTTGTAATGCTTATAAGGCAATAATTTTAAACGAAAGATTGAATGAGAAAATAAAGTTTCTTTCAACACTTCTGCTACATCTTTGCTAAATTGAATTGTTTTAGGCGCGAAAGACATTGTTTCTGAACTTGGAGATAAGAACATTTTAATTTCTTTTGCAAATTCTTTAATAGTAAAATAGCTAACACTATATATCTCTGGATCTTTAAAATGCAAAGTTTGAATGAACAAAGAAGGTGCCCGTTTAATATGTTCGCTCAGAGAAATAATATCTAATAGTTCTTGCTGATAAGTTTCTTGAAATACTTGTTTATTTAATTCAATCGTTTCTTCCGCTGTTTTCATTGGATAACAAAAAGAAATATTTACATCAATATGTACAATTTCTCCTCTTGTTGCTTGTATAATCATTTTATTAGATCCCAATTTTCGTTCATATTCAAGATCCATTTCCCATTGATATAATTTTTCTTTGTCATTGTATGTTAATTTTCCGTGTTCAATTGAATTCCATAATTTCATACTAATACCCCCCCTTATAACTATAATACGCTTTTTGAAAACGAAGTACTACTTTAATCTTAGCGAGATATTTCTTTTGTTATGAAGAAAGTGTAAAATGAAAATAGAAATGAGTTATTTGGATATTTATCAAATTGATCATGATATTATTTGTGGATGGTTTCGGATCGCGTTATAAAGCTTAATTAAAAACTCTTTCCGTTCATCCAATGCATAGATTAAAGATTTATCATTGTCAGTAGCAGAAATAGCTGGAAATAAATAGAATTCAGAATCGTCATCATATGCGTTAAAAAAACACATAGATCTATTTTTTATTCGAAGGGAAAATCGTTCTGCTTCATAATTTTTAGAAGCACGAATAACAAGAAACGTGTAATCTTCTACCTGGACTTCGATTTTGTTAAGTGAAAGTTTGTTTGTCATTTTGAATTCTCCTTGTTTTGTTTCAATAGCGGAACATACGTTCCGCTAATGTTTTTTTGTTGAATCAAATAATTTCTTCTACTTTAGGAAATAAAAACAATAAACGAAGCCTAAATTTTTGAAATTGTTCTTCTATGTATTTTGAAAATTCTTCTCCCCTTTCTTTTTTAATAAATTCTAAGCCATAGCCTGTAAATTCTAAACCGTTAGAAGTTCTTTCTATTTGGATATGATAGGATGGTTTATATTTTTCATCATTAAATATTTCATTTTTCAATTCATCTGATTTATTCATAAGACTAAGATATAAATAAAGACCAGAATTCAAATTCCATCGATATTCTTCGTCTTTTTCTACAATAAAAGGTTTGGAATGATACGCTAATTTTCCAATGTGATAAATAGGGAAATCCAATCCTATATTAGATAATTCTTGTTCCAATTGATAAATGTCCATTTTATAAATCTCCTTTCAATTAAACAATATGAAGCCTAGGTTTCATATTGTTTAATTGGTCCTAACTCTGTTAATAATCGTACTCTATATGGAGAAAGTTCTCGAATGTATTGATAAAACGCTAAAATATTTTGTTTATCTTCGAAATATGTTTCTAGTTGAACGCATTTAATAAATGCTTTTTCTTCAGCGTAAAATTCTCCAAAATGGATTTCTATATCATTTTTCAACACAAGCATTTCTGCCCGAACATTTCCAAAATTAATTTGGTATTCTTCTTTTAAATCATCATATTTATATTGTTGATAAATGAACGGATCAAAATAATTTGTAAAATGTTCAATTTCAAATTCAAAATCTCTGTATGTAAGTTTCATTTCCTCACTCCTTCATCTTTCTCTATTATATACTTTTTCGATGTTTAAATACATCTTTAAAAAGTGTATAATAAAAAGAAAAAATGAGGTGACAAAATGAACGTTTTAGAAACAAAAGATATGTTCGTATATAATAAAGAAATTTATGATTTTTTTAAACAACTAAAGATAGAGGATATTCAAAAATTATACGTAGAACCTGATTCTTCCCCTTCTTTTTTTTCGCTGTATAGTGCACAAAACGGAGATTGGGTGGAAAATATTTGGGAACAGGTTGCGAAATATTTTAATTTACGTATTCGATTATTGTCTATTAATGAAACAACACCTTGGAAGTGGAACACTGAATTTACTTATTAAAAAAGGCGTACGCCTTTTTTGTTTTTATAAAAAAATAAAACGATCATATTTAGCTGATAAAATGCGTTTATTTAAACGGAATTTTCGAAAGCATGGTAAAATAAAACAGTAATGAAAACTATATTCACTGAAAAGAGGGTTTGGGAATGAAAGTAGAAATGAGCGAGCTTGGAATTCTTCAAAATGAAGAAAGAATACGAGAAGGAATTTTTAATCTAGTTAATTATCAAGATATTTCGATTCATTTTGAAATAAAAGAAGATGGTGTTCATTTTCTGAATTGTTTAGAATGGAAAGAAGAAAATGTAAAGTTGTTTGAAAAATGGCACCCAAAAGAAAAAAAACTGTATGAAGAATACATCATTAATTACTTCAAAGAAATTGATAAAATCAACGATGTAGCATCATTTAAAGGAACAATTATAAGGGAAAACAAATCTCAAATAGGATCACGATTTTCAAATAAATATAAAATTGGTATTGAATATGATCATTTTCCTTATCATGTCTCTTTTACATTTGTTCCGAATACGAATTTATTCATGTTGGAATACGAGGTTCCTCTTGCCATTAACAGTAAAGGTGAAATTGCTAGAGCCCAAGTAATGAACTATATTTTAAAAAAAGAAACAATCAAGCGTATGTGGGAACCATTTCGAGATAAGACAAAATATAGACTAGATTTATTGCACATGTTGCGATAAAAAATCCATACGGATTTTTAAAATCATATTTACTGAAAAGAGGGAATGAGAATGGGAGTAGAATTAACAAGCATTAGTATCTTTCAAGTAGAAGATAATGTGATTTATGGAAGTTTTAGATTGAAAAATTATGAAAATCTACGAGTTGAATTTGAATGTGAAAATGAAAGTTTTTCCTTTAGTTATCTTTTTGGAAGAGAAAGTGAACAAAATGCTTTTCAAAAATGGCTACATTTTGAAAAAGATGTTTATGCGAAATTTATGTTGAATTATTTGAACGAAATTAAACGATTGAATGAAATTCCAATGTTTAAAGGTGAATTTGAAAGAGAAATTTCTACTAATTTTGTAGGCGAACAAATATATTTAATAGATGTAAAGTATGAAGGATTCCATAAAAAGGTAAATTTTAATTTTTCTTCACATAAAAATCACGCAAAAATTTCGTATCAATTTCCGATCCCTATCAATTCAGAAGGGGAATATTCAAGAGAAATTCAGATAGAAGGTCTATTAACAAAAGAAACAATCCAACGTATGTGGGAACCATTTCGTGATAAAACCAAATATCGATTAAATTTAATGCATGTATTACGATGAAAAGCAGCCAATAGGCTGCTTTTATTAAAAGAAATTTAAACTTTTCATTGTCACATAATAAATAAGCGTTAAAAGCGCTAACATCGAAAAATTATAAATACTAAACTTTAACAGGTACGTTTTACTTTTTTCAGGATCGCTTTTGCTAAACATTTTAAATGAAATTACACTTGCGAGGGAAGCAATAATTGTACCAAGCCCGCCCAAATTTACACCTATTAATAAAGGCTGCCAATTCACGGAGAATTTTGATAAAAATATCGCCGTTGGCACATTACTTATCACCTGACTTAAAATTATAGAACTGAAAAAAATGGATGTGGGACTTTTAAGATGTTCGTTTGCAATTGTATGTACTACCTTTAATTCTGATATGTTTCCTATAAAAATAAAGAAGCATATAAACGTAATAAGCAATAAATAATCGATTTTTTTCAATAATTTTATATCCAACATGCATGCGGTTCCTAATGTGATTAGAAATACCAAGTTGTAGCTTAAAACTCCCAATATGGATGCGGATATGATGAAAAATAATATTCCCCATATTGTTGCCGCTTTCTTGTTTTTAATAGGAATATTCGGAATTTCTATCTCCAATGCTTTATTTTTCAATCGTTGATTTAAAAAAAATAATACTACCATTCCAAGAACCACTACCAAAAAGATCGCTGCAAAAAACTGCATAGGTTTTATTCCATAATGAGCGAAGATGAAAAAATTTTGAGGATTTCCCATAGGCGTTAAGCTGCTTCCAATATTTGCTGCGATTGTTTCTAAAATAATAGTCTCTAACATCACACTTTGTATCATTTTTCCAATAATCAGTGTCAAAGGAACAAATGTTATGAGTGCTACATCATTGGTTACAAGCATCGAACTAAAAAAACATAAAAAAATTAAAACAGCTGAGAGACTTTTACTACTGCGACATTTACTTAGCATGGAAATGGCAACCTTATCTAATAACTTAAGTTCTTCAAATGCTTTGACTACGATCATAAGATTAAACAAACCAATTAAAACTTCAAAGTTTATGTATTCCATTTTCGGAGCATGAAATAAACAACTTATTAATGCCAATATTAACGATATGGTAAAAACCATGTCTTTTTTTAAAAATCCTAATTTCAAGTTCACTTTTTTCCCCTCCTGTTTTTTATTTTACCTAAAAGAATGAAACCCTAAAAAAGAATATTAGGGATTATTCTTTTTGCCTGCAAGTAAACAAGTGCGAGGTGAATTGAAATGAAAAAAAACATCGTTGTTTCTGATTTGTTTCATACAGAAGATATGATCTACTTGAAAAATGAAAAACGTTGGAAATGTACATATACGGGGTTTTATAAAATGGGGCAAAAAACATTAGAAAATCAAACCTTCCAAATACATGTTCACTTTTCCGAAAAAGGAGCTGTTTACAGCTCTTATTTTTTTAATATTTTATACAAAACGACTTGAATAATTGGTATAAATTTTCATATAATAGTAGTAAGAAAACAAGTGCGTTACATATTTTCAATAAAAAGGAGGTGAAGTCATGAAGCGAACGATTAAACAGTACTCAGTTAAACTCACAAAACAAGAGAAAAAAGCACTTTTTGAACAAGTTATTATTCCCTATAACAAACAAAAAGATGCTTTTTTAGTAAAGTATGCTCATCTTGATTATTTACAATATGTGAATTCTAAAACCAACCAACAAACTTTAAGAGATAATTTGCTTGCTTCTGGTTTCACTAGTCCTTTTGGATTGCAAAAACGTGTATGGAAATTAGCCCTAACAGATGCATTAGATACCATTAATCGCTATTGGGAAGTGAATATTTCTCTTTTAAAAAGCGAATATCTCTATCGTCATGAAGGTTTAACAGATGATGAAAAACACTATGCTAATTGGTTATTATTTAAACCTAAAAAACAAGCAAGAGACTTCAATCGATTGATTGCTATTTATCGCGATATTGATTTAACGGATAAACAAATTAAGCTAAATGATCAAGGACGAAAAAAAGTACGAAGTTATCTACATCGCACTTTACGTAAAATCACAGGAAAACGCTCAAGAGTACAAATCTATCGAAGTGTGGATTGTGATCCTCAAACCTATAAAATAAAAACAGACAAAATTACGAACCAACAATATGTTGAAATTACGACTAAAACACCACGTAAACCTATCAAGATTTTCTTATGTGGAAAGTTAAATCAAAAAGGTAACGGGAAAATCGTATATGATGAAGTCAAAAACCGAATCGAAGTCCATCAAACAAGAGATGTAAAACAACGGAAATTAGGTAATAAAGTTATTGCTGGTGATTATGGAACGACGGAAGTCGTGACAGATGATCAAGGTATCCAATATGGTCAAGATTTCGGACGCTTGTTAAATCGTTACAATGCTTATCTTCTTGAAAAAGGGAAAAAACGCAATAAGCTAACAGCTATTGCAAACAATACAACAAAGAAGAAAAAAGCAAAACGTATCCTAAAAAACAATTTAAAATCATCGAATCGTGACAAACGCCATCAACGCGAACGTGTTGCTTTAGAAAATGAAATTAATCAAGCATATCGAAAACTATTTATTTCTAGCGGAGCTGGAAGTGTAGGGTTTGAAGAATTATCTAACATGAGAGGTAAAACCAAATACAAAGGATTATCAAGAAGAGTAAGTCTGTGGATTCGAACACACTTAAAAGAACGTTTAGAATTTTTATCGCATTTATTTGATATCGATGTAATCTATGTCAATCCTGCTTACACGAGTCAAGAATGCAACCATTGTCATTATGTGGATAAACAAAACCGAAACGGCGATTATTTCAAATGTAAAGTTTGTGGTTTAACAGGTCATGCTGATCATCTGGCGGCAAAAAATATCAAAAACAGAATGAACGATCAAGAAATTACAATCTACACCAAACACAAAGATGTAAAAGAGTTGTTGAACACACGCCATCAAGATTGGCAAAGTAAACAAAACGCTAATAAAGTATTACAAACAGTTTAATATTAAAATAATTGCGATAAGGCATAATTTATTGAATAAGCATAGGGTAGAATCTACGGATCATTTGATGTAGAGAAAACCTTACGCTTCACCGAAAGGATCAATAAACCTACTAATTATCGCATAGAAAGCGGGAGAAGAAATTCGTTTGGACCGCTCCGTTGGTTGGAAATTGCGTATCGCAAGATACCAATACTGCTTACGACGGAACATGAGATGTTATGTTTATGTGCAATCGATCTTGCGTATAATGCTTATAACCTCTCCATGTGAATCATTTTATTATCGTTATGTTACATTTTTGTACATTTTGGTATGTAAAATGAAGCAGAAGTAGAATCAGCGGAAAAAGAAAATCAACTTTTTTTTAATGAAATTTTTGCTGGTATAAAGCGTGTAGAGACATATAAGAATCATTTAAAATATTGCAAAGAAGTTA
>Ga0207655_1000514_pt1 | contig 49219 bp, 45 predicted proteins | sample KBSM44metaG_FD_184398 | JGI IMG/M metagenome (GOLD analysis project Ga0207655, IMG submission 184398) | Miscanthus rhizosphere microbial communities from Kellogg Biological Station, Michigan, USA - KBS M4-4 metaG (SPAdes) (version 2) | ecosystem: Host-associated > Plants > Roots > Rhizosphere >...
GTACCAATAAAGCACGACCGTGGTGATCAGGATCGCCACGGCGAAGAAGATCAGGATCTGCCGCAGGCCGGCGATCAGGTCACCGACTTTCTTGGCAAACCCGGTGATGCGAATGTCGATGCTGTCGCTCTGGTATTGGCTGCGCAACGACTCCAGCTGTTGCGACAGCTGGGTGTAGTCCAACGGTCGGCCATCCGGGGTCCGCTGCAACAGCGGTACCTGGATGATGCTCGAGGCTTGGTCGAACGCCACCAACTGGCCGATTTCATTGGACAGCTGCACGTTGCGCCGCAATACCGCAAGGCTCGCGGCGCCGCCATCGTATTTATCCGGAATGACCGGCCCACCCTCCAGGCCCGCTTCGGTCACTGCCACCCAGCGCGTGGCCGGCGTCCAGAGCGACTTCATGTACGCACGGTCGACGCCAGGCAGCAGATAGATCTTGTCGCTCAACGCCTGCAGGGTCTTGAGGTAGGCGCTGTCGTAGATATCGCCCCGCTTGTTGACCACCGCAATGCGCACCGCATTACCCAGCCCGCTCAGCTCCTTCTGGTGCTCAAGGTAGTTGGCGATATAAGGCTGATGGGTGGGGATCATTTTTTCGAAACTGGCATTGAGCTCTACACGACTGGACTGCCAACCCAGCACCAGCGTGGTCGCCAGGCACAGCAGCAACACCCACAGACGATGGTTGAACAGGGCTCGCTCGAGCACCGAGCCGGAACGCGGGTCAAAGCCATCGAACGCATTTGCGCGAGACTGGGAAAAATTACTAGGGGACGTCATAACCTCACTCCGAAGCGGCAGTGGCTGGCTGCGCAAGACGCTGCAGCCCGGTGAAACCGGCAACGATCAGGCTGCCATCGGCGGCCTCGATCACACTTGAAACAGGCTTGCCCAAGGGTTTGCCCAGTGGCAGAAGCGCCGCCCCGGTCTGCTCGCTGTTGCGAAACAGCGTGCCGCCCTGGTTGACCAGCAGCAGTTGGCCGTCGGCCAGGCGGGTGGCGTCGTTGAAGGAGATGGGTACGGGAACTGACAGACGCTGGAAACTTGCGCCAGCGTCGTGGGAGACAAAGGCATTGCCCTTCAGACCGGCGACCACCAGCGCGCCATCCGCGCGATTCTGCAGGGTGAAGAAACTGCCTTCGTAGGGGCTATCCAACTGACTGAACGACACCGCGTCGTCGTCCGAGCGCGCCAGGTAACCCTGCTCGCCAGCCAGGAACCAATGTGTGCCCTGGCGACTGATGGCGTACAAGTGCAAGCCGTTCGGGTTGGCGATACGCCCCATCAGCGACTGCCAGGTGGCGCCACCATCGGTGGTCAGCAGCGCCAAACCGTAGGCACCGACGATCAACCCGCGGCGCGCATCGACGAATTCCAGTGCCAGGAAAGGTTTGTCTGGACCATCGGCGACAAGACGCTCGGCATTTTGTACCCGTATCAGAGCGGCATCCGGGTCGGCAGCCGTGGCCTGGTCCGCCTTGGCGGCGTCCAGTTCCAGCTGTGCCACACGTACGCCGTCGAGCTGCAACGTCCAGTGCTCGCCACCATCCAGCGTCGCCAGCACCACCCCAGCGTGGCCGACCGCCCAACCCTTTTGCGCATCAACGAACCGCACCGCCGTCAGGCTGACCGAGACTGGCACCGAAGCCTGGCGCCAGCTTTGTCCATTGTCGTCGGAGAGCAGTATCAGGCCACGCTCGCCCACGGCCACCAGACGTGTGCCGGCACGCGCCAGGTCGATCAATACACCGTTCTGCGCAGCCGGTGCCCGCATGGCCGGTGTATTGAGCGGCACGCCCACCGCAGCCGCCCCCGCCAGGCACTCGCTCGTGGCGAAGGGCAAATACAGGGCCAAGAGCAAAGCACCCGCGTGATTGATTCTGTTCATAACCCACCTCGGAAAAACACTCGTACCCCAAGGGCATACCGACAGGCATGCCCTTGGCTCTCAGCTCAGTTAACGCACGCCGCGTCCAGCCATCGCCGCTGGCGAGAACTCAGAGGCTTTGTAGCGATCAACCGCGTGATACTGTTCCGGCAATCCGGCGTAGAGGTTCTGGACAAACCAGGCGCCGGAAGTCAGGTCATAAAAACCGGCGGACAGCTGCACCAGGCCTGGCAGGTCGGGCAATACGGAAGGCAGCGACCAGAGGGTCTTGGCCAGCTGGCCGCTGGCATCCCAACGGTCGCCGAGCAGGGCTTGCCAGGTATCCTCATCGAGGTAGTAACGGCCCTTGGGCAACTGGTGACGCTTGCCGGCAGCCAACGTCGACTCGACCACCCAGACGCGGTGCAACTCCCAGCGCACGTAATCCGGGTTCAGATGGTGCTTGCCTAACAGGTCCTGCGGCTGGGCAGCGTTCTGCGCCTTGTTGGTGTTGTAGGGGACGTACATTTCCTGCTTGCCCACGAGTTTCCAGTCGAACCGGTCCGTGCGCCCTCCCCACACGCTCAGCTCGTCGAAGGACATGACCCCGGCGGTGGACGGCGTCGGTGTATCGCAACAGGCGTTGGGCAGCGTGCGCACCCGGCGCTGACCGGCCAGATAGACATGAGCCTGGGATTTGTCGCCGTTGATGTTCTCACGCCCCAGGATCTGTTCGCCGGCACGAATCGCCGGGCCGAGATTGACAAAGTGCACCTGCCAGTAGTCGCCCGAGTAGTTTTCAGGGCCGCCCTCCTCGAAGTAGTAGGGCATTTCCTGGGTCAACAGGCCGTCGCTCGTCATCACCTGGTTGCCGTCGGCCGTCATCAGATAGTGGCGAAAATGCGCCGCCACCGAGGTGCCGCGCCAGTTCAGCAGGTGGTTCCAGATGGCTTCGGTACCGTTCTGAGGAATCGGAAACGGGATCCCGCCATAGGCCCCGTCGGGGATCAGGCCGGCGCTGCTGTCGACCAGTTTGGCGCGGGTCGCATTCTTGAACGTGTTGTCATAGACCCACTGCGGTGCGGCCGCCGTGCGCCGGGTCGGATAGACGTCGATGCGATAGGTGTCCGGGAAGCGCTTGAACAGCTCCTTGGTGCCGTCGCTGAGCTTGTCGACGTACTTGGCCAGGTTCTGGGCGGTGATGCTGTACAAGGGTTTGTCCGCGGCAAACGGATCGCCACGCTTGCCACCCGGTTTATAGGCCGGATCGACCTTGGTGTAGCCACCGTCCCAGGCCGGGATGCTGCCGTCGGCATTGCCGGCTTTCTCGGCACCGAAGGGCGTCAGGGTCTTGCCCAGCGCAGCCGCTTGTTCGGCGCTGGCGGCCAAGGCCATCGGCGCGGCGGCGGCCAGCAGGGTTAAGCACAAGGCCTTTAGAGTGAACTGAATGGTCATGCGCAAATCCTCTTAGAACGTGGTCTTGACGGAGAAAGCCAGGTAATCCCGGTCCTTCAGCGACTGCTTGTAATTGAACTGGTTGGCGGCGTTGAGGCTGGTGTCCTCGGGACCGTAGAAGTGGGTGTAGGTCAGCCCCACGGTCACTTGGTCCAGGTAGGTGGCGGAGACGCCGATGTTCATGTCCCCTCCTCTATCGGGGCCAAACCCGCTGATCACAGCCGACTTACCCATGGGGAAATAGCTGATGCCCACCGGCACGCTGATATCCACGCCAGGGAAGAACTGGCGATAGGTGGGCGTGTACACCAACTTCAAGCCCAGACCGTCATCGGTGGCGTTAGGGTCGAGGGCTGCGCGGTTCTTGGTCACGGCCAGCAGGCGGTTCCAGGCAACCTCCCCTACCAGGCTGGCTTCATTGGCGACAAAGGAAGGGCCCAGCGATGCCAGGACGTTGAGGTTGACGTGGGCCGTCCGGCCAACGGCGTACAAGGCGTCATCGTTGTTGTCCGCCTCGACGCCCGGCAGGACGGTCTGGGCGTTGGACACCAGCGGCATGTTCCAGCGCATCGATGCCTCGCCGGCAAAGCTGTACTCGTCTACGGAGGTAGCGAAACTGGCCCCCAGGACACGGATATCTTCCGGGTAAACCCAGGAGTATTCGCCAACTTGCCCGGTACTGAAGTTCGGCCCGGTGGCATTCGGTTTCAAATACAACGTGGGCGTTTTCTCGTGATACTGCAGTGCGTACAGACCGTAATCTGTCGTCCCGGTGTTGTACTTGAGCTGCAGGCCGCCTTGGCCGGAGCTCCTGGCTTTCTTGTCCTTGCCATGGAAAAACGCGGCCGGGCTGTTGGCATTACCGCCAAGAAAATCCGGAAACGGCCCGCCAGTGATCAGCCGTTCATTGCCTTCACCGATGGTATCGCTGGTGGAGAAGTAACTACCGACGCCCGGCAAGCGGGTGGCCTCCCACTCCAATTGATAGAAGGCGCCCAATGACACATCATCGGTCAGTTGGTAGGCGGTCGAGAGTTGGTTGACCGGCCGGGTGATTTCCTTGAATTGGGTGTTGGGTACCGATTGCGCCTTGACCACGTCCACTGGCGCCATGGCACCGGCAATGCCGTTGCCGCCGAAGAACAGGCTCTCACCCCAGATCAGGCCGTGACGCCCCGCGCGAACCGATAAGGTACGGTCGGCCAGCTCACCGTTCCAGTAGACAAAGGCATCCAGCAGTTCACCGTCACCACCGTGCAGTTGACGGGTGTCGCTGGTGAATTCGTCGAAACCCACCGAACGTTGGTTGGCACTGGCCGCGTCGTTATTGTCGTTGCGGTCCTGGTAGACGGTGTCATACCAGGCGGCACCGCTTAGACGGGCACCGAAGTTGTGATAACCGATGTCCAGTTCGGAAAGAATATCCAGGCGATTGGAGATCAGCCCCTTGCCGAAGTTGTGATCGCCGTCATTCTGGTTCAACGCCGTCTGGCCCTCGCTGAGTTTGCTGCTGGGGTCCTTCAGGCGCCAGGCCGCGCTGTATTTCAGCGTGTTGTCCCAGCGCAAGCTGAGATCGGGATTGCCGGTATCGATCTGAAAGGCCTGGGCAGCCGAAGCGCCAAGCCCCAGGCTGGCCGCAAGGGTCAGGGTGAAGGGGACGCGCCGCGACGCAGCGATCTTGCGAGTAGCCATCGAAGTAACCCTCTTTTATTGTTGTTGTATGTCAGCTCTTCTGATGAAACGGCGCCCGCAGTCGAACCGGGCCAAGCCTGCACAGGCATGAAGCATCCATGGGAGAGCGAATTCAGTTTTGCCGGCGCCTCAGATGGGCTCTGCCGTGACTTCGAGCATCCGCCAGACCAGGCCGATCCGGTCGAAGCTGCGGTCATGGGCCATTTCCCTGTCACCGGCCAGCACCGAGCTGTCGCTGATGAATTTGCAGCGTTCATAACGGCGCGCCATGAAGCGTTCGAGCTGCTGTTCGACGCTGCCACCAGCGACCAGCTCCTCGCCCAGCACGACGGCATCTTCAATGGCCATGCCAGCACCCTGGCCCAGGTGCGGCGTCGTGGCGTGCACCGCGTCGCCAATCAGCACAACACGGCCGCGGTACCAGGGCTCGCTGACGAACACCACCTCCAGCGGCTTGTAGACCACCCGGTCGCTGTCGATTATTTGCTCGCACAGCTCGCCGATCAGCCCGGTGAAACCACTGAGGCGCTGGCGCATCTGGGTCGCCAGCGTGGCGGCCTCCATCCTCGGGTTGGCGGGCTCATGGGAGGTCACGAACAGGTACATCTGGTCGCGGCCCAGCGGCACCAGTCCGGCATTGCCTGCGGGTCCCTGGAAGGTAGCCAGATGATCGATTCCAGCGGAGCGTGGAAAGTTGTAGCGCCACACCGATTGGCCGGTGAAGCGCGGCAGGTACTGCTCGCCGAACAGCAAACCGCGCATGTGGGAGTACAGGCCATCAGCGCCCACGACCAGGTGGTAACGGCCGCGACTGGTATCGGTGAACAGCACATCAACGCCCTCGCCCACCTGCTCCAGCGACTTGACGCTCAGGCCCAGACGGACCGAGACGCCAAGGGCAGCAACGGTTTCGCTGAGGACTTGATGCAGAGCCAGGCGCGAGATGCCGACGTTGGCTGGATACTCGGGGCCGGCCAGGCGCTGACCGGGAATTCGCGCCAGCTGTTCACCGCCCGTGGTATTGATGGTCACATCCTCGAACGCGTAGGCGGCTTCGAGGTAGCCGTCCAATACACCCAACTTGGCCATCTCGCGCACGACGTTACTCTGCTGGATGATGCCAACGCCGTAGACGGTCCACTGCGTCTTGAGCTCGACAAGATCGACTTCGATGTTCTTGCGACGCAAAGCGATTGCGGCACATAGACCACCGATACCACCACCGACGATAAGCACCTTTTTCACTGCGTTCATGCTCGTCTCACTCTTATTCTTGTTATTCACGCTAGCGTTCTGCCGGAGCGATCCCAGGCTTAACTACCGGCTGTTTCTGCACGCATTCGCTACCGCGTTGTGTTCACTTTCTCGGCAAAGCAGGCGTTTGACTAATCGCATGTAGGGATACGATGTATCAGCTACCGCGATACGTTAACTAAGGTGCACACGCCTCCAATTGACCTGCTTCGAGCACCAGCCAATCGGCCTCTGCATGCCATTGCAGCGCACTCAGGCTTTCCCCCAGGCACGGCCCGTAGACACACAGGCCACTGTCCGGAAGGAACCGGGCACCATGGGCGTAACAGATGATCTGGCGGCCATCGACACTGAGAAAACGATCCTTGCGGTACTCCAGCCGCACCTCCAGGTGCGGGCAACTGTTGCGATAGACCCGCACCTCGCCGCCATGGCGCAGGACGAACACACTGTCCTTTCCCGCGCCCAGCGGATCGAACCCGCGGGCCTGCCCTTCCACCAGTTCATCCAGGCGACAGAGAACAATGGCGTCGTGACTCATGGGCGAAATCCGCACTCAGGCCTGCTTGGGCGGCGGGCCGCTCGGGAACCATTTTTCCCGGGAGGTGAACAGGAACAACTGCGAGTTATCCGCCGACAAAGGCGCCTGGCGCGCTTGCCAGGCGTCATCGTGCTTGTCCATGTCTGCGTCGTATTCGATGTGGCAGCCCAGCGGACTGTTGAAGTACCAGAACCAGTTGGAGCCAAAGAGGTGACGGCCCGGCCCCCAGAAACTGGTCCAGCCTTGCTGTTCGAAACGGCGCCCGGCCAATAGCACTTCCGTGCCGCTGCCCATGTGAAAGGTGAAGTGCTCGCACCCCTTCATGTGCGGTGGCGTCTGGATCATGAACAAGCAATGGTGATCATCGGATCCGGCCGGACGCATGAACGGGCCCGCGCCCACAAAGGTGTCGGTGGTCATGAAGCCCAGGCGTTTGTAAAAGGCCTCAGCCTTGGTGGCATCCGGCACGAAATACACCACGTGGGACAAAGTCCGCGGCAGGGCCTGCATATCGGGGTTGATGCCTGGCTGGTTGACCGGCCGCTGGGGGGCATGGCCCGGTGCATTGGTCAGGTCGGCTGGCGCGCTGTACGCACGCCGCACGCTGATCTGGAAACCAATGGCAAACCCCATATCGTCCACACTGTGCACGGAGCCATCGGCACCGCGGGTCACCAGGCGATCGCGCCCCAGTTCATCAGCGATGGCCTCAAGATCAGTCACGCCGGCCACGCCATAAACGGTTTCACGAATCGAGGGTGCAGGCCCGATGGCCGCTGGCAGCCTGGCATCGTCAGCTCGACGGATAATTACTGCGGTGCCGTCGAGGGCTTCAAAACGGCCGCCCTCGCTGTCGACATCGACAGGTTGCAGGCCATAGTCACACAGGCAATGGGTACAGGCTTGAATGTCGTCGACGCCAAAAATCAAGGCATCAAGGCCGATGATGTTCATTGTTACCACTCCATTGAAATTATTCAGCGCAAGGCCAACACCCACTTAAGGCAGCAGTGCCGAGGCGATGCGATGCTGGTTTTTGGAGTCGATAAAGCGTCACGGCCAACCGACTGCGTGCCGATACTGACGCGGGGAAAATCCACTGACTAATCGCTTGTCGGGATGCGACCTATCGGCAAACGCGATACCTGTCTGCACCGAGCCAACGACGGGGGAGCTCGAATATTCGTCGGTCAATTCACCCCCTCGAGGGACTTGACGCCGCGATAGGAACGCCGGAAGGTATTTACAAAATAAATACAAGAATCGAGACCGCCATGCGTTTCAACCACCTGGATCTCAATCTCCTGGTGGCGCTGGATGTGTTACTGGAAGAGCAGAACATCACCCGCGCCGCCGAACGCCTGCACATGACCCAATCCGCCACCAGCGGTGTACTGGGCAGGCTGCGCGTCTATTTCGAAGATGAACTGCTGGCGCAGGTCGGGCGCAAGATGCAGCCCACGCCCTACGCCCGCGAACTGGCGGCGCCCGTACGCCAGGTGCTGCTGACGATCCAGTCCTCGATCACCGCCAAACCGGTGTTTGACCCCGCCACCAGCAAGCGCCATTTTCGCCTGATCACTTCGGACTATCTGATCAGCGTTCTGTTTGCCCGGGTGATCCAGAAGATCTCCCTGGAAGCCCCGCACATCACTTTCGAACTGCTGGGCCCCGGCGACACGTCCACCGAGATGCTGATGCGCGGCGAGGCCGACATGATGATCGTGCCTGAGCGCTACCTCATCGAAGGCCACCCATCCCAATTGCTGTTCGAAGAAGAGCACGTTTGCGTGGTGTGGGACGGCAACACCCAAGTGGGCGACAGCATCACCCTCGATCAGTACATCGAGATGGGCCATGTCTCCGTGATCTTTGGCCGCAACCGGCAACTGAGCGTCGAAGAATGGCTGATGAGCCAGTACGGCTTCACGCGTCGCATGGAAGTGGTGACCCACGACTTCAACACCTTGCCGCAGTTGATCGTCGGCACCCAACGCGTCGCCACCATGCTCCAGCGCATGGCCAGGCTTTATGCCAACTACCTGCCGCTGCGCATCGTACAGCCACCGGTGAAGATCCCGGTGATGCGTGAGTTCATGCTCTGGCATCGGACCATGGAGGGGGATCCGATGCACCGTTGGCTCCGGGCGAAAATCAGTCAGATCATCAACGAGCTGGAGCAGTAGTTGCTGCCGTAACCTGGAGGTGGGTCAAGTGCGAAAGTGCCCGACGGCAGCTTTGAGCTCGCCGCCAACCCGTTGTAAATCGGCCGTTGAGACTTGCAGTTGCAGGCTTTCCCTTGCACTGCCCTCAGCCACTTCGCGCACCCGCGCCATACTCTGGCTGACTTGCTCGGCCACCACGCTCTGCTGCTCGGCCGCTGCGGCGATCTGTTGGTTCATCTGCTCAATACTGGACACCGCCCGGGTGATCCGCGCCAGCGCCTGGGAGGCTTGCGCGGCAAGCACCACCGTTTCATCGCTCAGCGCATGGCTGCCTTGCAAACGCTCGGCGGCCTGTTGGGCCACATCGCTCAGACGAGCGATCAACCCTTCGATTTCCGTGGTCGAACGCTGTGTTCGCCGTGCCAGGCCACGCACCTCATCGGCGACCACGGCGAAGCCACGACCCTGCTCGCCCGCGCGCGCCGCCTCGATGGCGGCGTTGAGCGCCAACAGGTTGGTCTGCTCGGCCACCGCTTTGATGACATCGAGCACGCCACCAATCGCCGCGCTCTCCACCAGCAGCGACCGCATGGCTTCGGCGCAACCACTCATTTCCACAGCCAAATGGTCAATTTTGTCACTCGCCTGGTGCACCAACTCATCGCCCTCACGCGCTTGTTGATCAGCATGCGCCACCGCATCGCTGGCCTCTCCCGCGTTGCGCGCGACCTCCTGCGCCGTAGCGGCCATCTGTTGCATGGCGGTGGCGGCCAGCTCGGTTTCCTGGCGTTGATGTTCGACACCACGGCTATTGCTCAAGGTCACTCAGCCAGGCTGCCGGCCATGCCGTTGAGCGAGCCCACACCACGATCGATGCGCCCGACCAAGCCGCGCAGGCTGCCCAGCATGCGGCCCACGGTGCCCAACAGTTGGCCCAACTCATCACGACGACCACTGTCTGGCGGCGGATCACTCAAGTCCCCCGCCGCCACGCGCTGTACCAACTGCACTGCCTGGCGCAGCGGCTGCACAATCAACTGGCGGATCAACAGACTGGCACCAATGCCCAAGGCGAGCGCTAAAACAGTGATCAAGCCCAATTGGCGATCGGCATCGCGGTTATCGTCCAGCACCGCCTGCCTTTGCTGTTCATCGGCCTCGGCCAGCAGCTTGCTCACCTGCTCGGTTTGCGCGTTCATCGCCGCACTGCTTTGCGCGCTTTGCTTACGGCTGTCGACAAACTCGAGGAAGGCCTTGCGGTAGTCGCCCAGGGCTGCGCTCGCCTCCTGCAGCGACTCGCCTTGCTGCTCGCCAAGGTCGAGCGCCTGCATGGCGGCCAGCAGATCACTCATGCTCATTTCCCAGTCGCTGCGGTAACGCTCCTGGCCATCGAGCGAGTAGTACAGCTCGCTGTCACGCAGCTTGGCGAGCTTGTCCCGCAACGCGGCCGCCTGCTCAAGCCGCACCATCTGATCGCTGTCCGGCGGTGTCCCCTGCCCCAATCGGGTGTTGAGCAGATCCAGTTGATCGAGAAACAGCAGGGTAAAACTGTCGCCAGCCGTCTGCGCCAGTGTCTGCATGCGCAGGCGCGCTTCCCGAGCCCGACGCAACGAATCGGCATAGCCGAGAAACTGCTCCAGATAACTGCTGACGGCCGTGCGTACGCTGGCGCGCGCTGCGCTATTGGCTGGCTCAGCATCGAGTTGCTGATTCAGTGTGCTGATCGTCTCGCGTACCTGGTCCAGGCGCTGCGGAGCAAGATCCAGGGCGAATGGTTTCTCGGCGATTCGGGCACGCAGGATCAGTGCCTGGATCGATGACTCCTGACGCGATTGCTCACCGCGCTGCTGCAACACACCCAAGGAACGAAAAGCAGTAACCGCCACCGCCAGCGTCACCAGCAGCACCAGACCAAAGCCCAGCGACAGCTTGGCACCGACCGATAGATTGCCAAGCACACGGTTCAGTACAGGCATGCCCAACTCCACGCACGGTAGTGGAAAAATATCCTGCCCTTGGCGCCCAGGCTGATCGCTGTGCCGGAATTGGACTCACTCATATGCCGATACCTTGTTCTTGTTGTTATGCGCGCCCGGGACTCCAGCCTACGGCGCGGTGTAGCGCCAACTCTAGTGAGTCCTACCCCAGCGACACCAATCGCATCCTGCGTTATGAGCAATCGCAAAGTACGATGATAGGTATCCGGATTTGCCGCTTGAACGGTGAGTAGAAAAGCCTTAGGCCAATGGCGCACATACGCTCTATCTCCGTTCGCAATACCTCCCATCCCGACTCGCGATTGGCCAAACAATGGGCCTCCCCTTAGCCTGCTTCGAACCGACAGGTCTGCTATCCCCGCTCCGGCCCTGGCTGCCTGCCTTTGCTTGCACAAGGACAATAACAATCATGTTCCGCTACTTCCCGACCAACTACGTGTGGAATCTTTCCGTCGACCTCGCCATTGAAATGGGCGCCCGCATCGGCGAAATCGAAGAGATGTGCGCGCCGCTGCAAGTGGCCGCCAAGCAGCCGGATGCCGCCGGCAGCAAGGCCTTCCGTGAAACCTGGGCGAACATGGCCGACAAGCTTTGCGGCCTCGCTGAAGAAGACGAAGGCAAGGGTCGAATGTTGTCTGCCGGTGAAAAATACAACCGCGCCGCGACCTATTACCTGAGCTGCGAACGCCTGCAGGCCCATGGTGCCCCTGGCCGTACGGAGCTGTACCAGCGCTTTTTACACACTTTCCAACGCGGTATCGAACTGGCGCGAGAAAACTGCGAGCGCGTTGAAATCCCTTACGAAGGCAAACACATTTCCGGTCTGCTGGTACGTGCCGAAGGCGTTACCGGCCCAGCGCCGATTCTTGTGCAGGTCAATGGACTGGACTCCACCAAAGAAATGAAATACCGCGTCGGCCTGCCCGCGTGGCTGGCGAAACGTGGCGTGTCGTCGCTGATCATCGACCAGCCTGGCACCGGCGAAGCACTGCGCCTGCATAACCTGACGGCGCGTTTTGACAGCGAACATTGGGCCAGTCGTGTGGTGGACTGGCTGGAAACCCGCAGCGATATCGATGCCGAACGCATCGGCCTGGAGGGCGTCTCGCTCGGCGGCTATTACTGCCCCCGCGCGGTAGCCTTCGAGCCGCGCTTCGCTTGCGGGGTGGTATGGGGTGCCAACCATGATTGGCTCGATGTGCAGAAGCGTCGCCTGGAAAAGGAAGGCAGCTTCCCGGTTCCGCATTACTGGTCGCATGTGGCCTGGGTATGGGGCGCCAAAGACACCGATGAGTTCATGACCATCGCCGAGAACGTCCACCTGGACGGCATACTCGATCGCATCAAGGTGCCGTTCCTCGTCACCCACGGTGAAAAGGATTCGCAGATTCCACTGAAGTGGGCACACCGCACCTACGAGCAGTTGGTAAACAGCCCCAGACGCGAGCTGAAAGTCTTCACCGAACGTGAGGGTGGCGTGCAGCATTCGAGTTTTGATAACAGCATCAATGCCGGTCAGTACATTGCCGACTGGGTCGCTGAAGTGCTCGGCGGTCGTACCGAATGATGGGTGTGAAATCTACCAGACTCTCGGCATGTGTTGGCCTTGCCTTAAGCTGCAACTGCACAACCCGCGCGATGTTATAGCCCAAACGGTCCGACTCCTGTATTCAGCAGGGCTCAGATCGCTGGGATTCCTTTCAATCTGTTTTCCAACAGGGTGTTAATCTACAAAAAAAGTAAACTGACTCAAGGAACAGTCACCGCACGGAAGCTCTCATCAGTACAAGCCTCAAACGTAACTAGCGGATCTGTTCCCTCAGAGATGAGGCCGCTCCTATGTACATGCCCCACAGCTGCAATCCGCTGGAAAAAGTATTTTATCGTCCCATAGATGCCGCCATACGTTGGTGTAATCTAATGGCTTTTGAATCTCAAATTCTTGAGTCCGCCAAGGATTGCCCCGCAATTCTGCCTACGACTTTCCCCCAGTGGCCATGCCTGCACGCCAACACTGAAAAAATCTTCGATGCAGTGCGCAACCATGAACTTCCTTTTGGCGTTTTCGGCGTGACGGTAGCACCTGGAACCCCCATCGACTGCAGACTTCTAACCATCAGGCATACAGACCTTAAATGGTGGATGTTTCATCATTATCCCGATCAACGTCCGGCGTTCCTATTTGGGAAACTACCCGCTGAGAATGAGCAAATCAGCTTTGGGACTTACCTGAGGTTGCGAGCTGACCGAGATGCGCTTGAGGTAGCGCTCAAACACAGTGACGCCGCCCTTCGTGAGATCCTTGAAGAACTCACGGCCATCGGTTTGGAACGGGAAAGTTTACGCGCACTCGTTAAGACACAAGGCAAGCTCAGTGAGCGCAGCGAGACCGGATAGCTGGGCTCGGCAAGCGGACATCGATCCGGTCAAGGTCCAACGCCAGCAGATCACCTTGAACCATGACCGTGGTCGCTGGTTCAATCAAGGGCGCCGGCGGGGAAGCTGCGTATCACCTAACCGAAGTTTCCGAACGTTCCAGCCTGGAGGATCTTGTCAAATTCGCAATATCCAAATATGGAAAGGTAGACAGCCTCGTGAACAATGCAGGTCTGATGCTGTTTTCTGACTGGAAGGATGTTGCAGTCGATGACTGGGATAAGATGATCGACACCAATATCCGTGGATATCTGCATGCCATCGCGGCAGCTCTGCCAGGCATGATTGCGCAAGGCCATGGCAAGATCCTCAACATGTCGTCCGTAGCTGGGCTTCATGTGGGCGGTTCAAGCGGCGTTTACAGCGCGACGAAATTCTTTATCAGAGGTATCACCGAAAGCCTGCGTAAAGAGCTCGGTGTTGAACATGGTATCCAAGTGTCGATGATCAGCCCTGGCGTAATTGACACCGGCTGGGCAGACAAGGTGAATAACAGCAAAGGCAAAAAAGCTGCGCAGGAGCTCAACAAGATCGCCATCACACCTGAGCAGGTTGCCGATGCCGTAGCCTACGCCCTAGACCAGCCCAACAACCTCACGATCAACGACATCGTAATTCACCCGACCAAACAGGACTGGTAAGGCAAAGCCGGCGGCCAATCAGATTGACCGCCGGATCATGGCGCTGATGATTTTGAGTCAGTCGCCTTTATTTTCTAATCCGGAACCAGGCTTGGCGCCTTTGGTGTGTAAATCAGCAGTCATCGTGTCAGGGAGAAGCTTGTTTATGACATTGCCGATGAACTTGCTATCTGGCTTGCCTGCGACGACGCGATCCTTACCAGCTTTCATGGCTTCGAAACCTTCCTCCACCACTTTGGTAGGCGCAGCTTTTGGGCCCAACCCCAACTTGCTGGTGTCCATTCCAGCCCGATGCCAAAAGTTCGTATCTACCTCGCCTGGCAACAAGAGGGTTAAAGTCACGCCACTGTCCTTTATTTCTGATTTAACGGCCTCTACAAAAGAGATCAGAAACGCTTTCGTCGCCCCATAGACCGCCTCATAAGGGGTTGGCATCGTCCCGGAGATCGAAGCGGTGTAAAGCAGATGTCCCTGGCCGCGAGCGACCATATCCGGAAGGAGCAACTTGGTGAGGTGCACTTGGGACAGCTGTGGTTTTACCATGAATCAATCTCCTAATTTCAGAACGGGGCCAGTCTCACCGGGATGGAAACCCTGCAGCCGCGTGATGCCTGGCCCACTTGGTCACGAAGCTGCTGCACTGCTCAATGTGGAACGCTTTTCAATGCCGATGGAAATAGCGAAAAAGATGATGCCTAGAACGGCCAGTCCTGCGCCAACCCAACCCGTTGATGCCCAGCCGAGCCCGCCAGCAATCGCGAGTCCGCCAAGCGATGCACCGACGGCGTTGGATATGTTGAATGCACTGTGATTAAGGGCCGCTGCAAGCGTTTGAGCCTCACCAGCAACATTCATCAGACGCACCTGAAGTGCGGGTACCAGTGCGAAACCGCAGCCAATCAGAAACAGCACGGCCAATGTTCCAACACCAGACGAAGCAAAGAGTGAGAAAGCAGCCAGGAACACTGCGTTCCAGATCATGATGTAGAAGATTGCAGGCACCAAGGCACGGTCGGCCAGCCACCCGCCTATCAGGTTGCCAACGATCATCCCAATCCCCCATAGCGCCAAAACCATAGGTACCTGGCCGGATGAGAAGCCTGTTACCTCGGTAAGCGTCGGGGTGATATAGCTATACACAGAAAACATTCCGCCGAAACCGATTGGGGCTGTGGCCAGCGTTAGCCAAAGCTGGGGTTTTCTGAGACCACTGAGTTCAGATTTAGGACTCGCAGACTCGTCGCGGGGGATGGTTGGGATGAATATCCAAAATAGAATAATGGCAATGGCTCCACCCGCAGCGAGCGCCGCAAACGCGCCCCGCCATCCGAAGAGCTGGCCAATCCACGTGGCAGCCGGAACACCGATGACATTGGCCGCTGCCAATCCTGCCATTACATAGCCCGCAGCTTGGGCTTTTCGGTTTTCAGCCACCATAGTCGCGGCCACCAGGCAGGCGACACCGTAGTAAGCGCCATGCGGCAGACCAGCCAGGAAACGTGCCCCCAGCAAAGTTGCGTGATTCCAGGAGACAGCGCTTGCCCCATACCCAATCGCAAAAAGCGCTAGTAATGCGATCAATAGAGCCTTGCGAGGCCAACGTGCGGCGAGGATCGCAATGAGCGGTGCGCCGACCACGACGCCAAGTGCGTAGGCCGTGATGTAACCGCCCGCAACCGGTATGGAGACGTCTGTGCTCGACGCCAAACCTGGAAGCAAACTCATGGACGCGAACTCACCAGTCCCGATGAATAAGCCACCTAGGCCAAGCATGGTGATGGCCATGCCTGTGCCGTGGGGGACGTCAATGGTCGGCTGAGTTTGCGAAATACTGGAATTGATATTGGATTGGCTGGTCATCAATGATGCCTCCGATGAAGCGGTACCGAGGGCACCCTTTACAACTAACTGGAACAGCACCCTCCAAACAGAGGGTGCTATCAATAGACTTATTCGGGCGGTAACAGCGCCTATTTGTCCGCGATATCCGCGACGTAAGCCGTGAACTTGTCCGCGTAGTCTTTGTGCCAGCGAGAGAGTGCCGGACGGTTCTGGATCATGTCATCTGCTGCCCACTGCATGCGGCGCTGATCCAACTCCCCACTGGCTTCGTTGTCCTCGCAGAAAATGTAAAAGTCACCTTGGGCCATTCTCTCGACCATGCGCTCGGCGACCTGGTCAGCCGTCCATGGGCTGTCCGGCTTTTGCGTATCGCGGGACATACCTGGGAAGTTCATAGGTGTGAACGTGTATCCAGGTATCAGGAGGTGAGCCGAAATACGGTCGCCTACCTTCTCGCGCAGCTCATGGGCCAACTGTTCCGTAAGGACTTTGACCGCAGCTTTTGAGAGTGAATACGCCGCGTTCCCAGGGCGAGTAGTGATGCCTTCTTTCGAACCCAGGTTGACGATGGCAGCAGCCCCGCTTTGGGAAAACATTGTTTTCACGAAAAGCTGTTGAAGCGTCAATACACTCCAGAAGTTGATGTCCATCAGCGTTCGCCATTTGGACATGCCATCCCATGGGCCGGCCCCCTTGATGATGGCTGCGTTGTTCACCAGCAGGGATACTTCCCCGAATTCACAAGATTTCTTGTAGAGCTGGTGAAGATCGCTTTCGGACGTAACATCGCCCTTGAGGGCCAGCAGCTTCACGTCTGAAAAGTCGTTGAGCAATGTCTTAGTCGCTACGTCCAGTGAGGCTGCGTCACGATCAAACAAAACGACATTCATTCCCTCACTGGCAACCCGCCGCGCAATAGCGAAACCAATACCAACGGCTGCCCCGGTAATGACCGCAACAGCACCTGTACGAATGGCTGGATGATTCATAAGAATGTTCTCCTGGCTGAAGATGCGTGTGAGAAAAAACGTCAGCGAGTAGTTGACGCGGCAATCGTTGAGTGGAATTAATAGTACATGAGATAAATCACGCGATTGATTAGCGATACCGCACAAGCCATTGAATTCAGCTCAACCATGGATGCGTCATGCCTGCACTGCCTACCACGCGGCTTTCTCGAGCAGACCTGGCCGACCTGAACTCCTTTCTCGTTGTCGAGAGGATGCGAAGCTTTACTCAAGCAGCTGTAGAACTCGGTATTACGACCTCTGCACTGAGTCATGCCATCCGTAACCTGGAAAGCCGGCTGGGGGTTCGGTTGCTGAATCGGACGAGCAGGACGGTTTCCCCGACCGACGCTGGAGCCGCTCTTGCCAAGCGACTGGCGGTGGGCTTTACCGAAATAAGCGGCGCTCTGGCAGCGCTAGATCGACACAGAGATAGACCTTCCGGCAGACTTCGTCTCAACGTGTTGGCCGATGGCGCACGGTTACTGTTCACGAAGTTTCTCCCTCCATTTCTGGAGGCCTACCCTGAGGTCTGTGTAGAAGTCGCAGTTGACGACAAGATGGTCGATATTGTGGCAGCAGGCTTCGATGCCGGAATCCGTTTCGGCAACACTATTCCTGAGGACTACATTGCCGTTCGTCTCAGCGAAGAGCTGCGATGGGTTGCGGTGGCTTCCCCTCGATACCTCAACGCGAATGCTCGCATCCTGATTCCAGAGGACTTGAAGAACCATAACTGCATTCAGATTCGAACAGGTAACGGCGTCATCTACCGCTGGGATTTTGAAAAGGACGGCGACCACCAAGCCATCGATGTCCCTGGACAGCTGTGTGTGAACGAGACTGCTTTCGGGATTGAGATGGCTCTGGCAGATCGAGGAATCACCTACTGCCTAGAAGAACGCGTTAGTAGTCACCTGGCTCGCGGGGAGCTACAAATTGTGCTCCCGGATTGGGCTCCAATCGAACCGGCTTTTTATATTTACTTCCCTGGACGTCGGCAAATGCCGCCTGGTCTTCGAGAGCTGGTGGATCTATTCAGAGCCGAACTGTCCTTCTGACCAAGATGCGGCGGGCAGCTCCGCAATCGGTGTAACCCGTCGGACTAATCGTTCAGAGCAATCCGAAGCAGGTCATCACGTTAAGTATGGCATTACACTGAAGTCAATCAATCGCCATTCGAGATCGCTCGCACATCCGATGCGAATGGGGGCAAAATTGGGGGCACAACTCCTTCATTTCAGGATAGAACCACCGTTCTAGAGCCCAGTCAAAATGTTCTTCGGAGAGCAAGAGTTTGACTGTAAATAACAGACTCTAGACTCGCAGCGCTTTGTACGCGGAGCAAGAGCCATAGCTGGACTTACAGAGACAATCGGCAGTACCGGCGGCAGGGCTGGATGGTGGCGCATTCCACTCAAGCGCGTCATTTCTCCTTCGTAGCTGAGATGTTTTGCCAAATGGTGTTCTACTGCGCAATAAAAAATCCGACTCAAGGGCAGCGTATCGCGATCATTAGTCCGTAGAAATCAGATGTTGACCGTCATTTTTCGAGTGTCTTCCGGTGCCTCATATGGCGCGAGAACTCCTGCCCTCCAGCGGCAACTCGAAAAACAACGAACTCCCATCAGAAGCATTCAAGTGTAGCGGTAACATCCATCGTCACCGCTCGAAGTTAACCCCTCAGTTTGAGCCCAGGGCACTACACACGATCCGCTTGGTCACGTCGAAATTATCCGAAGTGAGGGCATCAATTGGCGAGCGATCTTTTTGTCGCCAATCGAGTGACATTCTCGCCGGCCAGATTCGCAAACTCATGAGGCGTGACATACTCCTGAAAATTCGCCGTAAGGTACCGGCTCCACCAGTTCATGATCAACCGACGCTCCTCAATAAACTCTGCCTTGTGAATGTAGGCAGCTCGAACGCTGTTTCGCTCTCTATGACTCATTTGCCTTTCGATGGCCGTCTCAGACCACAGACCTGACTCGATCAGTGCGCTACAGGCCATTGAGCGGAATCCGTGACCACAAATGTCTGTCTTCGTGTCGTAGCTACGCACGCTCATCCGTCTGTCCCGGACTCCTTTTCGTTTCGTCAAAGCGACCAGCAGTCTCTTGAATAAAGGAGACAAAACATCCACTATGGACAAATATCACACAAGCAGGCGTCGCAGGCATGGTCCAAACTGTAGAAACCAATCTTCCCTCGCAAACTCCAGGCGTTGTGCACAAGCTCTGCAAGCACACGTTCAGCGGTGACTCGGGTCAACGCAGTGCCTACATTCAGGCCGGGTTGCATGCCGACGAACACCCTGGACTACTTGTAATCCAGCATCTTCTCGTTCATCTGCAACAGCTGGAAAAGCAGGGGCGGATTGATGGGCGGATTGTTGTCCGGCCTTTCGCTAACCCGGTTGGTATGGGACAGCAGGTATTTGGCCAACTACCTGGACGCTTCAACCTTGCCAACGGTGAAAACTTCAACCGTAACTTCCCGAACATCATTGCCAAGCTGGAGTCCGTGCTGACGACGACGCGACCCGCTCATAACGACACCACGGCAATGAAAGCACTGATGCTGTCTGTGCTCGGCGATTCGTTGCCTGCGGAAACAGTCGCCGCTAACAAATACCTGTTATTGCACGAGGCATTGCAGCACGACCTGTTTATCGACCTGCACTGCGACACTTCCAGCATTCTGCACATCTACGCCAACCTCAATCAGCGTGATCGTGCGCTACGCCTCGCCATCAGCATGGGCGTCACGGCGGTGTTTCTCGAAGAGGAAGCCGGCGGTTTTCCTCTAGACGAGGCCTATACCAAAGCCTGGAAGACGTTGTACGCCAAAGAGTTCGTCGACGCGGAACATCTCGGATTCTCCGCCACTGTCGAGCTGCGCGGCCAAGCCGATGTGGAAGACGATATCGCCGAACAGGATGCTATGGGATTACTGCGATTTCTCTGTGCAGAAGGCTTGATTCGCTTGGACGAGGACGCCGAACACCCCATCAGACCAGAGCAGGTGACTGTGTATCCGCTAGAAGGGGTTGCCCATATAGAAGCAACCGGTACGGGAATTATTGCCTGGAAAAAAGCACTCGGCTCATCCGTACAGCGCGGAGACATTATTGCTGAAATCTTGCCGCTTGATATGCAGCTTGGAACGCCCCGTATCCCGGTACCGAGCCCAGTAGATGGCGTTCTCGTTGCCCGACACCACATCAGGCTGGTTCGAGCAGGTCAGCGAATTGGCATGGCGGCGGGAACCGAACCGCTTCCCGGACGTATTACGGGTCAATTGATGCACTCTTTCTAACAACCAGAGTAGGTACGAAAACCTATCTATAAGCTACGAAAACTTAATTTTTAAACTGCCTTGGCGAGCTGCATTTCGCGGCTTCACCAACAACACCGACAATCAATCTGAGGCACGTAAAAATGAAAATGCTCGCAGTGTTCAGCGGTCTGACGCTTGCTCTCTCAATGTCCACGACGCACGCAGCAGATCAACCACTGAAAATCGGCATCGAAGCGGCTTATCCTCCCTTCGCTTCCAAGACTCCCAACGGCGAAATCACTGGTTTCGATTACGATATCGGTAATGCGCTCTGTGCAGAAATGCAGGTCAAGTGCCAGTGGGTGGAGCAGGAGTACGACGGCCTGATTCCCGCACTGAAGGTTAAAAAGGTTGACGCGATTCTGTCATCGATGTCGATAACAGAAGAGCGCAAGAAATCTGTCGACTTTACCGACAAGTACTATCAGTGCCCCGCCCGGCTGGCGATGAAAAGCGGAACTCAAATTGGTGATGACCTCTCCGGCTTGAACGGCAAGCGCATCGGTGTGCAGCGTTCCAGTATCCATGACCGTTTCGCGACAGAAGTTCTGGCGCCTAAAGGTGCGGAGATCGTGCGTTACAGCTCGCAAAACGAGATCTACCTGGATATGAATTCCGGCCGGCTGGACGGAACCGTCGCCGATCAGATCATTCTCAGCGAGTCGTTTCTCAAACTGCCTACCGGACAGGGATTTGCTTTCGCTGGCCCGCAATTAACCGATCCAAAGTACTTTGGTGATGGTATCGGTATCGCACTGCGCAAAGGCGATACACCGCATGTACAAAGTTTCAATGACGCCATCAAGGCATTGAGGGCGAAGGGCATCTACCAGGCCATCAACGCGAAGTATTTCGACTTCGACGTTTATGGCAAGTAACGGCTAATATCAATACTCAAGGGTAGTTCGCTACTCACGCGCTCCTCACTCAATTCGCCGATCCACGCACCAGGCGCCGGGATAAGTTATCGCCGGTGACGCCCTGTGCCTGGTGTATGGATTTGCTTCGCTTAAGGGGTTGTCGATCATGCTCAAGCTGTCCTGCGACACACTGATAGCCGCCTTGCAGAGATGGATCAGCTGGCCTATAAGCTCAATCCAAACGAGTTCGGTGAGGTCCTGCGAAAATCCATTCCAGATAAACCGCTGGCTGACTCAGTCAAGAACCTTGCTGGCAAACCCATCAGCTTTGTCCAGTTGAAGGCGGACATCGACCGTGACTATCGCTATCTCTACAAGAACTATGAAGGGATGGCCGGCAAGCAATCCCTGGCAACCATCACCCAGAGCGATGCTTTTAAAGACTTCAAAGCCAAACTGCATTTTCTGTTCGGGGCAATCATTGACTCCCATGGTCAATTGGTCGCTTACCCATGGGAAATTTTCTTCTGCGCCAACATGACTGAAGGCGAAGTTGATGCACTTGCACTGGCGTCCATTCGGCACAGCCTGCAAACCAGCATCGCCAAGGTCGAATTGACTAGCCCCCTGTCCCAGGCAGGTCAATCCGGGCAAGTCAAAACCTCGTTCAACGACGGTATGCGCGTGGTGCCGGAGATCGCCAATCCGATGCACGTTCTGCAGCGGAACGGCATTGACGATTTCGTGGTGTCCGCAGGTTTCGAACCCTTGGTAAGAACCATCGCGACCCGAGCGGAGTTCGGTTACCAGCTTCCTGCGAACCATGTGTTCGGCCTGCGCCTGGAAACCAACGACAAGGGACAATTTCTGGTGCAAAGCAAAATGGATTACCCGGTTTTCTACCGCGAAGGCAAACCTGCGCTGGTGCATCAGTTGATCGCTCCCGACAAAGGCGACCGCGAGCCAGTATTTATCGCTGGTGACAGCAAATCCGATTACGGAAACTTCAACCTACTGCCCAAGGTGAGTTGGGGTTGATCGTTTACCACCTGAGTTCTTGGGATTTCGGCAAGGTTTCGCGCCAGGCTGCGGAGCGGCTTTGCAAGCTTAATCCGCGCTGGGTTCTACAAGGCGTAGACGAAAGTATCGGCCTTTGGTCCCCCAGCGAGAAAACACTGAAAATCGGCAGCAACGAAGCGCGTTTGCTGCGTCCCGACACGCCTTGAGCCCGCATCACACATAAGCAGCACATCCGTGTCATTCCGGTGGCCTTCAGGCTCCGGAATCATTTTTCGATTCTGAATCGAGGTCGCGCAGTTTCTGATAGAAAAAAAGCTTGTCTTGGCGGATAAAATATCCATAATGGATTTTATATCCATGTAAGATTTTTATCTTCGTGATTGCCCTTCTGCATAGCCGCCATTGAGAGCGTCATCCATGTCCATCACTCATCAAGCCCCCCTTATCGTCCAGGACTCTGATGTCCAGGCATTGCTTCCGCAATTGGACGTATTGGCAGCAATGCGCCGCCTGTTCGAATCGCTGGGTGCCGGCAACGCCGTACAACCGCCGCAGCAACTGGTGGAGTTCCCCAAAGGACAGGGAGATTTCATCAACTACCTGGGGGTCATGAGCGAAGAAAAGGTGTATGGAATTAAAACGTCCCCGTACATCAAGACCAATGGCAAGCCACTCGTAACCGCCTGGTCCATGCTGATGTCCATGGAAACCGGTACTCCGCTGTTGCTTGCAGACGCCGGCTTGCTGACCACCCTGCGCACCGCTGCAACCACTGCTTTGGCCATCGATTATCTGGCCCCCAAAGACAGCAAGCGCTTGGCGGTGATTGGCAGCGGACCTATTGCATTGCGACATGTCGAGTTCGTGAAAGGACTACGGCAGTGGGAAAAAATCTCTATCTACTCCCTCGAAATCCCGTCCATGAGCGACGAACAACGTGAGTCCATTTTGGCCATCGATCCACGTATTGCGCTCTGCGAACTGCAATCGAAGGCGGTATCCAATGCCGACGTTGTGATGCTTTGCACGTCGTCCCCAAAACCCGTTCTGCAGACGGAAATTCTCGGGCAGCCCACACTCGTCACCTCAATCAGCACCAATGCTGCTCGTGCGCATGAAATTGCCCCGCAAGAGCTGCCGAAAATGGACGTGTATTGCGACTACCGGCACACCACTCCACTGGCCGCGGGAGAGATGGTCATCGCAGCCGAACGCGAATGGTGGTCAACCCAGGATCTGGTCGGCGATCTGGCAGAGCTGTCCAACGGTGTGGCGCCACTGCCCAACTATGAGCGCCACGTGTTTTTCCGTTCCATCGGCCTTGGGCTGGAGGATGTTGCTGTGTCTCTGGAAATCTATAAAGCGCTGACTCAACGTTGATCACCGCTTGTTAACTGACAAATCAACACAAAAGGTACCCACATGAAGATCAAAGAATTCGGCGTTGAAATCTGGATGAACGCCTACGAAAACGATTGCCGATACAACCTGGCCGAAACCTGCGTCGAGTCCCTGACCATCGAACAACTGCTGGAGATGGCGGGCAAAAAAGACAGCATCCTCTCCGAGCTGCTCCCGTTGAAGATGACGTATGGCGCTATCGAAGGTTCTGATCGCCTGCGCAACAATGTGGCGGCGCTGTACTCGAAGCAGAGCAAGGACAACGTCATGATTACCCACGGTGCGATCGGTGCGAACGCCTTGGTGTATGAAACCCTCGTTGAGCCAGGTGATCACGTCATTTCCGTGGCACCGACTTATCAGCAGCATTACTCGATTCCCGAGAGCTACGGCGCTGACGTTTCGATTCTTAAACTGCGTGAAGAAAACGCGTTCCTACCTGACCTAGAAGAGCTGAATGCGCTGGTCAGGTCGAACACCAAAGTGATCGCCATCAATAACCCGAACAACCCGACCGGCGCGCTGATGGATCAGGCTCTGCTTGAGAAGATCGTGGAGATTGCCCGTTCGGCCGGGGCCTATCTGCTCAGTGACGAGGTCTACCGCGGCATCGACCAGGACGGCAACGGTTTCACCGTCTCGGTGGCAGACCTTTACGAAAAAGGGATCAGTACCGCCAGTATGTCCAAGGCGTTCTCCCTGGCAGGCCTGCGCCTGGGCTGGATCGTTGCGCCAACCGACCTGATTCATCGCGTCTCCATTCACCGCGACTACAACACTATCAGCGTCGGCATGCTGGATGACCATTTCGCCTGCATTGCGCTGGAAAACAAGGACAAGATCCTGGCTCGCAACAAATCCATTACTCGCACCAATCTAGAGTACTTGGATCAGTGGATCGCGAAAGAACCCAAGGTCTCGTACGTCAAGCCGAAATCGGGCACCACTGCCCTTCTGAAGATCAACCTGGACCTGTCCTCCCGTGACTTGTGCGTCAAGCTGCTGGAAAGCAAAGGCGTCATGTTCACGCCAGGCAGTGCCTTGGACATCGAAGGTTATGTGCGTATTGGTTATGCCAACAATCTTTCGGTTCTGAAGGAAGGTCTGGAGAAGGTTTCGGAATTCCTCGCCGAGTTTTGATCTCTCCCTCCATGTCTATGCTGAGCCGCGTGGCATGGCCCGATGAAAGATGCCGACGGTAATGCCGTCGGCATTTTCACTTCGATTGGCGATCCCCCGCTTGCGTATCAAAAGTAAAAAATGAACAACGCGCTATGGGCGACTGTGCCTATTCTTTTGGCACTTGTCCTGGGGCTTGGGCTTGGCCAATACGTCAACAATCAGTATCGAAACTACGTCTCACGATGCGTCGAGGGTCTGGTTTGGGTGCTGCTTTTTTCACTGGGTGTAGAGTTTGGTAGCGTACTTGGCAATCCGGAGTTGGCTGCAAGATCTCTACTTGTCGGCATCACTTTTGCCTTGGTCTGCACCTTCGCCACATGGCTGTTGATTCATCTGTTCACAGCCACGAGTGATCGAGTAGCTACCTTCAAGCCGACTGACCTGCTCAGTTCTCTTGTCGCAGGCTTGAAGAGTTGCACCGTCACCTTGTCCATCGTCACTTTAGGGGCGATTTATGCTCATTTCCCGTTCGACTGGATCACTCTCCAGATCTGGAACCCCACACTGGGAGACATGATTTGCGTGTTGGTTTTTCTGGTGGGTATCGAACTGGCCAAGATGAAGTTGGGCCGCAATCTCTTCACTGTCAGATCCATCACCGTTCCCCTCATCACGGTCGTGGGCACATTATCGGGTAGGCTTCTAGCTGCCTGGATAGTCGATGAGCCACTCGAAATCGGACTGGTGCTTGCTTCGGGATTCGGCTGGATGAGCTTGTCGAGCGCAATGGTCAGCGAAACACTGGGCGAGTCCTATGGTTCGATGGTGCTGATTGCTGACTTACTGCGTGAACTCTTGGCCATTACCTTGCTTTACATCTGTGGCATGAAAGCCCCTCTGGCCTGCATTGGCGCCACTGGCGTCACTTCGCTGGACTCAACATTGCCGATCGTTCGCGTTACCTGCCCCGAAGAAGTCATTCCCTATGCTGTTGTCAGCGGCCTCATTCTGACCGTGGTTTCACCACTGTTAATCGCTTTTTTCCTGACGCTATGAGGATTCGCGCCTTGATGCCCAGCGCAGCAGAAACCCAAATAACGCGCGCCGATAGCGCCACACCGATCTGTCCTGAACAATCTTGAAAACTACAAAGCCATTGCTGATGGCATCGCGACGCTGTAGTACCCACATGCCGAAGTGATCATCCACGACGCCAGGACACGCTCCATTCTCCATGTGTCTGGACGACTGGATGGCATCAACAAGATTGCCCACTATGAGAATCCCAACCGCGGTGGTGAGCAGATTCGTTCGATTACCAGCGTGTTGAAAAACGACAAGGGCGAGCCTGAGGCTTTGCTTTGTATCAATGTAAACTTCTCGGCACTCGACACAGCGGTTGCGGTACTGACCCACTTCTAGATGCCTCATCAAATCTCGCCTGGGCGTGACGCTCTGTTTCAGGATGACTGGCAAGAACGCATCATTACGTTCGTCCAGCGCTGGCTACGAAAGCGCAACTTGTCGTTTGATGGCTTGAGTCGCCACGACAGATCCTTGCTCATAGAGGCGTTGCATATCGAAGGCGCTTTTGCAGGGAAAAATGCCGCTGACTTCGTCGCCAGCTTGCTGAAAGTGAGCAGAACGACCGTCTTCAACCAACTGAAGTCCCTGCGAAAATCGATATGAGCCGCTGTCGTACTCCGCCTCACGGGTGCATCAAACCGCGGCTCGTAGTCAAACAGCGTAACTGCTACATTTGTGCCCCTAATGGACTCTCTTGCGATCTGCCCCAGCATGAAAAAACTTAACGACTACAGGACCATCGCCGACGGCATTGCGTTGCTTTACTTTCCCCACGCTGAAGTCATCCTTCACGATGTAAAAACGCAAAAAATCGTTCATATTGCGAATAACATTTCAAAACGGCAGTTGGGGGATGATTCAGCCCTGCATGAGTTGCCTGGCGACTTCGCGACCGTCAGTAACCTCGGCCCCTACGAAAAACTCAACTGGAACGGACAGAAAATTCGCTCCATCACCAGCGTGTTGAGAAATGACGATGACGAGCCAGAGGTTCTGCTCTGCATCAATATGAATTTCACCGTGCTGGAAATGGCACGAGAAGCGTTGAACAATTTCTTCGAGCCCAGCCGACTGCTTCCGCAGCCTGACGCACTGTTCCGGGATGACTGGCAAGAACGCATCAATACCTTCCTGCACGCCTGGCTCAAGGAACATAACCTGTCACTGCCAGGGCTTACTCGCAACGATAAGCGACTGTTGGTCGAAGCATTGTTTGCCGAAGGTGCCTTTGAAGGACGGAGTGCCTCAGATTACATCGCCAACGTTCTGTCGATGGGTAGGGCTACCGTCTACAAGTACGTAAAGCTTTTGCGTGAGGCAGTGTGATTCAGAGGTGATCACGCCTGCCCGGACCGAACGACGTCATACAGCCCTCTCAGGCGTTTCACGGCACCTTCGATATCAGCTTCTTTCACACCGCCGTACCCCAGCACCAACAGATTATCGTCGAGTCTGTCGGGATCAATGTGATAGGCACCCCGCAGCGTCAGGCCATGCGCAGGGGCTAGCTGGATCATTTTTCGTGCAGTGCCCACAGTACCAATGGTCACTGCCAGGTGGATCCCGGCCTGCCCCGAGGAAAACTGCACTTCATCACCAAAGTAATGCTAATCCGCAGATCCTCGGCATCTATGTGAAAACCGGCAATGCGCAAACCTACCAGGCCTTGCTCGAAGGATTTGAAAAGACCAAAGCCAGCGGTGAATACGCAGTGATTCTGAAGAAATACAACCTGGAAGAAGTCGCTCAATAAATCCCGCTGATCGATTTCAAGCCGCTTTTGTTTTCTCCTGGCATCAGCCAAGTTTTCCAGCCGCCGCGCCCTGAGTATTCCGGCCGCGAGCTATATCTGGCTGTTCCGCAGCATTCCGTTGTTGGTCCTTGTGGTGTTCGTCTACAACATCCCGCAGATGTTTCCATCAGCTAGCGTCGTTCTTCAGAACCCCTTCTACTCTGGCCTGATTGCCTTGGTGGTGACGGAGTCCGCTTACATGGCCGAAATTCACCGTGGTGGATTGCTTTCCGTGCTCAAGCGGCAAAAAGAAGCGGGTCGCGCGCTGGGCATCGGGATGACCGGCATCGAGCGATTGATCGTCGTTCCTCAGGCTTTCAGAATTTCACTGCCTACGCGGATCAACGAATACATCACGGTTGTGAAGCTGACCTCGCTGGTTTCGGTGATTTCCCTCACTGAAATCCTGACCGTGGGTCAGCGTCTCTACGCGCAGAACTTTCTTGTCATGGAAACCCTGGCTGCTGTGGCCGTTTACTACGTACTCGTCGTCACCATCTTTGGCTGGCTGCGGCAATGGCTGGAACGTTCGCTGGATCTCAACAAACGCAAACCTCAAACCCTAAATGAAACGGCATTGACTGCGCTTCGCAATACGCTGGGAGCCCAGCCTGCCAAGCGTCGCGAAGCTTCTTCTGACGCCACGCAAGATCCACTGCAACTGCGCAATATCCATGAATGCTACGGCGACCACCAGGTTCTGAAAGGCATCGACCTCACCATCAGTACTGGCCAGGTTGTGTCGATCATTGGGCCGTCGGGTTCGGGCAAAACATCGCTCATTCGCACCATCAACGGACTGGAAACCATTGATGAGAGAGAGATAGAACTCTATGGGCAAGCGTTCATCACTCACACCGATGCGCCGAACAGCGCTCGAATTCGACGAGGCGTTCGTCGAATAGGCATGGTGTTTCAGAGCTTCAACCTGTTTCCGCATCGGACCATTCTGGACAATGTCACCCTCGCACCTCGCTACCATGGGCTGAACAAAACGCTGAGTAACGAACGCGCCCATCGTCTTCTCGACAAAGTAGGCCTGTTGGCCCATGCGGGCAAATACCCACATCAGCTTTCTGGTGGCCAGCAACAGCGAGTGGCGATTGCCCGTGCGTTGGCCATGGAGCCGGATATCATGCTGTTCGACGAGCCGACGTCAGCCCTCGATCCGGAGTTGGTTGGCTACGTGCTGAACGCCATACGCAACTTGGCCAATGAAGGCATGACCATGGTGATCGTCACCCCTGAAATGGACTTCGCCATGTCGATTTCCGACCGTGTCGTCTTCATGGAGAATGGGATTATCCAACTGGATGCCGCACCCGAAGCCATACGATGTGACGCTGAGGCACAACGTGTGCGACGGCTCATGGGGATCAACACTCGACCGACGAACCTGCTAGCAGCTGTGGGTCATGTATGAGCATCGCTCTGCCCTGGACAACAATTTTCTTTGAATCGCTATCAGGAGAACTCTTATGAACCTTGGTATTGCGGGGCGTTGGGCCCTGGTATGCGCTGCCAGCAAAGGCCTGGGTAAAGCCTGCGCCCAAGCATTGGTCAGCGAGGGTGTGAACGTGGTGATCACAGTCCGAGGTGAACAGGTACTGAATGGAACTGCCAGTCAGCTGAGAGTGCTCAATCCTGCAGTGACTGTTATAGCCGTTGCTGGGGACATTTCTACTCCAGCAGGTCGGTCGGCAGCTCTGGCAGTTCATGAACATTTCGATATCTTGATCAACAACGCCGGCGGGCCACCTGCCGGAAATTTCCGCGAATGGAACCGCGACACTTGGCTCAAGGCACTGGATGCCAACATGCTCACCCCTATCGAGCTGATCAAGGCAACGGTAGACGGTATGGCGGCACGAGGGTTTGGGCGAAAGCCTATCGAGAACCTGGGTCTATCGAACGGTGCACGCAGTGGCCTGACAGGATTCATCGCAGGGCTTGCCCGGCAAGACAACATCGCCAGTCGCAACGTGACGATCAATAACCTGCAACCGGGCTCGTTCGATACCGATCGGCTGCGTGGCAACCTGGTTGCCGCTGCCGAAGAGTCGGGGCAAGACAGTGAAGCATTCCTCGCCGAATGCCGTAGCGAAATCCCTGCAAAGCGATTCGGTTCTCCCGAGGAATTCGGCGCGCTATGCGCCTTTGTGTGCAGCAGTCACGCGGGCTATCTGACCGGCCAGAATCTGTTAATCGATGGAGGAGCTATTCGCTCCAGCCAGTAAGTTCTGGATAGTCTCAAGCCCGAGGTCAACGAGATCCGGGCGCCGGCGATGTCGGACGGTTTGATACCCGATAGCGAGGCCTTATGCAAATCGCAAGATCAAAGTACTCGAGTATCAGGTTAATGGTTTGCATCGTCGGATTCCCACGATCAAGCTCAACTTGCCCAAGAGTCCGCCTGGATATCTTGCACAACTTGGCAAAATCGTCCTGGCTCAGTTTTGATACCTCGGTACGTAGACGTCTGACGGCATCTCCAAGGGTAATCGTCCCCATAAGCAATCGCGTCTGGACTGATTGGCGAATAAAATCCGTATCTTTCTCGACCTTAATCGCAATGCCCATTTCGTTTTCCATATCCATAAAGCAGAAGCTCAATAGCCACGTGCTGAATACACAGGATTCAATAGAGGTTCTGCCCGCATCGCTCGCCGAACGTTTTCAGCAACTTGGCGAACTGCGGATTGCGGTGACGGCAATCCTGCCACGTGCGGAGTAATCAGAATATCTGGATGATTCCAGAAGGCGTGGTCCACGGGCATAGGCTCGACTGACATCATGTCCAGCGTTGCGGCTTGCACCAACCCTTTATCCAGCGCATCAAGCAAGTCAGTTTCAACGAGGTGATCTCCGCGGCCCATATTGATGAGGCACACCGGTTTTCGCACAAGCTCAAACAGTGATTTAGATAAAATAAAGCGCGTCGATTCTGTCAGCGGCAACACATTGATGACTATGTCACTGGCGGCCATCAACTGGTTGAGGCCCGACGCCCCAACGTGCGCTTTCACCCCAGGCAGTTGTTTTGGCGTAATGCTCCACCCGTGAACGTCGAAGCCTTCCTGCGTCAACGCGAGCGCAATTGCCTCTCCAAGCCGACCAAAACCCAACAGGCCAATCACACACGCCGATGTCAATCTTGGTGGGCTCCAGTGCCAGCGACGTTCTCGACTGTTTCGTTCGAATACATGCAGTCGTCGGTGATAGCGAAACACACAAGCTTTGGCGTATTCAACCATATGACGAGTGAGAGAAGTGTCGACCAAACGCGCCAGCGGTACGTCACCAGGCAATGAGCCCAGCATCAACTGATCAACACCCGCCCCCAACGAAAGTATGGCCTTCAGACCTGTCATGCTCTCGAGTCCGTATCTGGGAGGTGTCCAGAGAAGCGCAACGTCGACATCACTTTTATCATGGCAATCATCGTCAACTGAAAAAATTATCTCCCCCAGTTCAGCACTCAGCCAATGATGCCAATCGCTTGCGGAATCGAGAGCACTGTTGAAGAAAATGTGCGGTATTTTTCCCATGGTCACCTCGGTAACTCAGGTTCTGCCTTAGAGTTCCTGCGAGCTAGGTAGAGTTCGATGAGGTATCGCGAAATAGAGCGCTGCGAAGAAAGCTGCGGTAAGGCATTGAGATTGAACCAGCGTGCGTCCTCGATCTCCTCCGGCTGCGGGACAATTTCACCGGTCGAATATTCGGCATGGAAACCAAACATCATCGAATGGGGATAGGGCCAGGACTGGCTCGCCATGTACTTGATATTGCTGACCTCAATCCCGACTTCCTCGCGAATCTCACGGATAACGCACTCCTCCATCGACTCACCGGGTTCGACGAAACCTGCCAGTGTGCTGTAGAGCCCAGGGGGGAAGCCTGGAGAGCGAGCGAGCAAGACTTCATCGCCACGAGTCACCAGCACGATCATGCAGGGTGAAATTCTTGGGTAGTAATGCAGTTCACATGCTGCGCAATGACTGGCTCGTTCATTAGCTAACGGTTGAGTCGGCGAACCGCAAGCACCACAGAAGCGATGCTGCCGTGCCCATGTGCCGATCTGAGCCGCATAACCGAGCATTCTGAAAGTCTCATGATCGCGCTCCAACATCAGTGGACGCAGTGCCTGCCATGAACAATCCGGTACAGGATCAGAGTTGCTGACTTCCAACAGATGAACCGGCTGGCCCTCGTAAAAGCCAACGCCGTGATCAGCAAAGACCTTCAGGCCTTGAGTGCGAACCCATTCATAACTGAACAACAGTCCGTTCGGTCCCACCAGAAACCCTTCGGGGCCCTGCACGAGCACCTGGTTCAGTGTCATTTGAGGGTCAAGTAAAGCCGGTGTCCAAAGACTCGACATGGATAGCCCTCTATTCGTCTGTTGAAGATAACGAAGATAAACTCATGTCAGCCGAACACTTATGTGGGAGTGTTCAGCTGATGAGTTACTCGACGAAAATACGTGATGTGATCAGTCCAGTATCTGATGACCGGCTTCACGGAGCACTGCAAGTCCCTCTGCGAACTGGTCTGCTTTGAGCAACAGGAAATCACCATCAAAGGTGGAAACCACAAACACGCCGAAACCGGCTTCGGTCAAAGGGCGAACGACAGACAGAACAATACCGATCTCATCGAACGCGAAGGGGCCAACGAACTGCATGCAACTCCAGTCACAATCGATTTTGATACCCTCAGGCACGCGACTCTGATGGCAAACAATGGACAACTCATCGGCAGAACGCGCGATGTTTACAAAGCCTTCACCATCCGCCCAGGCAGGGATAGGGTCTTTGCTATCCAGTCGAGAAATCGAGTAGAGCTCAGGCAGAACTTTCAGGCGGATGCTTTTAACCAGTTTCATAGAATCTCCAAATGGATAGGGGGTTTATCGAAGTTTCACGCGTTGGATCAGCGTTGTTGCTCCAAAGGTTTTTTCAGGGTGCCGTCCGAGAACCAGGTTTCAGCCAAGCGAACCCAGTAAGTCGCTCCGATCGGCAAGATGTCGTCGTTAAAATCAAAACTCGCGTTGTGCAGAACACAAGGCCCCGGACCATGGCCGATGCCACGATGAGTGCCATCACCGTTGCCGATGAACACATAGCAACCCGGTTTATGCTCGAGCATATGCGCAAAGTCTTCGGCGGCCATGGTTGGCTTGCCGTCAGTGATGACCTGCTCTTCGCCGAGCAATCTGCGCAAAACCTCGATGCAGAGGTTTGTCTCGCTCGGGTGATTGATCAGAGGCGGATAGTCGGACTTGAACAAGGCTTCCACGCGGCAGCCGAAAGCCTCGGCGACGCTGCTGGCGATCTCCCTTATGCGCATTTCAATCAAGCTCATGGCACCACGGGAAAACGCCCTGAACGTACCTCCCAGCCAGGCTTCATCCGGGATGACCGTCAGACTCTCATCACTTCCCGAGTGAATGTGCGTGACGGAAATGACCGCTGGGTCCTGGGTATCCAGATTGCGCGTAATGATGCTCTGCATCGCCTGGGCAATGTGCATCAAGGGCTGCAAAGGATCAATGCACTGCTGCGGCAAGGCGGCGTGTCCGCCCTTACCGAACAAACGGATACGAAACTCCGTATCCGATGCCATCATCGCCCCGGGATGAACAGCAAATTTCCCAGCACCCAGGCCAGGCCAGTTGTGCATGCCGAACACCGCATCCATGGGAAATAGCTCGAAAAGGCCATCTTCAATCATGCGCCTGGCCCCAGCGTCACTTTCCTCGGCTGGCTGAAAAATGAAATACAGAGTACCGTCTATTCGTCGGGTACGCGCGAGTTCAAACGCCGCTGCCAACAACATTGCACAGTGTCCATCGTGGCCACAGGCGTGCATTTTCCCTTCATGGACGGAGGCATAATCGAACTGGTTGAGTTCCTGGACCGGCAGTGCATCCATATCTGCTCGAAAACCTATGGACATATTTCCAGTACCGCATCGCAAAATACCCACCACTCCGGTACCAGCAAGCCCGCGATGGACCTTCAAACCCCACGACTCGAGCACGCAAGCGATCAGGTCAGAGGTCCGTTGTTCTTCGAAGGCCAACTCCGGATGGCGATGGATATCCCGTCTCAGGGCATAGATCGCCTCAGGCACTTTGATCCAGTCTGTGTTTCTCATGACCACTCTCCGGCCGTATGGATCATCGATCACTTGAGGTCTAACGCAAGAAATTGGCGCAGACGTTCGCTTTGTGGGTTGTCAAACAGCTGCTCAGGCTTGCCCTGCTCTTCGATCTTGCCGCCGTGCAGAAACACCACCTGAGTTGATGCATGCCGGGCGAAGCCCATTTCATGGGTTACGACAATCATCGTCCGACCTTCCTGCGCGAGCTCCTGCATGATCTTCAGCACCTCGCCCACCAACTCGGGATCGAGGGCAGAAGTCGGCTCATCGAACAGCATGACTTCGGGTTCGACCGCCAGGGCGCGTGCGATCGCTACACGCTGCTGTTGGCCACCGGAAAGGTGTGCCGGGTAGCTGTCGTGGAAACGGGCATCCAGCCCAACTTTCTCCAGATAAACGATGGCTCGAGTACGGGCCTCTTCCTTACTGACGTTAAGCGCATGCACGGGAGCCATGCTGACATTCTCCAGCACCGTCATATGGGCCCAGAGGTTGAAGTGCTGAAACACCATCGCCAGTCGAGTGCGAAGCCCCTGCAATGCACGGCGATCCGGGCGCACGGCTTTGCCTACACCGATATCGATAGTCAGATTGTCCAGGCTGACTCGACCACTATCAGGCTGTTCGAGAAAGTTGATGCAACGCAAAAAAGTACTTTTGCCGGAGCCGCTGGAGCCGATGATGCTGATGACTTCGCCGCGCTTGGCGCTCAATGAAACCCCGTGCAGGACTTTATGGTTGCCGTAGGATTTGTGGATGTTTTCAACGGTCAGGGCATTCATACCAGGCTGCCTTCTTTTATCAGGGGGACGGAGTGATCGATGGCCTGTTTGGCCTTGCGCGGTTTGAGGTACTTGAGCCAGCGATTCTCGGCACGGTTGAAGCTGACGATTATGCAGAACGAAATCATCAGGTAGAGCAAGGACGCCAGGCCGTAAGTGGTGAACGTCGCATAGGTTTCGGCGTTGACGTCACGGGCGACTTTGAGGATGTCCGGCACCGTGGCAGTAAACGCGAGCGTGGTGCCGTGGAGCATGAATATCACTTCGTTGCTGTAGGCCGGCAGGGCTCGGCGCAGTGCGCTGGGCAGAATCACTTTGAGATTGAGTACCGTCGCACTCAAACCAAACGCCCTACCAGCTTCGACTTCTCCTCGGCTGCTGGCACGGATCGAGCCGACGAGGATTTCAGTCATGTAGGCGCATTCGTTGAGTACAAAAGCAAACAGCGTGCAGCAGTAAGCATCGCGAAAAAAACTGTTGAGGACGGGGGTATCTTGAATGAATGCTAGGCTGTACAGACCGCTGTAAATGATCAGCAACTGCACGTATAGCGGCGTGGTCCGGAAGGTGTAGGTGTACAGCCAAATGACGGCGCTTAATGAACGCGAGGATGACACGCGCCCCAGTGCCAATGGAATCGACAAGGTAAAGCCGCCAATCGTCGAGACGATCAATAGCATTAAGGTGACGATCACTCCGCTCCACTGCTGCCCATCGGTCCAGAGAAAACTCTGCCAATAGGTCTGAAAGAGATCGATCATAGCTCTGCCTCCCGAACCCAACCCGCCGAACGGTTCTTGATCCAGTACAAGAGCAGGCTGGAAAAACCCGACAGGCAAAAGTAGACGGCGCCGGCCAACACCATGAACATCAGCGTGTTGTGGGTGCTACGGCCCGCCTCCTGAGCGGCCATGACGAGATCGCTGAGCCCGATGATCGAGACCAATGCGGTCGCCTTGACCAATACCTGCCAATTGTTACTGATGCCTGGTAAAGCGAAACGGACCAACTGTGGCAGCAGTACCTTTTGAAAGGTTTGCCGGGACGAGAGCCCATAGGCATTGGCTGCTTCTGCCTGGCCTCGATCAATCGCCAGAAATGCGCCACGGAATGTTTCCGCGAAATAAGCACCGTAGATAAACCCCAAAGTCATGACGCCAGCCACGAAAGGATCAATCTCGAAACGACCGAGCGAGAGTTTGTCGGTGAACTGGTTCACCCCTATCTGGATCGTATAGAAGATCAGCAGCATTAAAGCGAGATCCGGAATGCCACGGATCAGGGTGGTGTAGCACTGGGCAGGAAGAATTAGCCAGGGTTTACCTGACAGCTTTGCCAACGCGGTAATCAGCCCGAGAGACAGTGCCAATACCAGCGCTACCAACGCCAGTTCGACAGTGCTCAAGGCGCCTTTCGCAATCAAGGGTAGATATTCAAGCCATTGCATGGCGCATCACTCGCAATAGGTGTACAGAACAGACCAACGCAATACCGACCATGACCTACATTTAGCCGTCATGGCCGGAACATCGTGCCGTCAGCCGCCGTAGATATCGAAGTCAAAGTACTTGCTGGCGATCTTCTGATAGGTACCATCAGCCAGCATTCCGGCAATGGCTTTGTCGATGCCGCGCTTGAGGTCCTGATCTTCCTTGCGGATGCCTACCGCCGTGCCACTGCCCAAAACCTTGGCGTCGACAATGATTGGACCGGCAAACTCATAGCCTTTACCCTGATCAGTTTTCAAAAAGGCATAAGTCGCCTGGACTTCATCCTGCAACGAGGCGTCGATACGCCCGTTCAACAGATCGGCGTACACCTGGTCCTGACTCGCATAGGCCTGCAATTTGATGCCCGGGACTTTCCAGTAGGCACGGGCATAGGACTCTTGAATGGTGCCTTGTTGATAACCCACAGTCTTGCCCTTGAGCCCAGCAGGTGTCGGCAAGATGCCAGAGCCGACACGTGCGACCAATCTTGTGGAAGGGTTGGAGAGTTTGTCGCTGAAGTCGATCTGCTTCAGGCGTTGCTCAGTGATGGACAGACTCGACAACACGCCGTCGAACTTGCGGGCGAGCAACCCGGGAATCAAACCGTCGAAGCTGCTTTGAACGTACTCACACTTAACGGCCATTCGCTTGCAGATTTCGTCACCCAAGTCGATATCGAAACCGATCATCTTGCCTTGCGGATCGCGATATTCGAGCGGTGGATAGGTCGGATCCACGCCCAGACGCAGGACGTCTTCGGCCTTTGCCCAAGTGGAACAAAGGAGCAACACTACACAAGCTACAACGAGATTCTTGTTCATGATTATTTCTCTATGAGGTAGTTGGCAGACTTCAGGGAATGTCGATGTGATTGTTGTTATCCATCGCCGGCCCGGTACCTGGCAGGCGATGGGTGATGCACTCAGAACAGTGTTTGCAGATCTGGGCACGCCTCGACCAACTCACTGCTGCGGATCAACTCGGCAACGCTGGCCATGTCCGGCGCGATTGGCCGATCCACATTCATTTCCGGAACTTTGCCGCGGATGCTGGCAATCACCGGAGCCAGGCGAGCGCTGTACAACTTGCCACCGCGCAGATCCAGACCTTGGGCCGCACACAGCGCCTCGATCGAAAGAATCCCGCGCAAGGTGCGCGTCATTTCCAGCAGACGGCGTGCGCCATGGGTGGCCATAGACACGTGGTCTTCTTGGTTGCCCGCAGTAGGGATGGTGTCGATGGATGCTGGGGTCGCGCGCTGTTTGTTTTCGGAGGCCATGGCGGCAGCCGAAATATGTGCCGTCATGTAGCCAGAGTGGAGTCCGGCGTCGACGGTCAACATCGGTGGAAGACCCGAAAACGCTGGATCAAGCAGCAAGTTGCAGCGACGTTCGGACAGGTTGCCGATTTCGGTAATGGCGATAGCCAGCATGTCTGCGGCAAACGCTACCGGCTCGGCGTGGAAGTTACCGCCGGAGATCACTTCACCTGTTTCAACGAAAATCAGCGGGTTATCAGAAGCCGCATTGCTCTCGATTTCCAGGGTGACACTGGCATTGCGAATCAGATCCAGGCAGGCACCCAGCACTTGCGGTTGGCAGCGAATGCTGTAGGGATCCTGAACCTTGCCGGAAGCTTGTGAGATGGCGCGCATCGGGCTGTCGTCCAGCAGACGCTTGAACGCAGCGCCCACGGTGATCTGTCCAGGATGACCGCGCAATGCCTGGATACGCGGGTCGAACGGACTAGCAATACCCGCCAGGGCCTCAGTGGTCATGCAACCGATTGCGATGGCAGCCATGAAGGCGTTTTCCAAGGCAAATAGGCCGGTCAGCGCGAGTGCCGTTGATACTTGTGTGCCATTCATCAGCGCCAAGCCTTCCTTGGGCGCCAGGACGATTGGGGCCAGGCCTGCCCGAGACAAGGCTTCCGCACCGTCGAGCAATTCCCCTTCGTACCAGGCCTGCCCCATGCCGATCATCACCGCCGTCATGTGCGCCAGAGGAGCCAGGTCACCGCTGGCACCAACCGAACCCTGAGCAGGAATAAACGGGATGACGCCGCGCTCGCGCATCTCTTCGAGCAACTCTACGGTGCGGTACTGCGCCCCTGAAGCACCACGTCCAAGGCTTGCGACTTTCAAAGCCATGACCAAGCGAACGACATCGGCATCCAGTGCAGGGCCGTAACCGGTCATGTGCGACATCACCAGATTCTTCTGCAACTGGCACAGGTCCGCATCGCTGATCCGTACGCTGGCCAGTTTGCCGAATCCGGTGTTCAAGCCATATACAGCGCGACCGCTATCGACCAATGTATCGACCATCTTCGCGGCGGCCTCGATGCCGGCCCGGGCGCTTTCGCACAGTCGAGCCGGGGCACCGTTGTAAATAGCACGCCAGGTAGAAATACGTGTTTCGCCTGGGACAATTTTTTGTAGTGTGTTCATGTTTATTCTCGCTGTTTGTATATGAGTGAAGCGAACTAAACCGGTTTGGTGCCCAGTCTGGATCGGTCAAATTGGTTGATTGAATGGCGCATGCCCTCCATTTCCGGGTCATCCAGGCAGTCTCGATATGCCCCCTCAAGGTAGGGGCGCAGGATTTCACTGGCGCTCTGTCCACTGCGAATCCGTCCTTGCAGTGTTGGCATGCGCTCCACCAGTTCAAGCATCAACGCCTCCTCGTCGATTCGAGTGATTCGGCCCTGATCCACCAACTTGCGCCCCCCCACGTAAACGTCACGTACGGAGCTCCCCTGCTCGCAGAAAACCAATTGCGTCAGGGCATCGTTGAGCGGTGTGAAGGCACCGGTTTTCAGGTCGATCAAACAGAAGTCGGCTTGTTTACCTACCTCGATCGAACCTGTCTGAGTGCCCCGTCCGATGGCCTTGGCTCCGCCGAGCGTGGCCATGTTGAACGCCTGCATCGCATCGACCGGGCAGACTTCGCTTTGATCAAGAAGTGCGTTAGAGAGCGCTGCCAGGCGCATCGCGTCAAACATCGAGTTCAGGTCATTGCCATTGTTGTTATCAGTTCCCAATCCGACGTTCACTTGGCGCCGCAGCATCTCGGCGATGGGAGCTACCCCGCTCCCCAGCTTCATGTTGCAGGCAGGGTTGTGCACGACACTGGAGCCTCTTCTGGCTATAAGATCGAGTTCGTCAGGTGAGAGCCAAACCCCGTGGGCCAGCACACTACGTGGTGTCAGCAGACCCAGATCGTCCATGTAGGCGGCCATCGGCTTGCCGTAGAACTTCGCAGCCGTCAGCGCCTGGATCCGGGTTTCCAACAGATGGATCAGTACCGGACGATCGTATTGCTCGGCCAGCGCCCAGGTCTGTTGCAGAAAGTCGGCACTGCAGCGTTGTGGACCGGAAGGTGAAAATACAAACCGCACTCGGCCGCTCCAGCTGCGGGCCAGCTCTTGCCAATGCTCGAGCACCCGATCTGCTGCCTGAGTCGACACACTGCCCTTGAGTTCGTTGGGCAACCGTTCGGTCAGGTAGGGGATGCCCTCCTGAAACGGCCGGTCAGACCACGCCACACTGACGTCGGCACGAATTCCAAGATCCGAATAAGCCTGAAACGCCGAATGCACGACCTCAGGCTCCAGGTGTCCGCCGAAGTGAATGTCATCGACCACGGTGGTGATGCCATTTCGTAGCATCTCGATGCCGTTAAGCAATGTGCGCAGATACACCTCGCGGGCGGTCCATCCACGCCGATAGGATGGCGGGTTGTATAAGCCCATCCAGATCTCCAGCGGAATCCCGGAAAAACGGCCCTTGTCGAAACGATCGTGAGAATGATGGTGAGCGTTGATCAGCCCGGGAATCAGTAACTTGCCCCGACCATCGGTACGTTCGTCGAGATTGACCGTCGACAGATCGATTCGCGGCGCCAGGCCAACGAAGCGATCGCCATCGATCAATACATCCACGACCTGGGCGGCCGCACCACCCATGCCGACCACGCTGACCTGTTCGATCAAATGAAGAAGGGCCATGACAATTTCCTTTTACCCGCGGTACTGGGTGGCTTGAGGGGACCACCAGAGAGGAATTTGAATGGCGTTGTCGGTCAACGGCCCGTCCCCTTTGGAAACGGTTTTGGCCATCGGGTAACCGGCTTGTGCATGACGCACGACACCAATGCCCGAGTCCGTCGTCAGGCACGCATCCAGGCGCAGATCAGCCTCCTCCGAGCCATCAGCAATCATGGTCACGCCGGTATGGGCGGATATCCCCATGGTGCCGTTGGACTGAATCGCTACCAGATCGGCCATTGCCGAGACGTTGAGCAAAGCATTCAGGTAAGGCCAGTCGGAAATCGCATCGGAGCCGTCCAACATGTTTTCGGTTTCAAAAGCCGGGTTAGCAATCGAACCGGTATCCAGGTTGTCTCGGGAGAAAGCCACCGGGCCAGCCAGTTCACCGGAACGCACCAACGCGTTGACCGCAAGGCCGAAGGCTCGGCGCTGACCAAACCCGAGGAAGCAGATACGCGCTGGCAGCCCCTCTACTGGCAAGCGGTGACGGGACGTAGTGATCCAGCGAGTGACGAGACTGTCGTCCTTGAACATCTCTAGCGCCAGATCATCCAGACGCCTCTGGTCAGAGACTTCGCCGGACACACAGGTCCAGCGGAACGGACCTCGGCCGAGGAAAAACAATGGCCGCACGTACTCGGCAATGCAGCCCGGATAGGCGAAGGCTGCCTCTTTGGACATCCCGGCATCCACGGCTTCCTTGCGCACGAAAGTGCCGTACTCAAACACCACCGAACCCGCTTTCTGGAAGCGAGTCATCGCTCGTACGATACGGATCATCGATTGGCGAGAGGCGGCCATGTAGGCGTCACGGTCGGTTTCCAGCAGTGCTGCGGCCTCCTCCAGAGTCAGCCCGGAGGGAATCAGCGCAAACGGGTCATGGCACGGGCACATCTCGGTGACGATGTCTGGCCTCCAGCCGTAGTCAAGCGCCTGCTCCAGGGCGTCGACCATGTTGCCCAGAACAACGATCGACAGCGCCCGCCCTTCACGCTTGGCGCTCTCCGCCATTTCAATGGCGTCTTCCAGGGAAGCAGCCTGGACATCGGCATAGCCAGCGGCAAGGCGATCGACAATGCTCTGCTGGCGGATTTCCACGGTGACACTCACGCCACCGTGCATGCTCATTGCCAATGGCTGCGAGCGCCCCATACCACCCAGACCCGCAGTGAAGAAGATGCGGCCTTTCAATTCACTGTCGAAGTGACGATCGGCCACCAGTGCAAGGGTCTCGAAAGTGCCTTCGATCACTCCCTGGCTGCCGATGTATTGCCATGGCCCAGCAGTGTAGGACGCAAATGCTGTTAGGTTCTGTGCACTCAGGTCATAGAATTTCGGCCAGTCGGCCTTAATTACGTTGCTGTTGGCCATGACCACGCGCGGCGCCAACCGGTGCGTCTTGAAGATGGCAACTGGCATGCCCGATTGAATCGCCAGGGTTTCGTCATTCTCAAGCGACTTGAGCGATTCGACGATGGCGTCATAACTTTCCCAGTTGCGCGCCGCCTTGCCGATGCCGCCGTAAACGGTCAGTCGCGAAGCGTCCTCAGCGTTTTCCAGGTTGTTTTCCAGCATGCGCAAGATGGTCTCCTGCTTCCATCCCTTGCATCGCAAAGTACTGCCACGCGCAGCTGTGATTTGTTTAGCTTTTTGCTGAGTCATGTCGAGCCACTCTCGCTGAGGTTAATGCGGAAGCACCTTTGCCAGGCTTCCCCTTGGATGGATCGAATTATTCAAATCTCCGCCGCTGAGAACTATGCAAAAAGCTGCAAGTAAAGTTGTCATTTGCGGCATGGTTGGCTCGACACCCACCGTCGATACTCACTCAAAGCTTATTCACCTGATGACGAGGCTGACTTATGAGTGATTTCGATCTGGTGGTGCGTGGACGCATCGTCGACAGCGAGCAAACCGTAGAAAACGGCTGGCTAGCTGTAAGTGAAGGGCGAATTGCCGCTCGCGGAACCGGCGAGCCGCCAGCGGCCAAGGGCACGTTGGATGAACGGGGGCAATGGATTTTGCCCGGTGTAATCGATGGGCAAGTGCACTCGGGTAGCCAGGCCAACCAGGAAGGCCTGGGTTGGGCCAGCCGTGCCGCGGCCGCGGGTGGCATTACCGTGATGGTCGACATGCCCTATGACGATCCTGAACCTGTGGCCTGCGCTGAACAATTGATCCGCAAGGCCCGGGAAGTCGAAGACACCTGTCATGTCGACGTCGGCTTGTTCGCCACTGTCAATGAGACCCATGGGCTGGCAGCCATACCCGGATTAATCGAGGCCGGTGCCTGCGCCTTCAAGTTCTCGACTTTTGAAGCAGCGCCAGGCCGTTTCCCGCGAATAGAAGAGGACCTGTTGGCCGAGTTGTTCTCCTTGATCGCACCCTCGGGCCTGGTGTGCGGCGTACACAATCAGATGCAGGAGTTGACTCGCAAAAACATCAATCGCCTGATCGAGGCCAATGACACCGGGTGGGACGCATTCCTTCGGGCGCATCCCCCGCTGATTGAAGATCTCGCCACTGCGCTGATTTATGAAATTGGCGCGCAAACAGGCGCCCGGGCCCATCCGGTACACGTATCGACAGGTCGTGGCTTCGAGTTGTGCGAGATGTATCGCAAGGCCGGGCACAAGGCAAGTATTGAGACCTGCATACAGTACTTGATGCTCAACCATGAAGAACATACGCGGCGCTTCGGCGCCAAAACCAAGCACTACCCTCCCATCAGACCCAAGGCAGAAACCGAGAAACTTTGGGATCACATTGCCAAAGGTCATTGCACCTTTGTTTCTTCTGACCACGTCAGCTGGGGCCTGGAACGCAAAGGTAATCCCAATGTGTTCCGTAATTCATCAGGCGGTCCGGGCCTCGAAACACTACTGCCGGCTTTCTGGACCGGTGTCATGGCCAGAGGCCTGCCCCCTTCGCTCGTGGTCCAACATCTCAGCCATAACCCCGCAAGGCACTTTCTTCTAAACGACCGCAAAGGCGACTTTGCGATCGGTCAGGACGCCGATTTTGTGGTGTTGGCTCAAGAGCGTTATCGCTACGACCCCTCCACCAGCCTAAGCGCGGTGAAATGGAGCTCATTCGAAGACATGGAGTTCACTGCCCGGGTCAAGACAACTTACTGCCGTGGCCAAAGCGTTTTCGATCAAGGAAAGATCCTCAACAAACCGGGATACGGCCGCTTCCTTCGCCCTCACACGCCAACAAAGAGCACGTACTGACATGACCGACTCACAGCTGGAACTGAACATTGACCGTCTCTGGAATCGGGTCAATACCCTTTCAACGTTTACTCTGCCAAACGTGCCGTGGACGAGACGTGCCTTTTCACCTGAGTTTGAACAATCCAGGCACTGGTTAGAATCTGAATTTGAGTCGGCAGGCCTCACCGTGACGTTGGATGCCGGCGGCAATTTGATCGGTCAACTCGACGGAAGCGAACCAGGCCTAAAGCCGCTCATCAGTGGCTCGCACTGCGACACCGTCGTCAGTGGTGGGCGGTTTGATGGCATCATCGGAGTCTTGGCCGCTCTGGAAGTTGCCCATGCCCTGAAGGACGCCGGCCGACTCTTGCGCCACCCATTGCAAGTGATCGATTTTCTCTCCGAAGAGCCGAGTGACTATGGCATTTCCTGTGTGGGTAGCCGGGCATTCTCCGGGTTGCTAAGCCCGGAGATGTTGGCCTCGGAGAACCGCGCCGGTGAAAGTCTGGCACAAGCTTTGACACGTATTGGCGGCGCCCCAGAGGCGCTCGACCAGGCGCTCAGGGCTCCAGACAGCACCGCCGCATTTGTTGAACTCCACATTGAACAAGGCCCCGTTCTGGAAAGCCGTGGCTTACACATCGGCTCGGTAACCAACATCGTCGGTATTCGTCGCGTCGGCATCACTGTCCACGGCTTGCCTGACCATGCGGGCACCACACCAATGGATCTGCGTCGCGATGCATTGGTAGGCGCGGCTGAGTTGATTCGCGAGGCTCGGAAAATGGCCGCAATCATGAGCGGCAATCCTCACTACGTGGTTGCCACAGTGGGTCGGCTGGATGTGAGCCCCAATGTGCCGAATGCGGTACCTGGCAAAGTCGAAATAGTTCTGGAAGTACGCAGCGACTCGAAACAGGTACTGCTCGACTTCCCGGAACAACTGCTTGATGTCTGTGCCCCCGTGCTGGCGGACCTAAGATTGACCGTCAATTCGGTAGCACTGACCTATGCCGATCCAACGGACTGCTCGCCAATCGTGATTGAAGCCGTCAGTCAGGTGGCTGAACGTTTAGGCTTCTCGCACATGACCATGCCCAGCGGAGCCGGACATGACGCGGTTTACGTCGGAGCGACCGGTCCTATGGGAATGGTGTTCGTCCCCTGCCTGAATGGTCGCAGTCATTGTCCTGAAGAGTGGCTGGACCAACAACAATTGCTGGACGGCACCCGAGTTCTGGCTGAAACCTTGATTCATTTGGATGGCCAACTCTCCTAAAAGATCGTCTTGGTGTACAACACTAACAAAAGGCCGAGCGCGAGACGTCTTGCCGACACAAGCGCTCTACTCCCTGCACCTGGAGTGAAAAAGTTGAACACCCCATCGGTTCCCCCGCTGCACGACATCGATTTGAAACACTGGCGGCTGTTTAAAGCAGTCGTCGAATGCGGTGGACTGTCCGCCGCCGAAGAGGCTACTGGAATGGGAATCTCTGCCATCAGCCGACAACTGTCGGATCTGGAAAGTCGTTTCGGTAGTCAGCTTTGCCATCGTGGTCGTAGCGGTTTTCAGCTGACTCAGGAAGGGCAAGTCGCGTACACGGCGATACTTCGCTTGCTCGACTCGATCGATGAGTTTCGTGAAACCCTGGCCAGTTCAAAAGGTGAGGTGAAAGGTGACCTGAGCTTGTGGCTCATCGATCATTGCGCCTTCACCCCGAGCAACCCGATTGCCTCAGCACTGCAAAGTTTTTGCACCCGTTATCCGCTGGTAAACCTCAGCATTGGGGTGGCACCACCTGATGCAGTAGAGCGTGCGGTCGCGGAAAAAAAGGCCGGGGTGGGAGTAACCATCTGCAAGACAGACCTTCCCTCTCTGACCTATCAGGTTATTGGCAGCGAAGCCTCTGCGCTGTACTGCGGCCGTAACCATGAAGCCTTCGGCAAGAGTGAAGAAAAAGCCCGTCAGATTGTCGAGCAGACAGCGCGTTATGTTCGTCGTGGCTATCTAGTACAGGACGCGGCTCCAGCCTCGTTTCTGCAAAACTCCTGCGCTCTCGCCCACCATGTCGAAGGCACCGTGCAATTGCTGCTGAGCGGTGGTTTTGTCGGTATCGTCCCTGACCACATTGCCCAGCCTTGGGTGGAAAGTGATGCCATGTATCGCCTGCCACTACCTGAGTTTATGGTGGAAAGGCCGGTATTTGTCGTCGCTCGCGAATGTCAAGGTGCAACCCGAACAGCCAGCTTGATGCAGGAAGCGATCATCGACGCTTTCCAGCTCACTCAAAGCTAAACCTTTGCTATTAAAAGTCGGCCTGGCCTTGTGATCAGTCCGCCGGATTCGCCTGTCCTGAAATTGATATTTCATCGCCCATTTTGGCTTTTCCACGGACTACAGGAAACCTCGAATGCAACTCAAATTCCGTCATAAGGTTTTAGCCGCCGCCGCCTTCGTGTCCATTATTTCATTTAGTCTGTTCGCCTTGTACAACGAGCGAATGCAACGTCAGTCGATCGCAGCACAACTGCAAAGCCAGATGAGCATCGCCGCGCAATCCACCGCAAAAAACATTCAGGATTGGATTAACGGACGAGTGATGTTGGTGCAGACCACTGCTGAGATCTTTGAACATGATCGCTCACCCGCCCTGATTGAAAAGGTCCTAGCCCAAAAAACGATGATGTCGGCATTCATTGCCTATTTCGGCGACAACGAAGGCATGATGCACTTACGCCCCGGGGACTCTGTGCCAGACGGCTACGATCCGAGAACACGCCCTTGGTACGTGTCGACCATCAAGGCCAAGGGTCCAACCGTTGGCGAGCCGTATCAGGATGAAGGACCGGGTGGACTGATTGTCACCGTTGCCGCGCCTGTCGGTCCGCAAGATCAACGTGTGGGCGTAGTTGCCGCGGATCTAAGCATTGAGAGCCTCGTCAAGACTATCAATTCAATGGATTTCGACGGCCTGGGCTATGCCTTCTTGATCAACAACAGCGGAAAAATACTGGTAAGCCCTGAAAAAGACCAGCTGCTCAAATCCGTTCAAGATATCTATCAAGACAACTCATTACTGTTTGCCAACGGAATTCAAGAAGCGCAAGTAGCAGGGCAAAAGCGTCTATTGCTGTTTACCCCTATCAAGGATTTGCCGCTGGAGGAAGGATGGAAGCTGGGTATTTCCTTGGACAAGGACAAGGCCTTCGCCTCACTTAAAGAGTTTCGATTTGTCGTGTTGATCGCGATCATTATCACCACTTCATTGATTTTCATGGTACTCAGCATGCTGATGCAGTTCTTGATGCGACCGTTGGCCAATATGAATCGAGCCATGACCGATATTGCACAAGGAGAAGGCGATCTAACCCGCAGACTTCCGGTGATCAATCAGGACGAGTTCGGCGAACTGGCCAGTGCATTCAATACCTTCGTTGATCGCGTGCAGCAGATCATCATTGAGGTGTCGTCCAGCACTCAGGAACTCGACAAGGTGGCCCGAGACGTGACGCACTCTTCCAACGGCTCATTGGAAAGTTCGGAAGAGCAGTCCATGCGAACCAGAAGTGTCGCAGCAGCCATAAATCAGTTGGGGGCTGCAGCCCAAGAGATTGCACAAAATGCCGCTAGTAGCTCCGAACAAGCCTCCACTGCGCGCAGTGAATCGGAGAATGCCCGCCAGATCGTAGAGCAAACCCTGGACTCGCTGAAAGTCCTGTCGCAGAAAATCCGCAACTCGTGCCAGAACATCGAGTTACTAAACGACAAGACCGCTGACATCGGCAAAATCCTGGAAGTGATCAAAAGCATCTCATCCCAGACCAATCTGCTGGCGCTTAACGCTGCGATTGAAGCCGCTAGGGCCGGTGAAGCAGGAAGAGGGTTCGCGGTAGTCGCCGATGAGGTTCGCAACCTCGCCCAACGTACCCAAACCTCTGCTCAAGAGATCGAGCAGATGATTGAGCATCTGCAAGTAGGTTCACAATCGGCAGTCAACACAATGTTGGAAAGCCAGGAGCAAAGCGAGCGGAGTGTAGCCATCGCGGCGAAGGCAAGCCAAGAACTGTCGAGCGTCACCCAGCGCATTGGTTGCATTGATGACATGAATCAGTCAGTTGCCGCCGCGACTGAAGAGCAATCCAGCGTGGTGGAAGCGCTCAACCTTGATATCAACGAAATCAACCAACTCAACCAACAAGGGCGAGGCAATCTGACACAGACACTATCGGCCTGCACAGCGTTGACGAATCAATCTTCACAGCTCGACGGCCTGGTCAACCGCTTCAAGATATAGAAGAAGGGTTCCTGCGACTGAACTGCCCGGCCAGCAAACAGGAGCGTTCACTCGGGTCCTGGCCCCCCGCCGACGACCAGCACAACGCCGCCGCTTAAATGCTGGAACAACCGCCTGACGCCGTATTACCCGTTATCGGCGACGTTCCGACCAAGGCGCCAGCGGCGGATGAGCACAAACAATCAGCCCAATAATCGCTTGTGCTCACACTCACGTGAGCGCGAGTACGGTTGCTTTCGTCTTTAAGAAGCGCGCAGAGATCCCCCTTTCCAGCGAAGCCTCAAGCGAAAAGACCACGAGCATCTCGCGGTCAAAAACGCCATCGTCCTATAGCCTCTCCACGGCATGGTGGAGATTCCCGCACATCTTGCCTACACCCTGGGAACTTCTCCTGTAGCGACATCGCCCATCCTGGTACGGCTTGCCCGAGAAAAACGCATCAGCCCCGTAACGCCAGTACCGCACGTCTCTACAAACGCTCATAACACTCGAAGTTGGATGCGACCGATCAGGTGTGCGACGGCCGAGGAGAACTTGACCATGTCATCCGCGTGAGTCACGTCATTCAAACCTTCAGGCGTGATCAGCATGCCACCGGTGGCGCGGTCCAGAATGGTGTTGACCAACACCGGGCGCAGGGTGCCCTCGCACAGCTCGTCAGGATCTGACCGACCCGGAAACGCAGGAACGACTTGTACTCCAGGGCCTGGACCGGCCATTGCGCCACCGCCTTGACGAATGCGTCGACGGTTTCTTTGGCGAATTTCAGCTCAAGCAGACGCAGCGACTGGCTGGAAAGGGTAAGGATGAAGCCCTTGGTCTTCGATGGGAGTGGCATCCCCACGTCTGCGTATGTTTATCCGGTGTTTCATTCAGCTGAACCTCGTTCTCCTTGAGCTCCTGCAGCCTAGATTTCAAGGTTGCGAGCTTGCCGCTGAGGTGTTCGGCTTTGATCTGCGCCACGGAAAGGTCCTGACGATCTGCAATATGGAGCGCGGTCGGGTAGCGATTGATGCTGGACTCGACCTTCTTCCATTCGCCGCTGGACTGGACTCGATTGAGGTAGCCATAGATGTAGATCTTCAGGCAAATCACAGCACGGTCGACGCCAACGTTTTTTACACAGCCTGGGCCATATACGGACTTTATGCTTGAACTCTCCGCGAATTAGGCGAATAGGGAGCCCGCCGCCCCCATATTCGCGATGGGTGAACTCAGTGCAGAATCTGACTGAGGAACAGCTTCGTGCGATCATTCTGCGGGTTGTCGAAGAAGTCGTTCGGCGCGGCCTGCTCGACGATTTCACCCTTGTCCATGAAGATCACGCGGTTGGCCACGGTGCGGGCGAAGCCCATTTCGTGGGTCACGCAAAGCATGGTCATGCCGTCTTCGGCCAGGCCGATCATGGTGTCGAGTACCTCCTTCACCATCTCCGGGTCGAGTGCCGAAGTCGGTTCGTCGAACAGCATGATTTTCGGTTTCATGCACAGGGCGCGGGCAATCGCCACACGCTGTTGCTGACCGCCGGACAGTTGCCCCGGGAATTTATGCGCCTGTTCTGGAATGCGGACGCGTTCCAGGTAATGCATGGCGATTTCTTCGGCCTTGCGCTTGGGCATCTTGCGCACCCACATCGGCGCCAGGGTGCAGTTCTGCAGGATGGTCAGGTGCGGGAACAGGTTGAAGTGCTGGAACACCATGC
>Ga0207655_1000516_pt1 | contig 49122 bp, 42 predicted proteins | sample KBSM44metaG_FD_184398 | JGI IMG/M metagenome (GOLD analysis project Ga0207655, IMG submission 184398) | Miscanthus rhizosphere microbial communities from Kellogg Biological Station, Michigan, USA - KBS M4-4 metaG (SPAdes) (version 2) | ecosystem: Host-associated > Plants > Roots > Rhizosphere >...
CGCTGTCTCCCACACCTTTTATTCCTCTGCCTGCATGTCGAGCATGACCGCCCAGATGGCGACGGTTGGAACAGGTCAGGTAGACCCGATTACAGGGGTCGGTAGTTACCGTTCAAATTTCAACTTATTTGCGGAGTGATCATGCCCAAGGCTTCCCATCAAGATCTGCGTTTTGCCTTCCGCGAACTGCTCGCTTCAGGTTCCTGTTACCACACGGCATCGGTGTTCGACCCGATGTCGGCACGCATTGCCGCAGACCTGGGCTTCGAGGTCGGCATCCTGGGTGGTTCTGTCGCTTCGTTGCAGGTACTGGCCGCGCCGGATTTCGCCCTGATTACCCTCAGCGAGTTCGTCGAGCAGGCCACCCGTATTGGCCGGGTAGCGCAATTGCCCGTGCTGGCTGATGCCGACCACGGCTACGGCAACGCGCTGAACGTGATGCGCACGGTCATCGAACTGGAGCGCGCCGGCGTGGCCGGGCTGACCATCGAAGACACTCTGCTGCCCGCCCAGTTCGGGCGCAAGTCCACTGACCTGATCCCGGTCGAGGAAGGCGTTGGCAAGATTCGTGCGGCGCTGGAGGCACGGGTCGATTCGTCGTTGTCGATCATCGCCCGCACCAACGCTGGCGTGCTCACCACCGAAGAAATCATCGTGCGCACCCAGAGCTACCAGAAGGCCGGTGCCGATGGCATCTGCATGGTGGGCGTGAAGGACTTCGAGCAGCTCGAGCAGATTGCCGAGCACCTGACGGTGCCGCTGATGCTGGTCACCTATGGCAACCCCAACCTGCATGACGATGAACGCCTGGCGCGCCTGGGTGTGCGTATCGCAGTCGACGGCCATGGCGCCTACTTCGCTGCGATCAAGGCCACTTACGATTGCCTGCGCTTGCAGCGTGGCAAGCAGAACAAGTCGGAAAACCTGAGCGCCACCGAACTCTCGCACACCTACACCCAGCCCGAGGATTACATCCGCTGGGCCAAGGAATACATGAGCGTCGAAGAGTGACCGGCAGGGCGCCGTCAACTCAACGGACGGCGCTCAAGGTTGCAGTGTGAGGCACGCAATGTGCCTGCTCGCAGCTGGCTGCGGCGCTGGGCTGACTGCGTAGCAGCTCGGCGCGCCAGCAAGCAGAACCATAAAGCCCTGCGACGGCCGTCAGGGCCATGACAAGGGCGACTCTTCTGGATTTGATGCCCATGCTACTCACCTCCTGTTACAGCAATAGGTGATACCTTCCAGCTTAGGCCAAATTCCGCGTTACAGATCCCGATCCCACTCCGGCTCGTCCTTGAACCGCTGCACCAGGAAATCCAGCATGCTGCGCAAGGTCGCCGGCATGTGCTTGCGCGACGTATAAACCGCATTCAGGTTCAGTTCACGCGGCTGCGCTTCGGGCAGCAGGCGCACCAGTTCGCCCCTGCGCAGGGCGTCGGCAGTCTGGTAGCTCGGCAGCATGGCGATGCCAGCGCCGGCCAGTGCCGCCTTCTGCAATGTCATGGCTTCGTTGGCGCTGATGTTTCCCGCGACCGGCACGGCGACCTGCTGGCCGGCTACCTTGAAATGCCAAAGGCTATGGCCGAAATAGGCATGGGTCAGGCAGTTGTGCCGGCTCAGGTCCTCGACCCGTTGCGGTACGCCATGCTCGCTCAGGTAGGCCGGGGCGGCGCACACCACCGAGCGGCACACGCTCAGGCGCCGGGCGATCAGGTTGGGGTCCAGCTCGTTGCTGGTGCGGATGGCCAGGTCGATGCGCTCATCTACCAGGTTGACGGTGCGATCGAGCATTTGCAGTTCCACCTTCACCCCAGGATAGCGCCGCACATAGGCAGTTACCGCGTCCACCAGCTGCGCCTGGCCGAAGGAGGTGCTGACGCTGATGCGCAGCGCGCCTTTTGGCGCGTCATCAGGCTGCTGCACTGCGGCCTGCAGGTCGCCGGCCAGTTCCAGCAGTTGCCGGCAGCGGGGCAGGGTTTCCTGGCCGGCCGCGGTGAGGCTGAGCTTTCGAGTGGTGCGCTGCATTAGCCGCGCGCCAACCCAGTCCTCCAGCTCTGCCAGGTAACGCGACACCACGGGGCGAGACAGCTGCAGGTGGTCTGCCGCTGCTGACTGGCTGCCCAGGTCGACGACGGTGACGAAAACGCGCATGGCGTTGAGACGGTCCATGATTTGCCCGGTTTTAGAAACAAACTATGTTCGAGCATCGCATTTTTTGCGACGGATCGGGCAACTAAGCTGTTGGGCATTGTTCAACTGAAGGCCTTGCCCATGTCCCTGTTCACCCCCCTGCGTAGCCTGCTACTGGCCTGCGTGACCCTGGCCGGCCCGGCGCTGGCAGCCGAACCGTTGCAACTGGACGTCTACAATCCCGGGCACGCGGCCATTTTCCCGGTCAGCTCGGTGATTGTCAGTGGCGAGCACGATGCCGTGCTGGTCGACGCCCAGTTCGGCAAGGCCCAAGCCCAGCAGCTGGTGCAGCGCCTGCAGGCTGGCGGTAAACGCTTGACTACCATCTACATCAGTCACGGCGACCCGGACTATTACTTTGGCCTGGACACCCTGACCCAGGCCTTCCCCGACGCCAAGGTGTTGGCCTCTGCTGCCACGGTTGCACATATCCGCCAGACCATGGATGCCAAGCTGGCGTACTGGGGGCCGCAGATGGGGGCAGACAAACCGGCGCGACTGGTGGTGCCGCAGGTGCTCGAAGGCCAGCGCCTGACACTGGAGGGGCAAGCCCTCGACGTGGTTGGCCTGGACGGCCCGCAGCCAGACCGCAGCTTCGTGTGGATCCCGTCAATCAAGGCGGTGGTGGGGGGCGTGGTGGTGTCCGAGAACATTCATGTGTGGATGGCCGATACTCAATCGGCCAAGTCCCACGCCGACTGGCTTGGCACCTTGGCGCACATCGAAGCGCTGGGGCCACGCACGGTCATCCCTGGGCACTACCTGGGAGACAGCAGCCGTTCACTGCAGGCTGTGCGTTTCACCGCAGACTACATTCGTGGGTTCGATGCCGAAACCGCCAAGGCGAAAGACGCCGACGCGCTGATAAAGGCCATGAAGCAGCGTTACCCGGGCCTGGCCGATGAAAGCTCGCTCGAGCTCGGAGCCAAGGTCGCCAAGGGCGAGATGAAGTGGTAATTCCGTTCAATTGATGGAGAGTATTCCCATGAGCAAGATCGCAATCATCGGTGCCACTGGCCGCGCTGGCAGCCAGTTGCTGGAAGAAGCCCTGCGCCGTGGCCACAGCGTATTGGCCATTGCCCGTGACCCTTCGCAACTGCAGGGCCGTGAAGGGGTGACCGTCAAGGCGCTGGATGCCAAGGACAGTGCGGCCCTGCAAGCGGCGGTAACGGGGGTGGACGCCGTGTTGAGCGCAGCGCATTTCTCGACCATCGAGCCGCAGGCGATCATCGAACCGGTCAAGCGGGCCGGGGTCAAGCGCCTGTTGGTGGTGGGGGGGGCCGGCAGCTTGTTGCTGCCGTCGGGGCACCGGGTGATCGACAGCCCGGATTTCCCGGAGGCCTACAAGGCCGAGGCCACGGCCGGGGTGCGTTTTCTGGAGACGTTGCAGCGCGAGCCAAACCTTGATTGGACCTTCCTCTCGCCGTCGGCGGAGTTTGTTGAAGGTGAGCGCAGTGGGCGCTACAAAGTGGGCAAGGATCATCTGCTGATCGGTGCGGATGGCAAAAGCTGGATCACCTTTGCCGACTATGCGATTGCCATGCTCGACGAACTGGAAAGGCCGGCGCATTCGCGGCAGCGGTTTACCGTCGGCTACTGAGCTGCCTGCACGGCTCTTTATGGGAGCGGCCTTGTGTCGCGAAAGGGGCGCAAAGCGCCCCCAGGATTTCAGCGTCGCCGCACAAATTTGGGGGGCCGCTTTGCGGCCCTTTCGCGACACAAGGCCGCTCCCACAAGGCCCTCACTGGCTGGCTTGGCCCTCCAGCCAGTCCAGTAACTCCATTAATCCCGGCGTCAAGCTCTTGGCCTGGCTCACCAGGTAATACCCTTTCCCGGTCACCACCTTCTGCGCAAACGGCATGCACAGCCGCCCCCCGCGCAAGTCATCGCCAATCAGCGACCAGTCGCCGATGGCCACGCCTGTCCCCTGCGAAGCCATGGCCATCGCCATGTCCAGTGTCTCGAAATGCTGCTTCGGCCCATGAGTGGCCAACGCCACCCCAGCGGCCTGTAGCCACAACTGCCAGTCATGTTCGTCCCGCGAGGGGTGCAGCAGCATGTGCCGCGCCAGGTCTTCCACCTGCTGCAACGGTATCGGCCCCTCACGCAGCGAGGGGGCGCACACTGGCGTAAGTTGTTCATCGAACAGCTTGCGCACCTGCAGCCCGTGGTTCGGCGCATCGCCATAGACCACCGCCGCATCGAAGCCCTCGCGACGAAAATCCACCCCATGCTGCACCGTGGTGGTCAATTCCACCGGTACATCCGGGCGCAGTGCCTGCCATTCCATCAGGCGCGGCAGCAGCCAGCGCATCACGCACGTCGGGGCCTTGAGCTGCAAGGTCGTGCTGCGCCCACCCACTTCACGCACGCCTTGCTCGATCAGCGCGAACACCTGCTGCACCCGAGGCAGCCAGTCCTGGCCTTCACGGGTCAGGCTAAGCCCGCGGGCCTGGCGCTGGAACAGGGCATAACCCAGGCGCTCTTCGAGGGCGGCGATCTGGCGGCTGACGGCGCCTTGGGTGATGTGCAGCTGTTGCCCTGCACGGGTGAAGTTGCAGTGCTGGGCGGTGACCAGAAAGGTGTGCAGGGCGGGCAGGGGCGGGAGGCGTTTCATCGCACTGAGCCATGATGACAGGACATGGCTAGTATGTGTTTTTTTGCATTGTGGCGATAGCCGTGGCTTGGGTCCAATAAGGGCATACTCCAACAAGATTCATGGTGAACCCGATGGCAACCTGCGGCGAAGTACTGGTCAATCTCCTTGAAGGCTATGGCGTCGACCATGTCTTCGGCATTCCCGGTGTACATACAGTTGAGCTCTACCGTGGCCTGGCGGGCTCGTCCATTCGCCACATCACCCCGCGCCACGAGCAGGGTGCCGGGTTCATGGCTGATGGCTATGCGCGTACCCGTGGCAAACCTGGGGTGTGCTTCATCATTACCGGCCCTGGCATGACCAACATCACCACTGCCATGGGCCAGGCGTATGCCGACTCGATCCCGATGCTGGTGATTTCCAGCGTGCAGTCACGTGATCAGCTGGGCGGTGGCCGCGGCAAGCTGCACGAACTGCCCAACCAATCGGCGCTGGTGTCGGGAGTGGCCGCGTTTTCTCACACCTTGATGAGTGCTGCAGACCTGCCGCAGGTGCTGGCGCGGGCATTTGCCGTGTTCGAGAGCGCCCGGCCACGCCCGGTGCATATCGAAATCCCGCTGGACGTGCTGGTGGAACCGGCCGACTTCCTGCTGCCGGGCCGCCCGGTGCGTGGCAGCCGGGCAGGGGCAGCGCCGCAGGCCGTGGCACAGATGGCCGAGCGCCTGGCAGGTGCCAAGCGGCCCTTGATCCTGGCGGGCGGTGGCGCGTTGGCCGCAGGTGCTGCGCTGGCGCGCCTGGCCGAACACCTTCAGGCGCCAGTGGCGCTGACCATCAATGCCAAGGGTCTGCTGCCGGCCAGCCACCCGCTGCAGATCGGTTCGACCCAGTCGCTGCCGGCTACACGAGAGCTGGTGGCTGAAGCGGACGTGGTGCTGGCGATCGGTACCGAACTGGCTGAAACCGATTATGACGTGACCTTCAAGGGTGGCTTCGAGATCCCGGGTAGCCTGCTGCGCATCGATATCGATCCGGACCAGACCGTGCGTAACTACCTGCCGGAGCTGGCGCTGGTAGCCGATGCCGAGCTGGCCGCCGAGGCATTGCTCGCTGCCTTGCAGGCCCAGCCGCAACCTGTGCGCGAAAGCAGCTGGGGTGTGGCTCGCGTGTCCAACCTGCGCCAGGCACTGGCGGCAGGTTGGGACCAGCCAACCCTGAGCCAGACGCGTCTGCTGAGCGCGATTCTCGAGCGACTGCCCAATGCCGTGCTGGTAGGCGATTCGACCCAGCCGGTGTACACCGGCAACCTGACCCTGGACATGCACCAGCCACGTCGCTGGTTCAATGCCTCCACCGGTTACGGCACCCTGGGTTACGCGCTGCCTGCGGCCATGGGCGCCTGGCTGGGCAGTGCGCAGGATATCGGCCAGCGCGCACCTGCGGTGTGCCTGATTGGTGACGGTGGTTTGCAGTTCACCCTGCCGGAGCTGGCCAGCGCGGTGGAGGCGCAGGTGCCGTTGATCGTGCTGCTGTGGAATAACCAAGGGTACGAGGAGATCAAGAAGTACATGGTCAACCGGTCGATCGAGCCGGTCGGGGTAGATATCCATACCCCGGACTTCATCGGCGTGGCGCGGGCGCTGGGGGCTGCGGCGGAGCATGTGACCGACGTGAAGCAGCTACAGGCGGCGTTGGGGCAGGCGGTGGAGCGCAAGGGGCCGACCTTGATTCAGGTTGACCAGAATCAGTGGCAGGAAACCGTGGCGGGTTGAATCAAGGTTATTACCTGTGCGGGCCCCTTCGCGGGTAAACCCGCTCCCACAGGATCACCACAGCTTTCGAATACTGTGGCGATCCTGTGGGAGCGGGTTTACCCGCGAAGAGGCCAGGACAGTAAAAGCTGGAGTCAGCCAGCAGTAGCCCGCAACCGCGCCACATCCCGAATCGGTGGTGCGCCGTACAGCCGGCTGTATTCACGGCTGAACTGCGACGGGCTTTCATACCCCACCCTGTAGGCCGCCACCGCCGCCTCGAGCCCGTCGTTGAGCATCAACCGCCGCGCCTCCTGCAGGCGCAGCTGCTTCTGGTACTGCAACGGGCTCATCGACGTTACGGCCTTGAAGCGGTGGTGCAAGGTCGAGGTGCTGAGGTTGACCTCCCGGGCCAGGTCCTCGATGCGCAGGGGCAGCTGGTAGTTGTTGTTTAGCCAGGTAATGGCCTGGCACACCCGGTGAGTCTGGCTGTTGGCCAAGGCAATTTCATACAGCCGGCAACCCTGCGGCCCACGCAGCAGGCGATAGAGAATCTCGCGGCGGAACAGCGGCGCGAGCATGGCGATGTCGCGCGGGGTGTCCAGCAGGCGCAGCAGCCGCAGCAAGGCATCGAGCAATGCGGCATCGGTCCGTTCCACATACAGACCACGGCCCGTGGGCCGGTTGGGTACCAGCATCGGCCCGCTTTCGGCGATCAGCTGGCTGATCTCGGCCGGGTCCAGGTCCATGCGCAGGCCCAGGCTTGGGTTCTCCGGGCTGGCGTCGAGCCTCACGCCGCTCAGCGGCAAGGTCACCGAGACCACCATGTAGTGCAGGGGGTCGTAGGCATACTGCTCGTCCCCGAGGAACAGGCTTTTGCTGCCCTGGGCAAGGATGCACAGCGCGGGTTGGGCCAAGGTCGGCACCGAGCGCACGTTCTCGGTGTAGCGCACCAGGTACAAGTCATCGATCGCCGATGCCGGGCCATGGGGGTCGCCGGCATGGCGGCGGATCAGCTCGGCCAGTTCCTGGCGCTGCAATTCCAGGGGCGGGTCGATGGACGTGGCGGTGGTCATGATGGCTTTCCTCTGCTGACCGACGCAGCATAGGTTTGGGCAAAGACGGGCGCTAGTCGAAAGCTGCACGTCGCTTGCCTGATCCTGCCGCGCAGCAGGATCAGGCAATCGGCAAGCAGTAATGGCCTAACGCGCCGCGCGGGTGAGCCCCTAACCTTGGCAGCCTGGCTTTTTCGTCCGCCTGCTTCAAGGAGATTGTGCAATGACCCTAAAACAACCGGTCACCCATCTTGCTTTCATCCGTGCCAGCAGCGGGCGCTCGGCAGAACTGGGCGCGCGCCTGCGCGACCTGCTCGAGCCCTCGCTGCGTGCGCCGGGTTGTCTGAGCTTCACGGTACAGCGCTCCCAGGCCGATGCCGACCTGTGGTTGCTCAGTGGCAGCTGGCAGGATCAGCAGGCGATGAGTGGCTACTTTGCTTCGCCGACCCTGGATGTGTTTGGCGAGCTGGTGCAGGCGCAGGTGGTCAGCAGCCTGGACTTGCACACCTTCGATTGAGGGTGGATGAGGTAAAGTAGCGCCCTTGTTCAACCACGCGGATAGCAACATGGCACGTAGGGAATTCACTCATTTCGAAGCGGTATCGGCGATGGTGCCGGTGGAAGGTGGCGGCTACAACGCGGCCATTGCGGTCAAGGCCCTGACCATGGGCGGCGCGCCGCGCTTTCACAAGGTCCTCGACGGGCAGGTGTTCAAGGGCGCCGTGGCCGCCGACGAAGCGGCCACGGCCGAGCTGCAGCGCCTGCAAGGCGTCAGCGAAGAGGGTGAACTGATCTGGTGATCAGGCCGGCGGGCGGCCCATCTTGAACAGGTTGCCCAGCTCGAAATAGTCCGCCGGGCCACCGCCACGCAGGATCGGTTCGGCGGCAGCGGTATCGTAGATGCCGTTTTTAAGCAGGTGCTCGGCAATGTGCACCGCAACCACTTCTCCGAGGATCAGCCAGCTGGGCACCAGTGCCTGGTCGGCCCGCTTGAGCTGGACGATCTGGCTGACCTTGCACTCGAACGCCACCGGGGTTTCGCCTACGCGGGGCACGCTGACGATGCTTGACGGCGTGGCGGTAAGGCCGCTCAACTCGAACTCGCTCACCTCGGCAGCAACCGGCGCGCAGCTCTGGTTCATCTGCTCGGCCAGTGGGCGGGTGGCCAGATTCCAGACGAATTCGCCGGTCTGCTCAATGTTGTTCAGGCTGTCTTTGCGCCCGACGCTGCAGAAACCGATGATCGGCGGAATGTAGTTGAAGGCGTTGAAGAAGCTGTAGGGCGCCAGGTTCAGTCGGCCTTCGCGGTCATGCGAGGAAATCCAGCCGATAGGGCGGGGGCCGACGATGGCGTTGAACGGGTCGTGGGGCAGGCCGTGGCCTTTGGCAGGTTCGTAGTAATACATCTGTGCTGGGCTTGTTGGCCCTACCTCCTGGTGGACAAGGTGCCTAGTGTGCCAAGCCTGTGCTCGCCTGCAAATGATCAAGCCCGGCCGAAGCCGGGCTGGGTGCTCGCATCAGGTATCAGCTGATGCGGTGGGCGTTGGTGCGGTCGAAGCCGTCTTCAGCGAAGCGCTGGCCGCCAGTGCGGTCGAAACCGTCTTCAGCGAAGCGCTGGCCGCCAGTGCGGTCGAAACCGTCTTCAGCGAAACGTTGGCCACCGGTGCGGTCAAAACCGTCTTCAGCGTAGCTGGCGGACTGGGTTTGAGCCGCGGCAAAAGTGTGAGCGCTAGTACGGTCGAAGCCATCTTCGGCGAAGGCGCCAGCTGCGAAAGCCGAGAGGGCCAGGGTGAGGATCAGTTTGTTTTTCATGGTCGTTGCTCCGGGGTTCGAGAAGTTGTTTGTTTCTATGGGTTTAATCCTACGCCGATTAATTTGATTAAAAAGCGCAAAAAATAGCGTTTAAAAATCGAATAAATCGATGTGTTTGGGCAGGCTTCGCGTGTGTTAGGCAGCGGTGTCAGTGAGTAGCCGCAAGCCCTCGCGTCGTCGTTTTGTCAGCCATTGCAGCTTGAAGGTCGGGAATTAATGGGGCGTTAACAGCGAAATATCTTGTTTCAAAGTCCGCTCAACGCTTTTTTCATACATCGCCAACCGATTTTTCAGACGCTGCTCAGCACCATCGCCGCACCTCAAACTGGAGCGGCAAAACAATGAACAAACTCCCGCAAATCACCTTGGCCTTCTGGGTCATGAAGATCTGCGCTACTACCCTTGGCGAAACGGCAGGCGACTTGCTGTCGATGACGCTGAACATCGGCTATGCACTCAGCTCGTTGATGCTGATCAGCGTGTTCCTGCTGACCTTGCTCGGCCAGCTCTACTCGCGCCGCTACCACCCGATGCTGTACTGGCTGGTGATCCTCTCCACCAGTACCGCTGGCACCACCATGTCCGACTTCATGGACCGCACCCTGGGCTTGGGTTATGCCACGGGTTCGGCCCTGCTCATCGGTATCCTGCTGCTGACCTTCCTGGTCTGGCGCCTGAGCGGCAACCCGCTGGATGTCACCCGCATCAAGAATCGCTCGGGCGAGCTGTTCTACTGGGTAGCGATCCTGTTTTCCAACACGCTTGGCACTGCCCTGGGTGATTACCTGGCCGATGATTCGGGGCTTGGTTTTGCCGGCGGCGCGCTGCTGATCGGCAGCGCCATCGCAGTGGTGGTCGTGGCCCGTTACTGGACGCGCATCCCCGGCGTGGTGTTGTTCTGGGTGGCGTTTGTGCTCACCCGCCCGTTTGGCGCCACCTTGGGCGACTTCCTCACCAAACCCCATGAAAAGGGCGGCCTGGACTTCGGCACAATCGGTTCGTCGGCCGTGCTGGGCGGGGTGCTGCTGGTGCTGGTGCTGATGGCCAGCTGGTACCAGCGCCGTGAGCCGCGTCAGGCGTTGGAGATGTCCTGAGTGTTGATGCGATAGCGGGTACTGCGGCCCCCGCCTGGCAGGCGAACCAGGCAAGCCTTGTCGAGCAGATCGGTAAGGTGGCGGGTCGCAGTGGCCTTGGAAACCTTCGCCACTGCCTGGTACTGCGTAGCGCTGATGCCCTCCTCGAAACCGCGGGGGCCGCCATCAAGCAACCTGTTGAGCACCTTGACCTGTTCAGGCAGCAAACCATCTGCGCGATGTGCCTGCCAGAACCTGGCCTTGGCCAGTATCCGGTCGATGTTTGCCAGTGCCTGTTCGAAGCTGCGCAGCAATGTGGCAAGGAACCAGGACAACCAGCGGGTGATATCCAGGTCGCCTTTCTGGCTGCGCTCCAGGACCTGGTAATAGCCGGCCCTGTCCTCGAGGATGCTGGCGGACATGGCATAGAAGCGAATGGCCTGGCGCTCAGCTTGGGCCAGCGCCAGGTCGGTGATCGCCCGGGTCAGTCGACCATTGCCATCATCGAACGGGTGCAGCGTGACAAACCAGAAGTGCGCAATACCGGCGCGTAACAGCGGATCCAGACCAGCGATATCGAGGCTGTTGGCAAACCAGTCGAGAAACGCCGCGAGCTGTGCTTCAAGACCCTCGCGCGGTGGTGCCTGGAAATGCACGGTGGGCTTGTCGAGGCGGCCGGAGATCACCTGCATGGGCACTTCATCACGTAACTGGCCGACCAGTACTGCCTTGCTCAAGCTGCCGTGCGCTTCTGGGAATAACCACTGGTGCCAAGTGAACAGGCGTTGCAGGGTCAGTGGTCGGTCATACCCTTGTGTGGCATCCAGCATCAGTTCCGCCAGCCCTTCACTGCGGGCACTGGTAGCTCCCGGTTCATCCATGCCCAGCCGACGGGCAAGAGAAGAGCGCACCGAGCCCACATTCAGCTGTTCACCTTCGATTGCCGATGAGGTGACGATGTTCTGCAGCAGTGTATCCAGCATGTTCTGGTAATCGCTGAGCCCATCGACGCTGCCGATCTTGCCCAGCAAACGACCTTGCATACTGATGCAGTTGCGCAGGAGCGGGGCAATGGCTTCGTTTTGCCAGGTAAATTGGGGCCAGGCTGGTTGCTGCCAGATCCACAAAGGGCTGTTCATGATTGTGCCGATCCATCCTGTGAGCCGAATAAGCCAGCTATTCGGCTCATTGGGTGAGCCGAATAATAGCGCTATTCGGCTCAAGATGTGAGCCGAATAATGCAGCTAATCGGCTCACAGGTTGTCGTGCGTCATGAAAAAGGGGGCGCCCCATGTAATGGAGCGCCCCCTTTCAGTGTTGCCAACCAGCGTCAGTCAGTTGTAATCCGCGAGTGTTGCTTGGTGTCCTTCATGGTCGCGTAAACCAGCAGCGAGCAGGCAATACAGGCGGTGACGTACCAGTAGAAGCCGCTTTCCATGCCTGCGCTCTTGAACCACAAGGCCACGTACTCGGCGGTGCCGCCGAAGATCGACACGGTCAGGGCGTACGGCAGGCCCACGCCCAAGGCGCGAATTTCGGTTGGGAACAGCTCTGCCTTGACCACAGCGTTGATCGAGGTGTAGCCGCTGACGATGATCAGCGCCGCCATGATCAGGAAGAACGCGCCCCACCAGGTCTGGATGGTGTGCAGGGTGCTGAGGATCGGTACGGTGAACAGGGTGCCGAGCACACCGAAGGCGATCAGGATCGGACGTCGGCCGATCTTGTCCGACAAGCCACCGATCACCGGCTGCAGGCACATGAACAGGAACAGGGTGGCGGCCGAGATGGTGGTCGAGTCGCTGATGCTCATGCCCACGGTGTTGACCAGGTACTTCTGCATGTAGGTGGTGTAGGTGTAGAAGGCCAGGGTGCCGCCCATGGTCAGCCCGACCACGGTCATCAGTTCCTTGGGGTGGCGCAGCAGGGTGCGCATCAGGCTTTCCTTGGCCTTTTCCTTCTTGGTGAACGAGGCGGTTTCTTCCATGCCGCGACGCAGGTACAGGGCCACCACGGCGCACAGTGCACCGATCACGAACGGCACGCGCCAGCCCCAGGCATACAGCTGCTCTGTGGTCAGGGTCTGCTGCAGGACAATCAGTACCGCCAGGGCGATGAGCTGGCCGGAGATCAGGGTCACGTACTGGAAGCTGGAGAAGAAGCCACGGCGCTCCTTGCTGGCCATTTCGCTGAGGTAGGTGGCCGAGGTGCCGTACTCGCCACCCACCGACAGGCCTTGCAGCAGGCGTGCGATGACCAGCAGGACCGGTGCGGCGACGCCGATGGTTTCGTAGCCCGGGGTCAGGGCAATGACCAGCGAGCCGGCGCACATCAGCAGTACCGAGGCCATCAGCGCAGCCTTGCGGCCTTTGCGGTCGGCGTACAGGCCCATCAGCCAGCCACCGATCGGGCGCATGAGGAAGCCCACGGCGAAGATTGCGGCGGTATTGAGCAATTGTGCGGTGGAGTCACCGGCCGGGAAAAAGGCCTTGGCGAAGTACAGCGAGAATGCGGCGTAGACGTACCAGTCGTACCATTCGACCATGTTGCCGATGGACCCGCTGAAGATCGACTTCAGGCGGCTGGCGGTGGTTTTTTCTGCGGCGGGCGCAGTGGCCGCCCCAGCGGGCAGGGAGGTGGCGTTATCCATCAGGGATACCTTCTCGTTGTTTTTGTGGAGCGCGCCGTAGCGCAGCTTGCCAAGGCAATTGCAGAAGGTGTGCCAAATGGGTGCGCCCTGATTCATTTGAGGGCACAACCGCGTGATAGCTGGCCTGTAGGAGCGGCCTTGCGTCGCGATGGGCTGCAAAGCAGCCCCAGAATCGTTCGAGATAAGCGGATTCTTGCCTATCAACGATTGCAGGTAAGCGGAAATCCGCTCATTCGCGCCCGACAAAGTCCTCGCGCACCAGCCCATGCCGCTGCATCTTTTCGTTAAGCGTACGCCGCGGCAACTGCAACGCCTCCATCACCGACTTGATCTCGCCCCCATGCTGGCGCAGGGCTGCGCGCAGGCATTGCGCCTCGAACGCTTCCATCTGTTCGCCCAGCGACTGCCCGGCAGGTGCCACTTCGATGTTTGGCGAACTCAGCCCCAATGCATGGCGCTCCGCCGCATTGGCCAGCTCCCGGACGTTGCCCGGCCAGTCATGGGACAGCAGCTGTGCCAGTTGTACACCCGACAGCAGCGGGGCGGCCCGGCCAAGCTTTTCGCCAGCTGCACGGGCAAAGTGCTCGAACAGCAGAGGAATGTCTTCACGCCGTTCACGCAGCGGCGCCAAACGCAACTCGGCCACATTCAGGCGATAGGCAAGGTCTTCGCGAAAGCGGCCGGCGCGGGCCTCTTCGAGCAGGTCGGGCTTGGTCGCGGCAATGACACGCAGGTCGACGCTGATGCTCTGGTTGGCACCCAGCCGCTCCAGCTTCTGCTCCTGGATCACGCGCAACAGCTTGGCCTGCTGCGCCAGCGGCATGCTCTCGATTTCGTCGAGAAACACCGTGCCACCGTTGGCGTACTCCAGCTTGCCGATGCGCTTGCCCTGGGCGCCGGTGAAGGCACCGCTTTCGTGGCCAAACAGCTCGGCCTCGAACAGCGACTCGGGAATGGCCGCGCAGTTGAGTGCGACGAAGGGTTTACCGGCGCGAGGGCCAAAATCGTGCAGGCAGCGGGCCACGCGCTCCTTGCCACTGCCGGTTTCGCCACGGATCAGCACATTGACCGGCAGGCTGGCCAGCTCCAGTACTTGTCGGCGCAGCTGTTGCAGGCCCTGAGACATGCCCAGCAGCGTGCCTTCCAGGCGTGACTTGAGGTCTGCCTGTTCGTGCAGCCGGCGGTTTTCCAGCACCAGCTGGCGCTTTTCCAGGGCCCGGCGCAGGCTGCCCAGCAGGTGCTGCGGGGTGAAGGGCTTTTCGAGAAAGTCGTAGGCGCCGCTGCGCATGGCTTCCACTGCCATGGGCACGTCGCCGTGGCCAGTCAGCAAGATGACGGGCAAGTCGGGGTCGTCCGCCTGCAGGCGTTCGAGCAATTGCAGGCCATCCATGCCCGGCATGCGCACATCGCTGATGATGACCCCGGGAAAGTGCTGCGGCAGGTGTGCCAGGCACTCTTCGGCGCGTGCGAACAGTTGCACGCTGAAGCCGGACAGGCTCAGCCATTGCTCGACTGCACTGCGGATACTGGCTTCATCATCGACGACGATCACTGAATTCAACATACAGGCTCCAGGTCACGGGGCAGGGTAAGGCTCAGGCGTGCACCACCGGGCAGGTTTTCGACCTGCAGCTGGCCGCCGGCCTCGTGGACGATGCCATAGGAAATGGCCAGCCCCAGGCCCAGGCCTTCGCCCACCGGCTTGGTGGTGAAGAACGGGTCGAAGACCTTGGCCAGGTTGGCCTCGGCAATGCCGCCCCCCGAATCCAGCACGCTCAGGCGCCACCGCTCGCCCTCGGGTTCGATGCGCACCTCCAGGCGTTTGTAGCGCTTGTCGGCCATGGCGTCGAGGGCATTGCGCAACAGGTTGATCAGCACTTGCTCCAGGCGAATGGCATCGCCGCGTACCCAGGCCGGGCGCGCCAGGTACAGGGCCACCTCTACCTCTTCGCTGCGAATGCGGGTTTCCAGCAGGTGCAGGGCCTGGTCGACCACGGTGGCCAGGTCGAGGCGCTCGCGCAGGCCGACCGGGCTGTTGCGGGCAAAGGTTTTCAGGTGGCTGGTGAGCGCGGCCATGCGCGTCAGCATCTGCTCCAGTGGCTCCAGGGCTTGGCGTGCTTCGTCATGGCGGCCATGGTCGAGCAGCAGGCGCAGGGTTTCCAGTTGCATGCGCTGGGTGGTCAGCGGCTGGTTGATCTCGTGGGCCATGGCGGCCGACATCTGCCCCAATGCCGCCAGCTTGGCTGATTGCACCAGGCCCTCTTGAGCCGTGCGCAGTTCGCGGGTGCGCTCCTCGACCTGGCGCTTGAGCTCTTCGCGGCTGCGCTGGCGCAGACGGGCCAGGCGCAGCCGCTGGCTGACGAACAGCGCGGCGAACACCAGGCTCAGCCACACGGCGGCGGCGCCCAGGGCGGCATTGCGGCCGTCGGCAGTGACCTGGGGTTTGCGCAGCAGGTGCAAAGTCCAGTTTTCGCCTTCCAGTGGCAGGCTTTCCCACAAGTATTCGGCGCTGCCGTCGGGGCCTTGCACGCGGCTAAGGGTACTGTTGGCGGCAAAGCGCGTCAGCACCTGATGCTGCAACGGCACTAGCGGTTGTTTGTCGTACTGGCGGGTTTCGGCAAGCTCGGCACGGTCGGCACCACTGAGCGGCTGCAGCTCGCGGTAGCGCCAGCCGTCCTGGTTGGCGATGAAGGTGATGCCGCGAGCATCGCTCACCAGCAGGATGTCGCTGCCCTGGCGCCACTCGCGTTCAAGTTCCGGGAACTCCAGCTTCACCACCATGGCACCGAGGAAGCGGCCATGCTCGTCGTTCACCGCACTGGCGAGGAAGTAGCCCGGCACGCCACTGGTCACGCCCACGGCGTAGAAGCGGCCACTGCCCTGGCTGCGGGTTTGCTTGAAGTAGGGCCTGAAGCCGTAGTTGGAACCGACGTAGCTGCTGGGCAGCCGCCAGTTGCTGGCGGCGATGGCCAGGCCGGTGCGGTCGAGCAGTTCGAGCGTGGAGGAGTTTGCGGCGCCGTTGATGCGTTCAAGCTTGCGGTTCAGGGCGTCCTGCACCTGTTCGGTGATCGGGTCGCGCAGGGCGGCGATCAGCTCCGGGTCCAGCGCCAGCACGGCGGGCAGGGCCCGGTAGCGGTCGATCAGGGTATGCAGAGTATTGGCGTACAGGCCCAACTGCTGGCTGGCACGCTGGGCGTCGTCTTCCATGGCCTGGCGCTTGGCCTGGTGCATGGCCCAACCGGCACTGAGGGCGGTACCCAGCACGATCAGCAGGGTGATCAGCCCCAGACGCAGGGCGCGAAAGGAAAAGGGCATCGGGGCGGATCCGGATGATTGTGATATCGGGGCCGGCCTCTTCGCGGGCTTGCCCGCTCCCACAGGATACTCACAGCCCGATGGACCTGTGCAGTACCTGTGGGAGCGGGCAAGCCCGCGAAAGGGCCGGTACAGGCGACCTCTCAGTTACAGCAGTTCGAAGCTCTGCTGCTGCACCGCCTGGGAATCCAGCCCGACCTGGACATTGAACTCCCCTGGCTCGGCAACCCGCTGCAGCTGGCCATTGTAGAACTTCAGGTCTTCCTCGCTGATGCGGAAGGTCAAGGTGCGCGACTCGCCCGGCTTGAGCATCAGTTTCTGGAAGTTCTTCAGTTCCTTGACCGGGCGGCTCATCGACGCCGACACATCCTGCAGGTACAACTGCACCACGGTCTCGCCTGCTACCTTGCCGGTGTTCGCCACCGTCACCTTGGCCTCCAGTGTGTCGCCGCGCTTGAGGTCCTTGTTGGACAGCTTCAGGCCCGACAGCTCGAAGCTGCTGTAGCTCAGGCCATAGCCGAACGGGTACAGCGGGCCGTTGGGCTCTTCAAAGTACTGCGAGGTGTAGTTGCCCGGCTTGCCCGGGGTGAAGGGGCGACCGATGCGGGTGTGGTTGTAGTACATGGGAATCTGCCCGACCGAGCGCGGGAAGGTGATGGCCAGCTTGCCGGACGGGTTGTAGTCACCAAACAGCACGTCGGCGATGGCATTACCGCCTTCGGTACCGGCGAACCAGGTTTCGAGGATGGCGTCAGCCTGTTCGCGCTCCCAGCTGATCGACAGCGGGCGGCCGTTCATCAGCACCAGCACCAGCGGTTTGCCGGTGGCCTTGAGGGCCTTGATCAGCTCGCGCTGGCTGGCCGGGATCTCGAGGGTGGTACGGCTCGACGACTCGTGGGACATGCCGCGGGACTCGCCGACCACTGCCACCACCACATCGGATTGCCTGGCCGCCTTGACCGCTTCATCGATCAGCACTGCAGGCGGGCGCGGGTCGTCGACGATTTCCGGGGCATCGAAGTTGAGGAAGTTCAGGTAATCGAGGATCGCCTTGTCGCCCGTGACGTTGGAGCCTTTGGCGTAGACCAGCTTGGCCTTGCCTTCCACGGCGCGGCGCAGGCCTTCGCGCACGGTCACCGAGTGCACTGGTTTACCGTCGGCGGCCCAGCTGCCCATCATGTCGATGGGGGCATCGGCCAGCGGGCCGACCAGGGCTATGGTGCCGGCCTTTTTCAGCGGCAGGGTCTGGTTGCGGTTTTCCAGCAGCACCAGGCTGCGGCGTGCCACGTCACGCGCAGCTTCGCGGTGCAGGCGGTCGTTGCCGTAATAGTCCTTCAGGTCGGTTTCGGCTTTGCCGATGCGCACGTACGGGTCCTTGAAGAGGCCCATGTCGTACTTGGCGCCGAGCACTTCGCGTACCGCCTGGTCCAATTCGCGCTGGGTCACTTCGCCGGACTTCAGCAGGCCTGGCAGCTCTTCGCCGTACAGGGTGTCGTTCATGCTCATGTCGATGCCGGCCTTGATCGCCAGCTTGGCGGCTTCACGGCCGTCGCGCGCGACGCCGTGGCGGATCAGTTCCTGGATGGCGCCGTGGTCGCTGATGGTCACGCCTTTGAAGCCCCACTCCTTGCGCAGCAGGTCGTTCATCAGCCAGGTGTTGGAGGTGGCCGGCACGCCGTTGATCGAGTTCAGTGCCACCATCACCCCGCCCGCACCGGCGTCGAGCGCGGCGCGGTAGGGCGGCAGGTAGTCGTTGTACATTTTCGGCAGGCTCATATCGACCGTGTTGTAGTCGCGCCCGCCTTCCACTGCACCATACAGGGCGAAGTGCTTGACGATAGCCATGATGCTGTCGGGGTTGGCCGGGCTGCTGCCCTGGAACGAGCGCACCATCACCTGGCCGATTTTCGAGGTCAGGTAGGTGTCCTCGCCGAAGCCTTCGCTGGTACGGCCCCAGCGCGGGTCGCGGGCGATATCGACCATGGGGGCGAAGGTCATGTCCAGGGCGTCGGCCGAGGCTTCGATGGCTGCAGTGCGGCCGACCTTGGCGACGGCGTCCATGTCCCAGGTGGCGGCCATGCCCAGGCCGATCGGGAAGATGGTGCGTTCGCCGTGAATGGTGTCGTAGGCGAAGAACATGGGGATCTTCAGGCGGCTGCGCATGGCCGCGTCCTGCATCGGGCGGTTTTCGGGGGCGGTGCGCGAGTTGAAGGTACCGCCGATGCGGCCTGCAGCGATTTCTTCGCGGATCTTTTCGTGGGGCATTTCCGGGCCGATGCTGATCAGGCGCAGCTGGCCGATTTTCTCGGCTTCGGTCATCTGGCTGATCAGGTGCTCGATGAACGCCTGCTTGTCCTGCAGGGGCGGGGCATAGGGGGCGGCAAGGGCCGCCTGACTGGCAAGGCCCATGGCCAGGCCCAGCAAAGACAGTTTCATCATCAATTCCGTTGTGGGGCCTCTGCCGTATCCAGGGTGATACGCGCGCGGCCGAAGTTTTCAGGCGGCTATTGTTGTACGATTCGCAGGCTTACTTTCCAGCAGCGGATTATGCCTGAATATGTCGCCTGCGGATGAAGCCCCGAGTGCCGGGACAACAACTATAAGAACGCTCAAGAGACCGACGGCATGACCCCCTTCGACGAGTACCATCAACGGCAGATTGCCGAAGCCATTGCGCGTGCCGAACGGCGCACCGATGCCGAACTGGTGACGGTGCTGGCCCGCCGTGCCGACGATTACGCCTATTGGCCGCTGTTGTGGGCCGCCGTGCTGGCGCTGGCGGTGCCAGGCCTGTTGCATTGGCTGCTGGGTTGGCCCAGCGTGCGAGGCTTGCTGGTGGCCAACGTGTTGCTGTTCGTCGGCTTGTGCCTGCTGCTGCGCAACCCGCGCCTGGCCGGCTGGCTGATCCCCCGTGCACTGCGTCGCTGGCGTGCTTCACGGCTGGCCCGCCAGCAGTTTCGCGAGCAGAACCTGCAGCGCACTGCAGGCGCCACGGGGGTGCTGATTTTTGTCAGCGAGGCGGAGCGGCATGTGGAGATCCTGGTCGATCGGGGTATCGAACACTGCCTGGATGCCGAAGCCCGCGCGGCCATCGGTGCCCGCTTTGCCGAGCAGGTGCGCCAGGGCCGGACGTTGCAGGGCTTTGTCGAATGCATCGAGGCGTGTGGCGAGCTGCTTAGCCAGCACGTGCCGCCAACCCATGCCCGTAACGAGCTGCCCAACCGGCTGGTAATTCTCGATTGATTCGGATCCGGCTGGCTTGACGCGTTCCCAGTGGGAGCGGGTTCACCCGCGAATTCAGTCTTGAGGGCACCGACGCATTCGCGGGTAAACCCGCTCCCACAGGGTGTAGAATGCGCTTCCCGCTATTCGAGGCACCGTTTCTCCATGTCCGCCAGTACTTCTGCCCCCTCCGCGCCGGATGCGCGCGCTCAGTTTCTCGACCTGCTGAACGCCGCCCTGCACGGCGATACCTTGGTCAAACTGGTGCTGGCGCGCCATGTCGGTGCCGATCAGACCTTGCAACGGATCATCGCCAAGCCGCTGCAGGTCAAGGGCCAGCCGTGCCTTTCGCTGGTCTACCGCCACCAGACCCGCGACATCACCCGGAACCTGCCGCTGGACCAGGCCCAGGCGCTGGTCGCCGAGCTGCTGCCAGACAGCTTCCGCAACGCCCACCTGTTCGATGCTGACGGCGAAGTGCAGCTGACATTCAGCAAGAAGGGCAAGCCGATGCTGCAGCGTCACGGCGCACAGGCGCCGCGTGAGGTCACTGCCAGCAGCGGCCATGACCGCGAGAAGAAGCGTTACCTCGAGTTGTCGCGCCCGTTTTTGCGTGACCTGGGCGTAACCGATGCACAAGGCGCGTTGATTCCGTCGATGTCGCGCAAATGGAAGCAGATCAACAAGTTCATCGAGGTCTTCGACCACGCCCTGGCCAGCGCCCCGGTGCCGGCCGAGCAGGCACTGCGGGTAGCCGACTTTGGCTCGGGCAAGGGCTACCTGACCTTCGCCATGCATGATTACCTGCGCAACAGCCTGGGCCGCGATGCACAGGTCACGGGCGTAGAGTTGCGCCAGGACATGGTCGACCTGTGCAACACCGCTGCCGCACGCCTTGAGCACCCAGGCCTGGAATTCCAGTGCGGTGACGTGCGCAGCGTGGTGCCAGAGGCCATCGAGGTGATGATCGCCCTGCATGCCTGTGACATCGCCACCGACTACGCCATCCATACCGGCATCCGCTGCAACGCCGCGATCATCATGTGCTCGCCGTGCTGCCACAAACAGATCCGCCCGCAGTTGCACAGCCCGGGGTTGCTGCAACCCATGCTGCAGTACGGCCTGCACCTGGGCCAGCAGGCCGAAATGCTGACCGACAGCCTGCGCGCGCTGTACCTGGAAGCGTGCGGTTACGAGACCAAGGTGTTCGAGTTCATCTCGCTGGAGCACACCAACAAGAACAAGATGATTCTTGCGGTGAAGCGGCAGAAGGCGGGAGACAACGGGGCGTTGCTGGAGAAAATTGGCCAGCTCAAGGCGTTTTATGAGGTGCAGGAGCATTGCCTGGAGACGTTGCTGCGGGCGGATGGGTTGCTGTGACAGCAACCCCCAGCAAGCCTGCGGGTGCGCTCCTGCTGGGAGCGTGCTAGCGTCGAGCGGCTGGTAGCTCGATCGCCAAATCTGCAAGCCCCAACGGATGCGTACTGGCATCAAAGAAATGCACCTTCGTCCCCGCCAGATCCCCGAACCGATCAACATAGTGTTGCTTCTGGTTGATCACCGAAGCCTCGCTCAATGGCCTTATGGCAATCGACAGATGCTTTGGCCGCGCCTGTCGGATAGCTTCGAGCAGGTGCTGGTCGCTGCTGTCCAGATGCTGCCCGAACAGGCATAGCCCCTGGCTCTCCTGTGCCAGTTGCCCCAAGCACCAGCCCAGGTAATCCGAGTTGCGAATGGCGCGCAGTTTTTCGTCGCTGCGGTCTTCGTTGACGAACAGCGGCACCTCGCCGGGGATGTTCACCGCAAAGCCATCGAGCAGCTCGGCGTTGTCGGCGCTGCGTTGGCGGGTTGTGCCGTCGGGCAGCTTGAGCAGGTGCAGCCCGCCATGCAAGTGCAGCACCCGGGTACCTTCGCTGCGGGTGCGGCGCACATCGAAGAAGCCTTGCTCGTCGAACAGCTCGGCAAAGCCCTGCGGAGCGTGTTGTACAGCCCATGGCAGCAGCAGGTCGTAGTTGCTGGTGTAGACGCTGCGGTAGCCGCGCAAGGCCAGGTTGAAGGCTGCCAGCGTGGTGGCTGGCATCAGTGACCACGGCAGGTGCACCGTGCGCACGGCGTGAATCAACGCTTCCTTGATCGAGTAGTAGCGGTTCAGCGGTGCGGTGGAGTTGATGGCCAGCGCGGCGTTGGCGCGCACGGTGGTGTTCAGGGCGCTTAGCACGGGCTCGAACAGCTCTGTGCCCAAGGACTTGAACAGCGCCTGGTCACTGACCGCCAGGCCTTTCTTGCGGCCGGCGCGTTGCGCTTCCTCGAACAGCGAGAAGTAGCCGAACGGCTTCCACACTGCGCGGCTGGCACCGTTGCCCAGCAGCAGGGCGTCGCAGGGTTGGCGGGCAGCGAGTTCTGGCCAGGGAGTGAGGGTGGCGTCAAGTGCGGGCATGCTGGGTTCCGTAGGGTGGAGCGGAGAACGGGGGCGACTTTAGCATGTCATGCAGCGTGAGCGAGGGTTGGTGTCCTGCCAACAGCCTTGTGTTACCTGGACTGGCCCTATCGCCGGCAAGCCAGCTCCCACAGGTACGGCATAGCCTGTGAACCCTGCATCGTATCTGTGGGAGCTGGCTTGCCGGCGATAGGGCCAGTGGCAATAAAACACCTCTTTAGCCCTGCTCGGCAACCGGCACACTGCGGCTCCGGTTACGCCAAACCCGGTACGCGCGAATCCCGGCCCGCACCGAACCAAACAGCAGCTTGTCTTCCATTTCCCGCGCCATCCCCGAGCGCACCAGCATGCGCAGGAACGTACCCCGGGCGCGTGCGATGGCAAAGAAGATGCCTTGCGCTGCCAGGGTGTCGCGTACTTCACGCAGGGCAGCGATACCGCTGACGTCGATGTTGGTGACCGCTTCGGCATCGAACAGCACGGCCTTGGGCTGGTGCTGGCTCTGTACCGCCTCGAGCAGGCGCATCTTGAAGTAGTCGGCGTTGAAGAACAGGATCGCGTCGTCGAAGCGGTACACCACCAGGCCGGGGACGGTGCGCGCGTCCTTGAATTTGCGGATGTCGACCTGGCCTTCGGTGCCCGGCAGCCAGCCCAACACGGCATCGGTGGGCTGGTAGATGCTGTACAGCAGGCGCAGTATCGCCAGGGTGACGGCAAACACGATACCGGGCAGCACGCCCAGGCCCAGCACGCCCGCCGTGGTCAGCAGGCACAGCCAGAACTCGAAGCGGCTGAGACGCCGGATGCTACCCAGCGACTTGATGTCGATCAGCCCCCAACCGGCCATCAGCAGCACGGCGCCCAGTGCAGCCTGCGGGATCCACGCCATGGGCGCGGTGAAAAACAGCAGGATCAGGGCGATGACCAGTGCCGCGATGATGCCCACCAGCTGGCTTTTGCCACCGACCATGTCGTTGACCGCAGTACGCGAGTCGGCGCCGCTGATGGCAAAGCCCTGGGAAACCCCGGCGGCCAGGTTGCTGACGCCCAGTGCGACAAACTCGTGGTTGGCGTTGATCGCATAGCCATGCCGGGCGGCAAAGCTGCGCGCAGTCAGCATGGCACTGCAGAAGCTGACGGTGGCGATACCCAGGGCGTCGCGCAACAGGCTTTTCATTTCCTCCAGGTTGCTGTGCGGCCAGGCCAACTGCGGGATGCCGGCAGGTACCGGGCCGAGGACGGCAACGCCGAAGCGGTCAAGGCCGAACAGGCCGGCCAGCAGCATGAACAGCGCCACTACCGTGAGGGCTGCAGGTAGGCGCGGGTAGCGCCGCGGCAGCCAGATCAGCAAGCCCAGGGCGGCCAGGCCGATGAGCAACGTGACCCAGTGAATCTCGCCCAGGCGCTGGAAGAAGTTGATCAGGCTGAGGATGAAACCGTCGCCTTCGATCTTGAACCCCACCACCTTGGACAGCTGCCCGGCAATCAGGCTCAGGCCGATGCCGTTGAGGTAGCCGATCAGGATCGGCCGCGAAAAGAAGCTGGCGATGAAGCCGGCACGGGCCAGGCCGGCGGCAATCAGCATTACGCCGACCAGCACGGTGACGATCACCGACAGTTCGACGATACGTTGCGGGTCGCCCATGGCCAGCGGTGCCACAGCACCGGCGATCATCGCGCAGGTGGCGGCGTCCGGGCCGACCATCAGCTGGCGCGAACTGCCGATCAGGGCATAGACCAACATGGGCAGAACGCAGGCATACAGGCCGTATTGTGGTGGCAGGCCGACGATTTGCGCGTAGGCGATGGCGATGGGGATCTGGATCGCCGCGACCGAGAGCCCGGCCTGCAGGTCGGCATGCAGCCACTCGCGCCGGTAGTGCAGGAGGTTGGCAAGGCCCGGTAGCCAGCGGGATAGAAACATGCGTCATCCTTTCGAAATGTTTCACGAATCCAGTGAGCATATCCGCCACAAGCCGTTTCGCTTGCACGCGTATACACCCGCTGCGCATTGAAGCGGATCGGCAGGCAAATGGCCATGGGCCAGGTCAACGTGGGGGGCAGAAACGAAAAAAGGAGCCAAGGCTCCTTTTGACTGCGATGACGTTGCTGGAACGTCATGCTGGAATGCAATGTGGAGCGGGTAGAGGGAATCGAACCCTCAACTAAAGCTTGGGAAGCTTTCGTTTTGCCACTAAACTATACCCGCGTCTGCGCAGCACTTTTTACCAGAACCCTCCACGAATTAGAAGCCCAAGTTATAAAAAAGCTTGTCGGCACCCCATAGCCTGCGGGTATCAGCTACAGAGTGCCGAGGCGCTCAGATGGCCAGTGCATGCTGCCCCTGTTGAACGTGCTGGTAGCGTTGACGAGGTTCACGCACGGTCGGCTTGAGGAAACCAAGCAAGACGCTGCGGGTGTTTTCGCAGGCGGTCTTGTTTTCCATATCGAGGAAATGCCCCGCCTCGCGGATCACGCTGAACTGGCTTCTGCCTACATGCTTGCCGAACTGCCGGGCATCTTCGGCCGTGGTGTACTCGTCGCGGTCACCGTTGACGAACAGTACCGGGATGTCGATATTTCGCGCACCATCCAGCGCTCGTTCCAGGTCGTGCTGCAGCACCTGGTTGATGTGGAAGTGCATCTGCGCGTACTCATGGCTGTCCAGGCTGCTGACGTGCCGGTAGTTGAAGCGCTTGAACAGTGACGGCAGGTGCTTGCCGATGGTGTCGTTGACCAGGTTGCCGACCTGATACCGGTCGCAGGCGGCCAGGTACTGGCAGCCACGGTCCAGATAGTCGCGCATCGGCTCGTTGATCACCGGCGAGAACGAACTCACCACTGCCTTCTTCACGTTACGTGGCTGGTGCGCCAGCGCCAGCAGCGTACTTGCGCCACCCCACGAGAAAGACATCACGTGGTCTGCCTGGAAGTGCTCGATCAGTTCAAGGAGGATATGCGCCTCGGTTTCCTTGCTGATCAGACGTTCCTGACGGTTGTGGGGCTTGGACTTGCCGGCATACGGCTGGTCGAACAGCACGATGTTGAACTGCGGGTGCAGGTTACGTACCGTCTGGGCGAACGAGGCGGTGGTGGCCAGCGAGCCATTGATCAGGATGATCGTATTCTCGGCCGCATCCGCGCGATAGAACTCCGTGTAAACCCGGTACTGACCTTGGATATCAAGTACAGCGATTTCTGGCCTCATGTCATCGACTCCTGGCGCAAAAAGGGTATTCGCGTCACCTAGGGTGCACGTTCTTTATGACAGGTAGGCATTTGCCTGAAGAGAAACCGGGGGGCCCTGTGTCGATCCTTGGCACTTGCGTCGACGGTATTGTTTTTGGCGGGCAATTCGCCGTGCCCCAAGGCATCGAGGCCTTGGGTAGCCGGCAAAAAGTGTCTTCGACTGCGGGCGTGACTTGCTAGTCACATGCAGACTGACGATTTGGATTCAAGCAGTGGCTCGCGGATCGCGCAAGTGCCGTTCGGGGAGAAATGTGACTTTTGTCGCTGAGCGGTCGTATGGCGACCCCGTAATGTCTGCCCCGGCCTAGACAGTGGCTATCTCGGCCGCCGTCAGCTCTCGGAACTCCCCCGGGGCCAACCTCGTGTCCAGCCGGATCGATCCCATGCTCTCCCGATGCAACCCCACCACCTTGTTGTCGAAGAACCCGAACATGCGCTTGACCTGGTGGTAGCGCCCTTCGACGATCGCCAATCGGGCGCGTCGCGGCCCGAGGATGTCCAGCTGGGCAGGTTGGGTGGTGAGGTCTTCGAAGGCGAAGTAGAAACCCTCACGGAACCTGGCCACATAGTGCTCGCCAATTTCGTCCTCGGTGTCCACCAGATAATGCTTTGGCAGCTTGGTGGCAGGCTGGGTCAGGCGCCGTGACCACTGGCCATCGTTGGTCAGGATCATCAGCCCGGTGGTGTTGAAGTCCAGGCGCCCGGCAATGTGCAAGTCATCACGCAGCGCTGTGGGCAGCAGGTCGAGCACCGTGGGATGTTGCGGGTCCTGGGTGGCGCTGACGCAACCCGGTGGCTTGTGCAGCATCAGGTAACGCGCGGGGCGGCCCGCCTGGAGCAACTGGTCGTCCAGCTCGATACGGCTGAATTCACGCACCTCGGTCAGCGGGTCGCTGACTACCTGGGCATCCACCCGTACACGGCGTTGCGCCAGCATCAGGCGAACTTGCTGGCGATTGTAGCTGGGGAGGTTGGCGAGGAAACGGTCGAGGCGCATTGGAACAGGTCAGTGGGGAGTGGTTGATCGGAGTTGCTCTTCAACGGCAGCGCAACGCGGGCACAGGCAGGCTTTGTCCCGCAACTCGGCGGGCAGGGCCTGCAGCACGGCCGGGTCGATGGTCACACCGTAGCACCAGCAGGCCTGGGTAGCGCGGCGCGGGTCGGCCAGGCTGCATTGGTTGAGGGCACCGCAAGCGGGGCAGTGTTGGCTGTCATTCATGGCGGGTTTCACTGCAGACGCGGTTGCGGCCGGCCTGCTTGGCACGATAGAGCGCACGGTCGGCGCGGGTCAGCAGGGCGTGCAGGGTATCCCCTGGCTGCAGGCTGCTCAGGCCGATGCTGGTGGTGAGGCGCAGCGGCTGTTCTTCGTAGCTGAAGGTCAACTGTTCGGTGCGGCGGCGGATCTTTTCCGCCACCTCGATGGCTTGCCGGCCTTCGGCTTCACGCAGCAGCACGATGAATTCCTCACCGCCCCAGCGGCACAGTATATCCGACTGGCGCAGGCTGCCTTGCAGTACATTGGCAAATTGGCGCAGCACTTCGTCGCCTGCCAGGTGCCCGTGGGTGTCGTTCAGTGCCTTGAAGTGGTCCAGGTCGATCAGCAACGCCACCAGCGGCCCACTGTCGCGCTGGGCTTCGTGCAAGGCCTGGGCGGCGAGCAGGTCGAAGCTGCGCCGGTTGGGCAGGCCGGTGAGGCTGTCGAGGGTGGCCAGGGCTTCGGTACTGGCCTGGTGACGGCGGACCATGGCATGCACCAGCGCCAGCACCACCAGGGTGATCATCGCGCAGATGGCCAGGTTCAGGTACAGCGAGTGACGGATGCGGTCCAGGGCGCCGGTTTCGCGCTTGTCCACCAACAGGTACCAGTCCAGCTCGGGCAGATGGCGCACGTTGAGGAAGTGGCTGTGGTTGTCGCTGTCGCGGTATTCGTGGCTGCCTTCACCGGGCACCAACTGCTCGGCCAGTACGTCGTTCAGTTCGGGGTTGTCGCTGAGCGGCTGGCCGACCCGCAGACCATGCGGGCCACCTTCCGAGCCGGTCATCAGCACCTTGCCCTTGGCGTCGGTGAACAACACCGAACGCTGGTAGCGGCGCTGATACTGGTCGATCAGCTTGACCACCGACGATACGCTCAGCCCGACGCCGGCGGCACCGATGAAGCGGTGCTGGTAGTCATGTACCTGGTAGTTGATGAACACGGTCAGGCTGTCCTGGTTGGCCATGTCCAGATCGACGTTGATCTCATAGGGCGCCTTGAGGTCGCGCAGGCGGAAATACCAGGCATCGCGCCAGGTGCCGGGTTCTACCTTCTTGAGCACGCCTTTGGCCTGGTAGTAGGTGAGGGTGCGGTCAGACACGAAAAACGACGTGAAGGTGTCCTGCTTGCCCATGACTTCGCCAAGGTAGCGTGTCATGCGCTGGGTATCCTGCTCGCCGGACAGCACCCAGTCGCGCAGGAAGGTGTCCTGGGCCATCATCGAGGCGATCAGCACCGGGCGAATCAGATCCTTCTGGATTTCCGAGTAGACCGTGTCGGACGTCAGCGGCAGTTCCGTATTGATGATGCCGTCGCGGATGGCGCTGCGCGAGGCGAAGTAGCTGAGTAGCGAAGTGGCGAGGAAGCCGCAGGCCAGTAGCACCAGCAGGGTAAAGATCAGCGAGCGCTGCGAGAACAGAGCGGAACGTAGCGGCATGATCTTCCCGTGATGTGTGCCTGGGCGCCCATTCTAGTGAGATGACCGGCAAATGACTGTAAGTTTTTCAGGGTTATCGCACCTGTATCAAATTATTGCAAAAATGGCACTGCACCTCGGCTTCACTGTCTTATTCAGTGTCGATGAACGCATTACGCATCGACGCTCGCCAGCGCCGCTGTTCGGGCACTCCAGCGGTCCAGGAGGCCGCCATGTCCTATCGAATCCTGTTGATCGCCCTGCTAGGGCTGATGACTTCCGCCTGCGCCCCGTACTACGAGAGCGGGGGCTATTACCGTTCGGATTACTACTCCACCGACCGCTACGTGTCGCCAGGGTATTACCGCTATGACCGTTACTACGTGACGCCGCAACCGCGCTATTACTACCAGCCGGCACCGCGGTACTACCATCGGTCGGCGCCCGCGCCGTACTACCGGCCGTATCCGCAGCCTGGGGTGAACCAGTGGCACGGCAACCCGCGCAATGACTACGGCAACCGCCAGCGCCAGGACTACAGGCAGGATCGGGACCGGCATGATTATCGTGATGGCAGCCAGCGCTACCAGCATGGCAACTGGAACTCCAATGGGCAGCGCAATGACGGCGGGCGCTGGGATGGCCGACGTGGGCAGGGGCGAGGTGGCAACTGGCAGCGTTAGGTGAATGAAGGTTGGGGTGTTCCTTCAGGTACCGCGCAACATTGCAAACCAGCGCGGTACCTGTAGGAGCGGCCTTGTGTCGCGATAGGGCTGCAAAGCAGCCCAAGGTTCTGTAAGTCAACCCAGATCCGCCAATGGATGCCGCCCCTCCCACGCCTTGGAAAAATGCGCCTCGACCACCGCCGATGGCACCTGAGCCGCATCCGGCCAGTGCCATCGGGGTTGATTGTCCTTGTCCAGCAAGCGGGCCCGTACGCCTTCGCTGAATTCCGGATGGCGGCAGCAATTCAGGCTCATGCAGTATTCCATCTGGAACACCTGCGCCAATGAGAGGTGACGCGCCCGGCGAATCTGTTCCCATACCAGATGGGCGGTCAGCGGGCAGCCCTCGTGCAGGCGCTGGCCTGCTTCTGCAAGCAGTGGGTCGTCATGGTGCTTGAGCCCCTCCAGTGCACGCCAGGCCGCTGCAGCATCGGCCACGTCGAGCAATGCATCGATCACGCGCCGCCGCGGCAACCACTGGGCCTCGGGCAACTCGGCGCAGGCGCGGTGCTGTTCGGCCTTGAGCAGGCTGTTCAGCTGCAGGGCCGTCTGCTCCTGCCAGTTCAGTTGCAGCAGCTCTTCGATCAGCGCCTCTTGCTGGTGCTCGCCAAAAAAACGGTCGGCCAGGCCCAGGTCAAGGGCGTCGCGTGCGTTGATTGGCGCGCCCGTCAGCCCCAGGAACAACCCCAGTTTGCCCGGCAGCCGGGCGAGGAACCAGCTGGCCCCCACGTCGGGGTACAGGCCGATACTGATTTCCGGCATGGCCAAACGGCTGCTGGGTGTAACGATGCGTACACTGGCGCCCTGCAGCAGCCCCATGCCGCCGCCCAGCACATGCCCGTGGCCCCAGCACAGCAGCGGTTTGGGGTAGGTGTGCAGGGCGTAGTCCAGGCGGTACTCTGCGGCAAAGAAAGAGGCGGCCAGGGGCGGTACGCTACCGGGGTGGTCACGGCAGGCCTGCACCAACGCCCGCACATCGCCTCCGGCGCAGAAGGCTTTGGCGCCATTGCCGCGTAGCAGCACGCAGACGACCCCAGGGTCGCGGGCCCAGTCGTGCAATTGTTCGCCCAGCACCTCGATCATCGGCAGGTTCAGGGCATTGAGCGCCTTGGGCGCATCCAGTGTTGCGATGCCGATGCGGGCGCCGTCGGCGCCGGTGAGTACCTCACAATGAATGGCCATGGACTACCTCGCTCAGTCATCGCACAAGTATGGCCTGCCTGACCGAACATGCCGGTCGTCGGTCGGATCGTTTGACAAGCGGGGAGGGCTTACCTAGTGTCGCGCCATTGTTTACGGATGGCCCCATGACTGACGACGATCGCATCAAACTCGAACCCAGCTGGAAAGCCGCATTGCGCGCTGAATTCGACCAGCCCTACATGCATCAACTGCGCGAGTTCCTGCGCAGCGAGCGTGCCGCCGGCAAGGAAATCTATCCGCCAGGGCCGCTGATCTTCAATGCGCTGAACTCGACGCCACTGGACCAGGTGAAGGTGGTCATACTCGGGCAGGACCCCTACCACGGGCCAGGCCAGGCGCACGGCCTGTGCTTCTCGGTACAGCCGGGCGTGGCCACGCCGCCGTCGCTGGTCAATATCTACAAGGAAATGCAGCGCGACCTGAACATCCCGATCGCCAGCCACGGCTACCTGCAGAGCTGGGCCGAGCAGGGCGTGCTGCTGCTCAACACCACCATGACCGTGGAGCGTGCCAATGCGGCGTCGCATGCCAAGAAGGGTTGGGAGGCCTTTACCGATCGGGTGATCCAGGTGGTCAGCGAGCAGTGCCCGAACGTGGTGTTCCTGTTGTGGGGGGCACATGCGCAAAGCAAGCAGAAGCTGATCGACGGGACCAAGCACCTGGTGCTGAAGTCGGTGCATCCGTCGCCGTTGTCGGCTTACCGCGGGTTCCTGGGGTGTGGGCATTTCAGCCGGACCAACAGCTTCCTCGAGCAACGCGGGCTGGCGCCGATCAACTGGGCATTGCCACCGCTCTGATCACCTGAAACACCGCGTCGCCTTCTTCGCGGGCAATCCCGCGAAGCAGGCGACGCGATTATTCCTGGTTTGCGTTCCACAGCCGGAACAACGGCTCCGCCAGAAACAGCACGAACAGCAAGCGCATCACCTGTAGCGCCGTCACCAAAGGCACGGACAGTTGCAGGGTCTCTGCGGTCAGGCTCATTTCCGCAATGCCCCCGGGCATCATGCCCAGCGTCAGCGAGCGCAAATCTAGCGCTGTCATCACGCTCAACACCCACGCAGCAGTGCCGGCAATGGCCATGCACAGTGCCGTGGCTAGCAGCGTGCGCGCCAGAAACGACGGGGCCCGGCGGAAGAAGGCGCGGTTGAAGTGGCAGGCCAGGCCACTGCCGATCAGCCACTGGCCGATCTGGCTGGCGCCATTGGGCAGGGCGATCTGCAGGTTGCCGGCCAGGCTGACCGTGGCCGCCACCAGCAATGGCCCGAACAGCCAGGGGTTGGGTTGGCGCAACCGTTGCCAGAGCAGCGCAACGGCAACACCGAGCGGGGTGATCAGGGCCAGCCAGCCCCAGCTGACGCTGCCGGCATGATTGAGCGGCACCCCGTCACCCAGCAGAAACTTGAACAGCGCGGGCACGCACAGCACCACTGCCAGCACCCGCAGGCTCTGCGCTGCTGCCACCTGGCTGAGCACTGCTCCGTTCCGGGCACCCAGGTTGACCATCTCCCCCGAGCCGCCAGGCATGCTGGCGAAGAATGCCGTGGCGCGGTCTTCGCCGGTGCGCCGCAGCAGCCACACGCTGATCACGCTGGACAGGGTGGTGAACAGGGCGCCGAAGAAGATCAGCGCAAAATGGCTACCCACCTGCTCGATCACTGCCGGCGTAAAGTGCAGGCCAATGCCGATGCCGATGATGCACTGCCCGCATTTTCGGCCGTTGGGAATTTCCGACAACTGCCAGGGCGTCAGGCAGCGCACCAGGATGATGGCCAGCAGCGAACCCACCATCCACGGCAAAGGCCAGCCGACCTGGCTGGCGAGGTAACCGCCAGCAAGGCCGACCAGCCCGGTTGCGACAAACAAAGGCAGCGGTCGATCAGGCATCAGCCAGGGCCCGACGCTGCTTGCTGCGTTTGCGCCAGATGCGCAGCATCGGCAGGGCGAGCATCAACGCCACCAGCGCCCAGACGCCCATGCTGATCGGGCTCGACCAGAGGATGCCCAGTTCACCGTTGGAGATCGACAGGGCGCGGCGCAGGTTCTGCTCCATCAGCCCGCCCAGGATGAAACCGAGCAGGATTGGCGACAGTGGGAAGTCCAGCTTGCGCAGGATGTAACCCATGATGCCGATGCCGACCATCAGGAACAGGTCGAAGGTGGTGGCATGCACGGCGTATACGCCGATGGCCGTGATGATGGCGATCACCGGCACCAGCGCCCAGTTCGGCACGGCGAGGATGCGGGTGAAGATGCGGATCATCGGGATGTTGAGGATCACCAGCATGATGTTGGCGATGAACAGCGAAGCGATCAGGCCCCAGACGATGTCCGGCTGCTGCTCGAACAGCATCGGGCCAGGGGTGATGTTGTACAGGGTCAGGGCGCCGATCATCACTGCGGTGGTGCCAGAGCCTGGTACCCCCAGGGTCAGCATCGGGACCAGTGCGCCACAGCAGGACGCGCCGATGGCGGTTTCTGGCGCCGCCAGGCCGCGGGCATCGCCCTTGCCGAACTTGCCGCTTTCCCCGGCCAGGCGTTTTTCGGTCATGTAGGCCACGGCACTGGCCAGCGTTGCGCCGGCGCCGGGCAGAACGCCCATGATGAAACCGAGCAGGCCGCAGCGGATGTTGACCACGAATACCGAAGCCGCTTCCTTGAAGTTGAACAGCATGCGCCCGGTGGCTTTTACCGCCTGGTGACCATGGTGGGTCTTTTCCAGCAGCAGCAGGATTTCACTGATGGAGAACAGGCCCAGCACCAGCACCACGAACTGGATGCCGTCGGCCAGGTGCACGCTGTCGCCGGTGAAGCGGTACACGCCACTGTTGGCATCGATGCCGACCGCCGACAGGAACAGGCCGATCAGTGCGGCAATGAAGGTTTTCAGCGGTTTGTCACCTGCCATGCCGCCCAGGGCGACGATGGCAAACACCATCAGTACGAAGTATTCCGCCGGGCCGAAGGCGATGGCCCATTTCGCCAGCAGCGGGGCGAACAGCACCATGCCGCAGGTGGCGATGAAGGCGCCGATGAACGAGCTCCACGCCGAAAGCGACAGTGCGACGCCCGCCAGGCCTTGGCGAGCCATCGGGTAGCCGTCCAGGGTGGTCATCACGGTCGAGGCTTCGCCCGGGATGTTCAGCAGGATCGAGCTGATACGCCCGCCGTATTCGCAACCCAGGTACACCGCGGCCAGCAGGATCAGCGCCGACTCTGGCGGCAGGCCCAGGGCGAAGGCGATGGGGATCAGCAGGGCCACGCCGTTGATCGGGCCCAGGCCCGGCAGCAGGCCGACCACCGTGCCGATCAGGGTACCGGAGAGGGCGGTGACCAGGTTGTAAGGGGTCAGGGCAACGCCGAAGCCCTGGCCCAGGTAGCTCAAGGTATCCATGTGTCAGTTCTCCAGTACGCTCAGCAGGCCAAGGGGCAGGGGCACGTCCATCACGCGGTCGAACAGCCAGTAGAGCAGCAGGCTCATGCCGACCACCACGATGGCGCTGTGCAGCCAGCGGCCGCCGTACAGGCGGGCCATGGGCAGGCCGATAAGGACGGCGCTGAGGATGAAACCCAAGGCTTCGAAGGTGGCCGCGAAGACGATCAGCAGGCCGACGCAGGCGGTGATCTTGGTCAGGGTTTCGCGGTCCAGTTCCGGTTCGTCGTCCTTGCGCACGATGGGCGTGGGGCGGAACGCCAGGTACAACAGGCCCAGGCCCATCAGGCCGAGCATCAGCAGCGGATAGGCGCGCGGGCCCACCGGTTCATAGGAAAACGCCGCCTGGTAGGGCCAGGCCATCACGGCCAGGGCGGCGCACACCGCCAGCAGGACCAGGGCGAAGATGCGTTGCAGGATCATTGGGGAATCCTCGCTGGGATTGCTCAAGTGAGATGCAAATCCTGTGGGAGCGGCCTTGTGTCGCGATCGGGCGCGAAGCGGCCGCCAAACCTGCCGATGCGATCTGTCCGAAGCATCGTATCGGCTGTGCCAGGGGCCGCAGTGCGGCCCATCGCGACACGAGGCCGCTCCCACAGGGGTGGTGGTGAGTCCGACAGGCTCACTGGATCAGGCCAAATTCCTTGGCCAGTGCCTTGTAGTCGGCCACTTGCTTTTTCACATAGCCGTCCAGCTCTTCGCCGGTCATTGCGAACGGGAACAGCTCGCGCTGGTCCCGCAGCTCGGCGAAGTCTTGCGAGGCCAGCATCTTGTCGAACGATGCCTTCCACCATGCGTAGTCCTCGTCGCTCACCTTTGGCCCCAGGTAGAAGCCGCGCACTACTGGCCAGACGATGTCGTAGCCCTGCTCCTTGGCGGTGGGGATGTCTTTCATCTCGGGCTCGTCCAGGCGGTTTTCCGAGAACACCGCCAGGATGCGCATGTTGCCGCTCTGGATGTGCGGCATGGAGTCGGAGATGTCGGTAGAGCCGACCTGGATATGGCCACCCAGCAGCGCCGTGGCAATTTCGCCACCGCCTTCCAGGGCCACATAGCGCAGGTCACGCGGGTTGATGCCAGCGGCCTTGGCGATCAATGCGGTTTGCATCCAGTCCTGGCTGCCGACGGTGCCGCCAGAGCCGATCACCACCTTGCTCGGGTCTTTCTTCAAGGCCGCGACCAGGTCATCGAGGGTCTTGTAGGGCGAGTCGCTTTTCACCGCGATGGCGCCGTAGCTGGTGCCGACAGCTGCCAGCCATTTCACGGCGTTCTCGTCGAAGCGGCCGAACTTGCCTTGGGCCAGGTTCAGCAACGAGCCGCTGGACCAGGCGACCAGGGTGCCGGCATCGGCCGGGCGTTGAGCGACCACGGCGTTGTAGGCCACCGCGCCGACACCGCCGGGCATGTAGGTGACGCGCATGGGCTTGCTGAGGATCTTTTCCTGCACAAGGGCGCTTTGCACCAGCTTGCAGGTCAGGTCAAAGCCACCGCCCGGCGAGGCGGGGGCGATGCATTCAGGGCGTTTCGGTTCGGCGGCCAAAGCGTTGCCGGCCAGCAGCAGGCAGCCGGTAGCGAGGACGAGGCGGCGCAGTGAAAAGGTCATCGTCTATCTCCGTGAGCGTTGTTGTTTTTGGATTACCGCTATGGGGTTACCACAGCGCTACGCTGTAGCTCACCAGCAGCCTCACTTCGTCCGCGTCGCGGGCGAAGTTGGAGCGGAAGGTGGCATTGCGCAGGCGCACGGCGACGTTCTTCAACGGGCCGCTTTGTACCACGTACTTCAGTTCGGTGTTGCGTTCCCACTCCTTGCCTTCGCCACCGGCCGCGCGGCTGACGTTGTCACCGCTGATATAGCGGGTCATGAAGGTCAGGCCGGGTACGCCGAGCGCGGCAAAGTTGTAGTCGTAACGCGCCTGCCAGGAGCGCTCGTCAGCGCCGGCGAAGTCGTTGATCTGGACGAAGTTGACCAGGTACGGGTCGGCGCCATCGATATACGGGAAGGCGCTGTCGCCGGACAGCTGCTGCCAGGCGGCGCTGACCTTGTGCCCGCCCAGGGCGTAGCTGAGCATGCCGTTGACGGTGGTGTTGTCGATGTTGCCGGCTTTGGCAGCACCAGCATCGTCACTCACTGCCAGGCGCAGGTCGGCGCCCAGGGTGCCCGGCCCCCAGGGTTGGGTGGCGACCATGCCGATGAAGTGCTGGCGGTAGATATCGTCGAGCTGGGCGAAGTGGTAGCTGCCGGTGATGCGGTCGGTGAACTGGTAGTCCAGGCCGGCCAGGGCCAGGTTGTCGGCGCTGAACGTGCCACCAAAGCGGCCGTTCTTGTTGTTCAGTGCCAGGTCTTCCCAATTGGTGTCGTTGCGGTCCTTGGCCTTGTCCAGGCGCCCGCCCGTGAAGGTCAGGCCCTTGATCTCTTTCGAAGTGAGCAGGCCGCCCTCGAAGGTTTGCGGCAGGATGCGCCCATCGTTGGGCTGCAGCGTCGGCAGCTCGGGGATAAGGGTGCCGATCTTGAGTTCGGTCTGGGAAATCTTCACCTTGCCGGTGAGGCCCAGCTTGGAGTATTCGTCGGCGGCCTTGCCGTCATCATGGGTCGGCAGCAGGCCGGTATCGGTGCGGTCGGGGCTGGAGTCGAGCTTGATGCCGAGCATGCCCAGCGCGTCCAGGCCAAAGCCTACGGTGCCATCGGTGTAGCCGGACTCGAAGTTGAGGATGAAGCCCTGGGCCCACTCGTCGCGCTTGGATTGTTGCGCGCTGGTGCCATCGCGGAAGTCGCGGTTGAAGTACATGTTGCGGGTTTCGAAGGTGGCCGTGCTGTCTTCGAAGAAGGCGGCCTGGCTCATCGGGGCGACACCGGCAAGCGCGAGGGCGCTGGCGATGGCAGAGGGGCGTGCGGCAAAGGAACGGGTAGGCGCGAACGCCTGCGGCTGCAATGACAGCATCGTCGATGACTCCGTTTATTGTTCTTATTCGTTGCACCTTGCTGGTGCTTTTTTCGGCGCGAGGAGCGACCGTGGTGCGATGCTAGGCAACGAACCTTTCGCTAACCTTTCAACGAGAAAGGTTTGTCAGAAGGGGCTTCACAGGCCTGAGGACAGCGGTACACTCCGCGCCACCGCCCCACCCGAGCAGGGAGAAACCGATGCGTGTGCTGCTGGTCGAAGACCACCTGCAACTGGCCGAAAGCGTGGCCCAGGCCTTGAAAAGCCACGGCCTGACCGTGGATGTGCTGCATGACGGCGTGGCCGCCGACCTGGCCCTGGCCAGCGAGGAGTACGCCGTGGTCGTGCTGGATGTCGGCTTGCCGCGTATGGACGGCTTCGAGGTACTGGCGCGCCTGCGCGGCCGTGGCAAGACCGTGCCGGTGCTGATGCTGACTGCGCGCAGCGACGTCAAGGACCGGGTCCATGGCCTGAACCTGGGCGCCGATGACTACCTGGCCAAACCGTTCGAGTTGACCGAGCTGGAAGCACGGGTCAAGGCCTTGCTGCGCCGCAGTGTGCTCGGTGGCGAGCGCCAGCAACGTTGCGGGCCGCTGGTCTACGACCTGGATACCCGGCGCTTCGCTCTCGGTGACGACAACCTGACCCTGACCTCGCGCGAGCAAAGCGTGCTGGAAGCGCTGATCGCCCGCCCGGGCCGGGTGATGAGCAAGGAGCAACTGGCTGCCCAGGTATTCGGCCTGGACGAAGAAGCCAGCCCCGACGCCATCGAAATCTACATCCACCGCCTGCGCAAGAAGCTCGACGGCCACCCGGTGGCCATCGTCACCTTCCGCGGCCTGGGCTACCTGCTAGAGCACCGCGATGCGTGACAATGGCAGCCTGCGCGGGCGACTGCTGGGCAACCTGGCCTTGCTGCTGGTGGTGCTGATGCTGGCCAGCGGCCTGAGTGCCTACTGGAACGGCCGCGAAGCCGCCGACACGGCCTACGACCGCACGCTGCTGGCCTCGGCGCGCACCATCGCTGCCGGCCTTTCGCAACGCGATGGTTCGCTGAGTGCAGATGTGCCCTACGTGGCGCTGGACACCTTCGCCTACGACAGCGCCGGGCGTATCTACTACCAGGTGCTGGACATCAAGCAGCGGCTGATTTCCGGCTACGAGAACCTGCCACCGCCGCCACCCGGCACGCCACGTACTGATGACTACCCGGCCTTGGCGCGGTTCTACAACGCCACCTACCTGGGCCAGGACGTGCGCGTGGTCAGCCTGCTGAAGGCAGTGAGCGAGCCGAACATGAACGGCATGGCAGAAATCCGTGTGGCCGAGACCGAGGAGGCGCGGGTGCGCATGGCCCGCGGGTTGATGGCCGACACCCTGCTGCGCCTTGGCATGCTGGCGCTGGGCGCGCTGGTGATGGTGTGGTTTGCGGTGAGCGCGGCGTTGCGGCCGCTGGAGCGCCTGCGCACGGCGGTAGAGGAGCGCCAACCGGATGATCTGCGGGCGTTGCCGGTGGTGCAGGTGCAGCGTGAGCTCAGCCCGCTGGTGCGGGCCTTGAACCACTTCACCGAGCGTTTGCGCGGCCAGTTCGAGCGCCAGGCGCAGTTCATCGCCGATGCCGCCCATGAACTGCGTACGCCGCTGGCGGCCTTGAAGGCTCGGGTCGAGCTGGGGTTGCGCTCGGCCGAACCGCAGGAGTGGCGGCAGACCCTGGAGTCTGCGGCCCAGGGCACCGACAAGCTGACCCATCTGGCCAACCAGTTGTTGTCGCTGGCGCGGGTTGAAAACGGTGCACGGGCGATTGCCGAAGGCGGTGCGCAGCGCCTGGACCTGAGCCAGCTGGCCCGCGAGCTGGGCATGGCCATGGCGCCTTTGGCGCACAAGCGCGGGGTGGCGCTGGCCCTGGAGGCCGAGGCCCCTGTATGGCTCAAGGGTGAGCCGACGCTGCTCAACGAGCTGTTGAGCAACCTGGTGGACAATGCCCTGGCGCATACGCCAGCGGGGGGCAATGTGATCTTGCGGGTAGTGGCGCCGGCTGTGCTGGAGGTGGAGGATGACGGCCCGGGCATTCCCGAGGCTGAACGCGAGCGGGTGTTCGAGCGGTTCTACCGGCGCAGTGCGCAGGGTAGCGGGCTTGGCCTGGCGATTGTCGGCGAGATCTGCCGGGCGCACCTGGCGCAGGTGAGCCTGCATGATGGCGAGAAGGGCGGGTTGCGGGTGCGTGTAAGTTTTATCGCCGATTGATGTGTTGACTTCGCTGGCCCTATCGCCGGCAAGCCAGCTCCCACAGGTGCGGTGCAATCTCTGTGGGAGCGGGTTCACCCGCGAAGAGGTTCCAGCAGGCTGACACAGGTCAGCGCAACATGCTCCGCGCTTCGAGCAGTTCATCCACTTCCAGCTCGGTACCGAACGGCAGCCCAAGATGGCGGTACGCGGGCAGTGCCGCCAACGGCCGGTGGCGGCCACGCTGGCTGATGCAGCGGGCGATCTGCACGATGTCGATGTAGTCGACCTTGTCGGTCTGCCGGTCCAGGTCCTGAACCTGGCTCGGCAAGTTGATCAACTGCTCCGGAAACTCCCAGGCCTTGAGGATCTTGTCCCCCAGCACCGGCTGGATCTGCTCGATCACGTAATGCAGGCAAACCGGGTCGGACAACAGCTCGTTGTGCTCTTCGGCATAGATCAGCACCGGCAACGCGCCGATCTGGTTGACCAATCCGCCCAAGGTGGCCTGTTCAGGCTTGAGCTGGGTATAGCGGCGGCAGATTTCGTAGCTGATGCCTGCCACTTCCAGGCTGTTGGTCCAGATATCGCGAAGCTTCTGTTCTACCGCCGGTGAGCTGGCATGGAAAATCTGCTCGATCACCAGGCCGATGGCCAGGTTGCAGCTGTAGTTGATGCCCAGTCGCGTAATGGCGGTGTGCAGGTCGGTCACCTCGACCGCCGCACGCAGCAGCGGGCTGTTGACCACCTTGATCAGGCGCGCTGAAAGGGCCGCATCGCGGCCGATCACCTTGCTCAGGGCCGCTACGCTGATCTCGCTGTCTTCCGCCGCCTCACGGATGCTCAAGGCAACCTCGGGCAGGGTCGGCAAGACCAGGTCATCCTTTTCGATGGCATCGAGCAACTGTGCTTGAACCATCTCGGCCAGCTTGTTCATGGGCGTGTCTACCGCAGTGGTGGTGCGGCCCCGCCACGGTGGCGGGGCAGGCTGGTCAGCGCTGGATTTCCCGGTCGCGGTCCAGTTCGTAGGGCAGGGTCAGCACCTGTAGGCGCGGGCCTTCGAGGCTGCCCAGGTGCAGGTTGTCGTCTGCCACCGCGTCGGCGCTGAGCACCGCGAGCAGTTCACAGCCGGCGCCGTTGCCAGCAGCAATGACCACTTCACCCACCGACGAACCATGGGTGGGCGAGAAGATCTCGGCACCTGGGGCCGGAATGGCCTGCTGGTCCAGTGCCAGGCGGTACTGGCGGCGTTTGAGCTTGCCCAGGTACTGCATGCGGGCAACGATTTCCTGGCCGGTGTAGCAACCTTTCTTGAAGCTGACGCCGTCGACGGCCTGCAGGTTGATCATCTGCGGGATGAACAGCTCACGGGTCGGCCCCATGACCTGGCCGATACCGGCACGCACCTGCCCCAGCAGCCAGTCGTTCAGGCTGCCTTCAGGCAGGGCGCTGGCGAGGGCCTGGCGTACCGTGTCGGCGTGTTCCGCCGGTGCCCACAGCTCCACACGCCCCTCGGACACGGCAATGGCGATCAGGCCTTCATGGCGCACGGTACTGCCGGCGCCTTCGGGCACGTCGAGCCCCAGTGCCAGCAGCGCAGCGTCACCGCCTTGCAGACCAAAGCGTGCCCAGGCGGCGCTTTCATCGGTCAGCGTGGCCTTGGAAAATACAGCGTATTTCTTCAGGTCGGCCAGTTGCGCCTCAAGCAGTTCGCTGGCCATGGCCAGCAGGTAGCCGTTGCCTTCGGGCAAGATGCGAAAGCTCGATTGCATGCGCCCCTTGACCATGCAGCGGGCGCCCAGGCTGGCGTGCTCCTGGCTGAGGTAGTTGATGTTGCAGGTCAGCTGGCCTTGCAGGAACTTGCCTGCATCGGAGCCGCGGACGGCGAGGATGCCCTCGTGGGACAGGGGGCAGAAGAAAGCGGAATCGGCCATGGGTCATCGCGGTGGCTAAAGACTGGCGGCCATCATAGAACGCCGGTAACAAAATAGGTAGGTGACTAGACCAACGCCCGGTGTCGCTGCGCTCGCCGGGCTGTATACTGGCGGGCCATTCGAGGAGGGCCCCATGGTCGAACAAACTGAACTCAACCGGCTTTTCTGGCATAGCCGCCGCGGCATGCTGGAACTGGACGTACTGCTGGTGCCTTTCACCCAGGAAGTCTACTCCACCCTCAACGAGACCGACCGCGAACTGTACGTGCGTCTGTTGAGCTGCGAGGACCAGGACATGTTCGGCTGGTTCATGGAGCGCACCGAGTCCGAAGACCCGGAGCTGCAGCGCATGGTCCGCATCATCCTGGACCGTGTCCAGCCCAAGTGAGTGTTTCGAGTGCCGCTGGCAAGGCTCGCGCCTGCTGCTAGCGGCCTACTTGGGCTGCCAGGTGCTGGCGTGGCTTGCCGTGTGGGCGAGCCCGTTGCCAGGGTGGCTGGCCCTTTCAATTGTCGCCGCCTGTATTGCCCACGCTGGCTGGGCCATTCCCCGACGAATCCTGTTGACCCATGAGCATGCCGTTGTTGGCCTGCGCCGTGATGTGCGCGGCTGGCAGGTGTTCAGCCGTGCCCGTGGCTGGCAACCGGTGCGGTTGTGCCGGGACAGCGTGGCGTTGCCGCGGCTGGTGGTGTTGCGCTTTGAGCGGGCGGGGCGATGGATGGGGCAGAGCCAGTGCATACCGCAGGATGCGCTAGGTGCGGATGAGCATCGGCGCTTGCGGGTACGGTTGAAGTTCAGCCGGCGGCGCTGGGCTGCGGTGAGCCGGGCATAGATCAAGATCGGGCTAGCTTCTTCGCGGGCGAGCCCGCGAAGGCCCCGCCACCGTTTTCAAAGCGGACTGAGGATGGTGTCCTTGGCCTCGTCCAGCATCCCCGGGTAATCCAGGGTGTAGTGCAGCCCGCGGCTTTCCTTGCGCTGCATGGCCGACAGGATCATCAGTTCGGCCACCTGCGCCAGGTTGCGCAGTTCGATCAGGTCGCGGCTGACCTTGTAGTTGCTGTAGAACTCGTCGATTTCGTCCAGCAGCAGGCGAATGCGGTGCTGGGCCCGCTGCAGGCGCTTGCTGGTACGCACGATACCCACGTAGTCCCACATGAAGCGCCGCAGCTCGTCCCAGTTATGCGCGATGATCACGTCCTCGTCCGAGTCGGTAACCTGGCTGGCGTCCCAGCCGGGCAGCGCCTTGGGCATGGCCACTTGTTCCAGGTGCGCCTCGATGTCGGCAGCGGCGGCACGGCCATAGACAAAGCATTCCAGCAGCGAGTTGCTGGCCATGCGGTTGGCACCGTGCAGGCCGGTGAAGCTGGTTTCGCCGATGGCGTACAAGCCTGGCACATCGGTGTGGCCGCGATCATCGACCATCACCCCGCCACAGGTGTAGTGCGCCGCCGGTACGACCGGGATCGGCTGGCGGGTGATGTCGATGCCAAAGGCCAGGCAGCGCTCGTACACGGTGGGGAAGTGGGCCATGATGAAATCGGCCGGCTTGTGGGTGATGTCCAGGTACACGCAGTCCACGCCCAGGCGCTTCATCTCGTGGTCGATGGCGCGGGCCACGATGTCGCGCGGGGCCAGCTCTTCGCGCGGGTCGAAGCGTGGCATGAAGCGCTCGCCATTGGGCAGGCGCAGCAGCGCACCTTCACCGCGCAGTGCTTCGGTGATCAGGAAGCTCTTGGCCTGCGGGTGGTACAGGCAGGTCGGATGGAACTGGTTGAATTCCAGGTTCGCCACCCGGCAGCCCGCCCGCCAGGCCATGGCGATGCCGTCACCGCAGGCGCCATCGGGGTTGCTGGTGTAGAGGTAGACCTTGGCTGCACCGCCGGTGGCCAGCACGGTGAAGCGCGCGCCGAAGGTGTCCACCTCACCGGTGTTGCGGTCGAGCACGTAGGCACCCAGGCAACGCTCGCCCGGCAGGCCCAGGCGGCGTTCGGTGATCAGGTCGACCGCCACGCGTTGCTCCAGCAGCTGGATGTTCGGGCGCCGCCGCGCCTGTTCCAGCAGCGTGGTGAATATGGCTGCGCCGGTGGCGTCGGCGGCGTGGATGATGCGTCGGTGGCTATGGCCGCCCTCACGGGTGAGGTGGAATTCAAAGCCGCCATCGTCAACGCTGGAGTGCTCGTCGCGGGTAAAGGGCACACCTTGCTCGATCAGCCACTGGATGGCTTCGCGGCTGTGTTCGACGGTAAACCGCACTGCATCTTCATGGCACAGGCCGCCGCCGGCATTGAGGGTGTCCTCGACATGCGACTGCACGGTATCGGTATTGTCCAGCACGGCCGCGACGCCACCTTGGGCCCAGAACGTCGACCCGTTGGCCAGGTCGCCCTTGCTGAGCACGGCAACGCGCAGGTGGCTGGGAAGGTTCAGTGCCAGGCTGAGACCGGCGGCACCGCTGCCGATCACCAGGACATCATGTTGGAATTGTTGGCTCATGTCGGGACACTAGTAATCTTTAGAGAGGGCGCGGCACAATAGTCACGCGCAGATGGCATTGTGAAACTATCGTTAAACTTGGCCAGGTTGCCTTTATAGCAGCCCGAGGTGGCCAATTTCCATGCCACTTGGCCACTTACCGAGGCGCGCGGCAACCTTTGTGGGAACTTTCCGATATGGCCAGAAATCCTATGAAGGTTGCCCGCACGTCACAATTTGCCGCGGCGACGCAGGGTTGCAGGCCTGTCCGGGCTGTCCCGGCGTATTCGAAACCTGATTATCGACGTAGCCGGCCGTGACCGCGCCACGTCTTCCGTGCCAGCCGACCAAGGGCTGCAGGAAACTTGCTTGGAGGGGAGAACTTTTGCGTAAAGCCCGAGTCTATGGTTGCAAGCCTGATCGATGGGTGTTGCACCGCTCCTTCGAGTTCACTGAGGAGTGTTCATGCTAACCCAGGAAGAGGATCAGCAGCTTGTCGAGCGCGTGCAGCGCGGTGACAGGCGAGCGTTCGATCTGTTGGTGCTGAAGTATCAGCACAAGATTCTCGGGTTGATCGTGCGGTTCGTTCACGATACCCACGAGGCCCAGGATGTAGCACAGGAAGCCTTTATCAAGGCCTACCGTGCGCTTGGCAATTTCCGCGGTGACAGTGCGTTTTATACCTGGCTGTACCGCATCGCCATCAACACGGCGAAGAACTACCTGGTGTCCCGTGGAAGACGGCCGCCAGACAGCGATGTGAGCTCCGAGGATGCGGAGTTTTACGACGGCGATCATGGCCTCAAGGATCTCGAGTCCCCAGAACGCTCGTTGTTGCGGGATGAAATCGAAGGCACTGTCCATCGCACCATCCAGCAACTGCCTGAAGATCTGCGTACGGCGTTGACCCTGCGCGAGTTCGACGGGCTGAGTTACGAAGACATTGCCAGTGTCATGCAATGTCCGGTGGGTACCGTGCGCTCTCGAATCTTCCGCGCTCGGGAGGCCATAGATAAAGCCCTGCAGCCGTTGTTGCAGGAAACCTGAGACAGCGGCGACAGCCAAGAGAGGAACCGCCATGAGTCGTGAAGCTTTGCAGGAATCGCTGTCCGCGGTGATGGATAACGAAGCGGACGAACTGGAACTGCGTCGGGTGCTGAGCGCCGTAGACGACGCCGAAACCCGTGCTACCTGGTCGCGTTACCAGGTAGCCCGTGCAGCCATGCACAAGGAGCTGCTGCTGCCTAACCTGGATATCGCCTCGGCGGTGTCTGCGGCGCTGGCTGACGAGGCCGTGCCGGCCAAGGTCAACAAGGGCCCATGGCGCAGCGTCGCTCGCCTGGCGGTCGCCGCCTCGGTCACCGTTGCGGTGCTGGCAGGCGTGCGGATGTACAACCAGGACGAGATCACCGGCGCCGAGCTGGCTTCGCAGCAGCCTGCACAACAGGGCCTGAGCATGCCACAAACTCAGGGTCCGGCCGTGTTGGCAGGCTATAGTGAAAGCAGTGAGCAGCCGACTGGGCCGATGGCCAACGGTGTGCTGCAAAACCAGGCTGGCTGGGATCAGCGTCTGCCGGGCTATCTGCGTCAGCATGCCCAGGAGTCCGCACTCCAAGGCACTGAGACTGCCCTGCCTTACGCCCGTGCCGCCAGCATGGGAAACCCCGCTAAGTAAGGAGGATCATGCGCGCGCTACCTCTTCTGTCGCTGCTGATTGGCAGCTGCATGACTGTGCCGGTACTGGCAGCCAACTCCTCGCCCCAGGCGAGCGAGTGGCTTGGCAAGCTGGCACAAGCCGAGCAAAAGCAAAGTTATCAGGGCTCGTTCGTCTACGAACGCAACGGTAGCTTCTCTTCCCACGATATCTGGCACAGGGTCGAGGACGGCAAGGTCAGCGAGCGGCTGCTGCAGCTTGATGGCGCCGCCCAGGAAATCCTGCGCGTGGATGGCAAGGTGGAGTGCGTCAGTGGGGCGTTGGTCAGCGGTGTGACTACCCCAGCGGATGCTGCGCAGCGTGTGCTTGATCCGCTGAAACTGATGGGCTGGTACGATTTGAGCGTGGCGGGCAAGTCACGGGTCGCCGGGCACGATGCCGTGATCGTGACGCTCACGCCCCGCGACCAGCACCGCTATGCCTTCGAACTGCACCTGGATCGTAGCACTGGCCTGCCGCTTCGCTCGTTGATGCTCAACGACAAAGGGCAGTTGCTGGAGCGCTTCCAGATGACTCGCCTCGATACCACCAAGGCGCCCAGCGACGATGACCTGCGCCCCAGTGCTTCCTGCAAGCCGGTGCAGCGTGTTGCCCCTGCCAGCAGTGACAGTGTCGCCGGCTGGCGCTCGGACTGGCTCCCGCCAGGGTTCGAGCTGGTCAACAGCTCGGTACGGCGTGACCCCAAGCGTGACAGCACAGTCAGTAGCCTGATGTACGACGATGGCCTGGCGCGCTTCTCTGTGTTCCTTGAACCCGTGAAGGACGATGCCGGGACCGATGTGCGTACCCAGCTTGGCCCGACCTCGGCGGTTTCGCGACGCCTCAACACGCCCAAGGGCAAGGTGATGGTCACCGTGGTCGGCGAAATTCCGCTGGGTACGGCAGAACGCGTCGCATTGTCGATGCGCCCGCAGGATGCCCAGGCGCGCCAGTAATGGTGCGCTTTTGCGGGCCATGCCAAGGCGAACGGATATGCGCCTGAAATGAAATTAAAGCATTGTCATTTGCAATCTACTGGCAAATTTTCTATAGGTCAGGCTTCTTGGAGCCTGGCCTTTCCTGCTTTGTGCAGGGGCCTTTCTAAACTACCGCTCGTTGTGACGGGAGCCGTATGTCTACACCACGTTTGAAATCCTACCTATCGATGTTCGCCGCCGTGCTCATGCTCGGCCAGGTGCTCACCGCCCAGGCCGAGGAAGCCCTGCCGGACTTCACCACGCTGGTCGAGCAGGCCTCGCCGGCTGTGGTCAACATCAGTACCAAGCAGAAGCTGCCGGACCGTCGCATCGCCGCAGGGCAGATGCCGGACCTGGAAGGCCTGCCGCCGATGTTCCGCGAATTCTTCGAGCGCAACATGCCGCAGCAGCCGCGCTCGCCGCGTGGCGACCGTCAGCGCGAGGCGCAATCGCTGGGTTCGGGCTTCATCATTTCCAGCGATGGTTATGTGCTGACCAACAACCACGTGGTGGCCGACGCCGACGAAATCATTGTCCGCCTGTCGGACCGCAGCGAGCTGCAGGCCAAGCTGGTCGGCACCGACCCGCGCACCGACGTGGCCCTGCTCAAGGTCGAAGGCAAGAACCTGCCGATCGTGAAGCTGGGTGATTCCGAGAAGCTCAAGGTGGGCGAGTGGGTGCTGGCCATCGGTTCGCCGTTCGGCTTCGACCATTCGGTGACCAAAGGTATCGTCAGTGCCAAAGGCCGTACCCTGCCTAACGAGACCTACGTCCCGTTCATCCAGACCGACGTGGCCATCAACCCGGGTAACTCGGGCGGCCCGCTGTTCAACATGAAGGGCGAAGTGGTGGGTATCAACTCGCAGATCTTCACCCGCTCTGGCGGCTTCATGGGCCTGTCGTTCGCCATCCCGATCGATGTGGCGCTGGATGTGTCCAACCAGCTGAAGAAAGATGGCAAGGTCAGCCGCGGCTGGCTGGGCGTGGTGATCCAGGAGGTCAACAAGGACCTGGCGGAATCCTTCGGCCTGGACAAACCGGCGGGTGCGCTGGTGGCCCAGGTGCTGGAAAACGGCCCGGCAGCCAAAGGCGGCCTGCAGGTGGGTGACGTGATCCTGAGCATGAACGGCCAGCCGATCGTCATGTCGGCCGACTTGCCGCACCTGGTCGGTAGCCTCAAGGACGGCGAAAAAGCCAAGCTGGAGATCATCCGCAACGGCAAGCGCCAGACCCTGGATGTGGGTGTCGGCGCGATGCCGGATGACGATGCCGAGATCGGTACAGGCGCCGAAGGCAGCGCCGAGCGCAGCAGCAACCGCCTGGGCGTTTCGGTGGCCGACCTGACCGCCGAGCAGAAAAAGTCTCTCGAGCTCAAGGGCGGCGTGGTTATCAAGGAAGTGCAGGATGGCCCTGCCGCGATGATCGGCCTGCGCCCGGGTGACGTCATCAGTCACCTGAACAACCAGGCCATCGGTTCGGCCAAGGAATTCACCGAAATCGCCAAGGAACTGCCGAAGAACCGCTCGGTGTCGATGCGCGTGCTGCGTCAGGGGCGTGCCAGCTTCATCACCTTCAAGCTCGCTGAATAAGCGGTTTTGCAGGCAGGAAAGGGCAGCTACGGCTGCCCTTTTTCATGAAAATTCACAATTGCAGGCGCCAAAGCGCTGTACACCCCGATAGAGGAATCTCCCATATCCCTGCTGCTTGAGGTACAATTCCCGGCTATTTTTCGGCGGGCGTCCCGGCTCGCAGCCTTTTCGAGTGTTGACCCGTGAGTGATTTGAGTCATATCCGCAATTTCTCCATCATCGCCCACATCGACCATGGCAAGTCGACGCTGGCCGACCGTTTCATCCAGATGTGCGGTGGCCTTTCGGCGCGCGAAATGGAAGCCCAGGTGCTTGATTCGATGGACCTGGAGCGCGAACGCGGGATTACCATCAAAGCCCACAGCGTCACGCTTCACTACAAGGCGCAAGACGGCAAGACCTACCAGCTGAACTTCATCGACACCCCCGGCCACGTCGACTTCACCTACGAAGTCTCGCGCTCGCTGGCGGCCTGTGAAGGCGCACTGCTGGTGGTGGACGCTGGCCAAGGCGTTGAAGCTCAGTCCGTTGCCAACTGCTACACCGCCATCGAGCAGGGCCTGGAAGTCATGCCGGTCCTGAACAAGATGGACCTGCCCCAGGCCGACCCGGACCGCGTCAAGGACGAGATCGAGAAGATCATCGGCATCGACGCCACCGACGCCGTGGCCTGTAGCGCCAAGAGCGGCATGGGCGTAGATGAGGTGCTCGAGCGCCTGGTGCACACCATCCCCGCGCCTGTAGGCGAAATCGACGCGCCCCTGCAGGCGCTGATCATCGACTCCTGGTTCGACAACTACCTGGGCGTGGTCTCGCTGGTGCGTGTGCGTCAGGGCCGCGTCAAGAAGGGCGACAAGATTCTGGTCAAGTCCACCGGCAAGGTGCACCTGGTCGACAGCGTGGGTGTGTTCACCCCGAAACATACCCAGACCGCTGATCTGAAAGCCGGCGAAGTAGGCTTCATCATCGCCAGCATCAAAGATATTCACGGTGCGCCGGTGGGTGACACCCTGACCTTGTCCTCGACCCCCGAGGTCGAAGTGCTGGCGGGCTTCAAGAAGATCCAGCCGCAGGTCTACGCCGGCCTGTTCCCGGTCAGCTCCGACGACTTCGAGGACTTCCGCGACGCATTGCAGAAGCTCACCCTCAACGACTCGTCGCTGCAGTACATGCCGGAAAGCTCCGACGCCCTGGGCTTCGGCTTCCGTTGCGGTTTCCTCGGCATGCTGCACATGGAGATCATCCAGGAGCGCCTGGAGCGCGAATACGACCTGGACCTGATTACCACCGCACCGAGCGTGATCTACGAGCTCGAGCTGAAGACCGGCGAAACCATCATCGTCGATAACCCGTCAAAACTGCCGGATGTCTCGGCTGTGACCGACTTCCGCGAGCCGATCGTCACCGCGACCATCCTGGTGCCGCAGGAACACCTGGGTAACGTCATCACCCTGTGCATCGAGAAGCGTGGCGTGCAGCGCGACATGCAGTTCCTCGGCAGCCAGGTGCAGGTGCGTTACGACATGCCGATGAACGAAGTGGTCCTGGACTTCTTCGACCGTCTCAAATCCACCAGCCGCGGCTATGCTTCGCTGGATTATCATTTTGATCGCTACCAGTCGGCCAACCTGGTCAAACTGGACGTACTGATCAACGGCGACAAGGTCGATGCCCTGGCATTGATCGTGCACCGCGACAACGCGGCCTACAAAGGCCGTGCGTTGACCGAGAAGATGAAGGAACTGATCCCTCGGCAGATGTTCGACGTGGCGATCCAGGCAGCCATTGGCGGCCAGATCATCGCGCGGACAACCGTCAAGGCGCTCAGAAAGAACGTACTGGCCAAGTGCTACGGTGGTGACGTCAGCCGTAAGAAGAAACTGCTGGAGAAGCAGAAGGCCGGTAAGAAACGCA